>Ga0209514_10000527_pt1 | contig 76857 bp, 60 predicted proteins | sample Subgrocontami58m_FD_187452 | JGI IMG/M metagenome (GOLD analysis project Ga0209514, IMG submission 187452) | Subsurface groundwater microbial communities from S. Glens Falls, New York, USA - GMW37 contaminated, 5.8 m (SPAdes) (version 3) | ecosystem: Environmental > Aquatic > Deep subsurface >... | reverse complement strand
CAACGGCGCCTCCTGAAAGGCATATAAGGTACGCACCAGGATGGGCATCCCGCCGAGCATTAAGTATTGCTTGTGGATTTCTCCTCCCATCCGGTTTCCCCGCCCTCCGGCAGGTATGATTACGGCAGTCTTCATTTCCATCCAACCCCGATAAACGGGATAAGCAAGTTTATGAATTTACTTCACTACGGAAAGGAAATTCTAACTTGCTAAAAAAAAAGCCCGGTGCTTATTCAGCCTGCCGGGCTCATGTAGGTCTATTATCTATTGGTGGCGGGAAATGCCTCTTTTCCGTTGACAACCTCCTTGAATTCAGAAAAAATCATCCTCCCGGCCGTTGTCTGAAGCACACTGGTTACCGTAACGATAACAGAGATGCCATGGTATTTTTGTGCATTGTCCACAATGATCATCGTCCCATCATCCAGATAGGCAACGCCTTGCCCCTGTTCTTTACCATCCTTGATAATCTTTACGGCCATCTGCTCGCCGGGCAATACGATGGGCTTCATGGCATTGGCAAGCTGATTAACATTTAGAATTTTCACTCCCTGGAGTTCGGCAACCTTGTTCAGGTTAAAATCATTGGTCATAATTTTGCCCGATATATTCTTCGCCAGGGCTACCAGTTTTGCGTCTACGGTCTTAATCTTCGGAAAATCCTGATCTATAATTTCAATATTAATACCGGTGCTTTTTTGCATGCGGTTTAAAACATCAAGGCCTCGCCGCCCCCGGGATCGTTTGATGGAATCCGCGGAGTCGGCGATGTATTGCAGCTCTTCCAGCACAAAGCGCGGGACGATTAATGTGCCTTGAATAAAACCGGCATCGCAGATGTCGGCAATCCGCCCATCGATAATGACGCTGGTATCAAGGATAGGGACATCGCCATCTTCTTTGACCTGCCCACATCCCAATAAGTTTAACTCCTCAATCTTCTTTTCTCCCAAAACAAGCCCCAGATAACCCATGACGCCGGTCAGTAAGGCATATATCCAAGGAACAACATGTTGCTTTTCCATGATATTACTGACAAAGCTGAGACCATAGGCCAGGAGAAAGGCAATCAGGAGTCCCATGAACATTCCCGCGACACCGCCGACGATATTCCTCAAAGGGACCTGGCCAAGAGCTTGTTCGATCTTCATGACCAGCAGCGCGATACATAATCCTATGATGAGACCCAGAAGAGATATGGGAAATCCGTAAAAACTGTCTACGATAAAATAGCTGCTTGCAGAACATGCCAGACTTAAGAGAAACCTCACAATCAATCAAATCACCTCCTTTCCCTGGCATTTTACGCGCCCTTTCCGCTGATCAAACGGCGATAAACGCGACGCTTGCCGAGAACGGCAGCTGTTTAATCCCAGAGAGGGGGCGATGGTCCATTGCAGCACGCCCTTTTTTACCTGATAACCGATAGGAGATAATTATCTTATTAGATTTTCAAAGAGCCGCTTCTTTTTTTGCTTATGAGATAGCACTTCTCATTGCAGGGCAAAGATAGTCTGCAGGTCCTGCTCTATCTTAGTTTCTTCAGACTTGCTGGCCACTGATATTTCCTTGACCAACAGATTCTTAGCCGTATCCATCATTTTTCTTTCGCCAAAAGAAAGGTTCTTGTCGACTTTCAATATGAAAAGGTCACGGAGGACACTTGCTATTTCAAACACCGAGCCTGTTTTAATTTTTTCCAGATAATCCCTGTAACGTTTGTTCCAGGTCTGACGATCTATGCAAACATCCTTCTTGCGCAGGATAGCGTAAATCTTGGGTATTTCTTCTGCCGGAATGATCTCTCTGAGTCCGACGGAAGTGGCACTGTCGGTGGGGATCATAATTTTCATACCATTGCCCAGTATCTTCATGATATAAAATTTTTGCTTCGATCCCATCACCTCACGGTATTCGATGGCCTCAATAACCCCTACCCCTTGTGCCGGATATACCGCTAAATCACCTACATTGAACATATTTTACCTCAAATAACAGATATATTTTTTTTTGGTCAGCAAATGTATCATATTTCTCTCCTATCTGCAATGTTATTGTGTGCCTTGAAACTCCCGTGTGTATTCAAAGCAACTCGTCCGGCCATTTTATCTAATTATTCAAGTATCTTAATTGGCAGCTCCTTCCTCTTAAGATTGAAAAGGGCATTACTCAGGATACCGAATTCCCCGGGAGAAAGAGTTTCCCCCCTCCGCCGGCCTTCGATACCGAGGCCATTCAGCAAAAGGACAAGCTCCTCCTCGGCATAACCCTCATTCAGGAGAACACGCAGGTTGTTCAGCAGTACCTTGCGACGATGGGAAAAGGCCATTTTAACTATCCGGTGGAAGAAAGCGTCGTCTGCCAAAGCGACCAGCGGTTTCTCCCGCACGGCGATCTGCAAGAGGGATGATGTAACCTGCGGCGGCGGATAAAAACAACTGGCGGGCACATTCATTTCCCGCTTAGCAACCGCATACATCCCCACGATAACGGTGGGAATGCCATATTCCTTTGTCCCGGGAAGGGCAATAATCCGGTCGGCAACCTCCCTCTGAAACAACAGGAGCATCGAAGCGATATAGCGGCGATATTTTATCAGGTTGATTAATATCTGTGTAGAAATGTTATAAGGGATATTACCGATAACCTTCAGCTTTCCCGGCTCTGTAGCGCTCAGGAAGGTGGAAAATTCACAGGTCAGGATATCCTTCTCGATGATCTCGACGTTCCGCTGCTCCCGCAGCCGTTCTCTTAAAATGGCTGCCATACGCGGATCGACATCGATAGCAAATACCTTTCTCGCTTTTGCCGCCAGCCCCGCCGTCAGGATGCCTAAGCCGGCACCGATTTCCACGACGATATCCTGATCATGGATGTTGGCGGCAGCGATTATTTTATTGATAATGTTTTTGTCTTCCAGAAAGGACTGGCCCAGGCGTTTATAAGGATGGATATGATGCTCTTTAAGAATACTCCTCACCGTGGACATATCTGTTCTTCCTCACGTTTTCAATAATCTTCCGGGTAATAAAATACGCAGGCAGGGCAAAGAAGGGGGCCATGACGATTCCACCGACAAGTAACGGGAAGATTACGTCCCACCCCTGCCGAACCAGGTTCAATAACGAATGCTCCACTTCCAGACTGCCGCGGTAGCCGTCGCCCAGCAAATACTTTCCCAGCCGATACTGCGTAACGTAAAGAAACGGAATCGTCAGCGGGTTGGAGATCGCCCAGGAACCGAGGTACCCGGCCGTCATGTTCTTCTTGAGCAAAAAACACAACAGCAATATCAGGGCTGTATGGAAAGGAATAGTAGGTGTGATGCCGATAAAAACGCCGATCGCCGATCCAAAGGCAATGGCATGTGGCTCGCCCTTGAGGCTGATGAATTGCATATACTTTTCCCGGAGATGCCTTTTGAGTCTCACGGCGCCTCCTTATCGTAGGGCCAACGGGAAACGGCATTCAGACTCCAGGAATCCGAGCAGCCTTTTTTTAAAAACCGGGCACCCAAAACAGCAACCATGCCGGCATTGTCAGAACACAAGACCGGCGGCGGGATGAAGAGTTCTTTGCCCCGGCAGGCCGCCTCCTCATAAAACTTTTCCCGCAGGCGGCTGTTGGATGCCACCCCCCCGCAAACAATAATTCTCTTCAGTCCGGATATCTCTGCCGCCCTGATGGTCTTTTCCACCAGTACGTCAACAATCGCCTCCTGGTAACTGGCAACCAAATCCGCCAATTCTTCGGCTTCAAACACCGTGCCCCTTTTCTTCAGTACCGCCAGCAGGGCCGTCTTGACCCCGCTAAAACTGAAATCAAGACTTTCTCTCATCGCCCGGGGAAAAGAGAATGCTCTTCTGTCTCCCTTTTTTGCCAACCGGTCGATAACAATCCCCCCGGGGTAGCCGATCCCCAGCATCTTCCCTGCCTTGTCAAAGGCCTCGCCGGCAGCATCGTCCCTTGTCTGACCGATGATCCGGAGATTGCCGAAATCCTGCACGTGATAAACGGCCGTATGACCGCCTGATACGACGAGCGCCGCAAAAGGAAACTCGGGTTTGCAGTCGCCGAGAAAGATCGCGGCAATATGGCTTTCCAGATGATTAACACCTACAAAGGGGAGATTCCTGGCCAAGGCCAGAGCCTTGGCAACCGATAGCCCCACCAGCAGAGAACCGATCAACCCCGGCCCCCTGGTAACGGCAATGCCCGATAAATCATCCCAGGTAACCTGAGCTTCCTCCATGGCCTGGATAATCACCGGGCCAATGGCTTCCGCGTGCTTTCTCGAGGCCAGTTCCGGAACGACGCCGCCGTATCTTTCATGGGTCGCGATCTGGGAAGCGATGACGTTGGAAAGAAGGAGCTCGCCGCCACTAACCACAGCGGCGGCCGTTTCATCGCATGACGACTCTATCCCGAGTACAAACATCTGCCATATTTTCCTTTTATAAATGCAATGAATATGTATATAGGACTTGAGAGTGGTTGTAAATAAACTTTTATTCTACTTGCCAGGAGTTCCGCAGCATGGAGATATGGACCGATTTTCTTGTTTTGGGCAGTGGCATCGCCGGACTTTCCTTTTCCATTAAGGCGGCCGAGTTGGGAACAGTTGCCGTCGTTACCAAGAAAGAAAAAACGGAGTCCAATACCAACTATGCGCAGGGAGGCATCGCCGCAGTCCAGGACGAACAGGACTGTTTTGAATATCATATCCGCGACACACTGTCTTGCGGGGCCGGTCTGAGCCATGAAGACGTAGTAAAGTTCGTAGTTACGGAAGGACCGGAACGAATCCGGGAATTGGTGGACTGGGGGGTGGAATTCACCAGGACGGCAGCCGGTGGCAGGGATTACGACCTGGCGCAGGAAGGGGGGCATTCCATGCGCCGGGTCCTGCATGCCAAAGACCTGACTGGACAGGAAATCGAACGGGCGTTGAATGAAAAAGCCAATGCGAACGGAAATATTCGTTTTTTTGAAGATCATATCGCTATTGATCTCATAATTAAATCGGCAACTACCGGACAAAAGGAGGGGGCCGATTTGTGCCTCGGGGCCTATGTCCTTGATATACCGCACGACGAGGTCCACACCTTCCGGGCAAAATACACTATTTTGGCCACGGGCGGAGCGGGCAAGGTGTATCTCATCACTACCAATCCCGATATCGCCACGGGAGACGGCATCGCCATGGCCTACAGGGCCGGCGCAATGATCGCCAATATGGAGTTTATCCAGTTCCATCCTACTTGCCTCTACCATCCGGAGGCGAAATCGTTTCTCATCAGTGAGGCCGTTCGCGGCGAAGGGGGCGTTCTTACACTGAAAGATGGCTCGCCGTTCATGAAAAAGTATCACCCCCGGGAAAGCCTTGCCCCAAGGGACATAGTGGCACGGGCCATTGACAACGAGCTGAAACGCACGGGAGACGATTATGTCCTGTTGGACATCAGTCACAAGGATCATGATTTCATCATCAATCGGTTCCCTAATATTTACGGCCAATGTCTCTCCTTCGGCATCGACATGACCAGAGATCCCATTCCCGTCGTCCCCGCCGCCCATTACCTCTGCGGAGGAGTTATCGTCAATCATCACGGTGAAACAAGCATTCCACGACTTTTGGCCTGCGGTGAAGCATCCTGTACCGGCTTGCACGGCGCGAACCGGTTGGCGAGCAATTCACTCCTCGAAGCGGTTGTTTTTGCGCACCGGGCCTGCCTTAAGGCCAAAAGCGGATTGGATCGGGTGCAAGAGGAGAATCTTCAGGTCGCGGCCTGGGATACGAGAGGCGCTGCGGAAAGCGATGAATCAATTGTGGTATCGCATAATTGGGATGAAATCAGAAGATGTATGTGGAACTACGTGGGCATCGTCCGCTCCGATAAGAGGCTGGAAAGGGCAGCCCGGAGGATTGAGCTGATCTGCCGGGAGATAGACGATTATTATCGGCATTTCCTGATTACAAAAGATTTGGTAGAATTGAGAAATATCGCCGCCGTGGCCAAACTGATCGTTAAATGCGCCCAAATGAGAAAGGAAAGCCGGGGACTGCACTACAATCTGGACTATCCCGAGAAGGACGACAAACGGTGGCGCAAGGACTCGATTACTTCACGGGAAACCATGTAATATTTAAGGCCACACCAGTTCCACCCGTCCCAACACGCTGGTAAACACAAGTTTCATTGGCTCAGCGACACTGGTTTTCGTCTCCGCAACCAAGGGAAGAAATTTCACGCTGTAACAGATGCCGTAGTATTTATTAATATAAGGATAAAATCCTTCCATTATCGGTGCGATCTTGTCAATCTTCCTCACTTCCAGAGGCTTGACCTGATTTCCCTTTTCATCACTGAGAAATATACTCCAGCTGGAGTTAGGTTTGTCAAAATCGTTGGCCTCCTTCTGCGGCATGGCGGCATAAACAAGGAATTCCCGGTAGTCGCGGGAAAGTCCCGTCGCTAATTCCTCTCTTCTCTTAGTTTCCTCGGCCGTCAAATAATAGATCCGGGCATACTCCGCGCGGTAGGCCTTGTTAAAATCTTCACTCTTGAAAGTGGCGGTAATCTGAAGCTTTGTTTCGAACTGGGAATAAAGGGAAGCCTTCCTGGTCCAACTATTCAAGGCATTTATATAAGTTTTCGATATTCCTTTTTCCTTTGCCATGTCCAGATAACTATCCACATGTCCGCAGCTCATGATGGACAAAATAAGGAAGGCTGATATATACTTAATATTATTCATGAGTATCACCGAATATCCTTTTGAAGATGAAATCCAGATGTTTTACAAAATGTTCATAGCGAAAAATGGACCCTAAATCCCCCGCTGTCAGGCACGTCATTACCTCCCCGTCCTCCAGCAATAGCTCCTGAAAAGCACGACTATGTTCCCACGATGCCATGGCGTTTTTCTGAACGAGGGCATAGGCCTGCTCCCGGGACATCCCCTTCTCCACCAGTTTCAGGAGCACCATCTGGGAGAAGACCAGGCCTTTTGTCATTTGCATATTGGCAAACATCCGGTCGGGATAGACAAGCAGATTTTCCACCAACCCCGCAAACCGATGGAGCATAAAATCAAGTAAAATCGTGGCGTCCGGGCCGATAACCCTTTCCACAGAAGAATGGCTGATATCCCTTTCGTGCCACAAGGCAACGTCCTCCAGAGCCGCTAAGGCGTACGAACGCATCAGGCGGGCCAAGCCGGACAGATTTTCCGACAGAACAGGGTTGCGCTTGTGAGGCATGGCCGACGATCCTTTCTGGCCCGTGGAAAAATATTCCTCCACCTCCCGCACTTCCGTTCTTTGCAGTAGCCTGATTTCTTGGGAGAATTTGTCCAGGGAAGAGGAAATGACGGCTAAAACAGTGAAGTACTCGGCATGGCGGTCCCGCTGCAGGATCTGCGAGGAAACCGGCGCGGGCTGGAGGCCCAGTTTACGGCACACATATTCTTCAACCCCGGGATCGACAAAAGAAAAGGTACCCACGGCGCCCGATATTTTCCCGACGCTGATAACTTCTCGCGCCTGTAAAAGACGGTGCCTGTTTCTCACCATCTCTTGATACCAGAGCCCCAGCTTCAGACCAAAGGTAATGGGCTCGGCATGGATACCATGGGATCGGCCGATCATCATTGTTTCGCGGTATTGGAAAGCTTTTTTCTTAAGTGCCGCCAGCAGTCTCTCCACATCCGCCAGCAGGACATCCGCCGCCTCCTGCAAGAGAAGGCTCAATGATGTATCGAGAATATCGGAAGAAGTGAGCCCCAGGTGCAGATAGCGGCCATCCTCCCCAACCCTTTGCGACACATCGGTGAGAAAGGCAATCACATCGTGCTTCGTCGTCTTCTCAATCTCATCAATGCTGGCCGTATCGAAACCCGCCTTCGCCCTAATATTCTCTAATGCGGATAGCGGTATCTCCCCTCTTTCCGCCAGAGCCTCGCAAACCAAGATCTCAATTTCCAGCCATTTCTTATATTTGTTCTCTGAACTCCACAGGTAACTCATCTCTGGTCTTGAATAACGGGAAATCAATGCCTGTCTCCTCGCATTAATAGTGGGAAGGGAATCCGGTTCGCCCGAATTGCCCGAATGAACATTTCCTGATCCAATGCTGAATGATTTATTATTCCTATATTAACTTACCGGTGTTAGTCAAGAATTTTACGGCAAAGGTAGAGGAAAGAGCAAAGAACTTTACGGAGCCGTCACAATTAAATTGCAAAGAATGTTTTCTTAATATAAAACGGTAGCGCGTTTTCGGTCCCGGTCTTCTGCAGCAGCCGATCAGGTTCAGGAAATTCCCGATAAAGAGGAGAAAAAGTAAAAATGGTGAGATCTTGCAAATTAATGCTGTTAATATCATTGATTCTGTCGCTGGCCGGAACAGTCGCGGCGAAAGAAAAGACCAGCGTTACCGTCCTCCCCTTCACGGTATCGAGTGCGGAAAATATTGATTACGTGCGCCAGGGTATCTGGGACATGCTTAGTTCCCGCATCGCCGTCGATGACAAAACTGAAGTAACGGGTAAAGACACCGTTTTGGCTCAGCTCAAGGAGCTAAATAAAAAAGAACTCACCTTGGCCGACGTTTACGGCCTGGGCAAGAAAATGAATGCCGATTTCGTGGTCTGGGGGAGTATTACCAAGATCGGCAACAATGTCAGCATTGATGGCAAGCTGGTCGATGTCAGCGCCTATAAATCTCCGGTCGGCATATTTGTCCAATCTCAGGGTCTCGATGAAATAATCCCCAGAATAAATGACTTCGCCCAAAGGATCAACAATCACATCAGAGGAGATGCCTCCGTCCCTGCGGTAAGCTTGCCCGCAGCAGCCGCGCCGGCGCAGGCGTCCCTATCGCCCCAGGCGATTCGTGAAAAGGAAATAATTGCCGGCATGAAAGCCAGCAAAAAGGGAACCATCACCTCTATCCCGATTAATCCCGATTTTATCAACTCTCCCCAAAAGCTGGACAGGAAAGGCTTCTGGATGAGCCAGCAGTTCGGCACCGAATTCAAGGGCATGGATATCGGCGATGTGAATAATGACGGAGTGAATGAGATTGTGGTCATCGATTTCTATAACGTCTACATATACCAGAAAAAGGGGGCCAATCTCACCCTTGTCCAACACCTGCCCGGAAAGAAATATAATAATTATCTATCACTGGATGTGGCCGACATCAACGGTAGCGGCGTTAAGCAAATAATTGTCACAGGTATGACGCGCAACATCCTCGATTCCTTTGTTTTGGAGTGGCGGCAAGGCAAATTTGTCCAGATCGCCGCCCAATTGCCGTGGTTTTTGAGGGTTATTCGGGATTCCAGCGATAATTCGGTATTGCTGGGCCAGCGTTTGGGAACGGATGCGGCATTTAACACCCCCATTCATGAAATTACCTGGGACGGCAAAGAATACCGGGCGGGCAGGAAGATGAAGATCCCCGAAGGACTTCCCGTCTACGGCCTTACCCTCGACACCCTGGAACGCCACAGCACGGAGAAGGTCATCACCTTTAACGAAGACGGCTATCTCGTCATCTATGACAAGACTGACAAATCGCTTTCCAATATCGATATCTTCGGCGGCAGTAAAGAGAAGATCTGGAAAAGCGACGAAGTTTTCGCCGGCAGCAACAACAGCATTTCCCCTTACCCCAACCGGTCGCTGGCGACGGACGAGGAAACGGGCCGAGCTTTTTTGAACCCCAGAATCTTGACCGTCGATATTAATAAGGATGGTAAAAAAGAACTTATCCTGGTGAAGAATATCTCATCGACCGGAAGGGTTATCAAGAGTGTGGCTCTTTTCAGCACCAGCGAAATATATAACCTGGAGTGGGATGGTATGGGCATGGCCGAAAATTGGCGCACACAAAAGATCAACGGCTATGTCGCCGATTATCAGTTCAAAGACGTGGACAATGACGGGCAGAATGAGCTCGTACTGGCAGTTGTGCTTTCGGTGGGCGTTTCCTCACAGGAAAAAAGCGTTATCGTTGCCTATAAGTTAAACCCCCAGGAAGGTTCAACCGTCAATCAGTAGCTGGCTTTTTGCTGTTTATTGCTTTGATGCCGTTTGTTTCGTCTTGCCGCCGTCTTTGGGCCGGGACTTACCCGTTGTTCCCCGCCAGATTTTACCGCGCCGTGAGCGTTGGTCGCCTTTCCCCATCTTCTTTCTCCTTTCTCTATTGTTGATTGAAACCCTCACTTATTTTCTACCTTTCTTTGTCTACAAACTTTCTCTACATAAATCAAGGCCGTTTATATTCCTAAGAAAAGGGAAGATGCTCTCTTCGAGAAAATAGATGAAAAAACTGTTGACAGGGGTTCTCACCTTCAACTATAAAGGCAGCCATAAAGGGGAGTAGCTATCGGCTGATAATCCCAGCCGAACTGCCGTCCGCCAATAGGGTAAACCTGCCCGGACGAAGGCCTGACGAAAAGCAGTCATGCCAGCCAGACCTTTATTCAAGGTGTTTTATATGCCATGGGTAAAGGTCATTTTTTTGTAAGGAGAATTTCAAAACGATGGACTGGTTATCTATAATCCTGACTGTGGTGGGACTGGCGCTGTTCGAGATCGTCATCAGCATCGACAACGCCATCATTAACGCGGAAGTCCTGGCCACCATGTCCAAGAGGGGACGGAGATGGTTCCTCCTGTGGGGCATACTCATCGCGGTTTTTTTGGTCCGGGGCCTCTTGCCCTGGCTCATCCTTTGGGTCAGTACGCCCAGTCTCGGCTTCCTGGGCTCTCTCACGGCCTCTTTCAGTTCCGATCCAAAAGCGGTGAAAGCCATCCAGGATTCGGCGCCGGTCCTACTGGTAGGAGGGGGAACCTTTCTAATTTTTCTTTTTTTTCACTGGCTCTTCCTGGAACCGAAACACTACGGCCTGAGAGGAGAGAAATTTATCGAGAGCAAGGGCGTCTGGTTCTTTGCCGTCGTTTCCCTCCTGCTCGTGGCCATCGTCTGGCTGGCCATAAAAGTCAATCCTTTGATGGCCCTGGGCGCCGTCATCGGCTCGAGCGCGTTTTTCATCAGTCATGGGTTCAAAGAAAACGCAGAACAGACTGAGAAGAGCATGATCGAGGGCACTTCCAACCTTTCGGACATCAGCAAGATATTTTATCTCGAGGTGATCGACATGTCCTTTTCCATCGACGGCGTCCTCGGGGCCTTTGCCTTTACTTTTGTTATTCCCTTGATCCTCATCGGCAACGGCATCGGCGCCATTGTGGTAAGGCAGCTTACGGTTGCCAACATTGACCGGGTAAAGTGCTACAAGTATTTGAAAAATGGCGCCATGTACTCCATCTTTGCTCTCGGATCGGTAATGATCGGGCACGCTTTCGGGATACATATCCCGGACTGGATCAGCCCGGTCATGACCTTTGGCATTGTGGGCTATTTCTTTTGGAAGTCATTGAAAGCAATGAAAGAAGATCCAAATTGCTCTTGACTCGCAGAGCCCCGCTCCTTATCATAATCAAGTCCTTACAATAACAAAAAACAGACCATAACCGGCCTGACGAAGGCCAGGGAACTGCCATGGAAGAAGAAACTGTTGAGTTACGGGGTCATATCATTGATTCCCTTCTGCTTCCCAAAGTACTGGACCAGATTCTGGCGCGGGGCGCCGAATACGAGATTGCCCAGATCGATATCGGTGTCCGCCGGTCTGACCCCAGCTACGCCCGCATTGTTGTAAGGGCGGAAAGCAGAACTGCCTTGGAGGAACTACTGGCGGCGATCAAAGTTCATGGCGCTGAACCGGTGGAGAGCGAAGATGCCGAGCTACAGGGTGCCGATATAGCAGGTACTTTTCCGGAAGGTTTTTACGCCACCACCAACCTTCGCACCTCGGTCCGCCTGCGAGGCGAATGGCTCGCGGTGGAGAACCAGGAGATGGATCGGGGCATCGTCGTGGACCTTGCCACCTCCAGGGCGGTCTGCACACCCATGCATCGCATCTGCAAAGGGGACAGTGTCGTTGTGGGCCACCGGGGGGTACATATCGTCCCTCCGGACCGACAGGCCTGCGGTCCGCTTTTCGGCTTCATGGGAAGCGACATCTCTCCCGAAAAACCAAAGCTGGCCCTGGTTCGCGAGCTGGCACGGGAACTTTGGAACTGCCGGTCGGAGAATAAAAAGACCCTTTTCATCGGCGGTCCGGCCGTGGTTCATACCGGCGCTGTCGAATCCCTGGCCTATCTGGTGCGCGAAGGTTTCGTCAGTCTGTTGCTTGCGGGCAACGGTCTGGCGGCGCATGACATCGAACATGCGCTCTACGGTACATCGCTCGGTATCAGGCTCAGGGACGGCACGCCCGTGGAGGGCGGGCACCGGAACCACCTGCGCGCCATCAATGCCGTTCGGCGGCTGGGAAGCATAAAGGCAGCGGTGGACGCAGGCCTGCTGACCCGCGGCATTATGCACGCTTGCATAACGAAAGGAGTACCCTTCTTGCTGGCCGGTTCCATTCGTGACGACGGCCCTCTCCCGGAAGTTATCACCGATGTCGTCGAGGCAACCGATATGATGAGGCACTCTATCAAAGGCGCACATTTGGCTCTGATTGTGGCCTCTACCCTCCATGCCGTTGCCGTGGGCAACATCCTTCCCGCGGAAACCCGCATTGTGGTGGTGGACATCAACCCCTCCTCGCTTACCAAGCTCATGGACCGCGGCAGTTTTCAGACCATCGGCATTGTATCCGACTCCGGCCTGTTCATGCGGCAACTAGTCGAAACCCTCCGGCAGGAATGTTGACATGGACCGCTTTCTTATGTGTCCGCCGGACTATTTCGGCATCGAATACGAAATAAACCCCTGGATGAGGCTCAGCAACCAGTCCGATCCGCAACGGGCCCGGACGCAATGGCAAGAGCTATACGATATCCTGACCAGGGAACTGGGGGCCACAGTTGAGTTAATGGATCCGGTAAAAGGCCTTCCTGACCTGGTTTTTACAGCCAATGCCGGCTATGTCGAGGAAGACCTCTTTATCAGCAGCTTCTTCAAATATGAACAGCGGCGAGGTGAGACCCCCTATTACGATGCCTGGTTCCGCTCCCATGGCTACCGCATCCGCGAACTGGGGCCGAACTGTTTTTTTGAAGGTATGGGCGATGCCTTGCCGCTGGGAGATACGGTCTTTGCGGGATACCGCCGCCGCTCCGAAATATGCTCCCACCAGGCCCTGAGCAAAGTAACGGGCCGGCGGGTGCTTTCGCTGGAGTTGGCTGATCCGGCGTTCTACCATCTGGATACGTGTTTCAGCCCGCTGACTGCCGGAGCGGCCCTTTACTTTCCTCCCGCCTTCGACGCTTATGCCGACACGGCTCTCAGAGAAAACATACCGGACCTGCTGGCCGTGAGCGGGACTTCGGCCCGGCGGTTTGCATGCAACGCGGTAGTTGTGGCGGAAACCGTCGTTACAAACACCGGCTGCGACGATCTGCAAGAGCCCCTGGCCCGCCGGGGTCTCAGATTGATGATGGTAGACCTCTCGGAGTTCATGAAATCCGGTGGCAGCGCCAAGTGCCTTACCTTGCGGCTGTAGTAATTGCAGGGATAAAATCAGGGATAACTCTTGCCTTTCATAGGCGCTGAGAAGACATCCCTTCCGGGGTTGGTCATAGAGATGCAGACAGATCAGGACATTATTGCCAAAAAAGGATTGGAAATATTCGGTCTGATGGAGGCGGAACCGCCCTTCATCTTTGATAAACGGCAATGGATCGGCGAGCTGATGAACATGGCGATGAGCGACCCGGGCCTGAAGGTACAGATGTTCCGCTTTATCGACGTATTTCCTACCCTGACCACAGCGCCGCTGGTGGCGCGGCATCTCCAAGAATATTTCCTGGACCACGAGACCCGCCTGCCCCTGGGCATAAGAACGCTCCTCACCGGGGCATCTTCCCGCGTGGCTGCCGGGGCGACAGCCGTTCTGCTGCGCCGCAACATCGCTTCGGTGGCCCGCAACTTTATCGCCGGTAGATCACCCGCCGACGCCTTCAAGGCCCTGAAACAAATCCGGGACGCCGGCCGTACTTTCAGTGTCGATATCCTCGGTGAAGCCGCCCTCTCGGAAAAGGAAGCGCTGGAATACCGAGAACGGTATCTGGCCCTGATTCTCTTTCTGGCCGGCAATTTCCGGCAGGAACCGGCGGCAGCCTCCGGAGGCAGCCTGCCCTTCCCTCCGCTGAATGTCTCGGTCAAGATCAGTTCCCTCTACTCGCGGATCGGTCCGCTTAATTATGAGGACAGTGTGGAACAGACCAAGGGCCGGCTCCGCGAAATCTTCCGCCGGGCCCGCGAGGCAAAGGTCTTTGTCAATCTGGATATGGAAATGTACAGCCTGAAGAACATTACCCTCGATGTCTTTACGGAACTTATGGACGAGGCGGAATTCCGGGGTTGGGAAGGCGCCGGCATCGCCCTGCAGGCCTACCTGAAGGAAACGGAAAAAGATTTGCAACGTCTGATCGGCTGGTCGCGGGCCGGCGGGAGGCGCACTACTGTGCGCCTGGTGAAAGGGGCCTACTGGGAATATGAGAACATTATTGCCGCCCAGAAAGGCTGGCCGACTCCGGTCTTTGCCGAAAAGACCCATTCCGACTGGAATTTCGAGCGCTGCACGGAACTGATGCTGGCCAATGCCGACGCCCTGAGTCCGGCTTTCGGCACCCACAACGTTCGGACCCTGGCTTATGCCCTGACCACCGCCGAGCGGCGTGGCCTGCTGCCCGTCAAAGGCTACGAAATCCAAATGCTTTACGGCATGGCGGAACCGGTTAAAAAAGCCCTCCACAGGCTGGGACACATAATTCGGGAATACACGCCTACGGGCGAACTTTTACCGGGCATGGCCTACCTGGTTAGGCGCCTCCTGGAGAATACATCAAACGAAGGCTTCCTGCGCAAGACCTTCGTCGATAAGGTTCAACGTGAAGCCCTCCTTGCCGCTCCCGAGCCTTGGCCCGGCGAGTTACCACCGCCAAAACCTGAAGGGATCGGCCCTTTTCGTAATGAGCCACCCCTTGACTTTTCCCTCAAGGCCAACCGGGTGGCCTGCCGGGCGGCCATTGATAAAGTGCGGGGCGAACTGGGGCGTCTTTATCCGGTAGTCATTGGCGGTAAGAATTTTCAACAGGATGAGGAAATTATCTCCCGGAATCCAGCCCGCCGGGACGAGATTATCGGCCGCCTCTCCGGCGTCGGCGTTCCGTTGATCGATCGGGCGGTCGCCACGGCAAAGGAGGCACAGCGGAATTGGCGGGGGAAGAGCGCGCCGGAGCGCGCCGCGGTTTTATTCCGGGCTGCCGTTATAGCGCGCCAGCGACGGCTGGAGCTTCTGTCCTGGCAGGTACTGGAAACGGCCAAGAATTGGGCGGAAGCCGACGCCGACGTGACGGAGGCCATCGATTACCTGGAATATTACGGCCGCGAGATGCTGCGCTTGGAAAAAGGGGTAAAGATGCAGGAAGTCCCCGGGGAAGACAACCGCTACCATTATCAACCCCGGGGTGTGGGCGTCGTGATCGCCCCTTGGAATTTTCCGCTCGCCATTTCCGTGGGGATGGTCGCGGCCGCTCTCGTGACGGGCAATGCCGTCCTTTACAAGCCATCGAGCCTCTCTGCGGTAAACGGGTGGCAGGTTTTTTCCATCCTGCGGGAAGCGGGAATTCCGGACGGCGTCCTGAACTTCCTGCCCGGCCGTGGTGCCTCGGCCGGGGACTATCTGGTGGCCCACGAGGGCGTCAGTTTTGTTGCCTTCACGGGCTCCCGTGAGGTAGGGCTGCGGATAGTGGAGTTGGCCGGCAAGACCGGGCCGGGGCAAAGGGGGGTTAAACGCGCCGTTGCCGAGATGGGCGGAAAGAACGCTATAATTGTCGATGCCGACGCCGATCTGGATCAGGCGGTCGCAGGTCTCATCCAATCGGCCTTCAGTTATCAAGGACAGAAATGCTCCGCCTGTTCCCGGGCAATTGTTTTGGCGAATTGCTACGACCGTTTCCTGGAACGGCTGGCTGAAGCAGTGCGGGACATTGCCGTCGGGCCACCGGAAGACCCTGCCTATTTCATGGGACCGGTGATCGACCTTCAGGCGCGGGACAAGATCAACTCTTACCGCGAGAGCGCCGGGAGAGAAGGGAAAATAACGGCGGCGGCGTCCATCCCTGATCAGGACGGCTATGTCTCTCCCCTGATAATCACGGACCTGCCGGCTGATTCCCGGCTGCTCCGCGAAGAGATCTTCGGACCGCTCCTGGCGGTGCTCAAGGTACCGGACATGGACGAAGCAATCAGAGTGGCCAATGAGACCGACTATGCCCTGACGGGCGGCCTATACTCCCGCAGCCCCGTCAATATCAGGCGCTGCCGGGAGGAATTCCAGGTCGGCAACCTTTACATCAACCGCCCGATTACCGGGGCGATCGTGGGCCGCCAACCCTTCGGCGGCTTCCGCCTGTCCGGGGTTGGCACCAAGGCCGGCGGACCCGATTATCTGCTGCAATTCATGGAGCCGCGGGTAACGACGGAAAACACCCTCCGCCGGGGATTTTCACCGGAAATCATTGCCTGAGAACCTATCAGGGAGTAACGGGTGCCCTTTCCCCGGTCATCAGGTCAGCGGGTCGGAAATTCCCGCTTCCCGAAAACCTTTTTCTCTCAGCAGGCAACTGTCACAAAGACCGCAGGGTTTGCCCGCCGGCGATGGGTCATAACAGCTGTGGGTCAGGCTGTAATCCACGCCCAGGTTCAGGCCACAGCGAATGATCTCGCTCTTGGTCATGTGAATAAGGGGCGTATGGATAGTCAAATGCAGCTTACCCTCCACCGCCTTCTTAACCGCCAGGTTGGCCATATCTTCATAGGCCTTGATATATTCGGGACGGCAATCGGGGTAGCCGGAATAGTCCAGGGCGTTGACGCCGATGAAAATGTCCGGCACCCCTAAGACCTCAGCCCAGGCCAGGGCATAGGAAAGGAAAATCGTATTCCGCGCCGGTACATAGGTTATCGGTATTTCCTTTTCCATATCCGCCGGGCTGCGTCCCTTAGGAACCTCGATCCCGGCGGTCAAAGCCGACCCGCCGAACCTGGCCAGATCAATAGTGATTATCGCATGTTCTGCCACCCTGTTAGCTGCCACAATCCTCCGGGCCGCATCCACTTCCCGTTCGTGGCGCTGCCCATAGCGAAAGGTCAGACAATACAGTTCATAACCTTCCGCCCGGGCCATGGCCAAGGTCGTAGTGGAATCCAAGCCGCCGCTCAGCAGGATTACCGCCTTTTTTTCTTTGCTCCTCAAACCCCCCTCCTATCCGGCGGCCAGATGATTTTGTGTAACTGCAGGTTCAGCCTGACGGCAAGCCGGTCTTCCAAAATCCACTCCGCCAGTAACTGTGGCGCCAGGTTGCCGTAAAGCGGTGAAAAATTAGCCACAGTCTTCACCGAAACATCCCGTTGCAGACGGCCAAGAACTTCTCTGGCATATTCATAATCTTTCCTCCCGCCAATGACAAATTTAAGCTCATCCCGCTCAGTTAATACATTAAGGTTATTCCAGTAATTGCGATGTTCCTCACCGCTGCCGGGCAGCTTTACGTCCACAATCCTGATGCAGCGCGGATCAACGGCGCTGATGTCGAAACTGCCGTTCGTCTCCATCAGCACCCCGTAACCCCTATCGAGCAGCGTGTGGATGAGCAGGGGGGTCTCTTCCTGCCGCAGGGGTTCACCGCCGGTAATTTCCACCAGGGAACAGCGAAACGTCGCCACCTCCCTCAGGATATCGTCGATGGAGGCGTCCCGCCCCTCATCGTAGGCATATTGCGTGTCACAGTAGGAGCACCGGAGGTTACAACCCGTAAGCCGGACAAAAATGCAGGGCCAGCCGGCAAAAGAAGATTCCCCCTGAATGCTGTAAAATATTTCGTTTACTTTCAGACTCTTATACCTCAGGAAAATATGAGCAACGCTTTTTTGACGAATATCATTTTTTATGAATATCCGGCAAGTAGATAATCTAAGTGCTTTAGGCATTAATTCAATGTTTAATCCCAGGCATCGTCAGCCTAGGCCAGGCCAGGACTTGACAAAAAAAATGTAAACGTTTAGCCTTAGTCAGTCAAATGCAGAATTTCAAATTAACTTCAGAATTTCAGCCGCGGGGTGACCAACCCCAAGCCATCGCCCAACTGGCCGCAGGAATAGCAGCGGGCGCTGAACAGCAGGTTCTCCTGGGAGTAACGGGCTCGGGAAAAACCTTTACTATCGCCAATGTTATTCAGGCCGTGCAACGGCCAGCCCTGGTCATCGCCCACAATAAAACACTGGCGGCCCAGCTTTACGGCGAATTCAAGCTGCTCTTTCCGGACAACGCCGTGGAGTATTTTGTCAGTTATTACGATTACTACCAACCGGAAGCCTACCTGCCCAGCACGGACACGTATATTGAGAAAGACTCGGCCATTAACGACGAAATCGACAAGCTGCGCCACAGTGCCACCCATTCCCTGCTGGAGCGCCGGGACGTCATCATCGTCGCCAGCGTCTCCTGCATTTACGGCATCGGTTCTCCCGAAGCCTATCAGGGCATGCTGCTTTTCCTTGCCGAAGGCCTGGAAATAGCGCGCGATGAAATGCTGCACCGCCTGGTGGAAATGCAGTATGAACGCAATGACATCGATTTTCATCGCGGCACCTTCCGGGTAAGGGGCGATATCGTCGAGATCTTTCCCCCCTATGAACAGGAAAGGGCCATCCGCGTGGAATTCTTCGGCGACAACGTGGAAGCCCTTTCCATCGTCGATCCTTTAAGAGGGAAAAAGCTGGATCGCTTGCCCAAAATATCCCTCTATCCGGGCAGCCATTATGTAACGACCCGGGATAATATGACTAGGGCGATTCATGACATCCAGAAAGAACTTGACGTCAGATTAGGGGAATTGCGCTCCTTAAATAAGCTTGTTGAGGCCCAGCGTTTGGAACAACGCACCAGATTCGACCTGGAAATGATGGAGGAGATGGGTTTCTGCCAGGGCATCGAAAATTACTCCCGCCACCTGACAGGCAGAAAACCCGGCGAACCGCCACCGACGCTGATGGAATACCTCGCACCCGATGCACTGATTATTATCGATGAAAGTCATGCCACCATTCCGCAATTGATCGGTATGTACCGGGGCGACAGATCCCGTAAAGAAACCCTGGTAGAATACGGGTTTCGCCTCCCTTCAGCGCTGGACAACAGGCCCCTGCGGTTTGAAGAGTATGAAGCATTCCCCAATCCGCGGATATATGTGTCGGCAACCCCGGCCGCGTATGAATTTACGAAGGCCGACGGACGGGTAGTGGAACAGATCATAAGACCGACCGGACTTATGGATCCCGTCATTATGCTGAAACCGGTGGAAGGTCAGGTAGATGACCTCCTGGGCGAAATCAGGGAAAGGGCCAAGAAGAACGAGCGGGTGCTCGTGACAACGCTGACCAAAAGAATGGCGGAAAATCTGACCTCCTACTACGAAAGCCTGGGGGTCAGGGTGAGGTATCTCCATTCGGACGTCCATACGCTGGATCGGGTGGAAATCATCCGCGACCTGCGCTTGGGCAAATTCGATGTCCTGGTCGGTGTGAATCTCCTGCGGGAGGGTCTGGACATCCCGGAGGTGTCGCTGGTCGCTATCCTGGACGCCGACAAAGAAGGCTTCCTCCGTTCCGCCCGTTCCCTCATCCAGACCAGCGGCCGGGCGGCCAGAAACGTTTCCGGACAGGTGCTCATGTATGCCGATAAGATAACCGACTCTATTGCTGCTTGCCTGCGGGAAACGGAAAGAAGGAGGGCCATCCAGTCCGCCTATAACAGGCAACACGGCATCACGCCGGCCAGCATTCGCAAATCAATTCACAATATCCTCGCTTCCGTTTATGAAGCCGATTATCTTACTGTTCCCGTAGCGGCAGAAAAACAGGTGGCCTATGCGACGGAGAAGGAGCTGCCGGAAGTCATTCGCCGCCTGAAGGACGAGATGAAGCAGGCAGCCAGAGAACTGGATTTCGAGCGGGCCGCCGAACTCCGGGACCGTGTAAAAGAGCTTTCTACCCTGATGCTGGAATTATGAACCTGAAGATTCGCCAAAGGGGGAACAAAAGATTGCCAAGCAGCATTGAATTGTGTATCATCCGCCACAAATCCAAGACAAGAGAGAGGAGAGGACCATGGTCAATAAGGCGATCCTGATCGGCAGACTGGGCAAAGACCCGGAAGTCAGATACACCCCCGACGGGTTAATGGTAACGAGCTTTACCCTGGCAACGGACGAAAACTGGAAAGACAAGAACGGCGAAAGGGTGCAGAAAACTGAGTGGCACCGGATCGTAACCTTCCGGCAGCTGGCGGAGATTTGCGGCAAATATCTAGCCAAAGGTAAGCTTGTGTTCATCGAAGGGAAAATTCAGACCCGCTCCTGGGATGACAAAGACGGCAATAAACGCTATACTACGGAGATTGTCGCCAGCGATATGCGGATGTTGGATTCGAAAGGAGCCGCCGGTAAGGGAGAGGATGCTTCGTCCTATAGTGCAGCGTCACCCTTCCCCGAGGGAGAAGTTATGCCTGATGATGTTCCTTTTTAAAGAGAGTTACCGCCCCCACCTGTCGTCAGTTTGATACCTTTGCCATCCCCTTTCGGCCCAAAACCGGCAGCGAAGGGAGAAATGGCCTGTCCTAATTCAGGGCGTCGGGGGTCTACTTGGAATCAATTTTCTTGTTTTCGGGTGTGACTTCGTCATCGTCGCGGACTGATTTCTTAAAATTCTTGATGCTCTGACCGATAGCGCCGCCGATTTGCGGAAGTTTGCCGGCGCCAAATATAATCAGCACGATGACCATGATTACGAGCAATTCGGGCATTCCTAAACCAAACATATCTTAAACCTCTCCTGACTCTTTTTACTCTACTGCAAGGTCAATGTAAAGCAGGACCCCACAATTGTCAATTTTATTTGCGCCGGGCTACGGCTCTCCCATGATGTTCGGTAGCTACGGAAGCTGTAAATGCACGACCTCGCCTGACTTTCCCAGTGAGTTCATAATCTTTCCCTCAAACTCGACAATAACACCGCCGGCATTGCCGATATCGAGGGAAAATTGCCCTGCCGAACGTTCCACCTTTTCACCGGGCTGCATGAGCAGTTGATAAGAAGTCTTCTGGTCCTCCGTAATTCTCAGCCAGGTCTTTTCCCTCGCCCGGATAACCAAGAGGGCTGGTTTTCCGGCCTGAGCTTTGGTTCCCACCGTCGGTGTCTCTTCCGTCTTCACCACCTTCGGCTCCCCGGTAGCAGAACCCGGTTGTCCTTCTTCGGCTGCTCCGCGATCTTTCAGCGGCACATTCTCAGCCAGCGGCGGGGCGCCGACCACCGAATTCGCCGGGGCATCAGGTTCCACTCTTTTACCAGAGGCAGGCCCGCTCTGTGCAACTATGGGCAGTGGCCCATCCGTTGCCACATCAGCGACCTGGAGATGAAAATAGATATAAGTAAAGAACCCGAGAATGGCAAGGCACAGGATTGCCAAGATGGATACCTTGACAACGATTTGTTTGGGGAAGAAAAGCTGCCGCTGCGGAACTGCTTCTTCCTTTTCTTCGACCTGCCGCGGAAAGGTGGCTAAATATCTTTCGTAATTGCCGAGCAGAGGTGCTTCATCCACTGCCAACAGTTTCGCATAGGCTTTGAAAAAAGAGCGGGAATAAACAGGCGGTGGCAAGCGGTGGAAAGCTCCCGTTTCCATCGCCTCCAGATTCGACACGCTGATTTTGGTAGCGCGGAAAATGTCCTCCAGGGTAAGGCCGCGTGCTTCTCTAATTGCCCGGAGGTCCGGAACTTCCTCCTGCGCAACGCCGGGATTATCCTGCAAAGATTTCGCAGTCATCAATAATATCCATCCTCTTTGACTTCTTTTCTAACACTTATCAACCGGGCAAGCAATAAAAAAAAAATTACCTTTAGAATTTTTTGCTGAGCATTGGAGCCATCCTCAACCGTTGCCGGTTCAATTTTTCCGATTGCCCGCCCCACAGCGACAGAGCTCACCAGCAGAAGAATATAGGTCTAAGGTCCAATATCTTCTATGAAGATTACGGGATATTGTTACTTCGCTCATTTAACATGCCAATTTTACGCGGCATATCGAGACCGCTTTCCGGAGCTAAGTTCCGGGTGACAAGGGCTTTGCCACCCTCCTGCGAGAAGCTTTAAACGGCAATATTTGATTGCCGAGGCAATATGGGCAGTTAAGATTAAGGAGGAACGGATTAACAATTTATACGAGCAAGGAGGATTACAGATGAAAAAGTTAACATTGTTTCAAAGAATAATGATGGCAGTCTTACTCTTCCTCGTGACGGCCCTGGCTGGTTGCAGCGGCGGCGATGGTGCCGCGGGCCCCGCAGGAACTCCGGGAACTCCTGGTAGCGGAGGTACAGCGGGCGAACCCGGCGGTGCCGGCGTTGCGGTCCTGGTCGCAGAGAGGCACGGTGGGAGTGTGTTGGCGGCCACGGAATTAGCAACTGCGAGCAAATACATGGTTAATATTACAATCACCAGCGCGACGGCCGATGAGAGCGGTGTGGGAAAAGTCAACTTCACCGTTCAGGACTCCTCTAATGCGCCGGTCACCACGATCGCCAGTGTCAGCGCCGGCATCTTCAAACTCGCCCCCAAGACGGCAACCGTGAACTACAACAAGTGGGTGCCCTACCTCTGGCGTACGGAAGCAGTTGCGGGCACTCGAGATGCCGCCGGCAACGCCTTTGTCAAACCGGACGGAACGATCGTGAACCAAGGTTATCGTGAAAGCAGCGGCACGGGTGCAACGAACGGTACGCTTCTCAACAACGGCGGCGGGAGTTATACCTATACCTTCAAGAAGAACCTGGCCGCCGCTGCCCGTCCTGATGGGACAGCCATCGCTTACGAGCGCAATCTCACCCACCGCGTGAGCATCTACACAGGCGGACACAACGGTCCCACGGGCGAAGGCGACTTCGACTTCATTCCGGATGGCTCTCCCGTCACCCAGACCCGCAACATCGTTAAGACCGCAACATGCAAGAATTGCCACGGTCCCGAATTCGCCGGCCACGGCGGTGACCGGGTCACGGTGGAAGGGTGCGTCACCTGTCACAGCCCCGATAGTTATGATGCCCAGAGCGGTGAAAGCATCGAAATGGCAGTCATGATCCACAAGATCCACGCCGGTGGCGAACTTGCCACCGTGGCCGGTCCCAACAGGCAATTTTGGGATAATCCTCATACCGCCGTGGACGAGACGGCCGATAACGGCAAGTACATTCTCTGGGGAAATGGCGTCCGCGCTGTATCCTGGGAAAAAACAGCTTTCCCGGCGGTAATCGCCAACTGCGAAGCGTGTCACACCGGCACCGGCCTGCAGGACGTAGACAACTGGAAGTCGGTCCCCTCCCGCGCGGCCTGCGGTTCCTGCCATGATGACATCAATTGGACGACCGGCGCCAACCATGCCGGCGGCGCTTTCAGTAATGACAATATCTGCTCAGCATGCCATCAGCCCGCGACCGGCATTTCCCCGGTCACCAAGACGCACCAGTGGACCACCAAGGATATCAGGAACATTCCGGAGTTCGACATCACCATAACAACCGATACGCCCGCGCGAGGCTACTACGTCAATGGGGAAAAACCCGTGGTCACCATCGTACTCAAGAATAAGGCGACCGGCGTTACCATCGATCACACCACCGTGGTTCAGGACCCCACCGCTGAAGGCTGTGTCCCCGTGGCAGGCTCTGAAAGTACGGCCTGTACCGTGCCGTCCGACGGTCTGTTCACTGCGGCCAATGTTTACGTTACGGGACCGCGCGCCCAGCGTGTCCCGGTTTTGACCTACCCCGCCCGGGCGAAAGTGACCAGCGCCAGCGCCGGTCCCTGGGATTTGAGCGCCGGTGGCGGCGCCCTCCGCCTGAAAGTGGATTCCAGCATGCCGATGCTCACCTATAATAACGCCCCTGCCTACGAAGGCTACGGCGCCGATGAGAAGATCGCCGGCGATTTCACCGTTACACTGCCGGCTGCGGGAGCGGCCCTGAACGCACTTTTCGCCAATCCGGCCGCGGCGACACCGGCCGAGGTCGCGGCCTGGCTGAACGCCAACGGCACGTTCAAGGAACGTGCCGTCGCTTACGTGGATGAAAGCCCCAGCACCCTCACCGTCGGCAGGCTATCGATCCGCAGCCGCGGAATTCAGGAGAAAAATGCGAAGGGCGATGTTATCAAAACAACCGCTCAGCGTAACATCCAGATTGTCAGCAGCCCGGCCGGCATGTTCACCGATCTGGCAATAAAGACCGCCGGAGCTGCCGCATCGGCCCGCAAAATGACCGTTGTTGCCAATACCGACCCCAAGGTTGCGTTTAGCACTGGAAACATCAAATACACCCTGGATCCCGTTGACGACCTGGTTGCGGGAACCTACATGATCAACGTCGAGTTTGCGGACCGCGGTCGCGGCCCCGGAAATCCTCCGGAGCCGCCGTTCGTCGACTACCGGACGCCGTCCATCACCGTCGCCACCTTCCAGGTCAAGCAGTCCGCCACGGAAAAGCCGATTGCCGATGGTTGCACCGCCTGTCACTGGAGCAGCGGCGGCGTCGGCTTCGTACTCGACTATCCGCGCCACAACAAGCCCTTCAACGCCCAGGCCCTCGATCAGTGCGGCGGCTGCCACGACTATGCCTCCGGCATGAAATCGGATGCTACAACCGCGGCCAGTTGGAGCGGCGGCCTGGCAATCGCCAAGCGGGTGCACGCCGTTCACAATGGTGCAAACCTCAACTACCCGACCATCACCGTCGGTCACGAAGAGACCGCTACTTTCGGCCGCAACTGGCGGATCACCTACCCGATGAACATCCGCAACTGCGAGTCCTGCCATCCGGCTACGACGAGCGGCACCTGGATGACCAACCCCAACCGTCTCGCCTGCCTGGGGTGCCACGACTCCGATGCGGCGGTGGCTCACATAAATATTCAAACTTACGATCCGACCCCGCTGGCTCCCTGGAGTGGCGATGAAAAAGAGTCCTGCAAGGCCTGCCATTAGCGATTTAGTTAACGCCCTTATCCCGCTAATCCGGGGTTAAGGGCAGGTCCCGCTGAGCGGTAGAAATACCGCTCAGCAATACCTTCAGGTCCGATAGAGGGGCGGCTTGGGTTTGCCGCCCTTCTATTAGGAACCAGACTGCAAATACAACCCTCTTAGCACTTAGCTTATAGGAGAAGCGGCGTTGAAAAAGATATTTTCCCTGCTGATCGCCATTGTTTTGATAGCCTCCCTGCCTGCCTGCAACGAAAAGCGGGGCACGAAGCAGGAGACAGGCAGCGCAGTCAAGGTCCTGGCAACGGTCAACGGCGTGCCGATTACCGTCCATGATGTGCAGCAAAGTTTAAAGAGGACATCCGCCCATGGCGAGGGGATAAATCCTGAAACAGCGAAGAATGTACTGAATACCCTTGTTCGCGAAGAGCTTATCTACCAAAACTCTCTGGAGCTGGGTCTCGAAAAAAATCAGCAATACCTCGAGAAACTCAATGAAGCGGAAGCGCAACTCAGGGCTTTTAAAAGACAGGAGCTGGCGGTTCTCTGGCTGAATCATGCCCGCAGCAAGGTTGAAGTGACCGATCCGGAAGCGCAGGCCTACTTCGAAAAAAACGGGACCAGGATACGGACAAAATATCATCTCTGGCAGATTTTTTATAAGGATAATCGTCCCCAGATCACCCAAGATTACCAGGACTTGAAAAGTGGAATGTCTTTCGAAAAAGTGGCCTTAAGACGGTTTCCGAATCTGCCTAAGGATGTCAAAGCACCATGGGATATTGGTTATCTGCATTGGAGCCAAATTCCTGAGCCTTGGCAAGGCATTATTGATCGCCTGAAGACGGGTGAGATGAGTGATATTATTACCGGGGCTGGTGATCGTTTTTGGGTAATTAAGTTGGTCGATAAAATCGTTGATCCCCAAATCACTTTTGCTACGGAAAAAGGAAAGATAGTTGAAGTATTAAAAAAGAAGCAGACCGACGAACTCTATGAAAACATGCTAAGCCAGACACGGGCCAAGGCGAAAATCATTTTCACTCCATAGGGACCGGGCGGCTGGCTCCTGGTTGGGGGATCAGCAGTATTTTTCTGTCTATTGAATTTCGATCACAAAATCCGTGCAGCAGGCGTCGCCTTGGGATTGACAGGCCAGGCGCCGCACCTACTTGAACAGGTTACGGAAGAAATCACCGAGGCCGCGCATGCCCTTGCGGAGGGTATCCACGACCGGGTTCACGGGATGGCGGGGGCACGTTTCCTTTGGCGCAGTCCCGGTGAGATAAGCCTCCGGCAATGTTTGCGGGCAGGAGGTAGTGGCAAGGTACCCGGACTCGGCATCGATCACCGCAATTTCTATCCCCTCCGGCCGGGCCGGGACCGGGGGGGCGGAGTGGGGATAGAGGGTCCGCAGGAACCGCGCCCAGATATGGAGCGCTCCCCGCGCTCCCGTCAGCCCCGTATCAAAACCGGAGTCGTACCCCACCCAGACGACGCAGACCACCTCGGGAGTGAAGCCCACAAACCAGGAATCACGGTTGCCATCCGTCGTTCCTGTCTTTCCCGCTGCCGGGAAGTAAATTCCCAGCGCCTTGGCCGACTTCGCCGTCCCGCGCTCCAGCACTCCCTGCAGCGCATACCCGGTAAGATAGGCCGCTCGCGGGTCGAGTGACCGTTCCCGGTGCACCTTTTTCGCCGTAAGGATATCTCCCTCCGCCGTGGTCACTGAGTAGAGGGGAAAGGGGTCGAAACGGGTTCCCCCCGAGGCGATCGTTGCGTACGCGTAAGCGAGTTCTACCGGTGTGACTTCGAAACTCCCCAGTGCCACCGCGGGGACGGGTGAAAGTGGGCTGATAATACCCGCCGCGCGCGCGGTTGCGAGCACTTCCGGCAATCCAACGTCGTTAGCCAGCCGGACGGCGGCAGTATTTACAGAATCCTCGATCATCTTCCGCATTGTGATCTGTCCATACGTCTTGCCTTCGAAGTTCGCCGGAGTCCACATCCCCCCCGGGGCAGGGATAGACACAGGCTCGCCGGACAAGATGGTGGAGAGCGTTTTATCTCCCTTGCCCTGCGCTGATAGCGAAAGGGCCGTGAGGAGAACGAAAGGCTTGAAAGCGCTCCCCGGCTGCCGCTTCGCCTCCGCCGCTCGGTTGAACTGCGTTTGCCCATAGCCCCGCCCACCGACCATGGCAGTCATCGCGCCGTTCACCGGATCAACGGCGACCAGTGCGGCCTGCAACGGTTCACCAGCCGGCTGAGCGGTCTTCTCGATTTCCTCGAGCCCCCGGATCACTGCTTCCTGGGCGGCGGCCTGGTGCGTGGGGTCGAGGGTGGTGTAGTAGCGGTACCCCGTACGGTAGAGTTTCTCACCCCCCAGTTCTTCCGCAGTACCCCGTTGTACGTAGTCCACGAAGTACGATGCCAGGTGGACGGGAGAACTGCGGGGCTGGATCCGCACCGGCGCCTTGGCGGCCCTCAGGAACTCATCCTCCCTGATCATCTCCAGCTGGCGCATCCGTGCCAGAACTGCGTCGCGCCGCTCCTTCGCCGCCCTGGGGCTCCTTAATAGGGAGTAGCGCTTCGGGGAGCGGATGATCCCGGCCAGCAACGCCGACTCCTCCAGGGAAACATCCTTTGCCTCCTTCGAAAAATAGAATCCAGCCGCCTCCTCGATGCCGTAAATTCCCCGAAGTCCCTCCTGCCCAAAGTAAATCTTGTTCAGGTACATCTCCAGGATTTGTTTTTTCGAGTACCTAAGCTCAAGAATGAGCGCGAGTTCCGCTTCGCGCAGTTTACGCCCGATGGTCTTCTTGGGCGAAAGAAAAAAGTTCTTGGCAAGCTGCTGCGTGATGGTGGAACCGCCCTGGGCGAACCGCCGCTCCTTGAGGTTGGTAACCAAGGCCCGGCCTACAGCGCGAACATCGATCCCGAAATGAGAATAAAAGCGCGCGTCTTCGGACGCGATCACCGCATTCTGCAAGAAAGGAGAAACGGCGGAGAGGGCAACCGGGCGCCGGTTCTCCATCTTCGGCCCCATGATGCGGCCGATCTCTTCCGGCTCCAGGCGAAACGAGTCCAGTTCCCTGCCGGCCGGGGAGACCAGCGACTCCACCCGCCCGTCGCGCACCGCGATGCCCACGGCGCCGCTCCCGGGGGATGGTTTATCTGCCCCGCTGCCGTGGGGAAATATCTGGATCCGCCCCTGCTCTTCGGAAAACGTCCCGGCGGCAGATGGCTTCCCCACTACTTTCCTGTAGGAGAGTCTCCGCAGGCGCTCGGCAAAGCGGAGGTTCCCGAGATGGTCTCCCTTACGGATCTCCGTGGGGCGGCCGTAGAGGATGGAAGGGGCCTCCCAGGCTTCCCCGGCAATCCCCCGTCCTACCTTGAAGTACAGGTAGCCGATATGGAGCAGCAGGCCCACGGCAAGGGCTGCGAGGAGATACCGGCGGATCAAAGTGCCCTTCCCGCCGCTTCCCTGAAGGGGCTAAGCCTCCTAACCGATAATGACGTCAAATGGAAAATCACTTTATTCTCACTATCCTGATTAGGGAAAGAGGTATCTAATCCCGGCAAAGACGCCCTGTGTGCGGAGCGGCGCCCAGGTTTCGGCGATGTCGATCCCGGCAGGGATGTTGTTGAGACGAGCCTTACCGGCATCCGTGTACAAGCGGCCGAGGTCCGTATACCGGTAGGAGATGTCCAGGATGGTGCGACGGGAAAGGGAGATCCCCGTGCCGACGGCGACCATAAACGCAATGTCCGCATTCCTGCCGGCGGGAGTGATGGTGACCTTGTGTGCGCCGGGGTTTCCGGGAAAGTCGTAAGTCATCTCACTGAGCCGGTTGTAGGCCGCCCCTGCTCCGCCGCCCAGGTAGGGCTGGAAGCTACCGAAGTTGAGGCCGAACAGACCAGCGATATCGAGAAAGAAATTGGCCATTCCACTGAGCGAATCCGCGCTCGCCGACACCGGCTGCTCGCCCGGGATACCCCTGAAATTGGCCTGGCCGCGGTACTGCGCGTCCGGCCGGTAGGCAACAGCCAACTCGGACCTGAGCCAGGGAAGAATTTGTTTGCCCACCGCCGCCTCCACCAAGGGAAAGCGGCCGAAATCACCGTAGGCGCCGATCTGACGGCCGTCACTTCCCGGACCTACGCCGAAGAGGGCCGGCGGGTTTGTGGCTGCGGAGTTCGCATCCGAATAATCTGCTGCCAGGGACCACTCGAACCCGAGCGTACCGCGCAGATACCAATCAGCAGCTCCGGCGGAAATCGCCACGCTGCCTATAATCAGCGCGGTAAAGAACAGAACAAATATTTTCATGTTGCACTCCTGATATTTTAGACCAGTCAAAAAAGGCGAATCCCCGATTCCGGTGCTTCCCATACCACAATCAGGGGGAAAATGACACCCACGAGCTGGTTATTTGTAACTTCATGAAAGTATTGCTATCATTTTCTTTCTGCCCTTGCTACATTGCGCCCGGAAGTGTTGTCAGGCTTTGACAGCCCGTGCTATTTTTTCTTGATTTAACATTCGCTTTTTTCATATACTCGGCCCCCCAAGAATGTCTATCCAAAGATAATTATTAGGAGATTATGCTATGTCTGGTCATGGACACACCGATCATTCCAACAAGAAAATCGCTCTGCTTATCGCCGTTCTTGCTCTGATCCTCGCTTTCAGTGAAACACTGGCCAAGAGCGCTCAAACATCTGCCCTGAGTTACACTGTCGAGGCGTCAAACCACTGGTCATTCTTCCAGGCTAAAACGATTCGCATGACGACAGTCCGAACAGCTATGGAAACTGCGGAAATGGAACTCAAGCAGACCGCTGCTCCGGGGAAAAAAGACGCGCTCCAAGAGCGGATAGAAAGCTGGCAGAAGACAATCGCGCGCTACGAATCGGAGCCGGAGACCAATGAAGGCCGCAAGGAGCTGATGGCGCGGGCAAAAATCGCCGAAAATAAAAGGACCCAATCGATGGCCGCCTATCATCATTATGAACTGGCATCGGCAGCACTGCAGATTGCCATTGTCCTGGCGTCCGCTGAGATCATTACGGGGGTCGCAGCACTGACTTGGATTTCGGGAGGGCTTGGCGTCGTTGGTTTAATATTTAGCCTTATCGGATTTTTTGCACCGCTGGCGATCCACTTGTTTTGAGGATGCTTCCTGCCTGGTCTCGGGAAAGCGCAATTTGCCTGCTGCCACAAGAGCCTGTGGAACAAGCGGAAGTTAATGTGACCCAGATCAGGACACACCCCATACTGTTCCGGGCAGTACTGTTTCCTGCAACCTTGCTTTTCTAAAGCGGCCGGCCTGTCCAGGCAGGAATTCAAACGGGATTAAAGTATTTTGACAAAGTGCCGATGTTTATCCATATAAATAGTTAATGGCAATTTGCCAATTATTAATAAGTGTTAATCTGAGACAATGATGTTTCATTGTGTTGTTATTCCACAATAATTTCATAGGCGATGCAGAAAAAAATACCGGTAAGCCTGTTACAGATTGGCATGTATGTAGACTTGCCCCTTTCCTGGTTTTCGCACGGCTTCCTGAAAAATAAATTCAGAATCGTTTCAGAAGAGCAAATCCGGGAAATTAAGAATGAAGGCCTGACAGAAATTACCATTGACACCGCCAAAGGTATTGATGCCCCCCTCTCCGCGGCACCGACTACCACGGCGGATCAGCGGCTGGTGGCAAAACCTATTATTCTTGATGCCCTCTTAGAGACAATTCATGACCTGACTCTGCCGCCACCCCAAAAAGCAACCCTCATTCATGAAGAATCCAGGGTAATGATGCAGCGGCTACTCGAAGCGCCTTCCACCGAAAACATCAGGATAGTGAAAAAAGGCATCAGGGAAGTGGTCAACCTGATCTTCAGCGATAATGACACCACGCACCACTTGCTACGTATCACCTCCCACGACTTTTATACCTATACCCATTCCGTTACGGTGGGTGTCTTAGGGATTGCCATGGCCAAAACACTTTTCAGTAAATCGGATGGACACGATATGAACGAGTTGGGAGCAGGTTTCTTTCTTCATGATCTGGGCAAGGTCTATATCGATCAAACTATTCTCAACAAGCCGGGCAGGCTGACGGATGAAGAAATGAAGGACGTCAGGCGCCACCCGGCATTGGGCTTCAAACTCCTTAACGAAACAAGGCAATTAACGGAAGAATGCAAACAGATTGTGCTGTACCACCATGAACGCGAGGATGGCAGCGGTTATCCCAAGGGCCTAAAAGGCGGGGAGCTTCATATTTATGGGCGCATCTGTACGATCGCTGATGTGTACGATGCGCTCACTTCTGATCGGCCCTACCGGGAAAGAATGACCCCCTATAGCGCTCTGGAGTTGATGCGGAAAGAAATGATCAATTACTTTCAGCGGGACCTCTTTGAAAAATTTGTCATGATGTTCAGATAGTCTTTTTTGCACCAAGAAAGGAAGAAAATGACCGCCGGCACGCTGCCGTCAGTACTCTGAAATCACTAATAAGGCTTGACAGCGGCTGCTGCATTTTTTATAAGGCAGCACAATTGAATATGGCACCAGAATGCTAGCCCTGACCCGATAAACGGGATCAGAGAGTCAACGAAATCATATTCTGCAAGATACGCGGAATATTATTTCTTACTTACTAAGGCTATAAAAGGGAAACCGGTGTGATTCCGGTACGGACCCGCCGCTGTGATCGGGAACGAAGGCCGCAGGATGTCACTGCTCCATCGCCAAGGGAGTGGGAAGGCGCGGCTGGTAGGATGATCCGAGAGTCAGAAGACCTAACATTCTTCACGCAACTGAGGAGATGGTAAATCCCCAGGCGCTTTTTTTGCGCTTGGGGATTTTTTTGTCCCCGGCACAAACTAGCAGACACGGGCCAACCGAATCGGTAAGGCCCGAAGAAAGGCAGGAGGACAAAAGCATGGCTTCTCAGGTAGAATTGGCAGCACAGGGAATTATGACGACGGCGATGCAGGAGATCGCTGCGCAGGAAGGACTGGCGCCGGAAACGATCCGCCTGCGCATCGCCGAAGGTCAGATCGTCGTCCCTCTAAACGAAAACCGTCCCAGCCGCATCGTGGGTATCGGGATGGGTCTGCGTTCCAAGGTGAATGCCAGCATCGGCACGTCTACGGAAATCATGGACATCGCCGTTGAGGTGCGCAAGGCCCAGGCCGCGGAGTCTGCCGGGGCCGACACCCTCATGGAGCTGTCCGTAGGCGGGGACCTGGACAAGGTTCGCCGGGAAGTCTTGGCCGCGGTAACGCTCCCCGTAGGAAATGTCCCCCTTTATCAAGCCTTCTGCGAAGCCGCGCGCCGCTATGGAGACCCGAACAAGCTGGATGAAGAGATGCTCTTCGAGCTCATCGAAAAGCAGTGCGCCGATGGGATCTCCTTTATGGCAGTGCACTGCGGCATCAACCTTTACACCATCGAACGGTTGGAACGCCAGGGATACCGTTATGGCGGACTGGTGAGTAAAGGCGGCGCCAGCCTGGTGGCCTGGATGAAGGCCAATAACCGGGAAAACCCGCTTTATGCTAAGTTCGACCGGGTAGTGGCAATTCTCAAAAAATACGATGTCGTCCTCTCCCTGGGCAACGGACTCCGTTCCGGTTCGACCTGGGATTCCTTTGACCGCGCCATGGTCCAGGAACTCATTATCAATTGCGAACTGGCGGAGGTTGGCCGGAAGCTGGGCTGTCAGATGATGGTGGAAGGTCCGGGACACCTGCCGATTGAGGATATCGAAGCCAATATCATCCTGCAAAAGCGGATGAGCAACAACGCTCCCTACTATATGCTCGGTCCAATCCCCTCCGATGTCATGGCCGGTTACGACCACGTAGCGGCGGCCATCGGAGCGACATACAGCGCCCGCCATGGGGCGGACCTCATCTGTTATATCACACCGGCAGAACACCTGGCCCTGCCCGATGAAGAAGATGTCGTAGAAGGAGTGCGCATGGCCCGTCTGGGGGCCTACATCGGCGATACGGCCAAGTACCCGGACCGCATGCGGGCCAGAGACATGGCCATGAGCAAGGCGCGCCGGGACTCCGATTGGGAAAAGCAGTTTGCCTATGGTTTTTTTCCGGAAAAGGCCCGGGCGATCCGCGACAGCCGCTCTCCGGAAAACAAGTCGGTATGCACCATGTGTGGGGACTTCTGCGCGAACAAGGCCTCTTCCGACCTCTTCGGCCATCTGCTGGCCGGCGACAAAAAATAACGCTGAATATAGTTTTCACCGGATGGAATGTCTGATATAATATAAATCGGTCGCGTCACCTCATACCTTGCGGGACTTTTGCCGGGGAGCAAAACTCATATATCTTACTTTTCTATGAGTAGGGCATGTTAAATAGTTATTGGCGCCGGCGAAAGCTGAGAAAAAGGACCTTAAAATGATTGTCACCTATAAACCAGCGTCCATTTTAGTAATCCTCTCGGTTGCCTCGTCGTTGTTGTTTGGCTGTACGGGGTTAAGGTTGCAGCCCCCATCAGTAACTTTGGTCAGCATGAATGTGCTTGAGGCCAGCCTATTCGAACAGCGGTTTACCTTCAAATTGCGCATTCAGAATCCGAATGACAGGGATATTCCCGTTACCGGCATGAGCTTTGAGGTACATCTGAATGACCAGCCATTTGCCAAAGGAGTGAGCAATAAACCGGTGAATTTGCCGCGCCTGGGCGAAGCAGTTGTGGAAGTAACGGCGGTAAGTGATTTGTCCGGCATAATCCGGCAGATAAGTGAACTCGGCAAAAGCAATTTAAGCTCCCTGTCTTATCGTATCAAGGGCCGTCTCGTGATTGCTTCCTTCCCCGACCTGAGTTTTGAAAATAGCGGCATGATAGACATGTCAGCGTCTGGTCAAGATAGATAATGTCTCTCAATAGGCCTCAGGACCGATACATTAATGCCGGCAACATCAAGACCCGCTACTGGAGCATCGGAGATAAAGGTTCGACAGTTCTTCTGCTCCACGGCCTCGGCGCCTCTGCCGAGGTATGGCTGCCCAATATTGATGCCCTGGCCAAAAATCACCGAATAATAATTCCCGATTTAGCGGGATTTGGAAGGTCGGCACAACCGTCATCGGCTTTTTCTCCCCTTGATTATACCTCCATAATTAATGATTTCCTGCAGGCCCTGAATATTAAGAAAACATCTATCATCGGCCATTCCTTAGGCGGCGGCATTGCCCTTCACTATGCCCTGCAATTTTCACCCCAAGTGGAGAAGCTGGTCCTGGTCGACTGTGCCGGCTTCGGAAAGGAGGTCATCTGGTCACTCCGGTTGATGTCCCTTCCCTTGATCGGCGAACTCATCTCCTATCCGAGCCGTAAGGGAGTTGAACTTTTTTTCAAGTTAGCAGTAAACAATCCGGATGTCATAACAAGGGATTTCATTGATATTTATTATGAATTGTTCAACCAGCCGGGGTTTCAAACCTTTCTTTTGAAACTTACCCGCATGCTGGTCAATGTCCGTTGTGCCAATCCTGCATTGCTGGCGCCAATCCTGGGAAGCCTCCGTAAGATTAAGCGACCGGCGCTGATCGTCTGGGGCGCAAAAGACAGGGTATTCCCTCTCAAACATGCCCATTACGGGAAGAAAGAGATGGCGAATGCCCAGCTTTGCATCATGGACCAATGCGGTCACATTCCCAATCTTGAAAGGCCGGAAGAATTCAACCGGATCGTGCTTGATTTCCTGGCTGCCTGATCAACAGCGGACGCCTGGCGTTTTACTTAGTTTTCATCCGGAAACGGTTCTTTTCCGAATTGAAAACCAATAGTGTCTCATCCGGAGTTTCCGGATGGACACTACTTAGGTGCCTGCGCCTTCGGGCTGCCGCTGTTTCCACCTGCCGGCTCACTATGCTGCTTCAGCTTGTCGGCCATCTCCCTCAGCGTCTTATCCACCAAAAAGCTGATACTTCCATCTGGAAATCCGCCCTCCTGGCGTTCCCCCATGGGAGCGCCCGTGAGAATCTCGATGCCTTCATCAATGGTGCTTATAGCGTAGATATGGAACTTTCCTTCCTTGACGGCATCGACAACTTCCTGACGCAGCATGAGGTTATCCACATTCTGGACCGGCATCAGCACCCCCTGATCTCCCGTAAGCCCCCGGGCTTCGCAGAGCTGAAAAAATCCTTCGATCTTCTGGTTGATGCCGCCGATCGGCTGAATTTCCCCTTTTTGATTGACGGAACCGGTTACGGCAATATTCTGCCTGATCGGGATGCCGGAAAGGCTGGAAAGGAGCGCGTACAATTCCGTGGATGAGGCGCTGTCTCCCTCCACTCCCTCATAGGATTGCTCAAAACAGAGACTGGCGGAGAGGGAAAGCGGAACATCCTGGGCAAAACGCGAAGCCAGATAGCCGTTCAGGATCATCACGCCCTTGTCGTGGATCGGGCCGCTCATCTGCGCCTCCCGTTCGATATTAATGATGCCCTGACGGCCGAGATAGGTGCGGCAGGTGATCCGGGATGGCTTACCAAAGGAAAAATCTCCCAGGCTGTAGACGCTCAATCCGTTTACCTGGCCTACAACAGCACCCTCGGTATCGATCATAATCATCTTCCGTTTCATCATCTCGCCGATGCGCTCGTCGGGCAGATTATGGCGGAATCGCCGCTCCGCGATGGCCTGCTCTACATGCCTGTCCGCAACCAGGTCGACACCGTCCTGGCGGGACCAGTATTCTGCTTCCTGCACCAATTCACGGATGCGGGAAAAACGCGAGGACAGCTTTTGTTGATCGCTTACCATCCGGGAGGCGTACTCCATCACTTTGGCCACACCGGTGCGGTCGAAGTGATGGATAGCGCAATCCTCGCAGCAGCCGGCAATGAAAGCGGCAAAGGCCCTCAGGTTTTCTTCCGTCTTCTGCACCTCATGATCGAAATCCGCCTTCACGCGGAAAAGTTCCCAGAATTCCTCGTCATACATGGCCAGGAGGCGGTAGAGTGTGGGGTCGCCGATGAGGAAAATCTTGACATTAATGGGAACCGGCTCCGGGCGGAGCCCCTGGGGCACCATCAGGCCGAACTGTTCAAAGGGATCCTCGATTCTCACTTCCCTGGTGCGAATGGCCCTCTTGAGCGCCGGCCAGACGGCTGTGTTCGTCAAGACCTCGACGGCGCTAAGCAGCAGATAGCCGCCATTGGCCTGCTGCATGGCTCCCGCCTTGAGCATGGTATGGTCGCTCACGTAGCCGCCCATGAGGAACCGGCGTTCGATCTTTCCGAACATGTTGGGATAGTTCGGATTAGGTTCCGTAATGACCGGCGGCCCATTGGTCTCGCTGTTGTCGATAAACACGTTTACCCTAAACGGCAGGAAAGGGTCCCGCCCCCGCATGACCTGCGCCGCCGGCAGGCCGAACAAGGTGGGGGCATTGGGCTCTTCTTCCTTAAAGATATCGAGGTTTTCCAGGGTGTACTGCTTCAACTCCCGCAGATAATCCAGGAGGGGGGGCTGTTTTTCATAATCCTGGAGCAGGGCCTCAAACAGGACCGAAACCGTGATGTCGGCCAGCATCTTGTCCATGCCGACTACCTTGTCGATTGTCTCGCGCTGGAGGTCCTGCAGCTTTTCCATGGTGGCCTGCAGCTCCTTGAGCAGGGCCGCACGCCGATCTTCCAGATCCTTGCGCACCTGCTCCTCCAGGGCCATGAATTCTTCTTTAGTCATGGGCCGACCTTCCTGGATGGGAATCAGGGCGGGACCAAGCTGCGTTACTTCCAGGTAAAAACCTTGACGGCGGGCGTCCTCGCTTATCTGCTCGATGATTTCCCGCTCCCGCTCCTGGCTTTCCTCCACCATTTTCTTGCGCCGGACTTTGTAATCCTCGCTGGAAAAGGCCTTGGCCAGGTCCTCTTTCAGCCTTTCCTGCAAATTGGCCAGCTTATCACGAAATTCCTTGCATGTTCCCTGGGGCATGGATATCGCCCGGGGACGATCGAGATCGGTAAAATTATGGACATAGGCCCAGTCAGCAGGGTGATAGCCATCGCCCACGCTTTTCTTCTCCACGAGTCGCTCCACATAAGCTTTGACTAAAGAGGTCTTGCCGGTACCAGTGAGTCCCGCAACAAAAACGTTGTAGCCGTCATGGTCCATGGACAGGCTGAACTGGATGGCGCGAATCGCCCGCTCCTGGCCGATGAACTCGCGCAGGGGCGCCAGCTCTTTGGTGCATTCGAAATCGAAGATGGCGGGATCACAGTGCCACCGCAGGCGTTCTGCAGAAATTTCAAGCTTGTTTGTTTTCATCCACTCTCCTTCTTCCAGCCAACTCCCGGGATTGTCGAAGGCAGGAGCCGATCGCAACAGTTATTCGGAATATTGGCAATCGGCCCGCAGGCAAAGTTTAATGATTGATTTAACCACCTTACGTTTGGGTTGGCTGTCTCTTTCTTACCAGCCGCAAACCCTATAACCCTATATTATTTGCTACCATATATCAATATTAAAGAGCTGGCAGCTTTTATGTAGCTTATATTGACAATCACACTTCATAGTGACAATATGCCCTGCACTGACCGTAAAGGAGAAAACGAAGTTTTGCGTCCCGGCAAGAACAGTGCAATTATTTATGACGCCCGCTGGCAAAGGTGGCTGCATTTTCACCACCCCCTGAAGATTTGCATCGCCCATAAACTGGAATCAGTGGTCGATGTTTTTCAGGCCGCAGAACAACAAGCCTCTGCCGAACGTCTCTATGCAGCAGGATTTCTGGCTTATGAAGCCGGTCCGGCCTTTGATCCGGCCCTGACCGTTCGCCCCCCGGGTGATTTCCCCCTTCTCTGGCTGGGACTCTACCGCCGGCCCGACGTATTAATGTTTCCCCCTCCGCGGCACGGGAATCCGGCGCCCATACCCTGGCAGCCAAGCGTTTCCGAAAAGGAATACCAGCAGTCATTTCAACAGATTAAAGAATACATCGGCGCCGGAGATACCTACCAGGTGAACTATACCTTCCGGCTGCGGGCACCCTTTGCCGGGGACCCCTGGGAACTGTTTGCACGAATGATCCACGCCCAGGGGTTCGGCTACGGCGCCTTTGTAAACGCCGGTGCATGGACCATCTGTTCGGCTTCGCCCGAATTGTTCTTTACGTGGGACAAAGGTGTGCTCACTTCCCTGCCCATGAAAGGAACGGCGGCCCGGGGTCTGACACAGGCCGTCGATCTCCGGCAAGCGGGGTGGCTCGCCCGTTCACGAAAAAACCGGGCGGAAAATGTCATGATCGTCGACATGGTTCGCAACGATATGGGACGGATTGCCGATCGGGCGAGCGTAGAGGTGACAAGTCTCTATGATGTGGAGAAGTATCCTACGTTATGGCAGTTGACCAGCACCGTCCGCTGCCGGACGCAGGCCGGCCTGACGGACATTTTTCGCGCCCTCTTCCCCGCGGCGTCGATTACCGGCGCCCCCAAGGTCCGAACGATGCAGATCATCAGGGAAATCGAGAGCTCCCCCCGCAGAATATATACCGGCACCGTTGGCTTCATTACTCCGGATGCAAGGGCGCAATTTAACGTCGCCATCAGAACAGTGCTGGTGGACCACCGGAGCAGGACCGCGGAATACGGCCTCGGCGGCGGGATCGTTTGGGATTCCGGGAAGGCGGGCGAGCTTCAGGAGTGCTATACCAAGGCCAGGGTCCTGACGCAGGCGCCGCCCTGTTTCAGCCTGCTGGAAACCATCCTGTGGACACCCGGGGAGGGATATTTCCTTTTAGAACGCCACCTGAACCGCCTCGCCGAGTCGGCGGCCTATTTCTCCCATCCTGTCGACCTGGTGGCGCTCCACAGGCAGTTGGAGGCTCTGGCGGGCAAGTTACGCCGTCACTCCCATAGGATCAGGCTGCTTATCCCACCGAATGAAGAACCGGTCATCGAAGTTCAGCGGCTGTCGCCTCTTCTCCAGCCTTACGAGGTAGGCATCGCCAAAAAGGCCGTCGATTATCGTGATCCCTTCTTGTACCATAAAACCACCCACCGCAGTACTTATGAAGAGGCCATGGCGGAATCGCCCGGTTTTACGGACATCCTGCTCTGGAACGAGCGGGAGGAGGTTACTGAATCCTGCATTGCCAATATCGTCGTCGAGCGGGCCGGGGAACTGCTGACGCCACCGGTGGACTGCGGCCTGCTGCCCGGAACCTACCGCTCCCATTTGCTGGACCAGGGCCGAGTAAGAGAAGCGGTCGTCATGCTTAAGGATCTGCCGAACTGTACCAGGGTCTACCTCGCTAATTCGGTGCGCGGCCTGTGGGAAGTTAATCTGGACATTAGCGGACATCCGGGAACATAAAATACCATCTTGTAATGTCTTGTAAAATCTGTTAATGAACGGCCACTTTATTTGCCGGTGGTCTTATGGATTTAAAAATTAAGGATATTATTGATCTTTTACAGGTATCGGAAAAAACTGTCTACCGCTGGATCAAAGAAAAAAAAATCCCCTGTTACCGGATAAACCACCAGTACCGCTTCAGCCGCTCCGAAATCAATGAGTGGATTCTGGACAGCCGGATTGAGCTGTCCTCGAAGCTGCTCAATCTCAGTATCGCCAACCGTCCGACCAAATTTACTCAGCTCATACAAAATGGCGGTATTTATTACGATATTCCCGGGGACACGGTACGGGAGGTCTTGCACAATGCCATTGCCGGCATCCAAACGCCTCCTCACATTTCCCAGGAAGAAATCATCGCCGCCCTGCTCGACCGGGAGGGGATGATGTCCACCGCCATCGGCCGGGGCATCGCTATCCCCCACCCGCGCAATTCCATCATCACCGCCATTGAAGACGCCAGCGTTTCCCTCTGCTTTTTGAAAAACCCGGTGGATTTCGGGGCGCTGGACAGGCAACCGGTTCATTCGCTGTTTGTCCTGCTCTCTTCCAGCCCGCGGCGGCACCTGGAAGTTTTATCGAAGATTTCCTATCTCTGCCAGTTGGAAGATTTTCTGCAACTCCTGCAAACTCGCGCCTCTTCCGCGGAGATCATCAATTTCATCCAAACGCAGGAGCTGGCCTGGCAGGGAAAGGAGGCGGCAAGTCAATGACGGCGCTTGTGATCGGCGCCGCCCTCTTTCTGCTGGGCGGTGTTACGGCCATTGGGGCCGGCTCCAAGAGGGCGGGATTTGTCTTTGCTTCCGGCGCCGTCCTGGCACAGTTTTTCATCCTGCCGGCAACGCTCCAGGTTCTCCTGACGGGATCACCCGCAGCCCTGGCAGTCAATTTTTCTTTTCCTCTGGGAACGGCTTATCTAAGGTTGGACCCCCTGGCTGCCTTCTTTGCCACGCTGATCAGCTTTGGCGGCCTGCTTACCGCCGTTTATTCGCTCGGCTATATGAAGATGTATGCCGGCAGCCGTTATTCTCTGGCCGCTTATTATTTTTTTATGGGCCTGCTGATCGCCGCCATGCTCCTGGTGGTCATCTGCCAAAATGCCCTGCTCTTCCTGATTTGCTGGGAAATCATGTCCCTGGCATCTTTCTTCCTCGTCAGCTTCGAGCATGAAAAGGAAGAAGTGCGGCGGGCCGGGTTATATTACCTCATCGCCATGCAGGTGAGCGCCGCCTTCCTCCTGGCGGCCATTGTCTGGACGGCGGTCCTGGCGGGCAGCCTGGACTTTGCTGCCTTCGGTAAGGTTTTGGGACAGCCCGGCGCTCAGTCCATCGGCCTTTTCCTGCTTTTTTTTCTGGGCTTCGGCACCAAAGCGGGGCTATTGCCCCTGCATACCTGGTTGCCGCTGGCGCATCCCGCGGCGCCGACGGGCGTCTCGGCCATCATGTCGGGGGTCATGATCAAGACCGGCATTTACGGCCTGCTGCGCCTCCTGCTGATCGGCGGCGTTCCCAACGTCCTTGTGGCTTACGTAGTCTTTGGCATTTCCCTGATTTCCGGTATTTACGGCGTCATGAACGCCATCGTCCAGCATGATCTGAAGAAATTACTGGCCTATCACAGCATCGAAAATATCGGCATCATCGGCACCGGCGTCGGGCTGGGAATGCTGGGCCTGGCCTACGGAGCAAACGCCATCGCCCTCTGCGGATTTTTGGGGGCGATCCTGCATGTCTTTAACCATTTCACCTTCAAAAGCCTGCTTTTTTACGGGGCCGGGGTGATCTACACCAAAACCCATACCCGGGAGATCGAAAAGCTGGGCGGGCTGGTCCATGCCCTGCCGGCAACGACCGCTTTATTCCTCATCGGTTCGCTGGCCATCAGCGGCCTGCCGCTCTTCAGCGGCTTTATCAGCGAGTTTGCCATCTATACCGGTCTGGTCCGCGGTTTGTCCCGGGGCAGTGTCATCCTGCGCGTCGCTCTCGCCTGCGGCCTGGTGGGCCTGGCCTTTATCGGCGTACAAGCGGTGCTCTGCTTCACCAAGGCCTTCAGCGTCTGCTTTCTGGGGTTGCCCCGTACCCCCCGAGACGAGCCCATCTCCGAAGCTCCCGCTTCCATGCTGGCGCCCATGTTCACCCTCGGCATCATTATCCTCGGTATCGGACTTGTTCCTCTCCTCTCCCTGCCGCTCCTGAAAAATGTGATTTTTCAGTTCCTTCCGGCCGGAACGGCCACAGACTGGGATGGCCTGGCGGAACTTTTTAGCCGCCTTGGTTTGGCTATAGCGATGCTGGGCGGCTTGATCGTTTTCTTCCTGGCCCTCCGCTGGCTGCTGCTGAAGGGAAAGCCCGTCACGATCTTTAAGACCTGGGACTGCGGCTACCAGGTGGCAAGCAGCAGAATGTCCTATACGGCCAGTTCCTTCGCCGCACCATTTTTGCAGTTGATGGCGCCCTTTATCCCGCAAGTTGTCAAGGTTCGCAGTCCGCGGGGGTTTTTCCCCCGCAAGGCCCGCTACGAAAGCCATGCGGAAGATTTTGTCGCCTTTTACCTGCTCGGCCCCCTCCGCCGCTTTCTCGATTGGTTTATGGGCCTTTTCACCTGGATGCAAAGCGGGCAGACCCAGCAGTATATCCTTTACGGGCTTACTTTCCTGTTCATTTTAATTATTTGGATTATTTTTACACCATGATGACGACCGCGCTGCACTTCGTTATTTTGCTGATCGCCCCCTTCCTGTTCCTCGGTTTGATCAACCGCACGAAGGCCCTTTGGGCCGGCCGGTTGGGCCCCCCTCTCCTCCAAACGGTCTACGACGTCCGGAAACTGCTTCGCAAAGGCGAAGTGATCAGCAAGACTACCTCCTTCGTCTTTCGCGTCGGCCCTCCCGTGCAAGTCGCCGCTGTGATTTTTGCCGCCCTGCTGATGCCGCTGCCCGGCCGGACGGCCTTATTCGCTTTTCCCGGAGACTTTATTCTCTTTGCCTATACCCTGGGATTGGCCAAGTTCATGCTGGTCGCCGCCGCGATGGATACGGGCAGCAGTTTTGAAGGCATGGGGGCCAGCCGAGAGGCCACTTTTTCCACCATTGTCGAACCGGCATTTTTCCTGCTTCTGGGGTCGCTCGCGCTGATCAGCGGAGAGACCTCTTTTGCTTCCATCTTCGCCCTCCTGAACGACAGTGCCGGTTACAGCCTGCTGGTCAAATCCCTTTGCGGGATCGCCCTTTTCATCATGCTCCTGGCGGAGGGATGCCGTGTGCCCGTGGACGACCCCAATACCCACCTGGAACTCACCATGATCCACGAGGTCATGATCCTGGACTATTCCGGCCCCGACCTCGCTTTCCTCCACTACGCCGCCGGATTGAAGATGGTCCTGATTGCCACCCTGGCGGCCAATGTGCTTATCCCTTTGGCGAGTGGGACGGTAGGTGGTTTATTGCTCTATCTTTTCGTGCTGGCCCTGATCGCCGTGGCCGTGGGGTTGGTGGAAGCCTTGGTTGCCCGGTCGCGCATGACGCATGTGCCGCAATTCATTTTTCTGATGACGGCACTGGCGGCCACCGCCTTTGCCGTGGCACTTTTTTTCTTAAGCGGGGGGTTCTGATGTCCAGTATCCTGATAATTCTTTTCGGCACTACCATTCTTTATATATTTGCGGCCAGCCGCATCGAAGCCTTTATCAAAACCCTGGCCCTCCAGGGGCTCTTGCTTTTCCTGCTGGTCATCATTGACGTCCCCACGATCAACTGGCTCAATATCGCTTTTCTGGGTTTCGAAACCCTGGTCATGAAGGCCGCTGTTATCCCTTACTTTCTGCTCCGGGTGATCAGGCGGAATGAAATCGGGCGGGAGGTGGCGCCGGATATTTCTCAGCTGTATTCGCTGCAGGTGGCCAGCCTCATTTTTATCTTCGGCTTCATCGCCGCCTTTTGGGCGGCCGGGACGCAAACCATTGCCCAGCCTCTGTACTTCGGCATCTCCATTTCGGTAATCCTCTCCAGCCTTTTGCTCATTGTCCGCCGGAAACGCATCATCACCCATATTTTGTGTTATATGCTGCTGGAAAACGGGATTTTCCTGCTCTCACTGGCCGTGGCCAACGAAATGCCCCTCCTCGTCAATCTGGGCGTTCTCCTGGATCTTTTCGTCGGCATTTACCTGCTGGTGATTTTTTTCAACACGATTCACTCCCTCTATGATGGCGACCATATCGATGTTTTGACGGAACTAAAGGATTGACCATGCGCTCACTTTTTTTCCTTCTCCCCTCGCTTTTCAGCCTGCTGGTCCTCGGGCTGCGCCGCCGGTTTATGACCCGGATGGCGCTACTCGTCACCGCCGCTTTCTATCTGGGGGCGACAGGCGCCTGGTGGGCAGGCTGGGACAGCGATTTCTTACCCTCCTGGCTGTCTGCTTATTTATTTTTCGACAGCCGGGCGCTTTTTTTCCTCACGATCATGGCCCTGGTTTTCATGGCGGCCGCAGTATACAGTCTTTTCTACTTTAAGGAACATGCGTTGACTCCCCGACGGGAAGCCCTCTATGTCGCCGCCCTGCTGCTTTTTGTAATGGCTATGTCCGGTGTGCTCTTAGCCAATCACCTGGCCCTCCTCTGGGTTTTTGTAGAAGCCACGACCCTGACCAGCGCTCTTTTGATCTATTTCGAACAGCAAAAATCTTCCCTCGAAGCGGCCTGGAAATACATCTTCATCTGTTCGGTGGGCATCGCCCTGGCCTTTGTGGGTATCATCCTGCTTTCCATCGGCAGTCAGGACATCGGGTCGCTGTTCTTTGCCGACCTGTATCAGCGGGCCGAAGAAATCAATCCCTTCTGGTTGAAACTGTCCTTTGCTTTCATCCTAGTCGGCTTCGGCACGAAGATCGGACTGGCCCCGCTGCACGCCTGGCTACCCGACGCCCATTCGGAGGCCCCCTCACCTGTTTCGGCGCTGCTTTCCGGCGCCTTGCTGAATTCCACTTTCCTGGGCCTGCTGCGCTTTCAGGAAATCATGATCCGCGCCCAACTGCAGGATTTTGCCAATTTTTTACTTATGATTACGGGCTTTCTCTCCCTGGTGATCAGTGCCGCCTTCATGCTCAAAGTCAAAAACTACAAGCGCCTGCTCGCCTATTCGTCCATCGAAAACATGGGCATTCTGTCATTGGGCATCGCTTGTGGCAAAGCAGGCGTTTACGCCGCCCTGCTGCACTGTGTGGCCCATTCTCTGTCCAAGGCCTCCCTTTTCTTGACGTCCGGGAATATCCTGCACCTCTATGGCAGCAAAAGGATTACCGATGTCCGGGGCCTGCTGCAAAAAGAACCCTGCACCGGCTGGATCTGGTTAATCTCCCTATTCGCCATCGCCGGCTTCCCGCCTTTCCCGGCCTTTCTCAGCAAATTTCTGCTCCTCAGGGCCTTTTTCGAAGCCGGTACGGGCTGGCTGGCGGCTCCTTTTTTGTTCTTTGTCGTGGTTCTACTCTGGGGAATGGGGAACGCCGTTTTTCACATGGCCTTCGGCGCCCCGCCGGGGGACCATCGGGACACGGCGCCGCTGGGATGGCTGGCTTACGGACCACAACTGGCGCTCCTGCTTTTGCTGCTGGCTGTCGGGATCAGCGTGCCGGCCAAAATACAGATGGTGCTTCAGGATGCAGCCGGATTATTGCACTGAGGGGAGGGTTGAATGAAGTGGGCTGAACTGAGAAATCTGCAGACCGTTAAATTAGCGGAAATACCCCGACTGTCACCGGATGCCTTACAGCAGCAGACATTGTCCGGCCTGGCGGCCGGCTGGCGGGGGGTGCAATTTTTTGGCGACCGCACGGCCGAGGGCATCGTGCTCTATGTGGTCCTCGCCGACGACGAACACTCCCGCCTCCATGTAAGCTCCGCAATTTTTCGGGATAATGACAAATATCCGGCCCTGACGACAGAAGCTCCCTCACTGCATCTCTTTGAGCGGGAATTTTACGAGCAGTTCGGCATTGAACCGCTGGGCCATCCCTGGCTGAAACCGTTGCGCCACGGCATCGCCGGCATCAGCCCCCCGGAGGCGACTTATAATTTTTTCCACATGGACGGCGCCCAGGTGCATGAAGTCGGGGTCGGTCCGATCCACGCCGGAATCATCGAACCGGGCCATTTCCGCTTTTCCTGCCAGGGAGAAGAGATTTATCATCTGGAGATTGAGCACGGCTTTCAACACCGCGGTGTCGAGGAACTTTTCCTCCGCCACCCCGCCCGCCCGGTCTACCGGCAATGCCTGGCGGAATCCATCGCCGGCGACAGCGTCATCGGGCACGGCGGCGCTTATATCCGGGCCATGGAGGCCCTCGGCAATGTCAATGTTGGCCGTCAAGCCCTGGCCATCCGTACCATCGCCCAGGAACTGGAACGGACGGCGGTCCATCTCGGCGATCTGGCCGCCCTGGCCAACGATGTTGCTTACCTCACCGGCAATGCTGTTTTCGGGGTGCTGCGCACCAAAGTAATCAACGCCACACTGGCCCTTTGCGGCAATCGGTTTGGCCGAGGGCTGCTGGCACCCGGCGGGGTTAATTATGATATTTCCGGTGAGTTGCGCGACAATATCCGCACCACACTGGCCCAACTGGAGGATGACACCGACCTGGCCGCCGAGGTGCTGTTTGCCTCCGCCTCCCTCCTGGCACGCTTCGAAAAAACCGGTGTCGTAACCAAAGAGACAGCCCGGCGGTTGGGGATGGTGGGGCCGGCGGCGCGGGCCAGCGGGCTCGCCGTGGATGTCCGTTCCGACCATCCTTACTGCGGTTTTTCCTACTTCCCGGTCCACAAAATGACCCTGCCCTCGGGGGACGTTTTCGCCCGGGCTTATATCCGCTATGTGGAAATCAAACAGTCGCTACGCATCATTCAAGAGCAATTAAATGCCTTAAACGGTGGCGAATTGAAAAGACCGGGGGCCGCACCGGCGGCCGAAATGCTGGTGGTCTCGCTGGCGGAAGGATGGCGTGGTGAAATAGCCCATGTGGCGCTTACCGGTAGAGACGGACAATTGCGGCGTTACAAGATCAAGGACCCTTCTTTCCACAATTGGCTAGGCCTGGCCCTGGCGGTGAGAAGAAATGGTATTTCGGATTTTCCGGTCTGCAACAAAAGCTTTAATCTTTCCTATTGTGGAACAGATTTATAAAGGATTACATGTTCGAATTGTTAAGACTACGAATCAGACACAACCGGCCGGTCATTAAAGATCTCCGCCGGGCCGGACTGCATCCCTCTTTTCGTGGTTTTCCCTTGCTCACATCCGAAAAATGTACCGCCGGCTGTTCATCCTGTGCCGACCTTTGCCCGGTGGGCGCCATCGCCGTGACACCCCTCCGCCTGGACCTGGGCAAATGTGTTTTTTGCGGCGAATGCGAGCGGGCTTGCGGGGAGGAGGCCATCAGTTTCAGCCCCGGCTACCGCCTCGGCGCCACCAGACGCGAGACTTTAACCATCACTTCGGGACAGACAGAGGCGGCCTTTCGGGAGCAATCTGTTGAAACCAGGAAAGAAATCATCCGGTTATTCGGTAGCTCCCTGAAGCTGCGTCAAGTCTCCGCCGGCGGCTGCAATGGCTGCGAAATGGAACTGGCTGCCTGCGGCAACGTCAATTTTGATCTGGGGCGCTTCGGTATCGATTTTGTGGCCTCGCCCCGTCACGCCGACGGCCTTGTCATCACCGGCCCCCTGACCCGCAATATGGCCCCGGCCCTGGAAGACGCCTACCGGAGCGTCAGCGAACCGAAAATCGTCATCGCCGTCGGCGCCTGCGCCATCAGCGGCGGCCTGTTTACCGCCGGCGGCGAACTCAACCGTTCTTTCCTCGACTCAGTGGCGGTGGACCTTTATGTTCCCGGCTGTCCGCCCCATCCGCTCACCTTCATTCATGCCCTCCTGGATTTTCTCGGCCGCGGCCAATCATGAAACACGCCGGCAAGGCGCGCGTGATTCGACAAGCTCACCATGACAGGTAGGGAGCCCGCCCTGAGCCTGCCGAAGGGGGGGGAGCGCAACGCAGCATGTGGCCTTTATACGAAGCCGTCACCCCTGCCAACCCAGGAGTTCAAAGATCTTCATCCCTCCGGTAATTTGAGCATGATCAAAATCCGTCATCTCCCGTAAACTCAGACGGGAAGCGGAAAGGGCATGCAGCGTCTTTTCACTGATCAGAACACCGTTGGGAATGCGATGACACAGGTCTTGAAGTCGGAAGGCCACGTTTACGGAGTCGCCGATTACGGTATAGTCCATTTTCCTTTCGAACCCGATGTTGCCCACCACCACCTCTCCCGTATGAATGCTGATGCCGATCGCGATAGGCGCATCGAGTTCAGCGGCAAAGTGGGCGTTGATGGAAGCAACGGCGGCCTTCATTTCCCAGGCTGCGGCCACGGCATGTTCGGCATCGTCAACGTCGGAAACCGGCGCCCCGAACAGGGCCAGGAAACCGTCTCCCAGATATTTATCCACGATGCCACCGTGATCGAAAACTATCCCTCCCATAACACCGAAAAAATAGTTTAGCATGGCTACCGTTTTCTGGGGGCCCAACTTGCGGGAAAGGTGAGAGAAGCCACGGATATCGATATTCATCAGGGTCAGCGTTTTCAATTCATTAATGACCGGCTTGGCGTCTCCGGAATCGTGGGTAATCTTATCCACCACTTCCTTCGGCACAAACTTCTGGAACATGCTGCGAATACCGCGTTCCTGCTCGGCCATGGACAGGGTCTCCTGGTAAAGTCGGGCGTTTTCCATGGCGATGCTCACAGAAGTGGCGATGGAGTGCAAGAGGCGCAAATCGTTGCCGCTGAATTCGCCCCCTTTTTTGTTCATAACCTCGATGACCCCGATTACCCGGCCCAGATAGATCAGGGGAACGCAAAGGACGGAACGGGTGACAAAACCGGTGCGCCCGTCGTATTCAGGCGCAAATTCTTTTGATTCCGCCGTCTCCCTGACCATCATGGGCTCGCCGCGCGCCGCGCAATAACCGGCAATCCCCTTCCCGAGTTTCAGCCGGATACTGCGGAGAAGCTCCATATCGACGCGTTTGTCCGCACAAAAGCCCGTATTGAAGGCCAGCTCGTCTTTTTCGACCAGGAAAAGGGAGCCAGCCTCCACCTCCATAGTTGCCCGAATCAGGTCCATCGTGTGTCCCAAGACGGCCTCCATATCGAAAGTCGAGGCGGCGAGCAGGCTGCCAATCTGCTTGATCATGGCCATCTCCTGATCACGCTTCATGGCCGAAGACCACAGCCGCTCTTTTTCCACGGCCAGCGCCACCATATCAGCCAACCGCTCGCCGCGTTCCTGGGCCCCGTCCAGGGCGTGCGGCTGCATCGCCGCCAAGGCCAAGACCCCCTTGGTCGCACCGTTGGCTTTCAACGGAAACAACAGGCATGACCTGAGGTTATGGGCAGTAAAAAGCTGCTGTTCCGTGGGATGGACAAACTTTTCGGGATCATTGATCAACTGGCTGGCTCCCTGCTTCAGCACCCGGTCAATACTTGTACCATCACATTCGTAATCCGCACCCGGAGAAAGGACCGTAGGCATTTCCGCCTGCACGGCCCATAAACTCATATGACAGGGGCTATTTTCGCTCTCCAGCAGGATCAGGGCAATGTCAAAAGGAATATCCACCTGGATCTGCTTCAGGATGGCATTTAACATTTCCTGCGCCCGCAAACTGGAACTCAAAATGCTATTCATATTGTCCCAGACCCGAAGGTGCTGATCCTTCGCTTCATTCTTCTTCAGCAGGCCTAAATTGTCATAGGTAAAGGAGGCGCCGGAGAGCAGGGGGCTCAAGACCTCTACGTCATCCTGGGTAAAGGGAAGGCTCGAGCTGTGACGCGACAGATTCAGAACGCCGATGACCTCTTTGATTCCCTTAAGCGGCATGCAGAGAAATGATTTTGTTCCATAATGCATACTGTTGGGACGTCCGAAACGGATGTCCTGCTCGATATCTTCCACCAGCAGAGGCGATTTGTTGATGACGGCAAATCTGGCCAGGGTGTCGGTAAAGGGAATCCGCTCTCCCTTACGCAACATTTCCGAATGACCGATGGCCGCCTGCATAATGAAGTTCTCCCGCTTCGGTTGCTCCAGGATCATCACGGAACCGATATCCGCCCCGGTCAATTTCAGGGCCCTCTCCAGGGTAATATAAAAAAGATCCTCCGTATCGAAGGTTACATAACAGAGATCGGAAAGTTCCTTCAGCGTGGAAATCTGCGCCACCCGCCGGTCCAGGTTGCGGAAACTGGCACGCAATTCCTGTTCCACGGCCTGAAAAGAGCGGACGATGCCCTCCAATTCATTGGCCCCGCCTGTCGGTTCCAATCCCTTGATATCCCTGGAAATCATTTCCTCCATATCCCGAGCGGTCGTCCGCAGATCATCGAACACCTTACGGATCATATAAAAACCGAAAAATGCGGACCCCAGGACCCCCAAGGCAAACAGAGGCAGATAGTCGTCATGCAGCATCTGATACTTGAGGACAAAATGAGTAAATCCCAAGAGCGGCGTCAGGAAAAAAAAGGCAAACGCAATGGTTAGGGTATAACGAAGCCCCTTGTTTTCCATGGACATATCGTCCAATATTTTACTAAGGTTCATTAATCTTTTCTCCGACTTCATTTCTCCGCTTCCGCAGCTATCTTAAAAATAGGACCGTGCCCCCACAAAACACTCCCGGAAATACCGCGCCGTAAGGGAATCCGTACGGATCTTTTTACCTCTGCCGGGGGCATGAATAAAGAGGTTGTCCCCGATGTAGATACCCACATGCGAAATTTTTTCTCTCCCGGTTTGAAAAAAAACCAGGTCCCCTTTCGTTAAACGTTCCCGTACCACCTCGCTGCCCCTTTCCGCTTGTTCCAGCGAGGTACGGGGCAGATTGAAGCCGTTCAATTGATAGACGGTCATCGTCAAACCGCTGCAATCGAAGCCCTGTTCCCCGTCGGTCCCACCCCAGAGATAGGGAACGCCTACGAAACTGCGGGCGGTTTTGACGAGGTCCTCCCTCAGGCCGGAGGCATCGTACCCCTTCTTCGCCGCCGCATAGTCGTCGGGGCTGACAATGTAATAATCACCGATCACGCCGGCTGTTCGGAGAGATTCCGCTCGCTCGCGGGCAGCCGCGCGGGTCGGAAAATTGCCAAACCTCACCTTGTACAGCCCTTTCCCGGCAACAAAATAGGTGGCCTCAAGGCCTTGTTGAAGCAGAAAATCCGTCAGCCGGGAGGCATTCTCCACTCTGGCAAAGGCGCCCGCCTGAATGGTATAGCCCATGCGGGCCAGCTCTTTGTTGCCCGCTTCGGGACTGGGCCGCGAGGGGGGCGTCCGGGCCGCACACCCGGCCACCATCAACAAGACTAAGGAAAGGGCAATGAGGCGTCCCTTCCTCTTTTTCACTTTTTTACCCCCCAGCGTTCCCGTACCAGCCGGCGGGCATCGTCGGCGGAAGCAAGGAGCCCATTCAGCTGGGCCTCCTCCACCTCCTGCAGAATCTTACTGAAGGGCGGCCCCGGTATGAAACCCATTTCGATCAGGTCGTGGCCCGTCAGGAGACGCGGCGGCCGGAGTTCCTCTTCCGGTATCTCGGCCAGCTTGGCCCGGCAAAAGTCATAGTTTTCGATCATGCCGTGACTGCCCAGACAATCAAGCCTGTGCAGCTCCAGATGGAGGTGAAAATCAGGCATCCGGAGGAAACGCTTCAGCCTGGCGGGACGCATCTCCCGGACATTCATGAACAGCATGTGGTGCCGGATAAGTTGCAGGACCGTTTCCATATCACTGCCGGAGAATCTGAGCCGCTCCATGATCTGCCGGGCGATCTCCTCCCCCTGCTGCGCATGGCCGTAAAAGTGGACCCCCCTGTCATCCACACTGCGGGTTACCGCCTTCCCAATATCGTGCATGATTACGCCCCAGGCAAGCCGCGGGTCCGTCCCTTCACCCGACATCAAGGACAGCATCTTCAATAAATGCTGCCAGACATCGCCTTCGGGATGGAACGCCTCGGGCTGTTCGATCCCTTGCAGCGCTTTGACTTCAGGCAGAGTTTCCGGCAGGAGACCGGATTCGTCCAGCAGTTCCATCCCCCGCCGTGTTCCCGGACGGGTAAAAATTTTGGTCAGCTCTTCGCGGATGCGCTCCGCGCTGATGCGCTGGATCTCCCGCGCGTGCCTCTTGACCGCCGCCATGGTTTCCGCTTCCAGATCGAAGCCGAGGTTGGCGGCAAAGCGGACCGCCCGGAGCATCCGCAGGTGATCCTCGCCAAAACGGGTTTCTGGACTGCCGATCGTCCGGACGAGGCGGTGATCGATATCACCGCATCCTCCCACATAATCGAAGAGGAGTTCCCTCCGGGGATCGAACAGCAGTCCGTTAATGGTAAAATCACGGCGCCTCACATCTTCCCCGGCAGTGGCAAAAGACACTCTTCCGGGCCGGCGCCCATCAGCATAATCTTCCTCCGTGCGGAAGGTAGCCACTTCATATTTCTGCCCGCCTTCGATGACCAGCACGACCCCGAAACTTATCCCCACAGGGACGGTGCGCAAAAAAAGCGAGCATACCTCTTCCGGACGGGCGGCGGTGACAATGTCGTAATCGCGGGGTATCTCGCCGCGGTAAAGGTCGCGCACGCAACCGCCCACCAGATAGGTTTCATGGCCAGCTGCCTTTAAGGTATTCACAATGAAAGAAGCGGAAGCCGGTAGGGAGGCAACTTTTCCCGGCAAGGCGATCACTTTTGCGGCAGGATCGTTATCGGCCTTCATGGAAGGACCTCAAAGTGATCAACTCTCACCCCTTCCCCAGCCTGATCGCACATAACTCACCGCACATGCTGCAGCCCTCTTCACCGGCTTTGGCGCTCACCTCCAGCAATCTCCCTGCTTTCTCCGGATCAATGGCACTTTCGATCTGCCCCTGCCAATTAAGTGCCTTCCGGTTTCTGGCCATCAGGGCATCCCTTTCCCGGGCCCCCGGCAGACCTTTGGCAATGTCGGCAATATGAGCGGCAATGCGCGAGGCCATAATCCCTTCCCGCACGTCATCCAGGCCGGGGAGGCGCAGATGTTCGGAAGGCGTCACATAGCAAAGAAAATCTGCGCCCGCCATGCCGGCCAGTGCCCCGCCGATGGCCGCGGTAATGTGATCATAGCCGGGGGCGATGTCGGTGGGCAGGGGACCCAATACATAAAAAGGCGCACCCTCGCAGATGTTCTTTTCCAACTGGACATTGGCCTGAATGTCTTGCAGCGGCACGTGGCCCGGCCCCTCGATCATGACCTGGACACCCCTTTGGCGGGCCTTTTTGGCCAGTTCCCCCAGCAGAATGAGTTCCTGCAACTGCCCCCGGTCCGTCGCGTCGGCCAGACACCCGGGGCGCAGGCCGTCGCCCAGACTGAGAACCATGTCATAACTCCGCGCAATGTCGATCAGGCGATCATAATATTCGTAGAGCGGATTCTCCCGGCCGGTGCATTTCATCCAGTTGGCAGTGATGGAGCCGCCCCGGCTCACGATGCCCAGCAGACGGCCCTGGGCTTCGAGGCTCGCAACGCTCCTTTGCGTAACGCCGCAATGGACGGTGATAAAATCCACCCCGTCGCTGCCGTTTTCCTCGATAGCGGCAAAAATGTCATCCGCTGTCAGGGCGACAATGGCCTTTCCCCCGGCAATCAAGGAGGCGGCGGCCTGATATATCGGCACGGTCCCCACTGCCAGGGGCGATGCCTGCATAATCGCCTTCCTGATCACCCTCAGATCGCCGCCGGTGGAAAGGTCCATGAGCGTATCCGCTCCGGAAGTGACGGAAACCTTAACCTTTTCCAGTTCCAGCTCCAGGTCGGCATGGTCGCCCGAGGTGCCGATGTTGGCATTGACCTTGGTACGCAATCCTTTTCCCACGGCCAGAGGTTTGATATTCTTGTGCCTCGCGTTGCGGACCACCACGATATTTCCGGCCGCCACGCCCTGCCTGATAAATTCCGGGGAAACCCCTTCCAGTTCGGCACAGATCTCCATTTCCTCGGAGATCTGTCCCTTATTTGCTATTTCCAGTTGCGTCATTAAGTCCTCCTTTACGCAAGAGCGGCGCCAGATGATTCACCGGACCTTGCCCTTTTCCCAGACGATAAGCATGGCGGATGGCCGTCGTAATGTAGTCTTTGGCGCCGGCAACGGCCTCCCGTACGCCGCAGCCCAGGGCCAGCAAGGTGGCCACGGCGGAAGCAAACGTGCAGCCTGTGCCGTGGGTATCGGCAGTGGCGATCCTCAGCGCCCTAAACTCGTGGAAGTCATGGCCATCAAAGAGGATATCCAGGCAATCCGCCGTGACGCCCGGCAAGTGCCCGCCTTTAATAATCACATTGGCAGCGCCGCACTGATGGATGATCAGGGCCGCTTTTTTCATGTCCTCCCGGTCGGCGATCACAATCCCCGACAGAACCTCCGCCTCGGGAATATTAGGCGTCACCACCTGCGCCAACGGCAGCAATTCCTCCCGCAGGAGGGAAATGGCGGCCACACTCATCAGCGTTTCCCCCCTCTTGGCCGTCAAAACAGGGTCCACAACAACCCTGGTCAATCCGTACTCTTTGATCTTGCCGACTGCCACTTCCATGACCTCCGGGGTAGGCAACATCCCCGTTTTTAAAGCATCGATACCGATATCGCCGGCCAGGGCATCAAACTGACGGGCCACAAAGTCCGCCGGAAGCACTTGAATATCCTGAACGCCCAGGGTGTTCTGCACTGTAAGGGCAGTGATGACCGACATGCCAAAACCGCCCAGGACGGTAATGGTTTTCAAATCGCCCTGGATGCCGGCGCCGCCGCTGGGGTCCGAACCGGCCATGGAAAGAACACGCGCCGGGCGCATGCTAATAACCTTCCGGAAAGCGGTCCGGTTGATGATATCTCACCGCCAGCAAGATGCCTGATTCAACAGTAATATTTCCTCTGTCTCCCCGCAGGCGATTGCTTATGCCGTAGGGTACGCCGATTTCCATCGCCCCTCCGGCCAGGGGGTAGGCAAAACCTTCCAAATAGATCCCCGTGGCTGTGCCGGCAAAAGGGAAAAGGGAAACCGTCTGCCCGGCGCCGCCCTGGATTTCCACTGCCCCGGTAACGAGGAAAACCTCGCACCACTCATCCACCAATCTGGCCGTCACCCCCCTCTTCAAGGTCAGCGCCAACAGGGAGATATTGGCCAGCGTATGGTCTATTCGCCCCCCCAGGGCGCCGTATATCCTGATTTCCTCCGCCGGCAGCTGCATAGCATATTCCAGGGCCAGTTGGGTATCTGTTTCCGTTTTATCGCCAGGATGGCGGATAATCAGACTACCCTGCCCTTCATAGCGCTTCAACACCTCGGGCGCCAGGGAATCCATGTCGCCAATAATCACCGGCGGCGTTACACCGAGGCCTGCGAGATGCTCGGCGCCGCCATCGGCACAAACCAAACCGACGGGTTTATAAGCTGCGAGTTGCGACCGGAGAAAATCCTTGTTGCCGAGTGGACCGCCCGCAATCACAAAAACACTGGCTGCTCCCGCCGTCATCTTCTCATTCTCCCGATCCTTTTCGGTCGGGCAGACCGAACAAGGCCCGGGCGTTCTCTGATGTTGCGCGGGCGACTTCCGTATAGGAGAAGCCTTTGAGTTCGGCCATCCTCTCCGCCGTTTTGACCGCATAGGCCGGCTCGTTGCGTTTTCCCCGGTGCGGTTCGGGCGCCAGGTACGGGGCATCCGTTTCCACGAGCAGACTCGTGAGGGGGACATACTGCACCACCCGCCGCAGCTCTTCCGCCTTGTTAAAAGTCACGGTCCCCGGCACGGAGATGTAATATCCCAGGTCCAGACATTTCCGGGCCATGTTGCGGTCGCCGGAGAAACAATGAATCACGCCCGTAAGTTTACCCCGCAGGGAACCGAGCATCTCTATTGTTTCTCGGTGGGCCTCGCGGTTATGGATGATAACGGGCAGACCTATTTCCGAAGCCAGCTCCAGTTGCTCGCCGAATCTTTGGATCTGGAGGGACCGCGGCGACAAGTTACGGAAGAAATCCAGGCCTATTTCGCCATAGGCCACCACTTTTTTCTGGCCGGCCAGTGACCGCAGTTCATCATAAGTGCGGGAATCGATGTCTTTCGCTTCATGGGGATGGATACCCACGGCGGCATAGACCTCCACGTAACGGCCGGCGAGTTCCAGGGCCTTCTGGCAATAGGCCAGGGTTGTCCCCACCGTGATCAGGAATTCCAGCCCGGCCTCTCTGGCACGGTCGACAACCGCATCCCGGTCTTCGTCAAACTCCTCCATTTCCAAATGGGTATGCGAATCGATAAGCATCATCCTATCTAAATCAGAACGTTCCGGCCTGTCAATCTCTATTCTTGACCATCCGGCAGAAAATGTTATATAAAGTTACATACAATTCAAGGAGGTTTACATGTATGAGAAGCTGATGATTCCGCTGGATGGTTCCGAAGTGGCCGAGTGTGTGCTCCCGCACGTGGAGGCTTTTCTAAAAAACGGCCTGGTAAAAACCGCCGTGCTTATCACTGTCTTGGAACCGGTACCGATAACGCTCTATGATTCTTCCTTCACCTATGATGTGGTGCCTACGGATGCCTCCTCCGGGGGGAAAGACCCCTATTCCACGAATATGGAATACTGGGAAAGAAAGGCCGCGGAAAGACAAAACGCGGCGAAGGCATATTTGGACCGCCTTGCAACCCCTCTTAATCAATATGGGACAAAGTTAAAATGTGAAGTATTGGAAGGAAGGATAGCAGATACCTTGGCCGACTATGCCGAACAGAGTAATATCGACCTGATCCTCATTGCCACGCACGGACGTTCCGGAGTGGGCCGCTGGCTGCTGGGCAGCGTGGCGGACCGGGTGCTCCGTTCTTCCCGGGTGCCCGTATTTATGGTTAATGCCGCCACGAGCTGCGGAGACAATAAAAAGAACGACTAAGATGTCAACGTTGCTGTTCCCCGAGGGGGTGAATGCTTGAGATATCGAAAACTGGGAACAACAGATATCGAAGTGTCGGAAATCGGTTTTGGCGGTTTTGCCATTGGCGGATACGACTACGGTCCGACGGACGATCGTGAGTCGATTGCCGCCATCGAGAAGGCTTACAGCCTGGGGGTGACGTTTTTTGATACGGCCGACATGTACGGAGCGGGGCACAGCGAGAGCCTGATCGGGCGGGCACTGAAGGGGAAAAACCCTCCGGCCGTCGTGGCCACGAAGGTGGGGTACGTGGGCGAGCGCGGCGACCAGCAAAAGGACTTCAGCCGGGTGCATATTCTGGCTGCCGCTGAGCATAGTCTGAAACGGCTGCAGCGGGAGGCCATAGACCTTTACCAAATTCACAACCCGACTCTTGCTGACCTGGAAAGCGGGGAGGCATTTGCGGCCATGGACGAACTGGTCACGGCGGGGAAAGTGCGGTTCTGGGGCCTGTCCGCACCGTCCCAAAATGTCGCGGATATCTGCCGGCGGGCCCTGGATTGGCCCTCCGCAGCCAGTATTCAGATCATTTGCAACCTTTTCCAGCGCCGGAGCCTGGACGAATTGCAAGGGGATATCCGGCAGCGAGGAATCGGAGTGGTGGCTCGGGCGCCTTTGGAATACGGCATGCTGACCGGCAAATTTTCACCGGCATCCCGCTTTGCCCCGGGTGATCACCGTGGCTGGCGCTGGAAGCCGGAAGAGTTTTCCGAACGGTTGAGCAAGGTAGAAATTTTGCGGAAAGCGTTCACGGAAAGGCCCTTTACCCTTTCTCAGCTGGCCATCGGCTTTGCCCTTTCCCGTCCCGCTGTATCCGTGGTGATCTGCGGGGCCAAACGTCCTGCGCAGATCGAGGAGAACGTGGCAACATCCGACCTCATGGGGAAGATACTGACCGCGGCGGACGTACAAAAGGCCGGCGACCTCATGACTGTTTAACGCCATCTCTATATTTAGTTTTCATCCGGAAACGGTTCTTTTCCGCCCTGGCTGTGTCAATCTTCGGTCTTGCTTGTGCGGCGTACCGGGAGTACGCCTCCGCGCAACCCCTCGATTTCCTTGCCAGGACGAAAAATTCCTCCTTTCCGAATTGAAAACCAATAGTGTCTCATCCGGAGTTTCCGGAGGGACACTATTTACTGCTCAACCCCACGCAACCTATTGAAAAAGAATGAGTTTACAAGAGGCATTTATGGCATTTTCCACCGGAAACAATACCTACGAGCAAGACTTGGAAAAGATCGCCGAATTATCGTTCGCGGTCGGCGTTTACCGCCCTCCCAGCGAGGGCGGAAGCGCATCGTTACTCCTGAGGATTACGGAGAATTGCCCATGGAATAAATGTACCTTTTGCGAAATGTACAAGGGGCGGCCCTTTGTGTACCGCAACGTAAAAGACATCAAAGCCGATATCGATACCGTTAAGACCATGAGCGACGGACTTACGGCCTTCTCCGGGAAGCTGGGGCAGGGCGGTCGGATCACCAGAGGAGTGGGAATGGCTATTTTGCGGGCCAATCCTGCTTTTAATGATGACTATTGTTTCATCACCGTTTTCAACTGGCTCCTCTCAGGAGGCAAGACGGCCTTTCTGCAGGACGCCGACAGTATGATCATGCGGCCCCCGGAGCTCATAGCAGTGCTCAAGCATCTGCGGAATACGTTAAAGACCCTTACCAGGGTGACCTCCTACGCCCGTTCCAAGACACTGGCCCAAAGAAAACAGACAGAGTTGCAGGCTATTCGGGAAGCAGGACTCGATCGCCTCCATGTAGGTCTGGAAACGGGGGATGACAAATTGTTGGGTGCCATCCGCAAAGGTGTGACCAGCGCCGAACAGATTGATGGTGGTAAAAAGGCCATGGCCGCGGGCTTTCAACTTTCCGAATACTGGATGCCCGGTCTGGGCGGCAAGGAATGCTGGCGACAACATGCGGAAAACACTGCCCGGGTCCTTACAGCCATCAATCCAAACTATATCAGGTCCCGTCCCTTTGTTCCCCGACGCGGAACACCGATTTTTGATGATTACGAGCAGGGGAGGATGAAACTTTCATCACCCCATGAGCGCCTCGAAGAGTTGCGGGTGATGATTGAAGGGTTGCATGTGACCTCGCGTCTCTGCTTTGACCACGGCATGAATTCCTGGAAAAACAGCCGGGGCGGCCTGCTCTTCCATCAGGATTATGAAGGCTATAAGTTCCCCGAAGAAAAGCCGCATGTTTTGGAACTGATTCGGGAAGGTCTTTTGGTCGACGAATCAAGGCACATTGATGCCAAGGATCTCATCGGCCTCACTTCGCTGTGATCAACGGCACCGGAAAGCGATGGGCCGGGCTTTTATTGAGAAATTAAATGAACAATACCGCCGCCATCCTGGCAAGATTCATTGACGCAATAAGATTCGAGGATATACCGCAAGAGCTGGTCGATGAAGCCAAGCGACTCCTGATGGACTCCCTGGGCTGCGCAATGGCCGGGGGTTGCACGCAAAAGGGCCAAATCGCTCTCACCTTCGCCGGAAGTTATAGTTCCCCTGCCGAGGCGACCATTATCGGGGCCAGGGAAAAGGCGCCGGCACCCCTGGCGTCATTCGTCAATGGCGAACTCCTTAATGCCATGGATTATGAGGCGCTCTGCGCCCCATCCGGGCACATCACTCCCTATGTGCTGGCCGCTCCTCTTGCCCTTGCCGAATGTAAAAATGCCAGCGGTAAAGACCTCATTAGCGCGATCGTAATTTCCCATGAAATTGCCCAAAGGGTAAGCGCAGGGCTTGTTATCCCCAGCCAGCTTTCTAAAAAGACGCTGGAAAAGGGGATATCCCTCCAGCTCCCCATACACGGCTACGGCATGAATATCTTCGGGGGTATCGCCGGGGCGGCTAAAACGGCAGGACTGACGGCAGAACAAATCGAGCACGCCTTTGGCATCGGTGCAGCAATGTGTCCCGTCCCCACCTTGCTGCAGTTTGCCGAAACCGTTCCTGCGTCCATGTCCAAATTCTCTCCCTCCGGGTGGATATCCCAGGCCGCAGTTACCGCCGTTTTGCTCGCCGAACTGGGATACACGGGAGTCCGTAACGTCCTGGACAGTGAATTTGCCTTCTGGAAGTCATTTGCCGCAACGGGATGGAATCCGGAAGTCGTCCTCGCCGGTCTCGGCAAGGTGTGGTTTTTATTGGATGCCCTGAGCTACAAGAAATATCCCTGTTGCGGGGCAATGCACGGCCACCTGGACATCTTTCGTTCCATCATCGACAAATTCGCCCTTGAACCCCGGGACATCAAAGAACTTAATATCGTCGTCAACCTCCTTGGGGAACTTGCCCTGTGGAAAAACAGAACTATTGAAAATCAGATTGATGCCCAGTTCAGCACGGCTTATGTCTTTGCAGCGGCGGCATATCGAATTGAAGCGGGACCTCGATGGCTGGAAAAAGAAGCCTACGAATCGCCATCGGTCGCGGAGTTTATGAAAAGGATAAACGTATTTACACCGGCCACCAGTCGTTATGACGAAAGAAGATCTGCTGTCGAGGTCGTTGTCCGGGATAAAGACACAAAAAAAGAAACCAGCTACACGGAAAAAGATGTCCGGCCAGTTTCCGGCTTAATGAACGACCAGGAACTATATACCAAGTTCGAGAGGAATGCGGCACACTTGCTGTCCAGACAAGAAATTGCCCAGGCACTGAAAGCCATTCTTTCGCTTGAAGAACTGGAAAATGTTTCTCATCTGATGCGTCATCTCAGGAAACCGATGTTGTTAACCTCGGTGTCATCTTAGCCGGATTAAGATGCCTTGACTCACCAACATTTTTTCCTTATAGATGTAAATCTGAAAATCAGGCGCCCGCATCAAAACCTGAACAGTTCTTCGCTCCCGGATATTAGGAGCAGGGATCGCTGGCGACCAGTCACGGCTTAGCAGTGGCCAGCGCTCAAATCGAATCATAATCATTTCACCGAAGGAGGATTGCAACTATGGTAATGCTCAATACGGACATGAAGGTCGCCGAAACTCCCACTGAAGGTCTCGAAGATTACTCGGTTGGCGACGCCTACAAAACATGGCTCAAAAAGGAAAATGTAAAAGTCTATGAGGACTTCTACTTTCCCAATATGTCGGAGATCGAGCTGGGCCCTTGGGAACGCAAGGGGGGCCGGGGCGCAGTCATCCATATCCCCAACGCCCACATGCCCGACGACTGCCACGTCGTCGAAATCAGGCCGGGCGGTAAATCAGAGCCGGAACACCACCTCTACGAGGCAACGCTCTACATCGTCTCGGGCCACGGCGCCACAACAGTCTGGAACGATGAGGGGAAGAAGCAAAGCTTTGAGTGGAAGACGGGAAGCATGTTTGCCATTCCTTTGAACGCCTGGTACCAAAATTTTAACGGCAGCGGCAATGAACCGGCGCGCTACATTGCGGTGACCAATGCGCCCCCTATGATGCGCCTTTTCCAGGACAACGAATTCATTTTGGGCTGCGATTATCGATTTTCTTCCCGCTTTTCGGGCGCCAACGACTTCTTCAGCGGCAAGGGCAAGCTTTTCAAGCGGCGGGTATGGGAGTCGAGCTTCATTCCCAACCTGCCGGACATGCCGCTCTATGGTTACAAACAGCGGGGCGCCGGCGGCATCAACGCCCATTTCGAAATGGCGGGCAGCAACATGAGAAACCACGTCTCCGAATTTCCCGTGGGCACCTATAAAAAGGCGCACCGCCATGGACCGGGGGCCCATCTGGTTTTAGCCAGCGGCACCGCCGGTTACTCGTTGATCTGGACCAAGGCAGACCGCTCCGACATGAGGAAGTGCGACTGGAAGGTCGGCTCCCTGGTTATCGTCCCGGGCGACGCTATGTTTCACCAGCACTTCAACTGCGGGACCACGCGTGCCCGCTACCTGGCCCTTAAACCGGGTGATATGGGCCTCTTTACGCCCGCGTCCGTCAGAAAATCGGATGCATCCTTCACGAGTGTAAAGGAAGGCGGCTGGCAAATCGAATACGAGGACGAAGATCGCGAGATCCATGAGATCTTTGAGAAGGAACTTGCAGCCCACGGTGCCACTTGCAGGATGAAGGCCTTCATCCCTTGGTGCACCGGTGAGGTCGGCCCCATGAGCGAGCGAGAGACCTAAGCAAAGGTTCCGGGAATATCTTGACAACCAAGGCAGAGGAAGCTTGAATTCATAGGCAATTTCTGTCATACAGGAACTTGGGCCGGAGTGCCGATCCTGGCCCTCCGCTTCCTTGCCGCCCCTCTTCATCCAAAGGCGGCCTGAGGCAACGAACCGGTCACACTCCGGGTTCCTGCGAACTCTCAACAGGGAAGGTGGATGCCGTAATGCCCCCGAAAAAGCACACCGTCGACATGCTGGATGTGGCAATGAAACATGTTGAAATTGCCGCCGCTAAACTGCACCTGGACCCCGGTCTCTGCGAGAAAATCAGGCAGCCGAAACGGGAGCTGATCGTCAATTTTCCCGTCAAAATGGACAACGGCGACGTCCGCGTATTCACCGGCTTCCGTATTCAGCACAATATGGCAAGGGGTCCGGGCAAGGGAGGAATTCGTTACCACCCCGAAGTCAATCTCGATGACATGAAAGCCATGGCCATGCTCATGACCTGGAAATCTGCCGTGGTCAACCTGCCCTTCGGCGGCGCCAAAGGAGGGGTCAGTTGTGACCCGAAGTCCATGTCTCTGGAGGAGCTGGAACGGATGACGCGACGCTTTACCTGGGAAATCGCGTTCATGATCGGTCCGAAACAGGACATGCCGGCCCCGGACGTTTACACCAATCCCCAAGTCATGGCCTGGATGATGGATACTTATAGTACCTTGAAAGGTCACACCGTCCCCGGGGTGGTTACGGGAAAGCCTTTGGAGTTGGGCGGATCGCTGGGCCGGCTTGACGCAACGGGCAGGGGCGTCTTCATTATTGCCCAGGAAGCGGCCAATTACCTGAAAATTACCTTGGCAGGAGCGCGCGTGGTCATTCAGGGGTGTGGGAATGTGGGGGGAACTGCAGCCCACTACTTCGAAAAGGCGGGAGCCACGGTAATTGCCATCAGTGACTCCCAGGGCGGCATCTATAGCAAGAAAGGCCTCAACATTAAAGAAGTCCTTGATTACAAAAATGAATACTCCACCCTTCCGGCAGAAGACTCAAAGAATATTGACAGGATCACCAATCAGGAACTGCTGGAACTGGAGTGCGACATCCTGGTGCCGGCCGCCATGGGCAACCAGATCACCCGGCAGAATGCGGGAAAGATAAGAACGAGGATCCTGGCCGAAGGCGCCAATGGCCCCACGACCCCGGAGGCGGATGAGATCCTCCAGGAGCGGGGCATTTTTCTGGTTCCCGATATCCTTACCAATGCCGGCGGTGTTGTCGTTTCTTATTTTGAATGGGTACAGAACCTCCAGGAACTGCTCTGGAATGAAGAAGATATCGCCAACCGGTTAACGCGGATTCTCAAAAGAAGCTTTGCCGAAGTGCTGGCCATTGCGCAAAAAGAAGCGGTTTCCCTGCGAACGGCCGCGCTGATGCTGGGCATCGGCAGGGTGGCGGAAGCGACCAAACTCAGAGGCATCTATCCCTGACTACTTTGTATGAAAATAGTGTCACCCTGAGCTTGTCGAAGGGTGGCGCCATGGTTCGACAAGCTCACCATGACACTGTGATTTTCATCCTTCGTTGTGCCCGTGCCGGGCATGAGCGTTAGAGTTATGTTTCAAGTGGTCTTAAGGATGCCGGGAGGAGTTGTTGATTTGCCCAAGTTTCTCTCGTTTTTCCTTTCAATAAGAAGATCCTTGAAAGCGCATGCGGCAGGCGAAAGAATTCTGTTTTTCAAGAAGGCCATATTAATATGAATCAGGAAAGGGCCCTCTGCTAAAGATCGGCTCTTCAATGACCTGCGTTCCAGATAGTCTTTCAAAGCACTCCTGGCAATAAAGGCAATACCTTTACCGGCCTGTACCAGTTCGATAATAAAGGCTAAGTTTCTGGCCTCCGTAAGAATATGAGGTTCGATCCCGACTTCCCGGTACTTATCCAGGATCAACTCGCGCGAAACAGCGCCCTTCTGTTGAATGATCAGAGATTCGTCAGCTAAATCTTCCAGACAAATTTTGCGCTTCCTGTTCAGGGGGTGGTTATTGGCCAGGATTAATGCCAATTCCTCCTCGAAGAGAGGTATTATCTCCAGTTGGGGATAGGCAAGAGGTCCGATAGTGATGAGACCGAGTTCATTATTATTATTAATCAGACTTTGAATTACCTCCTTGGAGCTGCCTTCATCAACAACCACGTGGACACTCGGGTATCGTTCCTGGAAGGCAGCAATCAAAGGCGGCATCATGAAGCGGGCGTAGATCTGAAGGGTTCCTACCCTCAGGTTCCCTTTCTTGAGATTCTTATGATCCGCGATCGTCTTTTCTGCTGATTCATCCAGTTCGAATATCTTTTGGGCATATTCAAATAGGAGGCGGCCGCACTCGGTCAGCTCGATCGCCTTGGCATGACGGTGAAAAAGCTGGATCCCGAAATAGGCCTCCAGTTGTTTTATCTGCATCGTCACCGCGGGCAGAGTCAGAGGAAGGGATTCGGCGGCTTTAGAAAATGTCTGATGCTGGCCGCAGAGAAAGAAAATTCGTAAATGATTCAGGTTCAATGGTAATTCCCCTCCCTGTGTGACACAATTCTTCGTAACGCTTAAGATTTATTTAAGATAATTTAATATTTGCTGAATTGACATTAGTCCGACCATTTTCTAATGTCAACTGAAATAATGACCCCAATCTCGCTGAAGGGGATAAGTGCGTTAAAGAAATCTTTTCTTGTCGGAAGAACGCAAACATAATTTCCAACTTACTAACTTGCCAAATATCATTTGAGAAGGAGAACTTTTATGAGTGTTTACAGATTTACGGAACCCTGCGCCCCGGATTACAAGAAGCCTACCAGTGTCAAAGATTGTCTGCCCCAGGCGAGACGCCTGGTTATAAAAGTCAGCCCGACGGAGACGCCGCGTTACGGGGTCGCTCCTCGTCTCTATGTAAGGGAAGGCGATAAAATACTCATCGTGACGTTGCCTGACCAGGACAAATTTGTGGCCGAAGCTGTAACCCAGGCTCTGAAGGAGCAAGGCGCCGCCCAGGTTGATTTTATCTATCCCCGCCAGCTGGTGGGCAGGGACCCCGAGCTAACTAGTGTTGCCGATGGCTGGAAGGAATACATTTTGATGGAAGGAGGCAAGGCCTCCGGTACTGGCGCCGACCTCGTAACGGGATTGGGACTGGTCGGGGCCGCGGCAAATTACCTCGACGAACACCCAGAATATACTAGTGTTTTTGTGGACGTGGCGGGTGGAAATGCCGAGAGGGGGTTGGGGAAGCACCGGGGCAAGTTTCGCGGCTTCTGGCCTTTCAATACCTGGGAATGGTTCCTTTCGCGGGGTCATACCTTTCCAAGGGAAGTATGGGATGAAATGGAGAAAATGGTCGTAGAACCGCTGGCTTTGGCTTCTGAAGTGCGGATAACTGACCCGGAAGGCACTCACCTGGAGTTTTCTCTAACCGCCGAGGAGGCTAATCGCTGGAAGATAAACGCCCTGCTGCACGGCCACCTTTTCATGAACCCGCTCATGGCGACCTGCGGAGAAACGCTGGAGCCGCAGGGCAAGTCATTCGCTACCCCGACCGTCTTTTCCGACGTCACCGGCGTCCTGGCCGGGACATCAAATCACTGCGGTTTCTTCCCCCGTATCGAGACGTATTTCGAACAAAACCGCCTGGTTGAGGTAAAGGGCGGCGGCAAGTACGGGGATGGCATCAGAGAATTGATGGACAAGTATAAGAATATCCATTGGCCGGGATACCCTCAAAAGGGACTGTACTGGTTTTGTGATACCGCCTTGTGCACCGCCGTCGGTGTCCATCGCCGAAAAACGGACATGTTTAACAGCTACTGGATCTACCCCAATTTGCCCGAACGCACCAGGGCGGGAGTATTCCACCTCGGTTTCGGCAGCCGCGCCACCGGCAGCGAGAAAGATTTCAGCGCCTATGCTGAGAAAGTGAAGGCGCCCCGCGGACATATCCATGTGCACAACTATTTTGCAACCTTTGAAGTGAAGCTCCGCGGTACCAACCATTGGCATAAAATTGTCGACAAGGGTTGGGTGACGGCGCTTTCCGATCCAACCCTCCGAGCAATGGCCACCAGGTATGACGATCCCGATAAACTGCTCAAATATGATTGGGTTCCCCCGCTGCCAGGCATTAATTGTGAAGGTAATTATCTAAAAGACTACGCCCCGAACCCCGTAGCTTACCTCAAAAAACGCCTGAAAGAAGGAAAGCCGATTTAGCGTAAAGGGAGGGGCAGAGGAAGGCTGTTCGTACAAGTCTTCAATAAAGAGGAGCAATAATTATGTCGAAGGACGTGGAAATATTTGATTATGACGATTTGCGAGGCTGGCTTAAAGCAGTCGAAAGAATGGGCAGTCTCAAGTCCGTTCAGGGAGCCAACTGGCAAAAAGACATCGGCGAGATCGCAGAGTTGGCCGCCAATCGGGAAGGCGGACCAGCCATCATCTGTGATGACATCCCCGGCTACCCTCATGGGTTCCGGGTCTTGGTGAATGCGCTACGAACTACTCAAAGACTGGCGCTGGCGATGCGGTTGCCGACCAATCTGTCGCGGTCGGCCCTGACCAACGAAATCGGCAGGAAAATGTCTGAAGTCGGGTACCTGCCCCCGATACCGGTAAATCAGGGCCCCATTCTGGAAAACGTGGACGAAGGCAATGACATTAATGTCCTGAAGATTCCGGCCCCGCAATGGCATGAGCGGGACGGGGGACGTTATGTCGCCACCGCTGATTACGTGGTCATGCGCGACCCCGAGACCGGCAAAATCAACCTCGGCGCCTACCGGGCCATGGTGGACGATGAAAGACATATCATTCCGCACATCTCTCAGGGCAAGGACGGTCGGATCATCCGGGACAAATATTTTGACCGCGGCGAGCCCTGCCCGCTGGTTTTCATCATCGGCGGTGATCCCCTGCTCTTCATTGCCGGGGCAACTGATTTTCCTTTTGAGGTCAGCGAATATGACTGGGTGGGCGGCATCAGAGGAAAGGCAATTGATGTAATTACGGGAAAATACACCGGTCTTCCTATCGCAGCCGATGCCGAAATAGCCCTGGAGGGATTCCTCCATAAAGATGATGTCAAGGAAGAGGGCCCTTTCGGCGAATGGCCCGGCTATTATGCGCGGGGCTCCCGGCCGGAACCGCGAATGGAACTCACGGCAGTCTACCACCGCAATGACCCGATCCTCTGCGGCGCTCCGCCGGTCCGGCCGCCCAGCGAGGATACGTTATTTCGCACCTGCCTGCGTTCCTATTTACTGAAAGAACAGATGGAAAAGGCGGGCGTCCGCAACGTAGTGGCGACCTGGTTTCCGGAACCGGGCGGTTCGAGGCTCTTCATCTGCGTGGCCATCAAACAGAGCTACCCGGGCCATGCCGTGCAGGCGGGACACATCGCTTCGCAATGCGGCGTTGGCGCCTTCTTCGGCCGTTACGTGGTGGTCGTCGATGAGGACATCGATGTAACCAACATGGATGAGGTGCTCTGGGCAATGTGTACCCGTTCCGATCCCGCCACGTCCATCGACATCATCCGGCGGGCCTGGAGCACCGGCGTCGATCCCCGCCTACACCCCGACGACCGGGCAAGTGGCGCCACCATGAATTCGCGCGCCATCATCGACGCCACAAAGCCCTTCGAATGGAAAGACCGCTTTCCTCCCGAAAGCGCCCTAACTCCCGAGGCCAGAAAACGAGCCATCGAGAAGTGGGGTCACCTACTGTAATTACAGGAAGGAGAAGAAAAATGGTTAAGAAAAGCTTTCTGCTGATTGCACTGTTCTTGATTTTTGTGGTTGTCTCACCCAGACAGGCAACTTCTGCCCCCAAACAGGCCGCGCCGCCGGCCGCAGCAACAGTTCCCGTACAGCCCGGCTGGAAGGCGGAATGGAACAAGACAGTTGCCGCCGCCAAACAGGAAGGCAAGGTCGTGATCTTTGCCACCGTTGTGAAAAATACCCAGAATGATTTAATAAACGCCTTTGTCAAGGAGTTCGGAATCCAGCCGGAGTTCAGAATTATGTCGGGAGCGGAATTCGCCACCCAGGTGTCTACTAAGCGCCGGGCCGGCATTTTCACCACGGACTTGTTCATGGGTGGCATGACAACCCCCTACACGCAGTTCAAGCCCACCGGCATCCTGAATCCACTGAAAGACCTCCTGATCCTTCCCGAGGTGACCGATGCCGGCAAATGGTATAATAACCGCATTCCCTTTCTCGACAAAGACAATACTATCTTGGCCTTCGGTGCGGTCACTCAATCTTATATAACCATCAACACGGATATGGTAAAAGCTTCGGAAATTACCGGTTATCGGGACCTGATCGACCCCAAATGGAAGGGACAGATCGTCATCAATGACCCCACCATTGCCGGCCGCGGCCTCGACTGGTTTCAGGTAATGGATAAGATCATGGGGCCAGATTATGTGGCTAAACTGTTGGCTCAGGAACCGGTGGTAACCAGGGACCGGCGCATTCAAGCGGAATGGGTGGCCCGCGGAAAATACCCCCTGGGAATTGCGCTGGACACCAGCGCCGTCCAGGCCTTTATCAAGAACAAAGCTCCCATCAGGTTCATCTGGCCAAAAGAAGGCGTCATGATCAGCGCCGAAAAGGGCGGCTTGGCCGTTTTCAAGCCTGCCCCCCATCCCAACGCTGCCCGGGTCTTTGCCAACTGGCTGCTGACGAAGGAGGCCCAGACTATCTGGTCCCGGGATGAAGGCCTTCAAAGCGGGAGAACGGACGTGCCGGTGGATTTTCTGCCCTCCGACCAGGTGCGCGATCCGAACAAGAAGTATGATTCCATGGATCACGAGGATTGGTATATTTCCAAGAATAAGTATAAGGAGCAGGCCACGCAAACCTTCTCCCACTTTATTAAATAAAAGCCGCTATACGCAAATAGCCCCCTCCCCCTTCATCCCCTCCCGTCCTAAGAGGGGATGAAGGCTCATCGTCAATTTCTTTTCTCTCGACCGAGCATAACCCAAATGCTAAATTTGCGAAGCATACACGTGTGTGTCAATATAACATTCCCTGATTGCATCCCGAGCATGGTGATCCTGCACTGCTAGCCGTTGGAGCAATCAACGGTGTATGCGAAGAGCGCCCAACAAGGTATTGTGTTTCCGCCCTTCCTGGTGTATGGTACGCAGCATTTTACCAATGGGGAGAAGACATGATGAGTGGTTCTCTGGCGGCTTTATTCAGCGCCTTTTTCTACGCAGTGAGCATGATCTGCTCCCGCCGGGGTGTACTGCGGATCAAGGATGCCGCCTTAGGGGGGTATATTTCCGTATTCATTGCACCGCCGCTATTTCTGCTGGCGGCAGCGGTAACGGGCGACTTGCACAGCATCACCGCTTTCACCTGGAAAGGATATGTCTGGCTCGCCATCGCCGGCATTGTCCACTTTGTACTCGGGCGCTCTTCCCATTACTGGACGCTCAGGTATCTGGGGGCCAATATGGCCTCCGTCTTCACGTCATTGCAACTGGTATACATAGTATTTATGGGTTTTTTCATTCTTGACGAGAGCGTTACCGCAAATTCGCTCCTGGGAACGGCATTGATTATCGTTGGGCCGGTCCTGCTCCTCTGGCCGCAAAGCAGGGAAGCCTCGCGAGCGGATGACGGGGACAGCAACAAACCAAGGGTGACGCGGGAGGGAGTAATCGCCGGACTACTGACGGGAATGTTCTTTGGTACCAGTCCCCTCTTTATAAAATGGGGTTTACAGCAGGGGGGGTCAGCTTTGGCCGGGACCTTTATATCCTATTCCAGCGCCACCTTGCTGTTTGGCGCCACGATGTTGAGGAAAGTGAGACGGGAAGCCATCGTCAATATGGAACGCCGGGCGATGCTCTGGTTTGCCTGGTCAGGAATTTTTGTCGGTCTGGCCACGCTATTTCGTTATATTGCCTTCAAATACGGCTCGATCAGCATTTCCGGGCCCCTTGTTGCCACCAGCCCGGTAGTCCTCCTGTTCCTGTCGTTCATTCTGAACAGAAAGCTGGAGTCTTTCCGCCCCAATGTCATATTAGGTACGATACTTGTGGTTGCAGGTGCCGTGCTGCTCTATCGGTGACCGCGCCGGGGAAGAATTATGCGCCAACTATAGGAAGAGATTCAGTAAAATATCTTCTTTGGCTCTTTCTCTCCCCAATGATATTGCGCCGGAGCGATAATCATCGGAAACGATGACTTTTGACCGTATCTTTTTATCTGAACAAGGAGTTTGATTTGCATACACCGGTAATCGATAAAGAAAGCGCCGGCAGGGCGGACGAAGCCGGGATCCCGGTGCCATCGCCCTCGTCCTGGCGACTGATCAATCTATTGTTGCGTTTGCGCGCCTTCGAATCCCTCCGCTATCGCGAATACCGTTTGATCTGGTACGGACAGATTTTCGCATCCATGGGGCAGTGGATGGATGAAGTCACCCGCGGCTGGCTGATGTATGAGCTCACGGATTCAGCGGTTCAGCTCGGCCTGGTGATCGGGATTCAGGCCATCCCCTTCCTCTTCCTTTCCCCGCTGGCGGGCAGCACCGCCGACCGCTATTCCCGCAAGGCGCAGGTGGTGGCGGCACAAATACTGAACGGGCTGATCTTCGTCGCGACAGCGGTGCTCATTTATACCGGTCTGATCCGGCCGTGGCATCTCTATGTTACCGCTTTCCTGATGGCCACTGCCCAAACCTTTCTCCAGCCGGCCCGGACGGCATTGGTCGCCGACGTCATACCGCCCAGTTGCCTGACCAACGCCATCGGCCTCAATTCGATTATTTTCAACTTGTCTCGCAGCACCGGACCCGCCCTGGCGGGCGTGCTCATATCCGCCTTCGGTACCGGCAACGCCTACTCCATCCAGGCTGCTTTCTTCTTTCTGTCAACCTTTTGGACCCTGAGACTGAGTCCCGCGCATTGTGCTTCGCCAGGCAACGGCGGACGCGCGGCTCGGAGGGAGACATTGGGTCAGAGCATTATCGAGGGCTGGAAGTTCAGCTGGCAAAACGAGGCGGTCCGCGTCGGCTTGCTCACCGTCTCGGTGGTATTTTTCTTTATTGTCCCTTTTCGGGCAATCTTGCCCGTATTCGCGCGCGACCTCCTGGGAGTCGGGGCGACGGGACAAGGGCTGATGCTTACGGCAATGGGCATCGGGGCAATGCTTAGCTCGCTGCTCATCATGTCGGGCGGCGACCGACTGCCGCGGGGGAAACTCATGCTGGGCTCGGTAATGCTATACGGCTTGGTCCTCGTGGTTTTCGCCGCCTCGCCCTGGTTTTACCTGTCGCTGGCAGTAATGTTGATTGCCGGCAGTTGCAACGTGCTGTCCCACGCCGTGGCACAAACGGTTGTCCAATCCTATTCGCCTACCGAACTCCACGGCCGCACGATGGCAATATTCAATATGACCCACGTGGTCATGACGGCCGGGAGCATCCTCATCGGCGCTCTGTCATCGCTCATGGGAGCCCGCATAGCCTTGGCGTCAATGGCTTCGGCCGGCGCACTCGTCATTGTTATGGTTTACGCGGCCATGCCCCGCGCGCGGCATATCAGGTAGGAAAAAAACTAACCCTTTCGGAAGGAGAGCGGATGCATGAATATTCTGGCAATTAACGGAAGCCCGACGATGCATAAGGGCATGACTCACGTACTGCTTACAAGTTTCCTCGACGGAGCCCGGGAAGCCGGGGCGCAAACACAGACGCTGTTCCTGCAGAAAATGAAGGTCTCTGCCTGCCTCGGCTGTTATGGTTGCTGGGTCAAGACCCCCGGGGCCTGCGTCCAGAATGACGACGGGGCAAAGCTGATCGAGGAGGTCCGGCAAGCCGATCTTCTGGTCCTTGGCACCCCGGTTTACCTGGACGGCATGACGGCCCAGATGAAGCTCTTCATCGATCGCCTGATGCCCCTTTTGGCCCCGCGCTTCGAATTGGTGGAAGGGCACTGCCGCCACAGCCGGAGGTACGAGAAGCTGCCGCGGGTTGCACTCGTGAGCGTTGCCGGATTCCATGAACCGGACAATTTCGATGCCCTCATCGACCACGTGGAGCGGATCTGCCGAAATCTGCACATGGAGTTCGCCGGTTCGCTGGTGCGGCCGGCCTGCTATGTCCTTTCCATGGAAGAAGCCTTTCCGGAACCGGTCCGCAAAATTAAGCAGGCAGCCCACCGTGCCGGCCGGGAACTTGTGGAAAAAGGCTCCATATCCCCGGAGGCCCGGGAAGCTGTAGCCGAGCCCGTATTTACAAAAGAAATCTTCATCGAGCAATCGAACCGTTTCTGGGACCGGTGCGTCGCCAAAGGCAGATGGCTTCTGGGCTGACCATTGTTCCTCTTTTCCCGTCAGCGTAGAGGGACAAGCGAGGGAGACTAGAGGATACGGGAAGGACTTATGGACTCCCCGGTGGTCAGGGCATTTTTATGCCTAACGGCCAAATCCATGAAAGCATGAGCCAGCGGCGACAATTCCCGGTTTTCTAAGTAGGCGATACCGACATTGATCAAAAAAGGTCCTTCGGCCAGGGTGCGGATTGTGAGGGTCCCCCGGTCAAGTTGGTCTTTAAAGGCCCAGGAAGAGGTAAAAGAAATCCCTTTACCCGCCTGCACCTGTTCAATAATGAAGGCAAGATTCCTTGCTTCGGCCAGGATGCGGGGTTCAATCCCGGCTTCCTGGTATTTGTGCAGAATGAATTCACGCGAAAGAGCCCCTTCACGCTGGATAATCAGGGATTCGTTGGCCAAATCCGCCAAGCAGATGGACCGTTTCTCGTTTAACGGATGGTCACTGGCCATAACCAATACCAGCTCGTCCTGGCAGTAGGGAATCACCCTGAGCTGGGAGGGCATGTGTGACCGGACCGCAATCAGTCCCAGTTCATTTTTATAATCCATGAGGCTCCGGATGATCTCCGTTGAGCTGCCTTCATCCAGAACCACGTGCACCCCCGGATGTTCAGCCTGGTAAGCGGATATCAGGGGCGGGATCATGAACCTGGCGTAAATATAAAGAGTCCCTATCCGTAAGTCTCCTGTTTTGAGATTTTTTAGTTCTTTGATGGCGTTTTCCGCCGTCTCCGTCAGCTCAAATATTTTTTGGGCATATTCAAAGAGCACTCGGCCGGCATTGGTCAAACGCGTTATTTTTCCACAACGCTGGAAAAGTTCAATGCCGAGATACCCCTCCAGTTGCTTTATTTGCATGGTTACGGCCGGCTGGGATAGAAAAAGGGCCTTGGCAGCCGCAGAAAATGTCTGGTGCTGGCCGCAGAAAAAAAATATCTTCAGTTGATACAAATTGAGATTCATATTTTTTGCCGAAATTAACTATAAATTTTATTGATACCATATATAAGATTTATCGACTTGACAATCGCATATCTTATTTCTAATGTTCATAAGCAAGATTAATCACACACCATTAAGAAAAGGAGGACAAGGAAATGGAGTATTTTGACGTCGTAAAAGGGAGAAGAATGTGCCGCAATTTCAAGCCGGACCCGCTTCCCAAGGGGGCGCTGGAAAAAATCCTGGAGGCGGCGAACTACGCCCCGTCCGGTGCCAATGGGCAGCCCTGGGAGTTCGTGGTCATTACGAAGAAAAAAACGAAAGACAAAATCGCCGATATCTATGTGGAACACGGCCGGCGGGCCGGTTGCGTTTTCGAGTCCACCCGGAACAAGGAGTATCAGCACAACATGTTCAAGAAGTTTTACCCCAACCCGCCCGGCTGGAAAGCGGCCCCCGTGATCGTCGCCGTCTGCGGCGATCTGAGGACCTATCTGGCCACCGTGGCGTCGGCGTACTACAGCAACGGTGACGGAGGTACGAATGCCACCTATTTGATGAATATGGGCAATGCGACGCACCTCCTCTGCCAGGCCGCTGCCGCCCTGGGGCTCGGCGCGTCCTGGGTGAGTACGGAGAATTCCTGGGAGCCACAGGTCAAGGAACTGCTGAAGATACCCAGGACACTGACGATCCACGAACTGGTACCCATCGGGTATCGGGTATCCGACCCGCCGGCCCGCTATCGCCGCGACCTGATGAAGGAGGTTGTCCATTTCGAGGAATATGACCAGTCCAGAATCAGGACGGATGAAGATATTCTGGCCTTTGTCCGTAAATTACGGGGAAAGACGAAGTCGGCATACAGCGACTATTGGGTCGAGTAAGACCGGTGCCAGGTATGGTTGCCGGTGATTGCCGGAGGAATGCTCTCGTTGATCTATCCTCTCTCTGCCTGCGTTCGGCAATCACCAGGCAACCGTTACTTATGTTTGGAAAACTATGATTTCTTGAAAAACACCATCAGACGGTCGGCATAAAGCATTCTTGCCGGTCCCCCGGGACCAAATGAGGAGGAATGGTGGAAGAAAAATTCATGGATGGCGGCGAGGCCGTCCTGCAAGCCTGCCGCGACCTGAATATCGAGCACATCATTACTTCGCCCGGTTCTGACTGGGGGGCAGTATGGGAAGCGCTGGCACGGCAGCAGGTGAATAACGTGCCGGGCCCGGCCTATTTGAGCTGCGGCCATGAGACGCTGGCGGTCGATCTGGCCTTTGGCCATGCCTTCATGACCGGACGCCTGCAAGCGGTGCTGCTGCATGCCGGCGTGGGCCTGATGCAGGGAGCTATGGGCATCCACGGCTGCCGGTTGTCGGAAATTCCGGTGGTCGTCATGTCGGGAGAATCCCGCACTTTTGGCGACCAGACCGGTTTCGACCCGGGAGCGCAATGGTACACGAACCACAACAGCATGGGCGGCTTTCAGAGATATATCGATCCGCTGGTCAAGTGGTCGCACCAGGCGGGCAGTGCCGCCAATATCTATGAACTGGTCATGCGAGCGGGTGAGATGGCGCAAAGCGCGCCGGTGGGACCGACCTACCTTGACGTCCCGATTGAAGTCATGACGGACCGCTGGGTGCCGCCCGTGAAACTGCGCCAGGCGCCGCCGGCGCCCAAGCTGAGGCCGGTGGCGGCGGACCTGGAAAAAGTCGCTGCCCTGCTGATTGCCGCCAAGAATCCGGTGATTACCACCGCCTCAGCCGGCCGCACCCGCGAGGGGTATGAAGCGCTGATCGAACTGGCCGAACTGCTCGCGATTCCCGTAGTGGAGGGCCCCGCGGCGGAGGTGACCAATTTCCCCAAGAACCATCCGCTGCATCAGGGTTTCGAGGTGAATCCTCTGCTGAAAGAAGCAGACCTGGCGCTGGTCATAAAGAACCGAACACCCTGGCATCCACCAAACAGGGGGCCGGTCAATGCCCGGGTTGTGGTAATCGACGAAAGTCCTTTCAAACTGCACATGGCCTATCAGAATCTACAGGCTGATTTCTATCTAACGGGGGATGTGGCCGTCTCCCTGCGGCTGCTCGCTGAAGCCGTGCGCGCTGCGCGGCCCCAGGCGAGTGCAGTGAGCAAACGCCTGTCCCGCTGGGCTGCGGCGCATGAGAAACTCGACCAGCGCCGCCGCGCGGCCGAAAAGGAGGCCCGCGCCACCCGCGGCATTCATCCGGTAACGCTCTGCGCCACGCTTGCCAAAGTCCTCCCGCCGGGCACTATCTATCTGGACGAAACCACGGTGCACGGCGGGCTCAACCGCAGGCATCTGGCCTGCCATGGTCCGCAAAGCTATGTGGCGGTGCGTTCCGGGCTGGGTCAGGGCATAGGCATTGCGCTCGGCGTCAAACTGGCGCGCCCCCATCAGCCGGTGGTTGCCCTCCTGGGCGACGGCGCCTTCCTGTATAACCCAGCGGTGCAGTGCCTTGGTTTTGCCCGTGACCAGAAGCTGCCGATCATGGTGGTGGTCTTCAATAACCGGGGCTATCGAGCCATGCGCGAAAATCAGATCTCCTACTATCCGGACGGCACGGGCGCAAAGAACAAGCTCTTTTACGGCGAGTCCATCAACGGCTTTGACTACGAAGAACTGGCGAAGTTATTCGGCGGAGTCGGCATCCGGGTCGAAGATCCGGCCGAGTTGAAATCGGCCTTGCGGCAGGGCCATGCCGCAGTGATGGCTGGCAAGAGCGCCATTGTAAATGTCCTGCTTGCGGACTGAAGCTCCGGCTGAAGAGACGCTGAGAACTGCATCAAATAAGACCGATTGCTATTTTTAGCCCCGTGCAGAGAAGATCCCGGCCAAGGCTCACAAGAACAGCGCTGGCCGACCATTTCCTTGCAAAATTACGGATCACTATGTTAAAGAACGAGACCTGACTAATGATTTTACTCATTCAGTGAGCATTGTTTTTTATGAAGAAAGGAGATGGTCATGATTATACTTGAAGAAGGACGAATCGGGAATTTGCGTCTGCGCAACCGCACAAAGTTTGCCTCCGCTACCACCTGTTTTTGCGACGATGAGGGCCGGGTCACGGAGCGGGAGGTAAAGTGGCTCGAGGAGCGCGCCAAAGGCGGCGTCGGACTGGTGACCTCGGGGATTGCCCATGTCACCCCCTGGGGGCGTCTGAACCGCAATATGATGGGCGGCTGGGACGACAGCTTTATCGAAGATTTTCGCCGTCTTGCCGACGCCATCCACTCGGGAGGCGCCAAGGCCTGTCTTTCTATCGGACATTGCGGCCGCTATACGCACAGCAAGGAAGAACTGCGGGATGCTTCATCCGTGCCGACACGCATCATGACCCGCTCGGAACCGGTGGAACTGAGCGTTGCTGAAATAAAGGACCTGGTGCAGGCCTTCGCCGCCACGGCGAGAAGGGGAAAGCAGGCCGGTTTCGATGCCATGGAAATATGCGCCTGCGCCGGCTATCTCTTGGCCAGCTTTCTCTCCCCCTGGACGAACAGACGTACGGATGAGTATGGCGGCAGCCTGGAAAAACGGGCCCGCTTCGCCGTTGAAGTAATAGCGGCTGTAAAAGAAACGGTGGGCAAGGACATTCCCGTGCTGGTGCGCATGTGCGCCGATGAACTGATGCCGGAAGGCAACGGTCCGGAAGAAATGAAAAAGATCGCCCAACTCTTTGA
>Ga0209514_10000522_pt1 | contig 77245 bp, 73 predicted proteins | sample Subgrocontami58m_FD_187452 | JGI IMG/M metagenome (GOLD analysis project Ga0209514, IMG submission 187452) | Subsurface groundwater microbial communities from S. Glens Falls, New York, USA - GMW37 contaminated, 5.8 m (SPAdes) (version 3) | ecosystem: Environmental > Aquatic > Deep subsurface >... | reverse complement strand
GACCCGCTCAGCGGGCTGGTTTGTCGCCCGCGCCGGAAGCGGCGCAAGTGCGGGCGAGAATCGCGCGCTTGCGGCAATACCGGTGGAGTTCGTACCGGGCCTACATCGGCCTGACGCAAGCTCCGCCCTGGTTGAGCTGCGAGGAGTTGCTGGCCTTGGGGGGTGGACGCAAGAAGGAGCAACAAAGGCATTACCGCGAGTATGTGGAGAGTGCGGCGCGCGAAGGCTTGGAGAAAAGCCCGTGGGAATCATTGCAAGAACAGGTGGTGTTGGGCGGAGCGGACTTTTTGGAGGCGCTCAGGAAGCATATTCGCGGGGATGAACAGGAGCAGCGGGGAGCCAAACGGTTGGTGGAGGAGAAGCGACCGGGACTTGCGGCAGTGATTGCCGCGGTGGAGAAAATCAAGGGCGAGAAGTGGAATGCTTTTCGCGACCGACACGGGGACCGCGGCCGGGAGATGGTGTTGTATTTGGGCCGGCGGGTGTGCGGCATGAAGTTGGCGGAATTGGCGGCCGCGGTGGGGTTGAGGAACTACGCCGTCGTGGCCACGTGCGTCAAACGTTACGAACAGTGGTTGCAGACAAACGCCACCGAGCAGGCTTCGATGAAACGCATTGCCAGATTGTTGAATTGTAAGATGTGACCCTTCACTTTATGACCCTTCACTTTACTTGGGCGCGCGTCAGGCCATTACAATTGGCGCGTCACTGAATCCACCGTTTTGCCGTTCTGAAGCAACCGGATGACATCATGCGCGCAAATCCGCGTCTGTTCGATGCGGGGATTTCGATCGCATACGCCGGGGCGTCTTCAGGAGGCAACGATAGTTTTCGGTGAGTTCGGCCATGGACGAAAATAGCTAACCGTTTATGGCTTGTATGGCGCCGTTTCGTCGGCATCGACGGTGTAGCCCCATTTCTTGATGTATTCGGGGCCGGGAAGAAACTCGTCGTGTTGTTCGGCGAGTTTCCTTTTCAACAAACTTTCCAAATCAGTTTGCAACCGCGCGCGCTCAGGCTTTCCGACCAAGTTGTTGAGTTGATGCGGATCCGTTTCGTTGTCGTAGAGCAACCACGGGCCGTTCAGGTCCCGCACAAACGTGTGCTTGGCCGTGCGCACGGCGCGGTACTCGCGGCCACCCCGTTTTCGTGAATATTCCCCGAACGGCGAGATGCAGCGGATGATCGTTGCGCCACCCGAAGGATCAGCCCCGCCACGCATCGTTTGGCTGAAGTTTAGACCTTCCACGGATTTCGGAATGGATTGACCGCACAAAGCCAGCAGCGTCGGCATGACATCTTCAGTGTTGATCGTTGCGACGAGTCGTTGCGGCGTGATTCCGAACGAGGCTGGCAAACGAAACAGCATCGGCACGCGCGCGGATTCTTCCCAAGGCCGTTGTTTTCGCTGTTGGTTGTGCGACCAAAGCATGTCGCCATGGTCCGACGTGAACACGACGATCGTGTTCGCGGCCAGGCCGGTTTCATCGAGCGTCCGGAGCAACTCGCCAAAGCAATCGTCCAGCGCGGTGCAGTGCGCGTAGTAGCCAGCCAATTCGTTGCGCGCTTGCGACTGGGCCGATTCGGGGACGTTCCGCGGCAAGGTCAGTTTGTCTGGAGCATACAGCGCCCGATATTTTTGAGGCGCGGTTTCGTAAGGATTGTGGGGCGGTCCCCAGGCCAGCCAGAGGAAAAATGGCTTGGCGGACTTGGCGTGGTCTTGGAGATACGCTTGGGCGTCGCGAGTCTGCGCGATCGCGTCGTAGCCGTCCCATTTCAATTTTTGAGGGGCGTCCGCGTAGTAAAACGAGTTGTTATAAGCGTGGGTGCATTCGAGAACTTTCCAGTAATCGAACCCTTGGCGCCGCTGGCGCGGAATGAAAGCCGAGCGGCTGCCATGCCCATCGATGTGCCATTTGCCGATGCAACCCGTGTCGTAGCCCGCGGCGCCGAGCCGTTTTGCCAGCGTGATGGCATTCGCGCTCAACGGCACGTCATTGAGGAACACGCCATGAGTTTGCGGACGTTGGCCAGTCAGCAGCGATGCGCGCGCCGGCGAGCAGACGGGAGTGCCCGAGACCGCTTGAGTGAAGTTGATGCAGCGCCGCTCGAATCGATCCAGGTGAGGCGTCTGCACGTTGGGATCGCCCGCGAAACCAAAGGCGCGCGCGCGCCACTGGTCCGCCATGACAAAAAGAACGTTCGGAGGACGGCTGGCTGCGCTCGGTTCTTGGGCGGGCCGAATTTCGACCGGGGTCGTGTTCGGTTGGACAGCGCCAGGAGTGCTGCGGCCATCAACGACATATTTTTCAAGCAGCTTGGTTAAACGCTCGACAATTTCCGGATGCGCGTCCGCGACGTTATTAGTCTCACTGCTGTCACTCGCCAGGTCATAGAGTTGTGGATCGGGTAATTTCTTTGCGGCCAGGCTGCCGGGCCGGGGCGCACTCCAACCGCCGGAGTCGGGGCAGAGTTCGAGTTTCCAAACGCCTTGCCGAATCGCGAACGAACCGTTGATCGAGTGGTGCACGATTGCTTCGCGCAACGGAGCGGCGTCGCGGCTTTCCAGCGCAGGCAGAATGCTCACGCTGTCTTCCGCTGCGCTGTCGGGCAGTTTGATTCCGAGGATTTCCGCGCACGTCGCGAAAAGGTCGTTGAGGCAAATGATCTGCGGGCTTGTTGTTCCCGGTTTAACCCGACCGGGCCGGCGCACGAGAAAAGGAATGCGGTGCCCGCCTTCAAAGATATCTGCCTTTGTTCCGCGGAACTGGGCGCTGGGGTTGTGCCCTTTCGGCAACAGTTCGTCATAGCGGGCTTCCGGCGAACAGCCATTGTCGCTCGCAAAAAAGACGAGCGTATCCTGCCTCAAACCGAGGCGATCGATGGAATCAAGGATCGATCCAACCGCGGCGTCCGTCTCCATGACGAAATCCGCATAAGCGTTGAGACCGCTTTTGCCCTGCCATTCGGCGGTGGGGGCTATGGGCGTGTGCGGCGCGTTGAGCGGAAGGCACAGGAAAAAAGGCTCGCCGCGTTTCGCCGCCGAAGCGTTTGCCTCGAGGTATTCAATGGCTTTCTGTTTCAGCGCGGGGAGGACATTGCTGGCTTCGAAATCAGACGCGGCCGGCCCGCGCCGGGTGCGGCGCTTGGCGCGTCCGAACATCATTGGGAAATCTTTTTCTTCGGTCGGCAATTTGAGCACCCGATCATTTTCAATAAATGTGTATGGGACCATGTCGAGCGAGGCGGCGATGCCGAAGAAATAATCGAAGCCGATGCTGTTCGGCCCGCGCAGAATGGGTTTCGAGAAATCGGCGCGCCACCCGGCTTCACCTTTCTCGATCGTGTCGTCAAACGGCGGGGCGCCCGGCAGGCGTGCCCAGGCCAGGCCGAGGTGCCATTTGCCGATGCACGCCGTGCGATATCCGTTTTGGCGGAGGAACGCGGGAACGGTTAAGCGTCCAGGTTCGATCAGCGCCGGGCTCATGCCACCGAGGACGCCGCGTTTGAGACGTGAACGCCAATTGTAGCGGCCGGTGAGAAGGCCGTAGCGGGTTGGGGTGCAAACCGCCGAGCTCGCATGAGCATCGGTGAAGGCCAGGCCTTCGGCGGCAAGCCGGTCGAGATTGGGCGTGGGAATCTGGCTGTGCGGATTTAAGCAGCGTAGATCACCGTAACCCAGATCATCCGCGAGGAAATAAACAATGTTCGGTTTGAGGACGCTGGCCGTCGCTGGAGTGTCGAGCGCGGGTGGGAAACAACCGAATAGCGCCAGCAAAAAAAGAAGAATTCTCATGAGCGTGAGCTGCTCTGAGATCTTCGTTAAAAGGAACGTTCAGTTCAAGGAACGTTCCTGGGCGAACGTCAGTTCGGCCATTCTTAAAATTTGACCCGGCTCGCCCAGCCGTATGGAAAGGTCGGGCGAGCACCCTTGGTCGTGAACTTTGTCGCCCGTCCTTGTCGAACTCGTCGTTTTTTTGGGGGGGAAGAATTCGACAGAGGTGCGCTTTAGTTGCAAGCCTCTCAACCCACAAGTTCAGCAGGGCAGGTTCATGGGTTGCAATGGGCGCAGTTAAACCGTGGAACCTTTCCAGGAGCAAAAGTTATTTGCGCGGCGTTTGCTTGGCAGCGATGGCCTGCTGCTTTTTCTTGCTGGCGGTGCTGGTCTTGTCCTGTTTTTGCTTGGCCTGTTTCTGAACGGATTTCGGTGATCGGTCGCCCATAAATAGATTTTTTTTCGGTGATTAGTTTGATGGAACAGCGAACTCTCCGTCGCGCCTCAGCCAAAGTAAATAATAATCCGCGCGTGTGGCCGGCGTGAGCCCGTAAATATATCGCGGAATTATTTGCTATTCCCCGCCCGGCAAGCGATGGTGTCCCCGTTCGTTAGACACTTTTCAGTTTCAAGGCCTGTAAATCCTCAGGTGAACTCAGTTCGGTGATGATTTGAGACCCGATAGTCGGGAACAGTCTGGGAGCAAAGGGTTGATCTACGGAACATCACAAACATGAGTAATAGCAAATTGTTCGTTGGAAATCTTTCCTTCAACACCACCGAAAACGATCTCCAGGAGACATTCGCCGCGCACGGCACCGTCGTCGAGGCGACTCTGCTGATGGATCGCATGAGCGGCCGGTCACGTGGATTCGGTTTCGTCACCATGAGCACGCCGGAAGAGGCCCAAGTCGCGATTGATGCGCTCAATGGCGCGGAGATGGACGGTCGCGCTTTGACGGTGAACGTCGCCAAGCCGCGTGAAGATCGCGCGGGCAGCGGTCGCCGCGAGTATAGCGGCAGGTAATCGGAGCGGAGGTATTTTCAGAGCGAGGTTCGGCTCGAACCGGCCTCGCTTTTTCCTTTTCTATCGCCGCGCCCAGGATGGTCTGCCTGGCCGGCGTTGTTGTGGCCAGACCTCTCGAAAGGCAGAATGAATAAGACAAAAGAACAACACATTGAAGTCGAGGGCGTCGTGTCGGTAGTGCTGCCAGGCACGATGTTCCGTGTCGAATTACCCAACAAGCACATGGTGCTCGCGACGGTTTGCGGCAAAATGCGCAAACGATGGGTTCGAATTACAGCGGGCGATCGCGTCAAAATGGAAATGTCGCCCTACGACTTGACCAAGGCGCGAATTACCTGGCGGCTTCATTAACGCGCGACTCACTCGGTGCTCGACGCGGTCGCTTCGGATTTTAGCCGGAACGAAATCATCGTTTCGCCAGCCCGTCCGAAATTCCCCCGCAGTGTGACTTTGTAAACCCCTCGGCGCTCATCCAAGTGAATCGGCCAGACAAACGACTTTCGCTCGAAAGGATCGATTTGGATTGGCTCGGGCAATTGGGCTGAGACTTCTTTCGGCAGATCCATCTGCCAACTTCCCGCCGCCTTCTCCCGTCCGAAGTTATAAACGCGCAGTTTGAGGTTTTGGGTTTGGCCAGCGGCGACTCGATAGGCGGAATTCTTCAAATCCGTTTTCTCTGAAACATATTCCAATTGGAGAACCATGCTGGCAGGGCGGCCGGCTATGGGCGCAATCGAGTTCTTCGGCGGACTGATCAGCGGCAATTGGCGCGCCGAACCTTCGGTCAACACCAGAAATGTTGGAGCAGCGCGCATCGGTGGAGTTCTTCCTGAATCGAGTTTGCGGCCGAGATGATCGAACAGAGCCATCGGAGCAACGGGTAGTTCGAGAGGACCACCCTGCTCATTCCAAGCGACCATGACGTCCCGCCGCATTCCATCAGGCTCGGCTGTGAAGCAGTAGGCCTGCAGACCACTCGTGGAGTCGATTTTCCCGATCGGTTTCGCCTTCGCCAAAAGGCGCCCGGCCGCGGCGAGCGCAACGTAGCCAGGACGCGGCGTCAGATCCTGGCGGAGCAGGCCGAATTGGGTTTGGCCTTCGACATAATGCGGCAGCAGAAAATAAAATGTCGCCGCCGCGCCTTCAAAAATGGAAGCGGCAAAAGTTTTGGCTACGCGCTCGGACTGAATTTTGAGATCCATTTCGGACAACTCTTCGCGTTTTGGGTCGCCGCTCCACCTTACCGGAAGGCTGCATTCGGTGACCCAGAGCGGTTTGACGCCGGCAATGCTGCGAAAATCGTCGTAAACCTTCCCGTAACGCTCGAATGGGACGTAATGATGAAAGTTGAACGTATCGAAATAAAGCTCGGCGCGGTTCTGCGCCACATCATCGAGTTGGGCTCGATTCGGCAGCGCGAAGACATTCCAGCAAACAGTCAAGCTTGGGTCTCCTGATTTCAACCCGAGGAAAGCCGCTTTTTGCAACGAGGCCATCTCGCAGCCGGTGTGGCCGCCGAACATGGGAATGTCCGCTTCGTTCCACGGCTCGAACGCTTCCAGTTGACCGCGCCAGCGCCGGGCGGTCGCTTCGTAAAATCGGAACGCGTCGCGCAAATCGAGCGGGAACCGTTTTTCGACCGGGTTTGCCCAATTCGGGGACTGATGGATCACTTGCAGCACCCGCAACCCCGCGGCCGTTTGCGCCGCGAGCGAAGCATCATAACGATTCCTGCCCGCGAAGACACCGCGCGCCGTTTCCATCTCAGCCCAGGTCAGTCGATCCCGCACGCGATTAACTCCAGCCAGCGCGCAGAGATTCGCCACCGCATCCATTTTGTTGGTGGGGTAAAACCAAGCCATCGCGACGTCCAACGCGATGGGCGAATCCAACGGAGTCGGCGCTTGCAACGGGGCTAGGACGGCCAAGGAAATCCAATTCGTCGATCCTGAAGGAAACAACCGGTAGAATCCGGCTGGCAACCGCCCAACCTTGAGCTGGGTTTGTTCAGCGCGGATTGACGCGAGCTTTTGCCCTTCGTAATTCTCCAGTGTCCAATTGGACTCGGCCGCAGCCGCGGGAACAACGATCTGCTCGTTTTCCAAAAAGACATTTCCGGGATGGCCAGCGAGCGGCTTCGGGATTTCGCGGCCGGCAAGCGGAGACACGCTCAAGGCCAGGGCTAGCAATAACAGGATCGTTCTCATGAGCTATTTTTCAGGCGCGACGGAGAACACCGCCATTTCAGACAGGCCGATGTTTGCGGTGGATTTTTTCACGCCCGTGACGAAGAACGCCAACCACTCGGCCTGGCGGGCTGGGAAGACGACTTCGAGACCGCGCCGGCCGTCGTCGGGCAACGGTCCGGTTTTCAAGGTCGAGCCGTCGCTGAACACGAGGAGGCCGGATGTAATTTGGTCGAGCGAATTTGGCCGATCGAAGAGCCAAACGCGATCGATGGTTTGCGGCGTCTTCCAGGTCAGCCGCACGAGCGCGGTTTCTTTCTCTGCTCGAGTGGCCCATTCAAAACTGATCTCGCCGGGAAAACCGCCAACGACTCCATCGATCATTCCGGCGGTTTTGTAATCGGGATGAGTCGAACTGACCGTCACGCGGGCTTTCCGGGCGACATTGTTCGGTCCGAGCAATGGACTCGATATAACCGGATCGGTTGGTTTTAACAGACGGATTTCCTGCAGGCACATGCCGTAACGGCTGCCAGGCGGGTCGGAAGCCCAGCCCCCCGTGAAATTCGCGGCGTAACACAGCCATGCGCTCCGGCCGTCCGCAGAAAGGAATCTTGAAGGGATGTTCACGAAATAGGCTTGTTCGCCGAAATTCTTCAAAAATGTGGCCAGTTTCCAAGGACCCGTGATGCGGTCGGCTTCCAGGATGTAACTGTTGAACCTCGATATTGTGTTGCCGCCATCGGTGATGCACATCAGGAATTTTTTCAGCGGGGGATCGTACGTCATGGTGACGCATCCGCAGCGGTTGTTCCATTCGACGAGCGGTTTGATCTTGGCGAAATCTGAAACCCAGCTTGGCTCGCCGGATGAATCATTGCCGGCGAAAAATTCATAGCGCGACCCATCGTTGATCTCAGCGATCGTGGGAGAAACCCGGGCGAGATAAATTTGGTCGCCGGTGATCCAGCTGAGATTGCCGGGGCGGGGTTGGGGATCGGGATCGGCGGCGCCATGGCCGACCAAGTAGGCTTTGCCGTCCGGCGAATGTTCGAGGTTCTTGCCGAAATCGACAAAGTGCGGAGCGCCCATTTTCACTTTCCCTCCAGGAATTTTTGGTTCGCTGAAGAGCGGTTGCGCAGGTGTGTGGGGGGTGTCGGTCCAAGTTTTTCCGAAGTTGGTCGACCAGCGAAAACCGACGAACGGGCCGAGCACATCCCAGTTCAAGCCGAGCTTTGGCGTTTCGATCAAACAGTACGTGCCGTAGAACCACACGCCGTTGGCGACGAGGCTGCCGCAGGGATAACGGCCGCCGTACGGCGCGGGCGAATTTGGGACGATGCCGGCATTCGTCACAACCAGCTTGAGCGGGTCATCGCCAATAATCGTGGCGAAACCGGTGTTGGCTTTGTCGCCGCCAGAAAACGCGTGGACTCCTTCAACCGTTCCGTCGGTCCAAGGCGAATATAAATTTCCGTCCGAAGCCCAGGAGGGATACCAGGTGTCGGCGCTGGTGTAGCTGGCGTTTCGGCCAGTGAATGCGACCGCGACGATATCCCGCGACGGCGCAAAGGGACAATCGTTCGGTGGTTGGGATGGCCAGACCTGATAGGGGACTTGCGGGGGCGCTTCGATCTCGTGCTCGGCGCCGGCGGCGTTGCCGATGAAAAGAAAAACTCCCGGGAAGAGAAGCCAGCGGAACAAAACACTCCAGGGCCGAGCGGTCTGATCAGCGAAAGGCGGCGCGATATTTTCCATAGGCGGGAGAATGACGGTGGCGAGAACGTTGGGCTTGCGGAGGGAACCCAGCGTTGACCGGTATCAAAACGGAACATCAAGGTTGGACAACGCGAGGGCCGTCCAGTTTGCAGAGCCTAAGGTTTGATAGCCACCTTGAACACTCCCTCCGCTCGCTCGCCAAAGACGCGATACCCCTCGGCGATTTGATCCAGCGAATAGCGGTGCGTCAGCAACGGGGTCGGATCGAATCGGCCCGATTCGACCAATGTCATCAGCCGGCGCATGCGTTCTTTTCCCCCGGGGCAAAGGGTCGTCACGATGCGGTGGTCACCGAGTCCCGCCGCAAACGCGTCGTAGGGCATCTGGAGCTTGCCCGAGTAAACTCCCAAGCTGGAGAGCGTACCGCCGGGACGCAGCGAGCGCAGTGCATTCTCAAACGTCTCCTGTATGCCGAGCGCTTCAATCGCCACATCTGCGCCGCCATCCGTCAGCCGGTGGACCTCTGCGACCACATCACATTCGTGCCGGTTGAGAACAACATCCGCGCCCATTCGTCGTGCCATCGCGAGTCTTCCTTTGTCGCTGTCGACTCCAATGATTAGGGAGGCCCCCATAAGCTTCGCCCCGGCTGTGGCGCACAAGCCAATGGGACCTTGGGCAAATACAACCACGGAATCTCCGATTCGCACGTTGGCCGACTCGGCGCCGCTGAATCCGGTTGAAGCAATGTCAGCCAGCAACACCACCTTCTCGTCGCTTAACGCCGCGGGAATCTTCGCGAGATTGGCTTGCGCGTGCGGCACCAGCAGATACTCGGCTTGCGCACCGTTGATGGTGTTGCCAAAACGCCAGCCGCCCATCGCCTGGTAGCCCGCACCTTGACCGCACTGTGACAGCTGGCCGGAAAGGCACGCGCGGCATTGCCCACAAGGTGTGATAGCTCCCACGAGCACCCGGTCGCCAATCTCGTAGCCGCTGACTCCCTCGCCGAGTTCCTCGACAACGCCGACGGGTTCGTGGCCGATGACCAAACCTGGTTTCACGGGATATTCGCCACGCACGATGTGGAGGTCAGTCCCGCAGATCGTCGTCAACGTCACTCGAATCACTGCCTCGCCGATTCCGGCGCGGGGCCGCGGCACTTCCTCGACCCGGATGTCGTTTACTCCATGAAAGACTGTTGCTCGCATTGTGGTTATCGGTTTTGAGGTTTGAAATCTCTTCGACACACAGGTGCTTTGACGAGCATCCCTGTCAGGCGCCCCGCCTTACCAGACGTTGCGCGCCCCCGTCAAGGAATGCTTGAGTATCCCCAAGAATGGCCTTTCGGTTCTGGCATGGCAGCCGCTTGCTGCATGACAACTGTGTTTAGCCCTGGTCGTGCCAGCGGGTTGAAGTGGCGGAAACTCGCTCAATTGCGAAGTGAATCGCGCCGCCGCAGGTTTCGCGTGGAAGGCGGCGTGAACAGTGACTGTTCACACGCGAGCAGTCAGTGCTCACTGGCCTGAAGCAGATGTCAAGACGCCCGGCCACGGCCGAAAACCGCGCGGGCGCCCTGGTTTTTCTGCGAGGCAATAGTTAGACAAAAAAGGGCAAGCGCGCAGCGGAACCCTGGCAATAGATCTTGCTGCGAATCGTCGGATTCAAGTTGTCCCGCACTCCAACTTGCTCCTTGTCTTAGCGTCAGCCTAGAAACCATTCGCGCGCGCCGCGCAAATGGATCTGGCTTTCAAGCGTCCCGCTATGTTCTTGCCGAAAGATTACCAGCCCGAATTCGAGTCGCTCAGCAGGCATCTCCTCGAACTGGCCCAAATCCGGTCGCCGGTCGAGTTGCTCCGCTCGGTCGTGCAACGTCTCGGCGAACGTCCTCACGTCGCTTTGGCGCGCATTTGGCTGATCGAAAAATGCGATCGGTTCGGTTCCTGCCAATTGTGGACTCTCTGCGCCCACAACAAAGAGTGCCTCCACTTAGTGGCCAGCGCCGGGCGGTCGGTGGCCGAGCCAGAAGCCAATTGGTCGCGCCTCGATGGCAGGTTTTCGCGAATCCCAATGGGCTCGACCAAAGTCGGGCAGGTGGGCAGCACCGGCCAGGCTTGCGTGTTGCGCGATATCGACGCGGATCCATCCACTGTGTCCGATTCTGCCTGGGCCATTCGCGAAGAGATCCGCGCACTGGATGCGCAACCGATCATTCACGATGGGCGGGTGTTGGGCGTCTTGGCCGCGTTTCTCCGAACGCCAATTCACGAGGCTGGGCCTGTCTGGCTCCGCATCCTGGCCGATCACATTGCGGTGGCCCTTACGAATGCGCGCGCTTTTGAAGAAATTGAACGTCTGAAATCCAAACTCGAGCAGGAGAACACCTATCTCCGCGAGGAAGTCCGCGAAGCAAAGGCGTTTGGCGAAATTCTTGGCCAGAGCGCGCAAATCCACCAGCTCCGCCGTCAAATCGAAATGGTCGCCCCGACCGACGCGGCGGTCCTCATCTCGGGAGAGTCAGGCACTGGCAAGGAACTGGTGGCGCGCGAAATCCACAAACGGAGCCGGCGCAATAATCATCCGCTCATTCGAGTGAACTGCGCGTCTGTTCCTCGCGAGCTTTACGAGAGTGAGTTTTTCGGCCACGTCAAAGGCGCGTTCACGGGGGCGATTAAAGATCGGATCGGCCGGTTCGCCGCCGCGGATGGCGGCACGCTCTTCCTCGATGAGATCGGAGAAATACCGTTGGAATTGCAGAGCAAATTCCTGCGGGTGCTGCAGGAAAAGCAATACGAACGCGTCGGCGAAGACAAAACCAGGACCATCAACGTTCGGATCATTGCCGCGACGAATCGGGATTTGAAACACGAGATCGCTCTCGGGCGTTTTCGCCAGGACCTTTTTTACCGGATCAATGTTTTTCCCATTGAAGTGGCCCCGTTGCGAAATCGCCGTGAAGACGTGCTGCTGCTGGCCCGGCATTTTCTCTCGGACGCGGCGCGGCGGCTAAAGCTTTCTTCGCTGGAATTGTCTGCCGACCATCTGCGAACGCTGCAGAACCACGATTGGCCTGGCAATGTGCGCGAGTTGCAAAACGTCATCGAGCGGGCGCTCATTCTCGCGCAGAACGGACGGTTGGAATTCGATTTGCCGCCAAGCGCGCGCGAGACGACGGAGCGGGTTCAAACTCCCGCACCAGAGGGGAAGAGCAGCATTCTCACCGAGGCGGAACGGCATGAGCGGGATATTGCGAACCTGTTGAGCGCCCTCACAAAAGCACGCTGGAAAATCCACGGCACGGGCGGAGCCGCGGAATTACTCGGCTTGAAGCCGACCACGCTGCTCTCGCGGATGAAAAAACTGGGCGTGAAAAAATCAGGCTGATTCGTCTTCGCGCCGGCGCTCCCAGGCCGGATTCGGGGTGGCCAAACGAAAACGGCCTTGACGAAAGTTCGAAGGTAACGAAATTTCGCAAGCCCAGCTCGTCGCTCATTCTTGCTAACTCCTTCGCATCAGCCCTCCGGGCGGCGGCTGGCGAATGGCACGGATGCTGATTTAGCTCTGCTCGCATCCGACAAATGGAAACCGAGAAAGCAACGAGACGCGGAATGATGCCGCCCTTCAACCTGATTGATGTGGAACAGGCCGAGCCTGAACTCAAGTCGACCTTGGAGAAGCTTGGGATGTCAATCGGTGAGCTGCCGAATTTCATTCGGCTGCTGGCGAACTCCCCATCCGTCTTGAAGGCCTTTGTTTTCTGGGAACGTTCCATCGAGGAAGGTCGGTTGACTCCGGGTGAGCGGGAAAAAATTGCTCTGGCCGTGGCCGAGATAAACGGGGCCAGCTACAGCCTCTCGGCGCACTCGATGTTGGGTAGGCAAGTGGGACTGACGGACGAGGAGATTTCGCTCGCGCGCCAAGCCAAAGCGCGAGACCGCAAGACGCAGTCGCTCCTGCAGTTCACGCAGCTTCTCGTGCTGCAACGGGGCGACATCAGCGAGGAAGATTTATCCGCCGTGGCGAAGGCCGGATTTTCTCAATCGGAGATCATCGAGATCGTGGCAAACGTCGGCGTGAATATCTTCTCGAACTATTTGAATAATTTGGCGCGGACGGACGAAGATTTTGCGATTTGAACAGAACGGCCCGTTGGGTGAATCGACCGCACGACCAGAAAGGCGCGGATATGAAAACGATGACGCTTGAATTCAATGCCGCTCGCGTGGGCTCCGCCTGTCCGGGACTTTCCACCCGGGAATGGAATATCGACGCGCTCGGATCAGCGCGGCTGGCGCCGATCGGATGGAAGGCAGCGCATTTCAAAGTCACCATTCGCCATCAGCAAGCGGACAGTGAAACGATCGCGCCGGTGCGGCGCGCGCGCGTTGTCGGTTTTGCTTTTCGTGAAAAATTCGCGATGTGTGAGAGCTTTTGACGAGCGGGAACGAAGTGGTTGCACGGCTCTGGGGAGATGGCCTGCTGAATCCAAGGGCAAATAAGGGCGATTCAGCAGGAGGGCTGGGGAAGCAGGCTCGAGGGAAGTGGCGAGCCTACTCGCGCCACAGCGGCTAAGTGCGGGCGAATGGGCGCTCAACGCAAAAGGTTGGGCGCCCATCTGTTTCGAAGAACCAATGGTTTCTCACACTTGGGAGGAGCTAATGATTTCCCCGCCGGCCGAAAAGGAACGGGCGCTGCCGACTGCCTGGCACAATCTCCCCATTGGACAGGTGTTCGCGCGCACTGGCTCAGCGATTCATGGCCTCACGCTGCACGAAGCCGAGCGCCGGCTCGTTCTGGAAGGCCGCAACGAATTGAAGGAAGCGCGATCGATTCGACCCCTCCGGATTTTCCTCCGTCAATTCGACTCGCTCATCATCTGGATCCTCCTTCTTGCCGCGCTCATCTCCGGCTTCCTCGCCGAATGGATCGATTGCGCGGCGATTCTCACGATTATCGCGCTGAATGCGGTCATTGGATTTTATCAGGGGTTCAGTGCCGAGAAATCGATTGCGGCGCTCAAAAAGATGACCGCGCCGCAAACCAAGGTCCGGCGCGCGGGTCAGCTGAGGATCGTCCCGGCCGCGGAGATCGTGCGTGGTGATGTGATCGAGCTCGAGGCGGGCGATCTTGTGGCTGCGGATGCGCGGCTGGTGCAGGCGAGTTCGATGAAATGCGTCGAGTCCTCGCTCACCGGTGAATCCGAGGCGGTCATTAAAAAGGCCAGCACGCTCGATGAGGTCAGTCTGCCGCTGGGTGATCGCGAGAACATGGTTTTCATGGGCACGAGCATCGCTACCGGGCAGGGCTGCGCGGTTATTGTCGCCACTGGGATGGACACGGAGATAGGCCGCATCGCCGGCCTGCTAACCGAAACCGCGGGTGAACAACGCTCGCCTCTGCAAAAAAGGTTGGACGCGGCCGGCCGCATTCTCGTTTGGGCCTCTCTTGGGATCGTCGCTCTTCTTTTCGTTTTAGGTGTGCTGCGGGGGATTCCATTTTGGGAGATCTTCCTGACCTCGATCAGCCTGGCTGTCGCCGCCGTTCCCGAAGGATTGCCAGCGATCGTGACAGTATCGCTGGCCGTTGGGGTCATGCGCATGGCGCGGCGCCGGGCGTTGGTGCGCACGTTGCCTGCAGTGGAAACGCTCGGCTCCACAAATGTGATTTGCACGGACAAGACCGGCACGTTGACGATGGGCGAAATGACGGTGCGGCAGCTCTACGTCGCGGGACATTCTTATGAAGTCACGGGGGAAGGTTACAAGCCGCACGGCGAGGTCCTCTTTGAAGGCAAAGCTTCCGATGCGCGGCATGCCGCTCCATTGCTCGAATTGGCAAATGTGCTTGTCGGCTGCAACAATGCCCAGCTGGTTCTCGAACAGGGCGCTTGGCGAGTCATTGGCGATCCCACCGAAGGAGCGATGCTGGCGGTGGGCCACAAAGCCGGCAGTTCGCCCGAACGCGTCGAAAAGGAATCGCGATGGGCCGCAGCGGCACGGAAGTGGCGAAGCAAGCCTCCGACATGATCGTGACGGACGATAATTTCGCTTCGATTGTTGCGGCCGTCGAAGAGGGCCGCGGGGTTTACGACAACATTCGCAAGACACTGCAGTATTTGCTGGCGGGAAATTGCGGGGAATTGCTCCTCATGACGGCCTGCATCGGGAGCGGCTTGCCCATGCCGCTTCTGCCCATTCATCTCCTCTGGATCAATCTCATCACCGATGGACTCCCTGCGCTTTGTCTGGCCACGGACCGATCGATTCCGACGTCATGAACCGTGGCCCGCGTCCGCGGACAGATCGGATTACTGGCGGTGGATTTCTGAGCAAGTTGTTGTTCACCGGCGTTCTCACGGCCGGAGCGTCGTTCGCGGTTTACCTTTATGGTCTGAGAATGCAGACGCTGGAAGTGGCGCGGGCACACGCGTTCGCCACTTTGGTTTTTGCGGAACTGCTCCGCGCCCTTGGCGCGCGCAGCGAAACCAAGCCTGTTTGGAAGCTGCGCTTTGGGTCGAACCTAAATCTTCTCGCGATTGTGGCTGGGTCGTTCGCGCTTCAAATCTGGACTCACCAGAGCGCGGTCCTGGCCAGGTTTGTCAAAGCCACCTTCATCAATTTGAACCTCTGCCTCGCTTTGCTCGCGATATCTACTGTCCCACTCGCCGCCTTGGAGATTTTGAAACTGGTCGCTTCCCGCCGGCAGGAGCGGAGGAAGGATTTTACCCCAAACAGTTAATGCTATCCGGACGAATGGGCTTTGCCCGGGCCAGATTTGCCCTCGATCTCCGAATATTTTCCAAACCGCGCCCGGGAATTGCACTCGGCCCGATAACGAAGCGCTTCTTGGGCCGCACGGTTGTTCTCGGGTTGGCCTTTCCAAATTTCGAGCGCAGGAGCTTGCAAAGCTCGCCCGAATGAAAAGCTCAGTTGCCACGGTGTTTTGCCGAGTTTATTGAGTTCATTGAGGTGTTCGGAAGCCCGCACGTCGCTTTGGCCGCCAGACAAAAAAACAATCCCTGGCACGGCCGCTGGAACAGTCCGCAGCAAGCATCGCAAAGTGAGCTCCGCGACTCGAGCGACGGGTGCTTGTTCGGCGCACTCCTTGCCTGACAGAACCATGTTCGGTTTCAGAAGCATGGCCTCCAGCTTCACGCGGTGTTGGGACAAGGCTTGAAATACCAGGCGCAAAGTCATTTCGGTCACGTCGTAATGCCGTTCAATCGTATGATCGCCCTCCATCAGCACTTCCGGTTCGACAATCGGAACCAAACCAGCCTCTTGGCTGAGGGCGGCGAATCGAGCCAAGGCATGCGCGTTGGACTCCAGACACGTGTGAGTGGGGAGGTTCGGCCCGAGGGTAATAACTGCCCGCCACTTGGTGAAACGAGCGCCCCCCTGGGCGTAGGCCGCGAGACGGCCTCGCAACCCATCGAGGCCGTCGGTGATTTTTTCGCCGGCAAAACCCGCGAGCATAGCCGTCCCTTTATCCACCTTAATGCCGGGAATGATATTGTGCTTGTCGAGCCATTCGACGAACGGAATCCCTTCGCGAGTCGATTGGCGAAGCGTTTCCTCAAACAAGATGACGCCGCTGATGAAATGATCGAGCCCAGGGGCGGTGAACAACAGCTCTCGATAGGCGCGCCGGTTTTCCTCCGTCGACTCGACGCCGATTTTTTTGAAACGCTTTTCAATCGTCGGGAGACTCTCATCCGCCGCCAAAATCCCCTTGCCCGGTCCCGCTAACTTCGCCGCGATGTTCTCCATTTCTGTGGTCTTCATGATCGTCCCTTTCGTAACTCCCTTTCAACATCGCTGGATCCGAGTGAAATTTCCAGAAATCGCGGCGTGGCCCTCACCAACTCCGGTTTTTGTGCGCAACACTCCCTTTCTGCCGCTTGGCCTGTGCCGGCGCAAATCGCAAGCTCTGGTTGCTTCCCAAAAGACGACGGAGACGGACTTCGGCCTTCTCGACGAGCAATTCACGAATTGATTTCAGCAGGAAATCCACATCAAGCGGCTTTTCCAGAAGTGCGCCAACTCCAGCTTCCGCCGCCAAAAAGTCCTGCGCAGAACGGCCCGTGATAACAATGATCGGGACGAGCGGATTGGCCCCGGTGAAATGTTCGAACAGGTCCCACCCGTTTTTGCTGGGCAGGTTTAGGTCGAGCAGAATCAAATCGACGTTTGATTCTTCGAATCGTTCGAGCGCTTCCTCCGCGCCCGCAGCCACGAGCGGAGTGTAACCTTCTGACCGGAGCACTTTACGCAGGGCCTCACGAATGCCAGCATCATCATCGATGATCAGAATCTTTTTCATAACCATAATCCCGGTGGGTCAGGAGAATTAATGTCAAGGTAGGGGGGCGTCTGCGCAGTTTTCCGCCGAACGCCTGCCGGCTTTTCTCGAGAGGTTCCTCCGGCCGGCTTCTCGAAATGTGCAGGGAGGGAATATGACCTGGCCGAAACTGGGCAGAGAATGTCAGAAACTGATAGGAACTCAGGGCGAGGAAAGTTTTCATTCCTTAATGCTCGGGCGTTGGCACTTCAGCGGCTAACTACGTTCATCGAAAGAAACTAAGCGCGCCATGTGCCAGTCGCCCGGAAAGTCATTTCCGGCCGGATTCAGCCCGGATCCGAGAGGCAGCCGCGTTGCGGACTGGCGTGAACATGATCAGTTGCTGGCCACACGAGATCGCTCACTGCTCACCTAAATGAAACGTTCGCCTAAACTTCAGTGGACCGGATTTGCTTTGGTCATCACCCTTCTGGCGAGCGTCATCGTGTTGACTGCCAGCGCCACGTGGAAGCATCTGAGCGAATTGCGCAGGGATCTCAGCACATTCCGAACGGAGAGCTTTCATTTGGCTGATCATCTCGAGGCGCTCATTTTCGACATGAACGCTAACATCCTGCGGTTTGACTCCCACAAAGAACCGAAGGAGGCGAAAAGTTTCGCATCCAAAACCGCCCACGCCGGAAAGTGGATCATCGAACAGAAAATGCGCGTCAAAACATCGCGCGAACGCGCGCTGTTGGATCAAATCACGCGCGCCTTGGAAACGTACGTAAGCGAGACGGCAAGCCTGTTGAAAGCCGAACCGGCCAACCTTTTGTCCACGCCTCTGGTCGATCGTCTCGAACGGGCCGCAGCTCCGTACCTCAGCCTCTGCAGACAATTCGACGAAGCGCAGCAGTGGGTCCTCGGCGAATTCGGCCAGCAATCAGAACGCACCACCATGCTGCTCCAGCGCCTGCTCGTATTCGCCGCATTGTTGCTCTTGTCGTTCTGGGCCGTGGTCGCAGCGGTCCTCTACCGAGTGACTGTGGCGCCGCTCCGCGCCAAACTGATCGAGACGCGCGGCCTGGTTGAACGGCAGGAAAAGCTCGCGTCGCTCGGCACGCTCGCCGCCGGCGTCGCCCATGAAATTCGCAATCCGCTGACGGCAATCAAAGTCCGCCTGCACAGCCTGAAGAAGATGTTGGCCGAAGGCAGCTCTGAACAGGAGGACGCGTTGATGATCGCCACTGAAATTCAGAGGCTCGAGCGGATTGTAAAAGATTTCCTGCAGTTCGCCCGGCCGTCCGACCCCGAGTTCGTCGCCACGACTGCGGATGCCGTTCTCAACCATGTGCGGGAGCTTTTCCGCGATCAATTTGACACCAACCGCGTGGAAATGAAATTGGTCGATTCCCCGCCGCTGCGCATCCGAGTCGACCCTCAGCAAATCCAGCAGGTGCTCATGAACTTAATTCAAAATGCGGCCGACAGCATTCAGCAGAACGGATCGGTTACGCTGCGCGCATTCGCAACGCGTTGCCAATTCGCCGGGCGCTCCAGCGCCGCCGTCGCGCTCGAGGTGACCGACACTGGCAAGGGCATTCCGCCCGAAGTGCAAAAGCGGTTGTTCGATCCTTTCTTCACGACCAAAGCCGCTGGCACTGGCCTGGGCCTTTCCATCGCCGCCCGCATTGTCGAAAGCCACGGCGGTGCGCTCCAATATCAAACCGAGCTGAACCACGGCACCACCTTCCGCGTGATCCTTCCGGCCGCGCACACCGATGAAGAATAGAGTTCTCCTGATCGAAGACGACACGAGCGTCGCGGCCGCCCTCGGCAAAGAACTGGCCTCTGAAGGTTATGAAGTTGTCATGGCTCATCGCGGCGACGAAGGGCTGGCTCGGGCTGCTGCATCTCCGTTTGATGTCATTGTGACTGACCTGAAAATGCCCGGCGTGAACGGACTTGAATTAATCGCGCAGCTTTACCGCACAAAACCGAAACTGCCGATCATCCTCATCACCGCGCATGGCACGACCGAAACGGCCATCGAAGCCATGAAGGCTGGAGCATTCGATTACGTGTTGAAGCCATTCGACGTTTCTGAACTGCTCCAGCTCATCGCCAAGGCCGTGAAAAGCAGCCGGCTCATGTCCGAATCCGTGCGCCTGGGCGAAACCGGCAGCGGCCCCGCCGCCATCGTGGGAAAGGGCCGGGCCATGCAGGAGATTTACAAACAGATCGGACGCATCGCCGCCACTCCCATCACGGTTTTGATTCGAGGAGAAACCGGCACGGGCAAGGAGCTTATCGCCAGGGCCGTTTACCAGCACAGCGACCGAGCGGCCAAACCGTTCATCGCGGTGAACTGCGCCGCCATTCCCGATACTTTGCTCGAAAGTGAACTGTTCGGCTTCGAGCGCGGCGCCTTCACGGGCGCTCACGAAAAACGAATTGGGCGATTCGAACAGGCGGACGGCGGGACCATTTTCCTGGATGAAATTGGGGATCTCAGCCCCGGCACGCAGGCGAAACTGTTGCGAGTGCTTCAAGACCGGCACGTGCAGCGGCTCGGAGGAAAAGAGACGATCCGGGTGGATGTGCGCGTGGTCGCGGCCACCCACCAGAATCTGGAACAGGCAATTACCGAAAAGCGTTTTCGGGAAGACCTCTTTTATCGGTTGAGCGCAGTCACGGTGACGTTGCCGCCGTTGCGCGAACGGACCGAAGATATCCCCGCCCTCGCTAAATATTTTCTCCAGCAGCACGGCGTGGAGCTGAATATCAGCCAGCCCGCCATTCAACCGGACGCGGTGGATTTGCTGAAAGCGGAGTCATGGCCTGGCAATGTTCGAGAGCTCGAGAACGTTTTGCGGGAGGCTCTGTTGATCGCTCGCGGTTATCCCATCGCGCGCGAGCATCTCGAACAGCTTCTGTTGAAGCACCGCCGCGTTCCTGTTCGGGCTGACCAAACGATCGCCGAGTATATGGAACAGCTGTTGAGCCGGGCGGCTCGGGGCGAAGCCAGCGACATTCTTGAAACAATGAATGAGGAGATGGAGCGGGCTTTGTTCAAACGAGCCATTGAACTGGCGCAAGCCAATCAAGCGAAAGCAGCGCGCTGGCTCGGCGTGACTCGAACGACCATGCGGGAAAAATTAATTCATTTTGGCCTGCATCGCCGGGAAGATTGACAAGACAGCTGTGCGGCTCGCGCGGGGCGCTCCGCGCCCTCTTTGATCCGGGCGGAGCCTGGCTCGCCCCACCTGCAATGCTTTGATGCAGCAAATCCATCCGGTGGGGCGAGGCTACCGACGAGCCGCCCATGCGCACGCCACAACGATTCTCGTGAGGTTCTCGGTCGCCCGGCGTCTCAAGAGGTCAACTGAGGAGAAGCATTCCACAACGGTCGAGAAGTTCATCCAATTCCCCAGGTCGAAGTCGTACGTGTCATTGGGCGAACGGACTTAATGAACCGTGGGGTGCAAATCTTTTGGCGCCGGAGCATGGCCATCCTGCTGGCGATGGTTTGGGTTCACGCGGAAGCGGGCTCACCCTACCAACCGCCTCGAACAAAATCCGAGTTTATCTTTGAACAGACCCCCAGCAGTCCGGCCTTCGTGTTCGTCCGCCCTGCTTCGACCGACGATTCGCACCTTAACAAAAAGCTGTCCCGCCAGCCGAGCGGGCTCCAATTTTCCCTGCTCGGCTGGAGTTACGATTGCACCGATTGCCATCGATTGATCGCTCCTCGCTGGCGTCATGAGCTGCCCATGGTTGAACACGCCGGGGTCCAGCTTCGGCACGGCAACAATCGATTTTGCCTCAACTGCCATCACCCAACCAACCGCAACGCCTTCGTCGATTACGATGGCTCGGAAATTCGCCAAACCGCCGTCGTTCAACTCTGCGCCAAATGCCATGGCCCGACTTATCGCGATTGGGCAGGGGGCGCGCACGGTCGGAGGAATGGGTTTTGGAACAGGGCCAAAGGAGATCAGACCCGAGTTTCCTGTGTCGAATGCCACGATCCGCACGATCCCGCCTTCAAAGCGGTGAAGCCTCTGCCTCCGCCCAGTTACCCTGCGCGCGCCGCCCATCCGCCACCGTAATCAAAGAGGAATTCGCGCTGTCCTAATCATGGCTGAAAAACCGTCACCTGTTCCGCAGACGAACCGCCACGTTTATCAACCGCTCTCGCGGCGGAGTTTCCTTCGCGGGGCCGCGGCGTCGGCCGCGGCAATGGCGGCCTTGGCGGCCGCGCTCAAGCCGCTCTTGGCGCTCGAAAAGGGAGAGCTGACTTTGGATGCCCTGCTTCAAAAACATTACCGGCGAATGAGCCCGGAAGAGATCGCGACGGTGCTCCAGCGGCTCGAACAGGAATGCCAGCGGGCGCATGGCGTGGCGGCTCAGATTCGGGACCTGCGTCCTCTTCCGCGCGTGCAGTTCGCCTGCGCGCTCAACCTGACGCGCTGTGTTGGCTGCCGCAGATGCGCGCACGCGTGTTTGAGTGAAAACAACCAGTCCAGGGAATCGGAGACGGACCTCAATATGTCGTACATCCGGGTGCTCGAACTCGACAAGGGTGAGATGAACTTGGAAACGTCCAACCAGTACTACAATCCCGAAACGGTTCCTCAAAAGGACAAGTATTACATGCCCGTGCAATGCCACCAATGCCGCCAGCCCCCTTGCACGAAAGTTTGCCCGGTCCAGGCGACTTGGCAGGAGCCCGACGGCATCATCGCGATTGATTACAACTGGTGCATTGGATGCCGCTATTGCATGGCCGCATGCCCGTACGACGCGCGCCGGTTTAATTTCAACAAACCCAGAATTCATCCGGCAGCGATCAATCGGAACCAAGATTATCTCAGCAACAGGATCCGGCCCAAAGGAGTTGTCGAAAAGTGCACGTTCTGTTTGCAGCGAACGCGCGAGGGCCGTTATCCCGCCTGCTTGGAAGTCTGCCCGACTGGCGCGCGGGTGTTTGGCAACCTGCTCGATCCGGACAGCGAAATTAATTACATCCTGAAAAACAAACGCGTTTACATCCTCAAAGAAGAGGTCAGCACGCGGCCCAAGTTTTACTACTTCTTCGATCCATGAAGGACTATCTCCTTTTTGTTTGCCGCATTGCCCGGATGTCTTTCCAAGGGACGTGGAGGTTTTATGCCTGGATGACGCTGTTGAGCGCGATCTCGCTCGTCGGGCTCAACGCCTACGCGCGGCAATTCGTGGACGGCTTGGCCACGACCGGGCTCACCAATCAAGTCAGCTGGGGGGCTTACATCGCGAACTTCACCTTTCTGGTTGGAGTGGCCGCCGCCGCTGTCATGCTGGTCATCCCCGCCTACATCTACAAAAAGCAATTCATGCACGAGGTAGTCGTGTTCGGCGAGTTGATGGCGATTGCGGTGATTGTGATGTGCCTCCTATTCGTGACGGTGGACCTGGGCCATCCCGAGCGGTTCCACCACATGATGCCGCCTTTTGGGATTTTTAATTGGCCCCTCTCGATCCTCTCCTGGGACGTAATCGTGCTGACTGGCTATTTGTTTTTGAACCTCCACATCAGCGGCTATCTCCTTTATTCGAAATACCGCGGCCGGCATCCGACGAAGGCTTTTTACATCCCGTTCGTCTTCATCTCAATTGTCTGGGCCGTGAGCATTCACACAGTGACGGCGTTTCTCTACGTCGGCCTGGCTGGACGAGGGTACTGGCACAACCCAATCGTTGCGCCCCGTTTTCTAGCGTCGGCGTTTGCCGCGGGCCCCGGTTTGCTCATCCTGACGTTTCAAGTCATCCGTCGCGTCACCCGCTTCTGGATTGGCGATCGGCCCATCTTTACCCTGCGCATGATCATGACCGTCGCCATGATCATTAATGTCTTCCTGCTCGGATGCGAAGTGTTCACCGAATTTTACTCGCCCACGGCCCACACTGCCGCAGCCCGGTATTTGTATTTTGGATTGCACGGTTTTCACGGGTTGGTCGCGTGGATCTGGATTGCCACGGTCCTGGAATTGACAGGGCTTCTGCTATTGGTCACGCGGCTCAGCGGAAATTTCCTCGGTCTGAATAGCGCCTGTCTCCTTTGCTTTGTCGGCATCTGGATCGAAAAGGGAATGGGGCTGATCATTCCCGGCTTCGTGCCTTCGCCGCTCGGCCAGATCGTTGAATACGCGCCTTCCCTCAACGAGACGATGGTCTGCCTCGGGATCTGGGGCTTTGGCGCTCTCCTTTACTCATGGATGTTGCATATCGCCATTCCGATTATGCAAGGCGCGCTCCGCGAGCAGCGGCCCTCCGCCGCAATGTCTCCGTAATGATTTGCCTATGAAAAATTCCTTAATCCTCTCCGCCATCGTCGCGACCGCACTTTTCTCAGCCGCTCCTCGGGCCGGGTTCACCCTCAAGGAAATGTCTGCCCAATCCAAGGGCTGCATCGACTGCCATAAAAAGGAGAGCAGCGCGATTTATACCCAATGGGGCGCCAGCAAACATTTTCGGGCCAACATAGGCTGTTACGAATGCCACCTGGCCAACGAAAACGATGCCGATGCTTACGAACACCACGGGGAGAAGATCGCCACTCTCGTCTCACCGAAGGATTGCGCCCGCTGCCACGAGCATGAAGTGGCCGAATTCAATTCCTCGCATCATGCCAAGGGCGGAAGAATTCTCGGATCGCTGGACAATGTTTTGGCCGATGTCGTCGAAGGCAATCGCGGCTTCAAAACGGCCGCATTCCCGCATGGTTCATCGTCAGCGGCTGTCAACGGTTGCTGGCAATGTCACGGCACTGAAATCAAGGTTCTTCCCGGGGGGAAACTCGATCCGGCCACCTGGCCGAACACCGGCATTGGCCGCCTCAATCCAGACGGGAGTGAAGGCTCCTGCGCCGCGTGTCATTCCCGTCATGAATTCTCCGCGGCCCAGGCCAGGACCCCGGACACCTGCGGCAAATGCCACATGGGCCCGGATCACCCGCAAATTGAAATTTACAACGAATCCAAACACGGCATCGCGTATCGAGCTCACCCCGACCAAATGAAGCTGGAAAATCCCAAGTGGGTCGTCGGCGAAGATTACTCCGCCGCGCCCACCTGCGCCACCTGCCACATGAGCGCGACGAAAGATCAGCCCGTGACTCACGATGTCGGTTTGCGCATCTCGTGGAATAACCGGCCTGAGCTCTCTGTCCGGCCGGAAATCTCCGACGCCAAAATGGGTCTTCCCGGCAAAAATGTTTCCTGGCAGACCCGCCGTGCCAACATGGCCAACGTCTGCCTCAATTGTCATAACAAGAATTTTGTGGATGGCTTTTACGAGCAGTACGACAGCCTCATCGCGCTCTATCAGGAAAAATTCGCGAAACCGGGCTTGGCCCTCTACGAAGCGGCTGGTCCTTTATTGAATCCGGCGAAGTTCAGCAATCGCCTCGACTTCACTTGGTTTGAGCTCTGGCACCACGAAGGCCGCCGAGCCCGGCACGGAGTTTCGATGATGGGACCCGATTACACGCATTGGCATGGCACGTACGAGGTGGCCAAACGATTCTACACCGAATTCATCCCCGAACTGCTGGAGCTCGCCGAAAAAAATGCGCATTCGGATCGGCCTGAGAAAAAGCTGGCGGCCGAAAACCTCGCCAAGCTCGTTCAACAGACACTCGAACAAGCCAACCACCAATGGTACCTGAATAAAATGGATCCGGCCGAAAAAGCGGCGCGCGAAAAACAACGTCAAGAGTTCCTCGAACGATACGGGAAATGATCCGGCGGGATCGCTTCTGTGAATCTCGCGCCCATGAATGCTCCGAAATCGGTGAGGCTGAAACGTTGACTCAAATGCAATAACTTTTGAGGTTCAAGGAATCTACGGCCGGACCTCGGCATACAGCCAGGCCCGCGCGTAGACCCACCACCGTTTCGCAGTCGCTTCCGAGATCTGCAACACATGTGCGGCTTCTTCAATAGTCATCCCGACGAAAAAGCGCAGTTTGACAAGTTCGGCTTTATCTCTGTCCAGCGTGGCAAGCTTGTTGAGCGCTTCATCAATCGCCAGCAATTGATCGTCTGGCGCCGGCGCGGCAATTTCAGATTTGAATTCGTCGAGGTCGAGCCGCGGCTGGCCAGCCCCGTGCCGCAGCGCTTTTTTGCGGCGGGCGTTCTCGATCAGAATGCGGCGCATGGCTTCCGCCGCCGCGCCAAAAAAATGCGCGCGACTGTCCCAGGTCTGGTCGTGGTCCTGGGCTAGGCGCAGCCAAGCCTCGTGCACGAGCGCTGTCGGCTGAAGCGTTTGGCCTGGCAGTTCGTGGGCCATCTTTCCGGCGGCAAGCTTGCGCAATTCGTCATAGACCAGGGGGAGGAGCTGGCTGGCAGCTTGCGGATCGCCCTGCTCAATGGCGTTTAGGAGCTGAGTGACGTCGCTCATTTGCCAATGGGTGTGGAGGCCGGGCGCGGTATCACTCCCTCGGCCTCGCGCAAAAGGAACTGCGCGATGAGCTGATCGTTCCAATCAATCCGACCCGGCTCCTTCAGCCTAGTCCCAGAGATTCTGATGGCTTCGGCCAACGTGGCGCGCGCAGCATTCGTCTCTCCCAAGTGGTATTGTGCCATTGCCATCGTGGCGTAAGCCTGCGTCGTGCGCGTCGGGACCGCGTCATTGGGCACGATTTTACGCAACCATTCCACAGCGCTGGCAAAATGCCCCTGTCGATATTCAGCCAGGCCTTTCACGAACGCGTAGTAAGGCCAGGCGCGATCGTTTGGACCCGCCGCCACCGCTGTGTCAGCCATCTTCGCGAGACGTCCCAGGTTTGCGGAAGCGGGAGGAAGCATCAGACAATCCTTCGCGATTCTCTCAGCAATCGCCGCATTCGTGCTTTCTCCAAACTGGTTCAGGGCTCGCTCGCAGTGCTTCCGGTACGCTTCCAAATCCCCAGTTTGAACCAGCAACGGCGCAAGATAATGATACGCGTAATGGTTGGTCGGATCAGCGGTGATTGATCGCGTGAAGTTCCGAATGGCCTCCGGCCATTCACCGCGCCGGCCGTACACCTCGGCCAAGGCATTATAGAAAATCGAGCCTTGCGGAATATTCAGCGGGATATCGCTCACCATTCGATCGGCTTCCTCGAGTTTGCCTTGGCTCAAAAGCCGCCCGGCGGTGGTGAATTTTTCGGTTATCGGCGCCATTTCGCGCAATTGTTTTTCGAGCGCCAATCCTTTTTCCGCCTGTTCCCGCAATTCCGCCTGCCGCCGCTCGGCGGCGACAGCGCGTGCGAGCGCCGCTCGCTCGCTTCTCAGGGCGTGTCTCTCCCGCACAAACAAGTAAAGAGATAAGCCGAGCCCCAGCACCAGCGCGGTAATGACCGAGGCTGCCGCGGCAAAAACGGTTTTGTTCCGTCGCACCAATTTTTGAAACCGATAGAGGCCGCTTGGAGGCCTGGCTTCGATCGGTTCATTTTTTAGAAAACGGTCAACGTCGAGCGCCAAAGTGCTCGCAGACTCGAACCGGCGGGTCCGGTCTTTCTCGAGGGCTTTCATCACAATCCAATCGAGATCGCCCCGGATAAGATGAACCAGCTTCGGCGCCTCGGCGCCGTGGCGTTTGGCGACTGCGGTCAGATCAGCGTCGAGCATGGTGCTCAAACGGGTCGAGGGTCGGGCCGGCTCTTTCTCGCGAATGGTGCGGCGCATCTCGTCCACGCCAGCTCGGAGCAACTCGTGCGCCTCGAAAGGAGTCTGGCCAGTGAGCAATTCGTAGAGCAGCACGCCCAGGCTGTAGATGTCGCTCCGCGTATCAATATCTAATCCGCTCATCTCCGCCTGCTCGGGACTCATATAAGCCGGCGTGCCGATAAACTGGCGGAGCTCCGTGTAAACTGTCAGGTCCGTCAGCCGGCCCTCCGTCGCTTTGGCGATGCCGAAATCTATGACCTTCGGAACCGGCACCCCATCGTGCAGCGTCACCAGAATGTTCGAAGGTTTGATGTCACGGTGGATGATCCCCTTTTGATGGGCGTGTTGCACCGCATGGCAAACCTGGACGAATAATTCGAGCCGTCGAGTCGTATCGAGCTGGTTCTGATCGCAATACTCGGTGATCCTGATGCCGCGCACCAACTCCATCACGAAATAAGGACGGCCCGTCTCCGTCGCGCCCGCATCCAACACCCGCGCGATGTTGGGATGGTCCATCATCGCGAGGGCCTGACGCTCGGCCTCAAACCGCGCGATGACGCTGCGCGTGTCCATGCCCAGCTTGATCACTTTAAGGGCCACTCGGCGGCGAACTGGTTCCGTCTGTTCGGCGACATAAACCACGCCGCAGCCACCCTCGCCCAGTTTTTCGCGGATCTTGTAGTGCCCGATGGTATCGCCCGGCTTTTCGGAAGCTGGAAGAACAACCTCCATCGTTCGATTTGTGCCCGAGGGGAAATCGAGTTCGAGGAATTTCCCGGCTCGCTCGTGCGACTGAAGCAGCACTTCAAGACGGCGGCGCAGTTCCGTATTCTCGCCGCACGCTTCGTCCAAGTAAGCCGCGCGTTGTTCGGAGCGGAGCGCCAATGCGGCATTGAAGATCGCTTCCTCGCGACTTGGCTCAGAGGGCGGCGGCTTCTGACTTTTGTCCATCGGGCCTGGCACAATCACAATCTCCGGGGTTGTAACGTTGGTTCAAGGCGTCACGGTTTCGGGTTGAGCTTAGTCCGCAATCTCTCGTCTGCAGGAAACAACGCGGCGCCGCGTTGCCAGACCGCCTTGGCATTGTCGCTCTGTCCGGCCTTTTGGTATTGATCTCCTAGCCAGGCGTAGGTTTGAGCGAAATGAGGTTGCGGGGTTTGGGTCTCTTGTTCTTGGATGAGGGTCTGGAAATGTTGGATGACCTCCTCGCCTTTGTTGAGCATCGGCGGCCAGTACGACATGGCCACTGCCTTGGTGAACCGGGCGTCCCAATTCAAAGGATCGAGGCTTAAGGCCGTGTCAAACAGCTTGTCAGCTTGCATGGCCAGGATGCCCTGTTCCCGCACGTCTTTAATGAGGCCGCACTTTTGAAGGTAGGCATTTCCCAAGGCCGCCGGATATTCAGCCACATGTGGATCGCTCGCGACGCGCTTCTCCAAATCGGCGATGGCCAGATCGAGTTTGCCGGCGTCGCGCAACTGTTTCCATGCTTCCTGCTTCTGCTGGTGGCTGGCTTGCGGTGACACGAGCACGTCAACCAAGTGAGTCAGGACGGAAGCATCAATGGCGGGGATGCTCCCGCTGGCCGCAACCTCGCTCGGCTTTGCGACTCTGTGCGGTTCCCGCAGCGGCGGCGGTTGGTCCCGCCGGGCGGCGATCGGTTTGACCGCTTGCGCTTCATTGCTCGTCGCGCTGGAAACCCCTTCAGCCACCGTTTCAGCCGGTGGAACAGCCTGCGGTTTAGGCCGGCTGACGTAGAATCCCAAGCCAGCCAGGAGACCGATCCCAATCATTGTCAGCGTTAAGTGTTTCATAAATTCTTTGTTCTGTCGCCGGAGGCGGCGCGTTTCACCATTCCATGAAACAATGCGAAATCGGCGAGGAAAAGGGCTCGTTCACTTTGTAGTTCGCCAGCTAAGTGCTGTTCCCTTATGTCAAACCAGAGGGTCGAGGCGAACCGAGGCGAGCTGTCCAGTTTCCGAAGTGACAGATGGGTACAAACGTTGATCGAATAGAGTTGAGCGGCAGCCAGCAAGCTAAATAGCCTCGAGCAACACCGTCAGCTGGCCGGCAGCCGTCCTTTCAAATCATCCGGACGAAAGCGAGCCGCCCCGCTAATAAGACTTCGAGCGGCGTCCACCTGATTCCAGACGTTCCACAATAACACTCCCCGCACCCGGCCAGCTCGCAGGTAATAAATTACGCCCTCTCGAAAAGGCACTTTCCAATCGGCGACGGTTTCCATTCGCGCATCCAGATCCCCGACGGCTTCATACCCTAAATCAAAGAGGTCGGAATAAAAGGAGGGCAAATGGCGGTAAGCATCCGATTTCCCGGCCATATTCCGCCCGGCGAGCTGGCCCATCGTATTGGCGTTATCTTCGTGCTCGACGCGAATGTAATTCTCGAGGGCTGGATTATAAAAAGCGGCCGCATCGCCGGCGCTGTAAATGTCTGGATTCGTTGTTTGCAGGTGTTCATTCACCACGATTCCATTTTCCACTTTCAACCCGGCGGCCTGGGCCAGTTCAACGTTCGGCTGGATGCCGATTCCAGCCACAATTCCGGACACGATGACTTCCCGGCCAGTTGAACTGTGAAGGACCAACTGGTCGCCACGTTTGGCCAATCCCTTGACGGATTCGCCCGCCAGAATTTCGACCCCTTTCTCTCGATAATAACCGTTCAGGAATTCGGACAGGTCGCGCGGAAAGACGCGGCTGCCAATTCCGCTTCCTGGAAAAATCATGACGACTGGCTTCTGAGTCATCGCCAAAGCCGCGGCAATCTCCGAACCGATAAACCCGCCGCCAATGACGGCAAAGCGTTTGTTGCTTTCGGTCAGCGAGCGAAGCCGTCGATAATCCTCCAGAGTGCGATAATAAATAATCTCCTCATGGCCAAACGGCAGACGGCGCGGCCGGCCTCCGGTCGCCAAGAGCAACTTTTCAAACGTGTAAATATTCTGCTGATCGTCGACGACCCTCTTTTGCTGAATATCGATCAGCTGCGCGGTCCGCTCTAAATGGAATTGCACGTGTTTCGCCTCGGTCTGGCGCCAAATGCTTTCCAGAGGCTTGCCTTTCCAGAGCGCCTTCGTCAGCGGCGGACGGTCATACGGCCGATTCGCTTCCATGCTGATGATCCCGACTTTGCCGGCGGGATCGACTTCGCGAATGCCGCTCACGGCGGAGTCAGCAGTCATTCCTCCGCCTATGATCAGGTACTTGTAATCTTGCATGGCCAGCAAAGCTTGTGTGACGGGGCAACTCCGAGTGCTTCGCGGAGGTAAGTCAACATACGATCGATTTTCAAAACGTAAATCTCCAAGTCGCGATTCCTGCGCGTCGGTATCCGAGGCGGGGACTCGGATTGCGCTTCGGAAATTTCCTGAAGCAAATTTCAGGCGTGGGCCTGATCGCGCCGATGAGTTGCTTCGGGTAAACCAGGGCCGGCAACTTTCAATCGAACAATTCGCCAACAAGTGTGTTTGGCGGAGGGCCCGCAGCTCACCGTCCAAACGAGAAGGCTCCCATGCGCGCTAACAACGAAACTTTTGTAATCCGCTACTTCGGCCGAAGGCATGCCCAGAAGTTACCGGCTCAGCCCGTCGTGAATGTAACCAATCAGCTTCTCATCCCACTGACGCGTCACGACCGAGAAAAACGGGTGAATCGCGGTTCTTCCATTCTGTTCCGAATGGTGGTCGTCGAGTGAAGACGCGGCCCCAAATAGGCCGCGGCGCCGAACGCGAAGGTCAGCGACGGGAGCCAGCCGCCGATGACGTTCGATTTGTCTCTGAGCGAATCGGCTGGCTCCCGTTCGATGGACCGCCTGGTTCGGCCATGCGTTTTTGAGCAGTCGAGTTGAGCACGTCCTTTGGTGCCGCGACCAGGCGCTCCCGGGCCGAGGTCAAGACTCGTTCCCTCAGGAAGTTCACGATGTTGGTGCGGCACGGCTGGATGGACCACTGGGAATGGCCTGCGTCGTACGCCGCGTGCTCATAGTGAAAACGGAATTTGCTGTCACGCAGGCGCTGCACAATCTGCTCGGACATGAGAGTGGAAGGCCAAATTTGATCCCGTGTGAAGGAGGCCAGAAAGATTGGACCCTGGATTCTCTCGACGGGGATCGCCGCCTTTTTTACGCGCCCTGCGTTCCGGAGTGCTTTCTCAAACATCCGCGTTCGCTTGCCGGTGATCATGCCTCGCAGCGTGGTCCACGAATACGGCATCGGCACGAAACTCAACTCCTGTCCGTTGAAGCTCCAAGCGGAGTGCTGGGCCCGCAATGCATCCACGGTGCCTCTCGGAGGCCCCGGGAAGACGACTGAACTCGGTGCAATGGCGATGACCGCACTCACTTCAGGGTAACGACTGCCCAGAAGCAACGCCAACTCCGCTCCGCGTGAAACGCCCATCACCGTGTAGTCGTTGGGAACCACGAGACCCGCCTGCGTCGATAGCCAATGAAATGCCTTGGTAAAATATTCCAGCGGAATGGCTCGGAAGTCGGTGGGAAGCTCGCCGGTGCCGAAGTAGCCCAGTGACAACACGCAGAAGCCCTGCTCAACCAGTTCTTGAATGAACTCGGTCTGGTCACTCCAACTCTTGCCTCCCTCTGATCCTCCCAACAGGATCAGCGCCTTTTGCGGCTTATCGGACGCCCGGTGAAAGAAATCACCATCCAGCCCATCGACGCTCACCCACGTAACCGTGGTTCCTTGTGGAACGCGAGGGGGAGGACCGGACCGGTACGAGGGTCTCGGCCCGGCGCATTGGGGCAGTACGAGGACGGCGGCGCACAAGATAGCCGCTACTGCAATCAGCCTCTTCCACCGCGAACGTTTCACCCGAGGTTTTGGCTCAGTTGTCATTTGAACTCCCAAGCTGCCAAGATCACGCCGAACTTACCTGATCATTGAGCGGCCCGCCGCGTTACATCCTCCTTGAGTGGGCAGGTGTGGATACTGTGGACGGCCGCGCGAAGTCCAGCACGCCGAATTATTTGAAGATCACTTGGCCACCGAAGACCATCGGCCCCTGAATGAGCTCGCCACAGTGGCGGCGCACCAGAGTGTGAATCGTATTCCGGGTGAGGGATTAGCCCGCGAGCCAGTCCGGTTGGAACTTTAATCATGATTAAGTAGCAGCGTCCCGATACAATCCGGCAATGCTGCTGACCCTGACAACGACACATCAGCCGGCTACTGACCTGGGTTACTTGCTGCGCAAGAATCCCGCGCGGCCGCAGTCGTTCAACCTCACTTTCGGCAAGGCGCATGCGTTTTATCCCGAGGCCAACGCGGAGCGCTGCACCGTCGCCTTACTGGTCGAGGTTGATCCGGTGGGCTTGGTGCGAAATCGGCGCGGTTCACGCGGCGAGGGCGGGGCACTGGAGCAATACGTCAATGATCGTCCTTATGCCGCCTCATCTTTCCTGAGCGGCAGGATTGCGGAGGTTTTCGGCAGTGCTCTCGCAGGCAAGAGCGAGGAGCGCCCCGAACTCGTGGACACGCCCTTGCCGCTCCGCGTGACATTGTCCGCTTTGCCATGCCGTGGAGAGGAGGAGTTCTTGCGAAAACTGTTCGAGCCACTTGGCTACGCAGTCTCCGCGCGTCGGCTGGCTCTGGACGAGAAATTCCCGAACTGGGGCGAGAGTGCGTATCACCGTGTCGAGTTGGAAGCTCGGCTGCCGCTGCAAAAGCTGCTCACGCATCTTTACGTGCTTGTTCCGGTGCTGGACAACGACAAGCACTACTGGGTTGGCGATGACGAAGTGGAAAAGCTTCTCCGCCACGGTGAAGGCTGGCTGCCAACGCATCCCGAGCGCGAGACCATCACGCGCCGCTATCTTAAGCACCAACGCAGCCTGATCGACGATGCGCTCGCCCAACTTGTGGAAGAGAGTGATCCCGATCCCGACGCTGCCGTAGCAGCTCACGCGACCGAGGAAGAAGCCATCGAACGCAGCATCAGCCTCAACGAACAGCGGCTTGGCTCTGTGCTGGCCGCGCTGAAAGCTAGTGGTGCGGCACGCGTTTTGGATTTGGGCTGCGGCGAGGGCCGTTTGCTTCAGGCGCTTCTCAAAGAAAAGCAGTTTGCCGAAATCGTCGGCATGGACGTGTCACATCGTGCGCTCGAAATCGCCCGCGACCGTCTGCATTACGACCGCCTGCCGCCCATTCAGAAGGAACGCATTCATCTTCTTCACGGCTCGCTCATCTACCGAGACCAGCGACTCGCCGGTTTCGATGCCGCCGCCGTGGTGGAAGTCATCGAACACCTCGACACGCCGCGACTCCAGGCATTCGAGCACGTCTTGTTCGAGTGCGCCAAACCAAAGACCATCGTCATCACGACGCCCAATCGCGAATACAATGTGAAATGGGAAACATTGCCGGCTGGAAAGTTTCGTCATCGCGACCATCGCTTCGAGTGGACACGCGCGGAGTTTCAGGAATGGGCCAATCGCGTCGCCGTGCGCTTCGGCTACAACGTGCGCTTCCTGCCTGTCGGTCCGGAAGACTCAGCAGTTGGTTCGCCGACTCAGATGGGGATTTGGGAGGCCATGCCGTGACTCAAGTAAAGGGAAAACGGAGCTTATCTCAGCAACGAAAACCGAGGGTGTTTTGGTTCAGCTATCACGCCCCGACGTGGGAAGGCAAAGCAAAGCAACACACGCGTCGAGTCGATTACGGACGCGCCTTGCATCAAGTGAGGGATGCAACCGCTTTCACATACGTCAGTTCAGTGCTTTTCTCTGGCGGCTATGATTTCGGAGGAGTTCTGCTCAATTTGCCCGCCAGTGGCTTCTCCGACGATGTTCAACCTGATGCCCCTCCAGAACTTCGAAATGTCGATACCTTGGTCACGGTAACGCGACCGCCACTGAACGACAGAGAACCTCAACCGGGCGGAAGAGCGGGCCGCGTGGTTGCAAGGAGCAAAACACCACTTGAAGACACGATTTTTTTGACCCTCCGCCATCTTTTCTTTGCGGACTGCTCAAGGGGAAATGTTGCGTTGAACCAACGCCTTGCCGAGGCTGTCGTGAGCTTCGACGAAGAATTAGCGCCTTGGTGCGACATCGACTTCTGGCAAAACCAACGCGCGTGTTATCACCAAGACTGGATCAAATCGAGCGAAGGAAAGGAGTTGGAAAACCATACAGCAGGCTACGTCTTCGTAACTCCTCAATTGCTTGATGAAGGGAAATTCAAATCGCCTCGGCTACTCGGGCTATTTGGATTAGGAGGTCCAGAAACTCTCACATTGGCCCGCCTGTTGACTGGGTCGTTTGCACCTAAGTTGCTTGAGTTCGTTCATTCGCCTCGACCAAGACTCCTGATCATCCAATGGCCTGTTCCCAAGCCGCCACTGCGACCTGCTTCACTGGATTTTCTTAGCAGCGTTTCCCCGACGGAAATAGTGGATATGGAATGCATTGACATCAGCACCCCAAAATGGGCCGCAAGAAAATAGGACTAAAAGTTTACCAAGGTGAATATCGCGTATCGTTCGGTTTGGCAACGAATGTCGTTGTCCTTCAGAAATCGACGAACAGATACAGAAGTATGAAACAAATGATGCTGGGACTGAGTTGGTTCACAAACTACGAAGCAGCGATCCGAACCTTGAGTGACTTTGGCAACCATGTATATCTGCGAGCGATCCCAACGCTTGCCATCGGGGTTGAAACTGAGGCAGATCGCAACGGCGCGCTTAAGGATGGAACTCCGGTATTCCGTATCCTGATAGCGATGGCGCGTCTGAACGGACTGCAAGAGGTATGGTTATGGGATAGACAAAGCGACCTGACTGCGAAGCGACTATGGCCAGCGTCACTTCCGTCCCCTTTGTTGGACGGCTACAGTTATGGGGGAGCAGTCGTTCGAATGCGCCTTTTGGCCATTGTCGCGAATCGTGATTACTTGGTTCGTGTTGACCCTGGTTGCTTCGCTCCGCCTGACTTCGCCGGACTGCTCGCACGACACTTCAAGCTCTTGCACAGTGGCACTATTCGCATAGCGTCCGGTCGGTATACTGGTCGAATTGCACTGAGGACGCATTTCGTGAATCCATCACGAGTTGATGAATTTCTCGACTTGGTTGCCAAATTCACGGGGATTGACCCGCGAAAGCAATTGACGGGCGGTGCAGCCTGCACTTTTCACAAACTTGCTCCGCCTCCGTGGGTTTTCGACAAGGCGCTTATCTGGGCGAGTGATGATGGTGCTCTCAAAAATGCGTTCCCGGAGGTCGTGTATGTCGACGAGGAAAGCCAGATTCCGCGGGACGAACCCGGGTTCTCAATGCCGCTGACAGAATACTTCGTTAGAGTCGCGGGTGCAGCCGGCCTCAACGAACTTGTGAAGGGTAAGCCAGCCAAGGCAGCGATGGACAAGTCTGTCGAGTTTCTCAATGCTATGGCTCGGCTTGTTGCGAGCGATGAGGTCAACCTGGCCGAAGGGACTGAAAAACTTGGCGAGCGCTTGCCTCGCATTGAGGCAGGAATCAAACTCCACCAGACTCTGGTTAAATCCTGGCCTGATATTATTGAGGCGGTTCACGGCATGGATGACTTGCGACGAACGTGCCGAATCGCGTGACTCCAAGTTGAAACAATGACACTTACCATTCCCGAACTCTCCTTCGTCGTGCTCATCGGTGCGTCCGGTTCGGGCAAAAGCACATTCGCGCGAAAGCATTTCAAGGCAACGGAGATTCTGTCCTCGGATTATTGCCGTGGATTGGTGTCAGATGACGAGAACAGCCAGGCGGCGACGAAGGACGCCTTTGAACTGCTGCACTTCATCGCTCGCAAGCGGCTCGCGGCGGGCAAGCTGACGGTCGTGGATGCCACAAACGTGCAGCCGGAATCGCGCAAGCCGCTCGTCGAAGTCGCCCGCGAGTTTCATTGCCTGCTGGTGGCCATCGTCCTGGATGTGTCGGAGCGGGCGGGACATGAACGGAACAAGCCGCGAGCCGACCGCGATTTCGGACGGCACGTGATTCGCCAGCAGGCGCAGCAGTTGCGGCGTTCAATGCGCGGACTCGAACGCGAGGGGTTCCGGCAGGTCCATGTGCTCAAATCGTTGGAGGAGGTCGAAGCCGCCGTCATCGAACGACAGCCGTTGTGGAATAATCTGAAGCACGAGCACGGTCCATTCGACCTCATCGGCGATGTGCATGGAACCTCCGGGTTTTTGTGGCCTCCATTCGGGCGTCGCTTTAACCTACGGCTATGAACCTCGTTGACAATCAACGCCGTTGTCAGGCGAGATTTTTACATGGCGACGAATTTGCGGGGTCGTCAAATTCTGAAAGGGCGATCGCCGAATGAGGGGGCGATTCTACCGAACCATTCGAGATCTTCACCTGTACCTTGGGCTTTTCATCAGTCCATTCGTGCTCGTCTTTGCCATTAGCGTATTTTTTCTGGTACACTCCTGGCTGCCGAGGATCGCTTCAGGAATTTCCACCACACGCGTCGTACCGGCGTTGCCCCTTCCCCAAGACTTGACGACGCTTTCGGGACGGCCGCTCATCAATGGCCTTAAGCCGGCTCTTGAAAAAGCTGGTGTTAACGGCGAGGTCGGATTCGTACGGCACATGGTCAAAGAGCAGAAGTTGATCATCCCCGTAACAATCCCCGGACGCGAGACGACCGTGACCATCAACATTCCCACGCGTGAGGCAACCATTGTCACCCGTGAGACAGGTCTGGCAGATGCCCTCGTGACGCTCCATAAATCTCCGGGCCAACATGGGGCTAATATCCGGATGAACTGGTTCTATATGAGGGCGTGGCGTTGGATGGCCGACGCAACGGTTTATCTGATCCTGTTCATCTTGGTCAGCGGCATTTACCTCTGGCATGTGCTGCGCGCTGAACGATGGGTGGGATTTATCCTGCTTTTTGCGGGGGCGTTATCGTTTTTCGGAATGGCGTATGCCGTCATCCACTGAACCAACAGGTCCAGGCAAATCGCCGAATGTCCCTCGATTCCGGGCCCGATTCGAGCGCTGGAATCGCAAACTGCATTTCTATGTTGGATTGTTTCTGCTCTTCTTCCTTTGGCTGTTTGCCTTTAGCGGCCTGCTCCTGAACCATCCGACATGGACCTTTGCCGAATTCTGGACCAACCGCGAAGAAACGAACTACGAGCGCGATATTACTGGTCCCAGCGCTGACGTGAAGAGCGACCTTGCGCAGGCGCACGACATTCTGAAACAACTTGAAATCGAAGGTGAAATAATGTGGACGACCACGCGCACAGACCCCAATCAATTCGATTTTCAAGTCAGGCGCCCGGGCCATTTCTTTTTCATCAAAGCCGACTTGGCCCAAAAGCGCGCCACCGTGCGACGAGCCGAAGTGAACCAATGGGGCGTAATGAAAGCGCTCCACAGCTTCACCGGGGTTCAAATGAATGATCCTCGCAACAGCCGTGACTGGGCACTGACCTCCATGTGGGCTTTTTCGATGGATGGCGTTGCAGCCGGCTTAATTTTCATGGTTCTAAGCAGCTTGTATATGTGGTTCGAGCTTCCTCAGAAACGCGTTCCTGGCGCCATTGTTCTTGGCCTCGGATCGCTAATTTTCGGCCTGTTTTGCGTTGGCCTCCGCTGGCTTTTCTGAGGCGCTCAAGGCAGTCCTGTTCATGAAAGCCGTGCCTCGAGGTGGTGGAGACGAAGAAGTGCTGACCTCGTTGCCTCTCGCATGTCAAACGAGCGCGCTGCTGATGAGCTACGCCCCCGAATGAAAATGGCCTGCCATCTGTAGTCGGCACATTGATGGGCAAGAAACAAACAACAACACGCACACACAACATGTGACTGAGGGGAGATGGGGTGGCCGACGGGACTTGAACCCGCGACGTCCAGATCCACAATCTGGGGCTCTAACCAACTGAGCTACGGCCACCGTCCAGGGCTTGAAAAAGTAGTGGTCTTTCCGGGCAGCGTCAAGGATCTCGGCTTTCCAATTTGGGCCGTCCGCATTTGAATCATTCATTTGTGAAATCAACCAAGCGTCTTGAAGGAAAGCGCGCGATTGTCACCGGCAGCGCCATGGGATTGGGTGAAGCCATCGCCCGGCGCTTTGCCGCGGAAGGCGCCGCCGTGCTCTGTGTCGACATCCAGCGTCAGCCGAATGAAGCCGTCGTCGCATCCATAAACGATGCCGACGGCACAGCGTTCTCCGTTATCGCGGATGTAGCCGCAGCCGCTGAGGTCGAACGGATCGGCGCAGAAGCCCAGCGCTTGCTCGGCGAAGTTGACATTCTGGTGAACAACGCCGGGATCATCCCGTCGCGCGAGACAGTTTTGAACACGCCGGAGGAGGATTGGGAAAACACCATTCGCGTGAATGTGAAAAGCGTTTTTCTCATGAGCCGAATGGCCATACCGCTGATGATCGCTCGAGGTGGGGGCGCCATCATCAACCTGTCCTCGATCACCGGCTTGGTCGGGTTGCCTGTGCGGCCCGCTTACAGCGCATCCAAAGGCGCGGTCGCCGCCCTCTCGCGGCAGATGGCGGTTGATTTTGGAAAACACCAGATCCGGGTCAACGCGATCGCTCCTTCGTTTGTGATCACCAGTTTGAACCGCGCGCTGTTCGATAAAATGAAAGCGGCCGGAGAACCGTGGCGTGACATGCTTGATCAACATCCGCTCGGCCGGCTCGGCAAGCCGGACGACATCGCCTCAGCGGCACTTTGGCTTGCCTCCAATGAGTCGAGTTGGGTGACGGGAATCTGTTTGCCGGTGGATGGAGGGTACACCGCAAAATGATGAACTCTGCCGCTGCTCTTGATCGATGAGCCGTTTGGGTTAACAATGTGCGACGCTGCGTTTTCGCGGCCAAGCAATGATTACAGTTTCAGACATCAGCAAAAGTTACGGCGGCCGAGTCCTGTTCACCGACGCGTCACTGCAAGTGAATCGCGGCGATCGCATCGGTCTGGTCGGCCCGAATGGCGCAGGCAAATCAACCCTCTTTGCGATGATCCTGAAACAGGAAGAGCCCGACACCGGCCGAATCAGCATCGAACGCGGGGTCACGGTCGGCCATTTGCCCCAGGAAAGCGCGCCGGCGGGCGGTGATACCGTGCTCGAGATGGCCACCGCCTTTTCCGGAGCGCTCGCCACATTGCAGCGGCACGCTCACGACAGCACCCAAGCGCACGAAGCTGAGCGCGTCCGCTTCGACGAGATCGGCGGGTACGAACTGGAATCAAAGGCAAAAAAAATCCTGAAAGGCCTCGGCTTCCGCGACAGCGATTTCGATCGGCCGGCGCAGGAACTGAGCGGCGGCTGGGTCATGCGCGTGTACTTGGCCAGGTTGCTCGTGCAGGAACCCGATTTGTTGCTGCTCGATGAGCCAACGAATCACCTCGATCTCGAATCGCTCTTGTGGTTCCAGAGTTATCTCCAGCAATACCCCGGCGCCATCGTCGTCATTTCCCACGACCGCGAGTTTCTAAATGCGCTCGTCGACAGCATCGTCGAAATTCGGCTCGGTCAACTCATTCGCTATCGCGGAACTTTTGAATCGTACCTCGAGCAACGCGCCGCCAATGAAGCCAATCAACTGGCTGCTTATAAAAACCAGCAGCGGGAGATCGAACGTTTGATGCGGTTTGTCGAACGGTTCCGCGCCAAGAACACCAAAGCGTCTCAAGCCCAAAGCAAGCTCAAGCAAATCGAGCGGATGGAAAAAATCGAAGCTCCCTCAGCGAAAGAAAAGGAGGTGAGCTTCTCCTTTCCTCAGCCCCAGCGGAGCGGATTGAAGGTCGTGCGTTTGAAAGAGGTCGACCACGCTTACGGCTCGAACGTGATTTATCGCGGATTGAATTTCGAAGCCGAACGCGGCCAGAGGATCGTGTTGGTCGGGCCAAACGGCGCCGGCAAATCAACTTTGCTGAAGCTTCTGGCCGGCGTGCTGCCCGTGCAAAAGGGCGCGCGCGAACTGGGCCACAACGCGAAGGCAGGATACTACTCCCAATACCGCATCGACATGCTCGACCCGGCGCGCACGGTCCTCGAAGAAGCCTCTGACACTCCCCAGCGCGTGACCGAACAATTCATTCGGACTGTCCTGGGCTGTTTTCTGTTTCAGGGCGACGACGTCTTTAAAAAAGTGAGCGTGTTAAGCGGCGGCGAAAAGAGCCGGCTCGCGCTCGTCAAATTGCTCTTGGACCCGCCCAACTTGTTGCTCATGGACGAGCCCACGACTCACCTCGATATGCCCAGCATCGACGCGTTGATCGATGCGCTCGAGCAGTTCGAAGGCACGCTCATCTTCATCAGCCACGACGTTTATTTTATCCGCGCGTTGGCCAATCATGTCGTCCGCGTCAATGCCGGCCGGTTGACGCATTTCCCGGGCGGTTACCAATATTACCTGGACAAAACGAATCGGTCCGGCCGCGAAGCCGTCTCTGGCGGAGATGTTCCCGCCGCGAAGGCGCCGGACGATCCCGCACGGTCGAGCGCTCGTTCGAAAGATCAGAAGCGGCTCGAAGCCGAAGAACGCCAGGAGCGCTCGCGCAAACGCCGCGAACAAGAGGGAATCGTTCGACAGCTCGAAAAGCGCATCGCGGAATTCGAAGGTCGCCAAGCGGAGATCACCGGTTTGATGCAAGCCCCGGAAACGTACGAGAACTCCGTCACGGTGGTCGCCTTGAACCGGGAATTGCTCAACATCCTTTCTGAACTAGGCCGTTTGAGCCACGAGTGGGAAGTCGCCGCGAGCCACTTGGCCGAGATGGAAAAATGAGCCCCGGTTAGGTGCTGGCGGGGAGACACTGGCATTGAAGCACCCGGTTTGTCTTCTCCCTCTCCGCCACTGATGGAGGAGAGGGCTGGGGAGAGGAGGCCGATTTTCGTGGGATTCTAAACAAAGTTCGAGCGCCACCATGCGAAAGGCTGCTTCCGTTCGTTGCTCCGTTGACAAGGCTTAATTGCGGCAAGACGTTGGCAGATGAATCGCAATGGAAAAGGCTTCCTTTCTCCATCCCCCGTGTGTCTCCTCGCCGGGCTTTGCTCGTTGGTTTCAAGTTTGGCCAATCCCGGCGATGTTGATCTGACTTTCGATCCGGGCGATCGCGCACCTTCGCAACCGCAGCCAGGCCCAGCTCGACTTTACATTCAGCCACCGTCGAATCGGATTCTGGCTGGAGCATACTTTTTCGACGGCCTGAGTGAGGGTACCATCGTCGCATTGAATCCAGACGGAAGTGCGGCAGCTGACTTTCATCCAGGCGTCTTTGGAATTTCGAGCATGGAACCTTCCGGGCGGATTCTTGCGTTTAACGGCTTTCAATCCGGGGCGATTCTCAAAAACTTAGTCCGGCTTCAGCTCGATGGAACTTTGGACAACAGCTTTCAACCTGTCCCATCGGAGTACGTGCCTGTAACCGCCCCGCTTCCGGACGGCCGGATCTTTGCTACCGTTGTGACTCAAGGCCTCAGCGGAAATGCCCAAGCCTTCTTTATCCGGATCATCCGAGTTTTCCCGGACGGAACGATCGATCCGACGTTCGACGCGCCAATCGCCACGGACATGTTTAATCGCGCAACTTATGTGACGTCGCTCGCAGCAATGCCCGATGGAGGTGTGGCTGCGGGTGGTTCCTTTGGCTTGCGCGTTTTCAAAGCCGACTCCACTGAAGACACCCGATTTCAAGGGAAAGCGCCGTTCTCGCCCGTGTTCAGCTTGCTTCTTCAAGTCGATGGGAAACTTTTGGTCGCCGGGCAAAACGCGCCAACCGTTCTCCGTCTGAATACAGACGGATCGATCGACACTTCGTTCAACGCCCAAGTTTCCCGGTCTTTTCAACCGACTGTTTACGCGATCGCACAGCAACCTGACGGAAAGATTTTGATTGGCGGCACCTTTGATCAAGTGTCGGGCCAGCCGCGGAACCGAATCGCGCGGCTGCACGCGGATGGGAGCCTCGATCCCTCGTTCGATCCGGGGAGCGGCACAACGCTATCCTCCGTGGCGCTTGGCAATCCCAGCATTGTCACAGCTGTGGCAATCCAGCCCGATGGGAACATTGTGATCGGCGGGCAATTCTCGAAAGTGAATGACATTCCTCGTCGGAACCTGGCCCGGCTTTTCGGCGGAGAACTTCCCGAACGGCCTCTATTGCTCGCGCCTGCTTTGAGGAATGGGACGTTCGAGGTTTCTGTTCGCACCCGCACGAACCAAACTTACCAGATGGAATATAAAGATTTGTTGACCCTAACGAACTGGACGAAGCTCGGCACGGTTGCAGGGGATGGAACTCGCCAACTGCTGGTCGACCCGAATCCATCCGCAACGCAGCGGTTTTACCGCGTGATCGTCGAGTGAGCGCTTCGGCCAACTCCAATTCTTCCGAATCAGCTCGCAACGCGGCAGGCGGGAGTTTGCAGAGGACTGCTAGGGGATCGTGAAACCAAAACAAGCGTTGATTCGCTGGACCAAAGCGCGCTGCCGCACAACGCCAACACTACCTCGGCGGCGATACAACCGGTCCTTCTCCACTAAATACATGAGATCGCACTTGACCAGCGTTTCCCAATCCAGACCATCGGCGCTGTTCAGCATGACTTCATTCTCCCGTGGCGGCCGGCTCGCCTTTTGGCTAGAGGCAATGAGCACATTAACCAGCGGGGCCCTGGCAACACGATCAGGATGGCTGACAACTACCGCTGGGTGCGGACCGGCTTCGGCAAAATCGCAGGTCCAAATCTCCCACTGTTTCATTCAGCCTCAACTTTCAGCGTGGAGGCCCGAGCTGTCCGGCGCTCCGCTTGATTGTCCGCCTTGCCGTAAAGATGGCGGAGCGAGCCGGGCGGAAATGAAAGCATCGCCAAGGCCCGTTCCTCGGCTTCAAGTATGCGCAAACCGGCCCGGACAACTTCGCTGGAGTTATTGTACCGGCCGCTGGCGACGAGCCGCGCAATCAGCGCTTCAAAATGCTTTGTTAGCGCAATGTTCATGCCTTTCCACGCTGGAATAGATATCATCTATTGTCAATATTTCGGAAGGCCGGCTTGACACCGCCAAATTCCAGGCGAAGTTTCGATTTCCGAGGGAGGACTATGAAAAAATTATTCACTTCAGAAGTGGTTTCAAAGGGCGGCAGGAACGGGTCTGTTCGCGCCGCGGATGGGTCGATCGACACTAAATTGGGCAACCCGCTCAAAAAGGACGCGCCGGCAGGGCCGAATCCCGAGACGTTTTTTGCCGCCGCCTATTCCGCCTGCTTTCATGGCGCGCTGCTAAACGCCGCGAAAAAGCACAACACGGAATTGAAAGACTCAACTCTAGCCGTCCGCGTGAGCCTCAACGAAGACGACAAGGGCGGCTATTTCCTGAGCGTGGAAATCCTGGCCGCGATGCCAGGCGTCGAAAAGACCCTGCAGCAAAAAATTCTCGATACCGCGCACCAGACCTGCCCGTATTCCAAGCTCAGCCGGGGTGAAGCCAAAGTCGAACTGCGAACAGTTTGAAAAGTGAAACCGCGTTGACCGCCAATCCGCGCGAAGAGAAGAATCCATTCGCGAGCATGAGCGTCGATGAGCAGTCGTTAGTTCTGGTGGAGCTTCAGAACTTTCTCACCGTTCCGCTCGACCAGTTCCGCGAGAATGGCTTCGTCGCTTTTGCCAGCATCGATCTGCTCCCCGACGAACTTCGTAATCAGATTCGGCATGCCGCATCCGTGAAGTTTGCAGGCGGCAAGGGTATTCCAATGACCGGCGCAGGAATTCCCGATCATTCCGCACGGACAATAGATGGTCGACATGAAGTAATCGATGCGGTCCTGGCGTTTGATAAACCGGCCCAAGTCAGGCGGAGTGTCGAAGCTCGTCTGCGCCGGGATTTCCGCAAACATCGCGGCCGATTGCCCCGGCTGGACGGCTGGAATATGAAAGGCGCCCAGATTTAATCGCACGCGGATTCGACTGTAATCCGGCCGAGCCTCGACAATCTTGCACGACACCTTTTCGGAAGGATCGACTTTCAACTCGACGATGTCATTTGGTTTGAGCCAGCGGGCATACCACGCATCCGACCGCCGCACGAGCAGCGTGACGCAATTGTTTGCCGCGTCCGAGTCGAGAACTGTCGCTAGCATCCCATATTTCTTTACCGCCTTGCGATGCGCCAACAACCGCTCGTGCCGGTGCGCTTGGAAATTCGGTTCGTCCATGAGCGCCAAAGCCCGTGCGCTCGAGCCGGACCGCGTCGAATTGAAATAATATTTATCTCCGGTCTGAATATCGCTTCGTCGAGCGAGCTGTTTTGTTTCGCCGGTGATTTCCAGGTTCACCACTGGATTTCGCGATTGTTCATCGACCAGCCTCAGCCACCCTTTCTCGCGATCTTGCTCCCGCACTAAGTACGGCCGCGACATGCTCTGCATCGAGATCTCGTCCGCCAGCGCGTGCGCGATCGACACTTCCCCTTTTTCGTTTTTAGCCAGGATCAAATAAACGTTTTGGTTCGGCCGAAAATTCTCCAGATCGCCCCAGGCGCCTTCGACATGAAATTCAGTCTGCGGCGTCATCTGCACGAAATGTTCCTTCTTGTCGAAATCCGTGAGAACGGTCACCGATTGCGCCGCTCGATTTATCTTTATTAAACAGCCCGTCGCCTTGACCAGCTTGTCCCAATCGAGACGCTCGCCGGCAATCAATCTGGCGGCCATCGGTTCGCTGGCTTCCGCAATCTTCTCCGCGCTCGAATAAATTTTTGTCTCCGGGTATTCGGCTGCCCAGGCGAACCATTTACATTGGACGCCCGGAAGCCAGACCAGCGCCTTGCCTTTTAACGGACCTTCCACAGCGCGTCCTTCAATCGTCCAATGCGAAAATGTTTCCTTGTCCATGAACGGGGCGGTTGGAATTTGAGGGTTGTGTTCGAGTTTCAATCGAGCCGGCACGTTCTCGTCCTCCATGCGCGGCTCATAAATCGCAGCGCTCCTGGTCGAGGCATACCAGAGCACGACCAATTCTCGACCGCCCACGATATCCCGAATCACCGGATTGGTGGCGAGAAGCGACACGGGATAAGCTTTGGCGCTGTTTCCGACCGAAATCCCAATGACGCGCTCATCCGCAGGCAGCCGGCGGTCGATCGGCCCGCGCGTAGCAACTGATTCCGCCGTCACGGCGCTCGGCGGCTTATGGGCGGTGTATTTGTCGAACATGTGATACGCGACCGTCTTTGGGTAAGCTTTCAACCAGTAACCCCAATCCGTTTCGATGGTTGGAATCGGCTTGAGAGCGCTCCCTTTGCGCGGGCCATCAAACGCCACTCCGCTCAACGCCGAGAATAACGTCCCGTCCTTGTGCCGGATGACCATGATGCCATTGCGCCAGCCGTGAAATGAAAAATCGAGTGACGGCTCGTACCCGCGAACGAAACCGGCATCCGCGTCATAGACCCAAACACCGTAGGTGTCGCTGATCACGCGATAGGGAACGAGGAAGAAGCGGAGGGGAACCGCGCCGCCGTCGTATTTGCCGCGAATCCACGCGAGCACTCGATCGTCATCCCGAAGATCGGCCGCGCGCCGCTTCGATTCGTCAATGCAATGGGAGCATTCTGGATTCACCAGCGTGTTAAAGGAACCGGCCTTGTCGATTCGGTTGGTTTGGGCGAAGAGCGCGAGCGAAGACGCGAGGATGAGGGCCGATCGCAGAGCAAACTTCCGGGTTCGAGAATTTCCATTCGTGTGCATAGCCGCGATCTAGTTTTTAACTTCGATGCTTCTTTGGAGAATCGTGTTGAACTGCGCAATCGCTTCGGCTTAGTTGTCCCGGCCTGATCTCCACGAAAAAGTCAGCAGGAATTTCATAAAATATTTTCCGATCCGAGTGGGAATGGATCGATCCAACCAGCTCAAAGCCGAAATTCAGGCCCTTTCCACCAGCCGGAAAAAAGCCGAAGAACTAAGGCTCCACGAAGGCGCGATAGAAACGCTGTTTGGACGCCGGCGCCCCTGCGTCCAACAAAACTGTTTTCCCTCTGGTCCCACGCACGAAAGGCGACCAATGTTTAAAATCTTCCGAAGCTTCGATCGTGAGAACGTCATCGTCTTCTGCGTCCACCGACCGGGCTCGCTTCGGCCACACTCAGCCGCAGACTCAGGTTGAGTTTTTTGCAATGGCCGCAAAGCGCGATGCGCCGCGCGAGGTTATTAGCCCAAGGAACACCCAAAATCATCAACGGTTATATCCTGGAATTTTTGCCGCAAAATTGGCTCTGCCTTCACTAACCAATGACGGTGCGATTCCAAGACGCGCATGAAGCTTACTGACAAAGAATACGTCGAGCGTTGTCGTGACGGGCATCCGGACGACTTTCGCGTGCTGGTCGATCGTTACCAAAAGCCTCTGTTCGCTTACCTGGCTGATCGGTTCCGGAATTTCGACGCTGCGGAAGAAGCGGTGCAGGAATCGTTCGTGCGAGCGTTTCTTGGCTTGAGCAAGCTCCGCAAACCGGAATCGTTTTTCTCGTGGCTCCTGGGCATTGGCGCCCGGGTCGCGCAGGAACAATTCCGGGCTTGGAAACAGCGCGAAACCGAATCCGACATTGCAGATAATTCGACAGAGGCTGACCGGGAACACGATTGCCCTTTGGAAGAAACCATTGCTCTGCTTCCGGAAACGTACCGTCAGGTGATTTTGCTCCGGTACTTCGAGGGGCTCTCCTGCCAGGAGATTGCCACACGCCTCGAAACGCCGCTCGGCACCGTCACCAAAAATCTTTCCCGAGCTTACGCGCTGCTCCGACACGAACTCGAAGCTCGAGAACTCGCCGAATAAACGGAACAAACTTATGAACTGCGCTGAATGCCGTGATCTTCTCATCGCGTGCCTGGAAGGATTGCTCGAACCCGAGCGGTCTCAGGCATGCCACGCACATCTTCAGGATTGCGCAGGCTGCCGCGCCGAATACGCCGCGGTCACTCGCCTGCAACAGAGACTTGTTGCCCGCGGCCAAGTCGATGTTTGCGTGGTTGAGCCGGTCATGCAGCGCATTCACCGAACGCAGAGAGAAAGGACTTCAATTATGAGCAAGATATTCCGCAGTCGATGGGGTTTTGGACTGAGCGCGGCCACTGGCGTGGCCGCTGTCATAGCACTGGTTGTGTGGGCTTCACCTCGAACCCAGGCCACGGCAGGCGACGTGATGGCCCACGGCGCGCGAGCTGCCGCCAAAATCACCAGCATTCATTTCCGCGGCCAAATGCGCACGGCGCCGCAGGATAATTTCGCCGCCATCATGCCGGATCACGAACTGGTCCCGATCGAGCTTTGGAAAGAATTCACGCCAGAGCTCAAGTGGCGGGTCGAAAAGCCTGGCCGGGTTGCGGTGATGGACGGTCAATCGACCGTGCTTTTCATCCGCTCCGTCAACGCCGCGATGAAAGTGCAAGCTTCAAACAGCGCTTTCGACACCCAATGGCTTCACCAGATGGCCAACCTGAGCGACACGCTCGAAGCCGAATTGCGCGCAATCAAAGCGCACGGTTGGGCCGTGACTCTCGGACACCGACAAGGAAATGATGGCCGCCCAAAATCGGCCATTACGATTGAGGCGAAATCTGGACTGCCCGACAGCGATTATTTGAAGAACAAATTCTTCATGACCGCTGACACACGCCGGAGTTATGTCTTCGACGATAAAACGGAGCTGCTCGAATCCGTGGAGGTTTACATGCACGGGCCAACGGGGGACAGGCTCATCTTGGAGATCGATGCCATTGAGTACAACCAGCCGTTCAGCCCTGGTGTTTTTCAACTCGGCTTGCCGGCGGACGTTGCCTGGCATCAAGAACCGTCCGCACAGCCGGCCGACGACAAAATTGCCGGCATGACAGCCGAACAAGCCGCTCGAACATTCTTCGAGGCCTGCAGTCAGCAGGATTGGGATCAACTGGCGAAGTTCTGGCCTCTGGCTGTCAACGACCAGATCAAGCAGCATCTCGGCGGGCTGGAAATCGTCAGCATCGGCGCGTCATTCACATCGGCAGCGTCAGGCACAGCGCAGTTCGTTCCTTACGAAATCAAGCTGCGCAACGGGCAGGTCAAGAAGTGGAACCTCGCCCTGAAAAAGGATGCACGAACCGGACGCTGGTTTGTCGACGGCGGGATTTAAGCCGTTCATCCGAGTCCGCAGTGGATGAGGCCGGGGCGTGAAAACGTTCCCGGCTTTTTGTTGGCGAAGATCAGTTGTCTGGCCGGAGCAGGAGCGGCTCGCCTGGATGAGCAAACGTCGAATCGCGCCAAATAATTGATTCGTTCCAGGGGCGTGCCGGAGGCGAGCGGCGCCCGCTGCGATGGGCAGGCAAGTCGGAGCAATCACGGTCGCACAATCGTTCCGTCCAGCCGGCGATCGTTGCCACGTGAGCCGCCCGGCGATTGGTAAGGGTATTTGGCGGCCGCTTCTTCGTTGAGGTCGATTCCCAAACCCGGCTTGTCGTTCGCGTACATGTAGCCGCCTTTGAATTCGGGCGCTCCGGGAAAAACTTCCCGGGTTCTTTCCGAGAAAACGTTTTGTTCCTGGATGCCGAAATTATAAATGGCCAGATCGAGGTGCATGTTCACCGCGTGACCGACGGGCGAGACGTTCCCAGGCCCGTGCCAGGCTGAACGCACGTTGAAAAACTCACAGCAAGCCGCTACTTTCCGCGCCATGTTCAGCCCGCCGACGGCTGAGATGTGAAGTCGGATGAAATCGATCCAACGATTGGCGACCAGCGGCAACCATTCATGGCGGTTCACGAACAATTCGCCCATCGCCAGCGGCGTCGACGTTTGCTCACGAATGAACTTGAACCATTCGACGTCTTCGGGCGCGAGCGGATCTTCGAGAAAGAAAAGCCGGAACGGCTCGAGCGCCTTGGCCAGCTGAATGGCTTGCGCGGGCGGAACCCGTTCGTGCACGTCGTGGAGCAGTTCGATGTCAAAGCCGAGTTTGCTCCGCAGATATTCAAACATCTTGATCGTGTTATTGACGTAGGGCGTCGGTTCAAAAACCGGCGAAGGCGCAATTCCAATCGGGCGGCTCTTTTGCACTTCATCAGCTGTCTGGCTCGATGCGCCGTAGGTGGCGAAGCCCGGCACCGCCAGTTGAACACGGACATGCCGATACCCTTGGGCCATCCATTTTCGCACCTGATCTTCGAGCGCGGGGAGTTCTTTCGCGCTCGCGTGAGCATAGAGCGGCACGGCGGCGCGCACCTTTCCGCCGAGCAATTTGTAGAGTGGCAATCCGGCTCGCTTGCCCAGAATGTCCCAAAGCGCGCCATCCACGCCGCTCAAGGCATTGTTCAATGTCACGCCGCTGCGGAAGTAAGAAGAGACGTAGGCCGATTGCCAGATATCCTCGATGTCATCGCAGTTCTTCCCGATCAGAAACGGTTTCAGATACTGATCGACCGCGGCAGCCACCGCGAGCGGCCGCTCACGATGCGTGGCGCAGCCGATGCCATAAAGGCCTGGCTCGCTCGTCATCACCTTGACGATGACGAGATGATCCCCGCCTGGCTGAGTGAGGATCGTTTTGACGTCGGTGATTTTGATGGGACCTGAACCGTGCCGGACGCTTTGTTGGGCGTTGACCAACACATCCGAACTGGCTATCGAGGCAGTGGCCAAACCAGCCAGCTTCAAAATGTCGCGCCGGCTGCAGCCTTTTTCTGGAAGGTGGAATGAATTCATAACATTCGCTGGGATTAAGGTGAGTTTCGGCCAGTTGAACGAAGGTCCCTCCGGTCCGCAACTAAAAACCTGTGTCGTTTGACGCGTGCCAGCGGCTGCCTTCATTTTGCCACGCGCTCAGAAATTCAGAAATTCACTGGATCGTCCTTGAGCTGGCCCCTTTGAGGGTCGTGCCAAAAAATCGTGCATATGCACGATTTTTTGGAACACACGGTTTGGGTTGACCGCTTGGGTTGGAGTCTTACCGTTCTCACTCATGGAGTACGTCAATCTCGGTTCGACTGGGCTGAAAGTTTCGCGTCTTTGCCTCGGCACCATGACTTACGGCTCGAAAAAGTGGCGCGACTGGGTGATCGAGGAAGAGGAAAGCCGGCCGTTCATCCGACGAGCCCTCGAAGCCGGAATTAATTTTTTCGATACGGCCGACATGTATTCCCTCGGGGTCAGTGAAGAAATTCTCGGTCGCGCGCTCAAAGAATTCGGACAGGAGCGCGCGCGGGTTGTGATTGCCACGAAAGTTTTTAATGCGATGAGCGATGACCCCAATGAACGCGGGTTGTCGCGCAAACATATTTTTCACGCGATCGATGCGAGCTTGCGGCGGTTGGGAATGGATTACGTCGATTTGTATCAGATTCACCGGTTCGATCGCAGCACGCCGATCGAGGAAACCCTCGAGGCGCTCAATGATGTCGTCCGCGCGGGCAAAGCGCTTTACCTCGGGGCTTCCTCCATGTGGGCGCATCAGTTTGCGCGCATGCTGCACTGTTCGGAGCGCCATGGCTGGGCGCGTTTCGTCACGATGCAGAATCATTACAATCTGCTTTATCGCGAGGAGGAACGGGAAATGATCCCGCTTTGCCGTGAGGAAGGGATCGGGTTGATTCCTTGGAGCCCGCTCGCGCGCGGTTTGCTGGCTGGCAGCCGTCAAACGGGAACGATTCGAGCGCGAACGGATGAATATTCGAGGAAGCTGTACGATCGAACGGCCGACGCCGACGCCAAGGTAATTGCCGCGGTTCAGAACCTTGCCGAGAGACATCGCGTGCCAGCGGCGCAAATTGCCCTCGCCTGGTTGTTGCACAAGCCTGGAGTGACAGCGCCGATTATTGGCGCGTCGAAGCTGCATCATCTCGATGATGCGCTGGCTGCGCTCAAATTGAAATTAACCAAGGATGAAATCGCCGCGCTGGATGGGCCGTACGTCCCGCACGAAATTGCGGGACACGAGTGAAGAGACCATCGAGGTGGGGCAAGCCAGACTCCGCCTGGATCAAGACGGGGGGCGCCCGCGCGAGCCGCAAGGTGGCGCGAAGAGCAATGCTTTTACAATCAGGGTTGCGAACCGAAGCTTCAGAGTCCTTGGCGCAGGTTGGTTGTCGGCTCGTCAGTAGCCTCGCCCCACCGAAGGTGCAGCTCCTGGTTCATGGCAAGGTCCGTCTGTTGGACCCGCTCACCACATTCCTGATCATGCTCTTCTTTCTCCGAATCCCAGGAGCAAGAGCAAGAACATGATCAAGAGCAGGAGAGGCCGTTCCCGGGTGTGTGCTTTCACCGGTTCATGGGCGGATGCACCTACGGTTTGGCCGAAAAGTTTTTCGCGAGCTCCCGGTCTAAAACTTGCCGGCTCTGCTCCTGCACCTCGCGATGAAGCGAATGACCATTCGCGTCCATCGTCACGACCGCGGGAAAATTTTCGACTTGGAATTCCCATATCGCCTCGGGCGCGCCGAATTCTTTGCTGAAATAGACGTTCCGCACTTTTTTCACGCACTCGGCCAGCACCTGGGCGGCGCCGCCAATCGCGTGGAAATAAACACAGCCGAAATCCTGGCAGGCTTTCAACGTGCGCTCCGCCATCCCGCCTTTTCCAATCACGCCGCGCAGCCCGAACTTTCGGATGATGTCCCCTTGATATGGCTCCTCGCGAATGGAGGTGGTCGGTCCGGCGGCGGTGACTTTCCATTCGCCGTTCGAATCGCGGATCACGACCGGCCCGCAATGGTAAATAATTCCGCCGCGAACGCTGACTCCCGGCGGCAGTTCGCCGCCTTCGTGCAAATATTTGTGAACGGCGTCGCGGCCAGTGAAAATGATGCCGCTAATTTGGACTGGGTCACCCACTTTAAGCGAGCGAGTCTTCTGTTCGGTGAGAGGCAAGGTCAGGGAAACCATAACTTAAATTGCGGATTGCGGATTGGAGATTGGGGATTGCGGATTCCTATTTCGGATTGCAGAGATCGGTAATTGCGCATCGCGGATTTGGGATTGCGCGTTCAATTCGCAATCCACGATCTCCAATCCGCAATTAATAGAGCCATTTTTCAATTTCGCCTGCGGAAGAAAGCAGCACGCCTTGGCGCCGAAACGCCCAGCACATGTAACTGATGCTGACGAAATAAGAGGCGGGCAAGCGGTTCGCCACGCCAATCTTCACCCCGAGCAAAGTCGTCTTCCCGCCAAAACCCATTGGGCCGATTCCGAGTTCGTTGGCCGAGCGGAGAATGTCCTGTTCGAGCTCGTCGAGCTGCGGATTAGGATTCTGGTCCCAGAGTGGCCGAAGCAATTGTTGTTTGGAAAATTCATAGCCAGTGGCCCGATCGCCGCCGATGCAAATGCCGAGAATCCCCGGCCCGCAACCTTTCCCTTGCGCTTGCCAGATTGCATCGAGAATGACTTTTCGGCAGCCATCCAGATCGCGGTTCGCGTGCAGTTTTTCGTTCGGGAGCGAATATTGGGCGCCGACATTTTCACACCCGCCCCCTTTCAAGATCAACCGCACTTCGAGTTCGGACGAGCGCCTCTGATGGAAATGGAGTGTTGGCGAACCCGGCCCCACATTGGTGCCGTCATTCACCCCGGTTAAGACGTCAACCGAATTCTGGCGCAGGAACCCGCGTTTGGTGGCTTCCCGAACTGCGGCGCGGGCGGCGTCGCCAAACGTGATTTGGTCGAACCCGACTGGCACATCCGGATAGAACAAAATGCTCCCGGTATCCTGGCAGATTGGCTGGGATTTGCGTTTAGCCAGTTCGATGTTCTGCTCGATGATTCGCAAGGCCGACTCCGCAATCGTGTTCTTTTTTTCTTTTTCGAGGGCCGCGAGCAAACATTGGTGAACGTCCTCCGGAATTTCCGCCGAGGTGCGGCGAATCAATTCCAGCAGGGAGTCCTGCAGAGCTTTCATTCGGTTGACCGTAGGTTTCACGCGAAAAGCTGTCAACGCCCTGCGGCCAAAAATTTGGCAAAATTTGCTTCGCCTCAACCATGAAAATCGCCTAAACGTTGTCGCATTATGCATGACCGCAGATTCCCGCGCCCGAATTATCTGCCGTTTATTCTAAGCGACCTGCTGCTGCTCGCGCTGGCGGGATTTTTTGTCTGGAAAAGCCCGGAGGGACTCAGCGTTGGGCTCGGTTTCGCGGCCTTTTGTTGTGTCGCCACCGGCGCGTGGATTGGCGTTGCTCCCTTCATTCTGAAATATAAAACAGCGGTGCGGCTGGCGGAATCGGAACGTTTGGCCACGGCTGTGGGGGTCATGAAAAACCTCGAAGTCGTGCAGAAGCAAATCACGAATGCCTCGAACCAATGGGAGTTCTTCCAGGAAATGTCAGGCAAAACCATTAAAGGCATTCAGGAAGTGGGCGAACGGATGGCCAGCGAGACCAAAGAGTTTTTCAAAGTGCTGGAGAACGCCGACCGGACCGAAAAGAATCATCTTCGGTTGGAGGTGGAAAAGCTGCGGCGGGCGGAGACAGACTGGCTGCAGGTGATTGTCCATATTTTCGATCATATCCATGCCTTGCACGCGGCGGCGGCTCGGTCGCGCCATGCGGGATTTGCCGCGCAGCTCGAACAGTTTCAAAATGCCTGCCGCGATGCCAGCCGGCGGGTTGGGCTCGTGCCGTTCGCGCCTAAATTACAAGAGGCATTCGAAACCCGGCTTCATCAACTGATGGACGGGAGCGACGCGGCGGCGGATGGCGCGGTGATTTCGGAAGTGCTGGCGGCGGGTTACACGTACCAAGGCCAGTTGCTCCGGCGAGCTGTTGTTCAGGTCGGCCAACCGGCGCCGAACGAGCCCGGAGAATTAACTGCGCTGTCCGACCCGGTCGATGCTCAGGAACCGGAACCGAATGAAGCCGCGCCGAGCGTCGTGCCGCCAGGCCAGGAAGAATTGAGGCTATAGAGCATTGGCAATCCTTCTCATCGTTTCCCTTTGCGGTTACGATCGAGAGCGCATGCCGTTGCAGTTTTTATTGTTCTGCGTTGTCGGAGTCCTCACGACCATTATTGACTTCGCGGTTTTCAACCTGCTCACGCGTGTTTCCGTGGGGTGGCGGCGAATACCAGCGAACATAGTCTCTGTGACGGCCGCGATGACGTGGTCGTTCCTGGCGAACTGGTTTATCGTGTTTCAGCCAACTGGCAGCGAGTGGCTCGAGAGGGCCGGCCGGTTCTTGGTGACGACGGTTATCTCCGCGTTCGTTCTTCAGAATATCGTTCTCTATCTCACGACTTACGTTTGGAAGGGGCCGGCGAACATGGCGCTTTTTTTAGTGCGCCAGTTCGGTCCTAACCGCCCGGTGAATGAGGATCTGATCTCGCGGAACACCTGCAAAGCGCTGGCTGTCACCGCCGGTTTGGTGTGGAATTTTTGCTGGTACAAATTCTTCGTTTACGCGGTTTGATAGCTCCGGAAACGAATGAGGTTTTCAGTTCGGGCCGGCAGCGAGTTTGCAAATCGATTCCGGACCTTTATTGCCGGAGGCATCGACGGCATAAACCGCCGCATCTCCTCTCAGTATCACTTGTGCGACAATTTCCCCGGCCATCTTCTTTTGGATCGGTTCGCGCCCGCGAGCTTGAGTCAGCTTGATCTTATCCATCGACTGAAAAGGGCCAGCCACAAAATCGCTCTTAGTATCCTTGACGAACAAGGCTGGGTTCGCGTCGCAAGAATCCAGAGCGATCAGTTGGAAAAATCCTTCGTTGTCTCCAACGTTGCCGGAATTCGCATCGTTCGTTTGTCCAGCTGGGTTGGTGGTCGGCTCGCACCGAGCAATCGGCCCTTCCTTATCCACGACCGTCACTTGGAATTTGCACTCAGCGCGGTTCCCAGCTTTGTCTGTGGCCAAACACGTCACCGTGGTTGTTCCAATGGGAAACTCGGATCCGGAGGGTGGATCGCATGAGATTGTGACCGCTGCGTCACTGCAATTGTCCGTCGCAGTCACGACGAATTTCACCTTGGCCGAGCATTGTCCTGAGTCGTTCGGCACGGTCAGATCGCGCAGGCATCCGATTTCCGGGGGCGTTTTATCAGCTACAGTCAGGAAGGTTTGGCAGGCGGCAGTGTTGCCCGATTTGTCCGTTGCCTGAATCACGATCAACATCCCGTCGTTGGACGTTACAGTGCCTGCGGGCGGAACTTGGGTGAGGATCAATTCCTCGGGTTGGGTGCAGTTGTCCCACGCGGAAACGTTAATCTGCGGCACGACAGTTTGGCAGTTCGCGTCCTTGAGAACAGTCACTTGAGCTGGGCAGACGATGTTTGGGGCCTCGCCATCGACGACGGTGACGTTGAAAGTGCAGCTGACAATGTTGCCTGCCCCATCCGAAGCGGTGCAGAGGACTGAAGTGGTTCCTGCCGGAAAAAAAGATCCGGACGGTGGCTCGAAAGCGATTTCCAGACAAGAGCCGACGACCGCGAGGTCAGGATATTTCACGACCGCCCCGCACTGGCCGGGATCGTTCGCCACTTTGATGTCGCTGGGACAAGTGAAACTGCACGGCGGTATCGGCGAACCGAGGCCGGACAGAGGCGCGATCCCGTGGAGATTGCCATCCAGGAATGGGATCGCCCGGAAGTTCGAAGCGGCGCCCACCAAACCTGTTCCAGAAAAATCTAAAAAGAAAAGCCGGCCGGTGTTGTCGGTGACAAAAAGGTGGCCTTTGCCGTCCGCGCTCGCTTGATCGAACTGCAGGCCTGAGCCCGTTAAATCGATTTCGGAAACAATGTTCAGGTTGGCCGGATCGATCTGACTGATCCGGCGCGCGCCCACCAAAATGAGAGCTTCTGAGAAACGGTCGAACAGGATTCCATGGGCCGAGGCGAGGCCGCGATAACTGCGTTTCGTCGTGAAGGTCGATAAATCAATCCTGCCGAAGTTCCCAAAACCCCCAGAACTGGCGCTCGTGTAGTAAGCGTTTTTGTTGCTGTCGAAGGCAATGGCGGTAATGGTCGTATCGTCGCCGGTCACGAAACGCGCGATGGCGTCGCCGAACGGTTCGACCGAGATTTGCGCGAGCATCCCTGGATTGCCGGCCGACCAAATCGTCTTTCCGGAAGGATCCAAGCTGAGGTGGAAGGCAGAGGTTCCACCCGCGTTCACTGTTTGGAAAACGCCAGTGGCCAGATCGATTTTAAACAGAGCGTCGGCCTGTCCGGCCACAACCAATTCTCCATCGGGGTGGAAAAGTATGCCGTCGGCGCCGGGCGTGGCCGCAATCGGCTGCGGAATGCCCAAAGTAAACTTGGAAAGGCCGTCAAAACTATAGCTGACGCTTTTGACATCCCTGCTGGCGAAATTCACGGTGTAAAAAAGAGTTCCTTCCGTTGGCGTTCCCGCGACAGCGGCGCGGCCAAACACCACCAGGAGAACGAGAAGGTGGAGAGCTGGTTTCATAAGAGGGCATCCTGTGGAGTTGCCTTTCCCGGCCCGACCGATGCCGAGGGATTCGGCAGATCCAGCCCTATTCAGCACCGGCTATACCATCTCAAACCTGCGATTATTTAGGGTGATTCCCCGCGAGCTGCCATTGACGAATAGCCCTAACGCGATGCTCAGATTTTCGGGGGACCTTGAACCAAGCTATTGCCCCGTGGCCTTGGATCCGTGGGATTCGAACTCCTTCACCCAGCCAGCCGTTCGCTCGAGGTAATCATCCGGCTGTAACGGCCGGTAATCTTCATAAGTGAAGCCTTCGAATTTCTTGGGCGCAGCGGGTTCGATTTGTGTGCCCTCGTGCCATTCGTTGTAAGACGTGACGCTGATCAGCTCGGGCGCGCAGTCCACCGCAGCCTGGAACATTCGGTCGTAGTACCGGCCTCCTTCTCGAGCGCGAGTGGTGCTCCCATTCCAAGGACGAATCCGAGTGTCGATGTAACCAGGACCGACGCTCGGGGCGAACAAGAGGTTGTGTTCACGGGCGAACCTCGCGAGCTTCGGCCAGTTTTTTGTGGTCGAGCCGTAAGTGAATCCGTCGGCTGCGAAGTACGTGTAAAAGCCGTCGAAGTTCCCGTTCGTCATGAATTGGCCGTCGTTTTCTTTTACCCACAGGCCGATCACCACGGAATCGTATTTGGAATGACGGATCGATTCCTTTCCCGCAGGCGAAAGGAGCTGCGACCATTCGCTGGCCGGAGTGAGATAGCTGTCGTAAACGAAGAAAACCGGGCGGCTTCCCGGATCGAGGCGGAAAAATGCGGGGTGAGTTCCGTATTTGTCGATGAGGTGTCGAATGGCCCGGCCCGTTGTTTTAGCGTTGCGTCCGCCGAAAGGCTCGAGGTGGATGCATACGCGCAAGCCATGAGCCTGAGCAGCGTCCATGAGGCGCGGCAGGTTCTTAGCAGTGAATGAATCTTCACCCCACCAGGAGGCGCTGATCACACCAACTCGGGCGGCGCGAAGCTCGCGCATTTGTCGATCCAGGGTCTTGGGATCATTCACCGAGTAGCAGCCGGCCTGTGGGTAAAAATTGGAGCCAATATTGTCCCCACCAGGAAAGCGCTTTGGGTTTGAAGATGCGCCGCGCTCGAAAACCGGCGAGTCCCAATGATCGTACGCGCCGTCGGTCGCGGGGTTCGCGTACCAACCATAGTAAAAGGCGATCACGCGCTCCGACGGACTCACGGCGCCGTGGCTGTAAAGCACGAGGCAAGACGCAGCGATCAGCTTCCAAAACATATCGAACACATAATGAAACGACCTACTCATGGTACGGTTGGATCTCGAGAAAGTTAAACGTCTGCTCCTGGCCGAAACCAGAGCTAGCTTCGCTCTCTGCCGGCCAATCGGAAACCGTCAATTTCGCGGTCGCATTGGTAGCTCGAAAAACTTTCCAGTGGTACGTGATCCAAACGGGTATTTTTGGTTCGGGATTCGAGGAATACATCTCGGTGAACGAGCGCTTTGAATCGATCTCGGCTCCATCAAGAACGACAGAACCGATGAACTTATTTGTTTCCTCGACTTTCTTAACCTTCGAATTGGCCAAATCCTGGTAATCGCAAGTAAACATCTTCATCGAATAAAGCCGTCCAGGTTGAAGTTCTTTGATCGTTTGCGAAAAGGTGTTCGGGCCCGCCCGGTTTCGTTTCATCCAGAGAAAGGTGTCGCCAATATGCTCGGGATCGGCCGGCCGGCCTAATCCCATATAGCGCCCCTCGATTCGGCCATACCGGGGAAAGCTTTTCGGTGCGATGCTCCCTTCGACCGCCGGGTGCAATGTCCAGCCTTCGATTCCCTTCTCGAAATCCGCGTTTTGAATGTGCGGGAGAAAAAGTGGATCGCTCGTGAGCAGGTTCGTTTTGCCATCGATCGCGTAATGCCGGTACAGCTTGCCCACAAACCGCACTGTTTCCTCATCAGCCAAAGTGGTGGTCCACCATTCGAGTCCGGCAATTCCCGAGAGCGCCGGATGATTCGCAACCAGATTCATTTGCTGATCCATCCAGACGTGATAATCGACATTGGGCTGTTTGTTGATGCCGCCAGGAGGCATCGAGAAGAGCCCAAAAGCGATGATCATTTTCTCCTTCACTCCGGGCTCCTTCGTTGTCCAATCCGCGATGCCATCGACAAATGTCTGCAGCGCTTCCTGCGAGCCTTTCGGACTGGACATCTCGTGCAGATACCGTTCGAGCGCGACGCGATAGCTGCACTCTTGGATTGTCCGGACGAAATTCGTGCCGATGATTTCCTGGTTTAGTTTCTTACCGCTGCCTCCCACGTAAGCATAGAGCATCTTGCTTTTGTAACGATCGTCGGCGCGGATTTTTTTGAGAGCTTCTCCATACGCGGCATACTGCTCTCGTTCCCGCTCCATGCGCGCGATGCGTTCGGGAGTGAGGGCGGCCCATTCCACGACCGGTCTGTTTACGATGAATTCATCAATAATGATTCCGTCCAGGAAAGGCGCCTTCTCGTAAAAGCCGGCCCAGAATTTCGCGTGCTCATCCGCTGTCTTGGCCTGCGAGTTGATTCCGACCTCCGCAACGAACTTTTTGCCCTGTCGATGCCACCCCGCAATGTCTGATTGGGAAAGCTGGATATTGTTAGGCACAATCAGCGTGGTGACATTCGGCAAAATATCGCGCCTGAGGAAATTCCAATCGTAAAGGCCGTACGACTTGATCTCCGGATTGAAACCCAGCCCGCAATGAATGAGTTCGGGAATCGCCTTCACCTCGAGCGTTTGAACGTGGATTGAGCCGGTGCGTTCCAGCCGAAGGGAGTGCCGGCCTTTGGTCACGTAACGCATCGTCTCGGAACGGGCGCTTTGAATGCTGATTAACTCTTCATCCAGGATTACACGAATCGTTCCATCGCCTTCGCACGTCGACGAAATGAAAATCCATCCATCGCTCGAACGGGAAAACGAAAACGACTGACTGGAGCTCGAAATGGAAGGAACCCGGAGCAACTGCGAGACAAGATTGTTCAGCTTCTTTTCTCCCGACACGGAAGGGTCCGCGGCGATTGCAAACCGGCCAAGAAGACTTAAGAGAACAATGAGAACCAGTGAGGCGCGCCTCAGGCCAAGCGAGTTCAAAGAAATCATTTCACCCACCATTCCAATCGCTGCCTCCTTACCGCGCCTCACTTTAGATTCCTTGAGGGAAACGACGCCGAAATTCCCGAGAATGAAAAGTTGACGCGAATGCAATAATGTTTTGGGGTTCAAGGAATCTAGTGGATGGAGTCTCATTAATTCTGGCGTTTGATTAGAATTGCCCAATCCAGCCAACCGGGGGATTTGGGTGAGGTCCAATCTGGTCCTTTGATTGGTGGGAGCGAAATCTTTTCGCCGGTGAAGGCGCTGAACCAGGTTGCTTCGTAGGCGCCGGGTTCGAGTTTAACAGTCACGGTTCCTTCCTTTGGCAGATACACGGCGTAAATCTCGCCGGGCTTGGCCAGGCAATAAGCGCCGTTGTTGACGAGCTCATCGTGCGGCTCTGTTTTCCACCAGTCGAAACTGGTGAAAAAATCGACCATGTGTTCGTAGCCTTTGAGCATGACCATGGTGTCGTCGCCACGTCCGTTAATCCAGCCACCGCCCGTGTTCGGCCAGATGTTGACGCCGCGTCGCGCGCTTTCTCCGGCCGTGCCGTAAGCGCCGGCCATCGCGATTTCCCAAGCGCAACGTCGCAACGTATCCGCGGAATCCCCATCAGGTTTTGGCGCCCAGTGGGGATAGTGATGATTCTTTCGTCGCGCCAACCCATCAGCCAAAACGCGGTCGTGCCGTTGAAAAAGTAATGCTCGCCAGTCCCTTCCCAGATGAAGTGCAAATGGTACTTCGAGTCGACGCGCACCGGCCCCTTTCGATGTCCGGCCGTTGCCTTAAATGCCGCGGAATAGGTTCTCTCCAGGGAGGCCTCTCGGTAAGTTACCGAGTAGGAGTAATCTCCCGGCGCGGCAGGCATGAAGCGAATACGAAAAACACTGCCATCCGCCGAATCGCAGAAGCCTTCGATGATCTTTGGATCGCTGTCATCGGCCTTGGCAAAGGCGCCTGTGAGCTTTGCGTCGAGGAAGGGGTTGGCAGTGTCAGGCGTTTCGATGCGAGCCATCACCTCGAGATAATCGTACGCCTCCACCGTTGCGGCAGACTGTGTGAACGAAACAGAAGAAGCTGCGTGTGCTGTTGAACAAATCAGCGCCAGCAGGAGCGGCTCAGCATAATGAAGGAAAGAGGGGATGTTCATAGTGTGAAAAACCTGACGGAACCGAGCGGGATCACTGCTGTCCAGCAACCATCTGCCGCAACTCCTCCGAGAGCCAGAAGCCCGCCCTTCGATGCAGATCGTCCACGACGACTGCCGCATCCGACAGCAGGCCACGCGCTCGCGCCTCGATGAGCGGCGAGGCATCCGCAACGACAATCATGCGTTGCGCAGAGCCGCTAGTGTTTCCCGGTCTTCGCGCGCGTCGTCGGCGTCGTAGTGCGGCCCCAGATGGCGAGTTCCCAAGTGCATCTGGAACTCGGCTACGGGGAACCCGGCCAGTTCGGCGGCTTTGCCCAGCGAAAGCCGGTTGGCCGCGAACAGCGCGATGGCCAGTTCCAGCTTCGCCTCGCCGACGGTCATGCGCGCGGATTCCAGAACCTCGCGGGGGATTTCCAAACTCAGGGTCGCAGTCATGGCGTGAAACTAGCGGGCCTGCGTCCTTCGGGCAAGCGGAACACCGCACGAGCTGGCAGCGAGTTTCGCTTGGAGCCCCGCCTTCTGGCGGTCCGTGCCCCCACTCGATCATTGCGGCTCGGAGCCTTTTTGCATATGTCACCGTGTAAACGATCCATGAGAACTCCAGTTCTTCTTCTTGCTCTCCTCCTCGCCATTGGCGCTCGAATTCCAACTTCGAGCCACGCTGCTCCCCAGCCCGCTAACAACCTCTCGCTCGCGCAAAGATTTCCCATCGAGAAACTGTCCGAAATCGTAATAGCCCGTGACCAATGGCGACCGTTTCCCAGTTTCAAAGCGCGTGAGCTCTGGCAGGCCTTGCCCAAGTCTGTCGCAACACATGTCGTGGCACTCGGCGAAGAAGCCTTAAACAAACCGTTTCCTCCGCTGCCCGCGACGCTGTACCTCGCGTACGCCCGGAACGGCAACCGCTCGAGATATGAGTCAGTCTATTTCGAACGCCGGACGCTCCTGCAGAATCTCGCGCTGGCGGAGTGCGTCGAGGCCAAAGGCCGATTTCTGGACGCCGCGGCGGATGCCCTCTGGGCCATCTGTGAGGAATCGACGTGGTGCCTCCCCGCGCACGTCGGCGTGCAGAAGGCGAGAGTGGGCCTGCCAGATATCAACGAACCGATCGTCGATTTGTTCGCCGGCGAAACCGCTGTGACAATCGCGTGGACACTCTACTTGCTCGGTCCGGAGTTGGATCGCGTCTCGCCTCAACTGCGGCGCCGCGCCGAAATTGAACTGCAACGCCGCATCCTGAGGCCCGTATTGGACCGGGACGATTTCGGATGGATGGCGCTGAACGTCACCAGTCCGGATCGCCGCCCGAATAACTGGACCCCATGGATTTCAGCCAGTGTCCTCAACGCTGCTCTGCTGAGCGAACCGGACAGCGGCCGGCGGGTTCGTCTCGTTTATAAAATGCTGCGGAGCATCGATGGCTTTTTGAGGTTCTACCCCGTGGATGGCAGTTGTGATGAAGGTCCGGGTTACTGGGGCCACGCGGGGGGCAGTCTGCTCGATTGTCTCGACGTCTTACACAGCGCCACCGGCGGCAAGCTCGATGTGTATGCTGATCCGCTCATCCAAGAGATCGGACGCTTTATCTATCGCGCCCACATTTCTGGGGATTACTTCGTGCCCATCGGCGATTGCGCGGCGCGGTTCGAGCCGGAGCGCGATGTCGTTTTCCGCTACGGCAAACGCATCGATGATCCGAACCTGAAATCGCTGGCCGCTTCCGGCGCATCGGTTACGTCGTTGCTGAACGATCGATTTATGGGCCGGCAGTTGAATGCGATCTTCGATGCTGGTGAAATCCTCCGCCTCGACCCCGCCATGCCGCCGTTCCTGCGCGACGTCTGGTTGCCGAGTGAAGATTTGCAGTTGATGGCCGCGCGTTCCCGTGCCGGTTCTGACAAAGGGCTGTATGTGGCTGCCTGGGGCGGGCACAACGCGCAAAGTCACAATCATAATGATGTGGGCAACGTCCTCATTTTCGCCAACGGTCAGCCCGTGTTCGTGGATGCCGGCGCGCCGACGTACACAGCTCAGACTTTCAGCGCGAAGCGCTACGACAATTGGGCTTTCCAATCAGGCTTTCACAATCTGCCAACGATCAATGGCGTGATGCAAAGCGCGGGCCGGCAGTTCGCCGCGACTCGCGTGATTTGCGAAACAAACGACTCCGCCGCTCAACTGCAAATGGACATCGCCTCTGCTTATCCCGCTTCAGCGAAAGTGAAATCCTGGCTCCGGACGGTGCGACTGAACCGCGATCGCAATGTCGAGATGATTGAAGCGTTCGAGCTGACAGAAGTCGCCGGCCAAACGACATTGAATTTTCTCACGCCGCTCGAAGTAGACACGAGCAATCCTGGACTGATCATTTTGCGCAACATCGCCCGAACTCAGCAACGCTCCGGCCAAAGGTCGATCAAGGTGCGCCTCGAGTATGACGCCGCGAAGCTCGTTCCAGCGGTCGAACGGATCGATCTGACGGATATTCGCCTCGCCAAATCGTGGGGAACCCACCTGAATCGTTTGATTCTCCGCGCCAGATCGCCCGCACTCAAAGACACCTGGATCTTGAAAGTGATTCCGGAGTGATTCGACTTTTTGGCGCTGATTTAATGTTTTCGCTCGCGGCCTCGCCGGGCTCCTTCCCTTGAAGAGAAGGTCCAGGTGCGTCCCCGTCTCGCTGTCGATCGGGAACGTCGCTTCGAAATTCGGAGGACGATAGCTATTCGTGCCCTGCCACGCGAAGATCTCGGCGCCGAAACTTGAAAGCCAGCCAGTGGCGAACAGAGCCGCCAGCGCGAGCGTCCGCAAAAGCAACTCCGCCCCGATCTCCCCGTTTGAAAGGCTTGAAGCGAAGGGATGGATGCTGTGGATTTGCCAACCACAAACCGTAGTTTTTGTCGGCCAGCCTCTGGATGTGGTCGGGCAAACCCTCGTAATGTTGCCAGAAGGACGCCGCCGCCTTGGAAATCATGGAGCGTCCGCTACTGGGAAATCCCGCAAGCGGCCCGCTTTCGCCTCTTCTTCCGCCGCGAGTTTCAGGGCATGGAGTTTTCCTCCAGGCTCCGCGTCGGCCGCCATCTGCTTGTCCCAATCATCCTCTGGCCAATTTTGGAGCAGGGCATTGAGTTCACAACGGTCGCGGGGTGAAAGCTGGTCAATCGCGGCCTTGATTTCCTCAACTTGGGCCATGCAGGGAGTCTAACATTGGCCTGCGCCGGGGCAGACGTTCTCCTCTAATTGAAGGCATGCATTCTCACCCTGGACTGCTCGATCGAACGATGAAGTCTCGACACTCATTCGGTCACTCGCGGTCTGGACAACCAATGAAGGGAGCCCACGCGACCTGGACGCCCACCGAAGCGCAGGGGCCCTCGACGAAGGTCGTCACGGTGGGTGTGACCGACAATGGCACGCCACCGCTGAGCGACACCAAGACCGTTACGGTTGTGGTCGACGAGGTTGGTGCAGACGCACTGACGCGTTCCCGTATTTCTCGCGCAACGACCGATTGTCTGTCACTACGACCACAACGCGGAACTGCGCGACGGCTGGAAGGGCGGGCAGATCACTGCAACCCGTCTTCACCGAGGGGAGTGGAATCTACGGCGCCCGCTTACGGCCAATCGTCTCCGTGATGAAACTGCGTCCAATCGCTCGCGCGGAAGACTTCAATAAAGTCTGCCACAAACTTATCCTGGGGTTTTGCGGCAAAGTTACCCGCAACATTTGAATCCCAAAGGTGTCACTCCTTGACGGACATTGTTCGCGAAACCGGAATCACGCGTGAAACATAATTCAAAATTCTCGCGGGCAAACCGGTAAAGCTGTCCGTTGTCCAAGCCCTGCATCCGAAGCGTATGCACGGACTCAACATCATGACCTTCAGCGCGCAACGCCCCGACGAGTTTCCTGGGTAGATTTTCATCCAGGAGAATCTTCACGCTGGTTGGAGTTCCTTCCAATGAGCGAGTTCAGTCAGAACGCCGCGCACGGATTCCTCGGTCAAACTCGGATAGGCGTCCACGATCTCAGCCACCGAGAGGCCGGCGGCCAGCGATTCGAGAATGAGCGCCACGGAAATGCGCGTGTCGCGCACGCGGAGGCTTCCCCCAAGATGTTCCGGGTCGGAGACAATCCACGTATTCATACGGCCCAAGCTATAACTCTTCGCGTAATGTCTCAATCCACAAAAAGCAAATGAACGGGCGCGCGAGAACCCTTCGTTCTTCACAGCAAGCAGTGCCGTGCACAGCCAGGCTAAGACCGCCCCCACTCGACGTGGATGGGGTCATGCCCACAAAGGGATTTTCCGACGCCCCATCCATGCGCCATGTTGAAAAAAAGGGGTTGCCAGTCCCAAACGCGGTCGGAAAAAGAGTGCTTCAGTCCGCTGCGGCTTCCGCCGTCGTTACTCTGATCGCTGAGTCGAGCGATTTCCAGCACAGGGTCAGGAGAAAGGTATTATCGCCGGGGCTGTCCTCCCGCATTAGATAGTTGATTGCGCCCATGACTTGGCTGGCGCTCGCTTTGTCGCCCGCCGCGAACAGGTCGCTCCGATACTTCTTCAAATCCGCGATGAGTTGCCGGATGCGTTCGGGGGTGAAGATGGATGCGGCCATTTCCCGCATCAGCGGCAGCGCCACTTCATCAAAATACTTGCGAGCGCTTTCTTTGGATGGCGTGTCGGAGGGGAATCCCCCTTGACTGGCGCGTTCATTGAAGAGCGCCAGCCAGGGTTGGACTTCCTCGACCGGCAGATGAAGAAAGCGGCTCTCCTCGCGCTCCAGCAATTTGGGCGAATTGCGCTCCATTGCTTCGAGATTCGCAACCGATTCCTCGCGCAGATGCGGATTCTTCCGAAAGAACTCCTCCATCGCGCGGGTGTTTGCGGGGTCGGAGGTCTGCGACTGCATCCATGAATCCAGATCGTCCAGGCTCATGGATGGAAGAGCGTCCGGATCGAGTCCCAATTCGCGCAGCAGCGATTCGTCTTTCGCGCGTTTATCAGCGGCCCAGGCGTCGTATCCGTAGGAGAACATTTGGAACAGGAACATGTTGGATTTATCGCCATTTTCGGCCGTTTCGTACGCGGCGGATTGCACCAGCCACGCTTCGAAATAACGGCCGGCGGCCACGAACTCCGGCAGCCGCAAGAGCAGCCGCATGGAAAGATCGCTGCGGCGTTCTTTGTTCGCGACGTGCAAAATGGCCGCGCGCAGGGTCTCGACCGTTTGATCGTCCGGCGACGTCATCGCGGGATAGCCCACGTGGGCGAAGGCGTTTTGAACATCCGACGCGCTGAATCGCAGCGGAGCGAAACATTCTTCGGAAAACAGTGATTGGGCGAGCGGGAGAAAGCGGTCTTCATCCGCCAACAGTTTTTCGAATTCCGACCGGTGCGCTTCCAATGCCTTCCCAGCGGCCTCAATCTCGGCCTGATGCGCCATGTATTCGAGAACCGGCTGTGCCTGTAATAGCAGCTCGCCGAACTTTTCCCGTTCGCGGGCCGGGCCTTGTTTCGACAGTCGCTGCAAAAGCATCGGCAACTTCCGAACGTCAAAAAAGGCGGAAGGCGATTCCGAATCAGGCGGCGAATCCGATTCCGGCTCCGGCTGCGATGGACGCGTTGTGGCGTGATTGCGCTGATCCGCATCCAGATGGCACTTCTTGTACTTTTTTCCGCTGCCGCAGTGGCAGGGGTCGTTTCGGCCAAGGGTTCTCATAAAAATCGGAGATCAGGATGACGGATCGGACCTGTCTGGCAACGGCAAGTTGTTGGAAATTGTTCCAAGTTTGTTCACAGCTTTATCCACATGGGCAATCAGATTGCCGACTCCGTGCGGTTGCATCGCAAGCTCCTGGGCATCCCGATCATAAAATCCATCACCCGCAGAACTCAATCTTCCCAGAACTTCCCGCTGGACAACTCAGCTGCTTGACGGCGCCTCGGCGGCTTTCATACTCCCGTTATGCCTGTCCCTAAAAGCTTCTTCCATCTCTTGTGCCTGGGCGCGATTCAATGCGTTGCTGTCGCCGCCGATTTCGCCGTTCCCGAGAACATCGTCTTCGAGAGCGGAATTGAATACGCCAATCCAGACAACCAACATTTGCAGCTGAACGTCGCCCGACCGAAGAACGCCGACGGTGCGCTGCCGTGCGTGTTGTGCATTCATGGCGGCGGCTTTCGCGCGGGGAACCGCGATTCCTACAATCCTCTTCTGCTCAAACTCGCTGGCCGAGGTTATGTCGCGGTTTCGACGAGTTACCGGCTCGCGCCCCAATACCAGTTCCCAGCCGCGATCTTCGATGTCAAAGCTGCCGTTCGATGGTTGAAGGCAAATGCCAGCCGATATCAGATAGATCCCGCTCGCATTGGCGCCACAGGCGATTCCGCGGGCGGTCACTTGGCGCAATTTCTTGGCGTAACCGCGGACATAAAGCAGTTCGAAGGGGACGAAGGAAATTCCGGCCAATCGAGCCGCATCGTGTGTGTGGTGAATCGGTATGGGCCGAGCGACTTCACCAAGTCTTATGGCAAAAGCGTGGACGCCGCTGAAGTCCTGCCGCTTTGGCTCGGGGGAAATCTCGAGACGGCTCGCGAAAAACACATCCTCTCAAGCCCGCTGAACTGGGTCAGTCCAACCGCCGCGCCGACTTTGCTTCTGCACGGCACGGAGGACAAATACGTGGCTTACGAACAAGCCGTTTGGATGCGCGACCGCCTGAAAGAATGCGGCGTGCACGTGGAGATGCTGACGTTGGAAGGGGCTGGGCACGGTTTCAAAGGGGCCGATGCCGAAAAAGCCGAGGCAGCCATGTTCGCGTTCCTGGACAGACAATTGAAAAACGCGCCAGCGGGAGCGACAACCAAAATCAAAGTGCAGCGGGACATTGCTTACACCGAGTCCGCTGATCCGCGGCAAAAGCTGGATATTTACGCGCCTGAAGGCGCCAACAATCTGCCCGTAGTTTTTTGGATTCACGGCGGTGGCTGGCAAGCAGGCGATCGCACCAGTGTTCAACTCAAGCCGCAGGCATTCGTCGAGAAGGGGTTCGTTTTCGTTTCCACCGGTTACCGCCTCCTGCCTCAGGTCGAAATGATCGACATCTTCCGTGATATCGCCAAGTCCATCCACTGGGTCCATGACCACATCGCTCAATACGGCGGCGATCCGAACCGCATACTCGTGATGGGCCATTCCGCCGGCGCGCAACTCGCCGCCTTAATTTCTATCGATGACCGCTACTTGAAAGCAGAAGGTCTCTCGCTGGGCCTCATTAAAGGCTGTGTTCCTGTCGACGGCGACACTTACGATGTGCCCGCGATTATTGAAACGGCCGAAACCCGCCGACGAGTGCACGCCTTGGCACAGGCCAAATGGGGCCACCGCGAAAAATTCGGAAATGATCCGGCGAAACACCGCGACTACTCCGCCGTCAATCACGTGGCGCAGGACAAGGGCATTCCCCCATTTCTCATTCTCCACGTCGCGGATCATCCCGACACCAGCGCACAAGCGGAGCGGCTCGAAGCCGTGCTAAAAAGCGCGAGCATTCCGGTCAAACGATTCGCTGCTCGGCAAACTGACCACTCCAAACTCAACGAAAATCTCGGTCTGCCGGACGATCCACCAACAAAGGCATTGTTCGAGTTTGTGGCGGAGGCGTTGAAACAGTAGAGCATGTTGATGGTTGAGGCGGTCGGAGTTGACTCCCTCTTTTCGTCTTGCCACCCTCCTTGCATGATCTCTCACGAACGCGTCTTTCGAGCGCAACAGCCTTTTTGCGTGTTGCTCATGGTCTGTTTATTGGCTTCCGCTTTGCCGGCTGTCGATGCGGCGTGGCCCGAATTTCGCGGACCTTTCGGCGACGGCCACGTTTCTTCGCACGCGGACACACGCCCTCTCGGGTTGCCGCTCGAGTGGAGCGAAACAAAGAACATCAAGTGGAAGACAGCCATTCCGGGCCGCGGCTGGTCCGCGCCGGTGGTGTTGGATGGCACGGTCTGGGTCACGACGGCGACACCGGATGGCAAAGATTGCTTCGCCATCTCCGTGGACGAGGAGAGTGGGAAAATTCTTTTGAACGAAAAAGTATTCCACACGGATCATCCTGAGCCGCTCGGCAACGGCGCCTCGATGAATTGTTACGCGACCCCTTCGCCCGTCCTGGAACCGGGACGCCTCTACGTCCATTTCGGCAGCACCGGCACCGCGTGCCTCGACACCCGGACCGGCAAGGTGCTCTGGGAGCGAAGGGATCTGCCCTGCCGGCATTATCGCGGGCCATCTTCCTCGCCGGTTTCTTTCGAGAATCTGCTCATCCTCACGTTCGACGGCGCTGACCGGCAGTACGTCACCGCGTTGGACAAGGAAACCGGAAAGACCGTCTGGAAAACCGATCGGTCGGTCGCATGGAATGACGAGGGATCATCCGATTCAATGGTGCGGGAGGGAGATCACCGGAAAGCCCACGGCACGCCTCTAATTGCCAACGTCGGCGGCACTCCACAATTGCTCAGCGTCGGAGCCAAAGCCGCGTATGGTTACGAGCCCCGCACCGGCAAGGAAATTTGGCGCGTCGAGTACAATGACTTCTCGAACGCTCCGCGCCCACTTTTTGATCAGGGCCTGGCCTTCATTGTCACTGGGCTGACCAAACGGGAACTTTGGGCCGTCAAACCGGACGGACATGGCGACGTCACTCAGACGCACGTCGTCTGGAAGCAGAAAAAAAGCATCGGCAAATACGCGTCCCCGCTCATTGTGGATGGACTGCTCTACACCGCCTCGGAAGAGAGCTTCGTCACGTGCATCGACGCAGCGACCGGCGACATCGTGTGGAATGAACGGATCGGCGGACAGTACGCCGCCTCGCCAATCTACGGGGATGGACGGCTGTACTTCTTCAGTCAGGACGGCGCCGCCACTGTGCTCAAGCCCGGGCGAAAACTCGAAGTCCTCGCCCGGAACAAGCTCGACGACGGTTTCATGGCATCGCCGGCGGCTGACGGCAAGGCCCTTTACCTGCGCACTCGGACCCATCTTTATCGAGTCGAGAACAGCGACAAGAATGGCTGACCTGAAGTTGAAAAAAGACGCGCTTCGCCGAAGGACCGAAAAAAATTTAGTAGCGCCAATCGGGTTTTCGGCTTCTTTCGTTTCTTTCGGCAATCGGTCTAGATTTGGACGCCGAGCATGCCTTTGCAGGCGTAGCCGAGGCCGAGCGAGAGGACCAGAAAGAGAATCAGCCAATTCATCCGCCATCCCAGCACCAGGATGTCGAGTTCAGGATAACGGACTTCAATGCTCTCGATAACGGATTGGCGGGGGATCGGCGATTCGCCCGGATAAAGCAAGCTCTCTTCTCCTCCAGCGCGAATGGCGGACACCCCTTCCAAGCGCCCGCCCACAACTACCTTTTTGCTCACGGGTAAATTGCCATCGGTGACAATGAGCTCGAACCGCCCGGGCGACACTCCGCGAACTCGCCAGGAAATCTCCTTCAATTCTTCGATGCGCACCCCTTCCGTTTCGATCGCGAGGCTCGCCGGCGCCTTGAGCGTAATCCCTGAGGCCAAGGCTGCGGCGTCGCGAAGCTTCACCTTCACGAGGGCCTGTTCTGCGACGCGCAGCGGGCGGACGCCATAATGAAGGTTGAGCTGAATCAGGATCAACACGGTGGGAACCATCAGAATCAACATCGGCGCCAGAGAGTGCTTGAGGTAATTGAGCGTCCAAATAAAAACCTGAGATTGCACTCCGAAGAATACTCGCAGGTCATCCTTGAACAATCGAAGAGCGATTAGCTCCGCGCTCAGCCGGTTGCGCGTTCGCTGAATGGCTTTCTGGTTTGAGACTTTCCCAAAAACCCAAACCAAAAAAATTCCGCTCAAACCGGATATCCCAACGATCGACCAAAAGGGTCCCAACCATTTCAGCGGGTCGTAGAACAACCCGAAAAGGAAGTTTAAAACAATGTTGATAACCAAGAAGACGAATGTCATGCGATGGCCCTGGGGTTCGCGAATCGCCGTGGTGCAGGTTGGCCTTTGGGGCTTATTTCGTGATTCGTCATTAGTCATTCGTGCTTGGCGAGGCGGGGAGAGGAACCGTCATTTGCAATCAAGGTGTAATTGGATTTTAAATCTCGTTTGGTCTGAGGCGCGCCTCGCTACGAGATATAACCCAGCCCCTTGAGCTTTTGCCGGATCTCTTCCTCCGACTCCGCGCCTTCGAACTGCTTCAGTTCCTTCTCGAGCGCATGATGAACGAATTCCTCGACGGAGGAATAGCCAGCGATGTGCGCATACATTTTGATTTTTTCGTAGAGCGCTTTCTCCAGTTTTACTTTGGGTCCGAACATAGCTTTTCCTTATTTTCGCGGTTCAAGAATTTTTTTGCCAATCATCTCCTGCGGCGGCGCGATGCCGTACTCGTCGAGGAGCGAAACTGTCAGATCAGCCAGCGTGGGAGTTTCGGTTTTGATTCGGCGGTTCGTGACCAAAATTCCCGGCACAACCCGGTAATCGATGCAATGGTCCCCGCTCCAGGGGCTCTTGTTGTCGACGAAGATGTCTTTGGGAAACAATCCCAAAGGACTGTCCGAGGAACTTCGGTACCCGCGGCTGTAACCGACAAGAATGTCGGGACCTTTGTCCTTCTCGGGCCCATGGAAATCGCGACGCGGCCGCACCACGAGTGAGACGGGAGATTGGCCATTGCGAGGATCTTTCATTGCGAGCAGCGCTTTTTCAAGCTGATCAAGCAGCGCGTCATATTCCGGCCCGCTGGCCACGACTCCTCCTTTCTCGCGACCTTTGAGATTGACGTAAAGCCCATTCAACCCGGCGGCATAGGCGCGGCTGCGGGACCAGTCGACGTTCGAGAAGAATTCTCCCGACTCCTGTTTGGTGGGATCCTTGAGGGCAATATAGCCCTGCTCGAGCAGCCATGTGTTCAAATTGACTTCCCAATAGAATGGGGCGAACCCGTGGTCTGACATCACGATCAGCACGGTGTCTGGGCTGATCGATTCACGAACGCGCCCTAATCGCCCATCTAACATCTGGTAAAGTTTGGCGATGCCATCCTTGAGGACATCATCCTGGACATATCCTGGATGCTGGCGATCCATGAAGTGCCATAACATGTGACAGCCTTGATCAACGGTCCCGAAATAGACAAAGAGAAAGTCTTCATCCTGGTGTTTCAGCAGATAATCCAGGGCGCGGGACCGCTCTTCATACGCGAAGATCATCTGGTCCCAGAATTCGCGCGCGGTCAGCACGCCGTGATTAAACGCCTGCGTATCCTCGGGGATGTTGTGCGTATAAAACCGGCCGAGTTCCGAACAAAGATGCTTCGACCAATTCGCGGGATACGAAATCGGCATGACCGGATCTTCAGGATCAATTTGTAACGGGGTGACATAAAGCTCAAATTTTGGATTGAGTTGCTTGAGATAGAAACGCCCGGCCGAACTGACTTTGATGAGGTGCGGAATCGCCTCAAATTCCACGTGCACCCAGTCGCTCCATTCCTTTTCCTTCAAAATGAATTCCTGATCACCGACGACGAACTTCGCTGCGCCAGCCTTGGGATCGAGGTAGACGACAAAATCCTGGGTCATCTTGGGATTGTCATAATCGACCGAAACGTCGCGGCCTTTCTCGCGGAGTTCCAGGCTTTCCTTGCTGGGAAACCGGCGGAATGTATTCGGCGGCCCGTTCAGTTGCGCGTCGACCCGATTGCTCTTCACATTCACTTCGTATATCTCGCCGCCGGAGACAATCGGCGGCCAATCGCGCCGGTGATCGGTGTAGAACGAAAATGTGCCGAGCGAACCGATGATGTCCGGCGTGCCCATCCCCGCCAGCGCTCGGCCGGGAGCTTTGACCGGCGGGAAATTGACCGGCATACGAAAGATGGTGGAACGCAGACCGCGATCTCCGATCATTTGCCAGAAAGTTTTTCCTTTCCGGAGCATTCGCACGCCGCCTCCAGATGTTGGGAATGACCACGAGCCGATGTTGATCGGATGACCTCCGGGATCGGCCTGCGCCATGGAAGAGTAAGGGGCCATCTTGGCCTGATCGACATGGATGAAATCAAAAATTCCATGACCGCCAGGATCCATCCCCGTCATGAACGTCGACCAAGCGACGGGGCTTTGGGGAGGCATCGTTGTCTGCAGTGGCCGGAAATCGCCTTGAGCCATCAGAGCTTTGAAGTTCGGCATTCGGCCCTGCTCGATGAATGTTTGCAATAGCTTCGGATCCATCCCGTCAATGCCGAGCACGACGACTTTTCTTCCCGCCGCGGAGAGATCAAAGGCGCCGCAAAGCCAGCAGCTCACCAGCAACAGGAAGACGAGACCACAATGCGACCCCACAGTCGTGCTGGGCCGGAGAGGGTTCATGAGGGAACACGTTTCCCGCATTGAGCGTGGCGTCCAGGGCATGTGCATGTGCGGCGTGGAATCTCCAATCGTTGTAGACCAACACGATTCTAGAAAAATCTTCACTACCATCCGTCAGAATCCAATAGTCAAAAGTTAACTCGTCGGCGGGCGCACCGCGGGTGTCGTCCTTAATATCGATAATCTGGAGAGCCGCAGAGAAGCCGTTTGTGTTCTAGACGACGACGAAGTGCCCTTTTTCTGGCGTGCGCACGCGCGATGTAAAATCGAAGGCCGAGGCATCGGTTATGTCTGTTAACTTCGCGCCTGGTTCACCATCATGTTCACCGGATTCTGTCTTTCCAGTAATTCGGACGCTGATGGCCATGTCCGACGGCAGCAACCACGACCTGCTCTCCACGAATGAAATAAGCCACGTAATACGGGAACACCGGACAATTCACCCGCCTATAGCCGCCAGTCCGCTCGCGCCAAAGCACCGGCTGTTGCAAAACCACCTGGCAGACCTGCAAGACCTCGCTCCGAAATTTCCATCCCAGGCCCGCTTGTTTCGATTCGTAATACTCAACTGCCGCGTATAGCTCCGCAGACGCCTCTGGGAGGAACTCCAGGATCATCGCCCCAGTCGCCGATCTAATTCGGCGAATACATCCGAAGCGGGAATGCTCTGCACTTGGCCCGCATCGTAGCGCGCGATCCGGGCGCGAATCTCGACATCCCAAATGGAATCGAGCTCTGGTGAGAGAGTTGGCTCAATGCTACTGAGAATCCGGTGGGCAAGCGTCAGGCGCTGATCGGGCGGTAACAGCAATGCCTCGGCAGCGAGTTGTTCTACTGTTTCAGGCATGCAGCTATATTACTCAGACGGGCGCCAGTGTCGAGCACGGCAATCGTAAATCGCGTCTTCTGGGGGGGGCTTCTCGCAGAAATTGCTCGTAAGCGCCGGAACGCCACTCGTCTCCATTATTCTCCTCGTCTATGAGCACAATAACACGTCCCTTGCCCTTTTTGGGCAATTGTGCCGCGGCTTCGGACGGTATGGAAACAACTCCAGTGGCGCTCAGCTCGGTGATGAACTCGACCGCCTTCATGTCTGCAGCTTATTTGTGGGGTCAAACCGCGTCAAATCGTCAAATCCGTTCGCTGTTGCTCGATGCGTTGAGGAACGTTGGCGCGCGGCAATTCACGGGCCGGGCCTCGCGGCGGCGCGGACCACTGGCTGCTCATGATCGGTTTGCCATCCATGTGCGAAGGCACGGGAACACCAAATAGCTCCAGAACAGTCGGAGCGATATCCATAATGCTTGGCCGTTCGGTGTCAATGGGCCGGTTGCAAAAGAGCATGCCCGGGTTCTCGGGTGGATTCATGTTGTGATCGCCGCTCCAGGGCCGCGTGTTGTCCGAGATGACGTGTTCGCCAAAGCCGCCCGTCACGGTTTCCCACGCAACTCGATAACCCGGCGCGAAGCCCACCACGAGGTCGGGCGCATCCTGGACGTAGGGACCCTTGTAGGCTTGGTCCCGATCGTACACCTCGCTTATCGGCGCACCGGCGCGCTCGGGGTCGCGGAGCAGCTTCAGCTTCTCGATGATCTCCCGCTTCAAGCGCGAGGCCTGGTCCTTTGGCACGATCCCGCGCGCCTCGCGGCCGGCGAGGTTCAAATAAATGCCGCCGAAGCCAACGGCATATGCTTGGGTTTTCGACCAATCGACCCGTTGCAACAGGTCCGGAGTCTTGGCAAGTGTGTCCTCGGCCAAATAGCCATTCTGCTGCAACCACCGATTGAGATCGACCGCCCGGCGAAACGGTTTGAAGCCGTGATCTGAAAGCACCATGAGAACAGTCTCAGGATCGATCGCTTTCAGCACTCGGCCCAACAGACCATCCATTTGAACATACAAATCGCGCAGCACATGGGCGTATCGGTCGTCGGTCTCGGATGCTCCCCAATGCTCGTCCTGATGAAACCGGAAAAACATGTGCTGGACCCGATCGGTGATGTCGAACACACAGACAACCGCGCCCTTGCGGGTCTTGCTCAGAGCGTCGAAAAACATTTTCTCACGCTCCTGATGGATATCCTGGGCCTGGCGGAGAAAGGCGTCTTCGCCAATCACGCGCTCGTTCAATCCGGAGGTGTCCTCGGCCACACCCAGCGTGGCAAAGGGACCTTGGCGCTTGGCTAAATAAATCGAATAGGAGACTGGATGCGAAATCGGCAGGGCCGGATGCTCCGGGTCGATTTGAATCGGAGTCACGTAAAGACGGACGTGCGGCTGCAATTCCAAAACCAGAAAGCGCGCGATGGCTTTCACGGTGAATCCGACCGCTGCTTTGTACGCGAGCGAAATCCAGGGGGTGTATTCATTCAGCCGGAGCTCGATCGTCTGGTCCGGCAGTCGAAGTTGGGCGACACCGCCCTTGTCCTCGGGAATGATAATCGAAAAAGGAATTCGCAGTTCGCCTCCGTCCCTCACCAGCGTATTTTGGGGTCCTGGCAATTCCCCCTTGGCCCCGCCCTTGATCTGCTCGAAAGGGCATTGCTGCCCGCTGATAAGAACTCTTTTGTCCGCCGCGTCCGTGGTGAAATAAAAGTAGGTTCCCTGGCTGCCTTTCACATCGGGAACATTCATGGCGGAGAGCAACACGCCGCCAAAACGTTCGGGCGGGAAGGTGATTGGCACGCGCAGGACCGAGCTGAAAATTCCAAACTTGCCAAGGATCGACCAGAAGGACTCGCTCTTTCGGCCGGCGGCAATCACTGGTCTGCCTAACGGAATCCGGTATTTTCCCAGCTTCAGTGTTCGGGCAGGCGCCGTGACATTCGCCGAACTCAACTCGGGCATGAGCGATTTTCGATTGGGCACGAGAAAGTCGTAGATCCGGTGTTTCCCAGGATTGCACCCGGTTTGGAAGGAAGACCAGGCGACGGGCGATTCGGCGGGCAGCGTCGTGGCCAGTCGCGCGAAGGCGCCGGTTTCGCGCAGCCGTGAAAAGTTCGGCAGCAGCCCTTCGTTCATCCATTTCTCCGTCAACTCGGGGTCCTGTCCATCCAAACCAACTATGACCACCCGCTGAGTCCGAGCGAGTCCCGCGACCTTAGGACGGAAGATCCGCTTGAAGAGCCAGCGGAGCGGCCAGGTGAGGAGGACGACGAAGGCCGAGGCCACCGCTGTAAACACGACGAAAAAGGTCGAGACGATCGTGAACCCGGCGCCGGGGCCAAGGTATGCGTGCGTCTCCTGGGGGGCAACCAGCAGCAGGACCAGGACGAAGAGAAGGCGTCGGCGCGCAGCAATTCTCGTTTTGCGGAGCGCGGCTGTGTGCGGAGCACCAGCCGCAGGCTTCAGGGATCCGTAAGTCTTGGATGTGCCGGTATTGCTGCGGCTGGTCCGGAGGACACAGCCGCGCTCCAAACTCATAATGAGAATGGCTGGTCGGCGCGTCGGTTCAGACATGGGCAGCGGTCGAGTGTCGATTGCGGTAAAGACCGGATTCAACGGCGCTGGCCATCGCGTCGACGTTGAGCCGCCGGCCGAGGAAGGCGGAGATGCGTTTGGCCTCACGCAGAGGGTCTTTAACGACCGCTGGATAATCCAGGTACAGCACTCGAAAATTTGGGGTGTGGTTCAGGCGGTAGTAGACCTTCTTCAGGTGCAGTTCGTAATTGGGCCTCATCCTTTCGTCCGGGACCAACGTGCCCGTCGCGCCGTTGCGTTCGAGCATTTTGTTTTGCGAGCGCAAAACTTCTTCGAGGTCGCGCCGCATGAAAAGGACCTGATAGTTCAGGTCTAAAGGCAGGTGTTGGAGGAGAAATGAAATCGTTTTAATCACTTGCCCCCGGTGGTTCTTCAGCCAGCTCTTGTCGATGGTCTTGTCGAGTTCTTTGATCCGCTCGAATTCGTGATACCCCTTGGGATTATCTTCGTCCGGCGTGCGGATCTTGTCCGTCACGATTGGCATTTCTCCCTTTTCCAGCATTTGCATCAACATGGACGTTCCGGAACGCGGCAGGCCGGAAACCAGCACGATTGGCCGGCCATAACGGATGCGATAGTAAAGTGACTTCATAGGCCGCAATACGTGGTTGAAACACCTTCGCTCATTTGCCGCCATCTTGCTGTCACATTAGATCTCCTGTGGAATGTCTCGTCGAGAAATCCCCCCAGATTCTTGACTCAAATCCCAAATGCGAAGCACGAAATTCGAAACAAATTCGAAGGACCGAAATTCAAAGCTCAAAACGAGCACGGGGTTTCGATGAAGGTCAGCGTCCATCATTAGCCTTGTTTTGAACCTTCCGATTTGAAGGGGTCAAGTCCTGATTATAATTTGTCACTTTGAGAGTGGGGGTTCGGAAAGGGTGAGGCGCTCCTCATTGTCTAGCCAGATTTGGTTTATTTTAAGATG
>Ga0209514_10000521_pt1 | contig 77423 bp, 95 predicted proteins | sample Subgrocontami58m_FD_187452 | JGI IMG/M metagenome (GOLD analysis project Ga0209514, IMG submission 187452) | Subsurface groundwater microbial communities from S. Glens Falls, New York, USA - GMW37 contaminated, 5.8 m (SPAdes) (version 3) | ecosystem: Environmental > Aquatic > Deep subsurface >... | reverse complement strand
TCAATATGAAACTTTTTAGCTAAAGATATAGTAGTGGCATCAGTTAAAGATAACCTATGTTCCGAAAATTTTTGTACCAGCTCAAAAGCCTGTCCTTGAATTTCCTCATCCACCCATAGCTGCACCAGAGCATTTGTGGTAATGGCTTTTTGGACAAAATCAATAAACTTTCTAACCAGTTGCGGTTTATGATAAACAAGGAAAGTGACTGTTTCATCTATCACATCATTTGATGTAACAATGATTTTACCTTCCTTGTTGGACTTTTTGATGATATTTTTTACCCGTATGTGATCAGGTTCATCAGACAGATAATATGCCAGCCAGGTTGAACTATCAATAAAAACTTGCATTTAATCTTTTAGATATATTTCGTCAACCCTTAAGGAAAGACCTGGATCGCCGCCTTTGGCAAAGCCGGCCATTTTTAAAAGGGGATTATTTTTCATCGCAGAGCGGTTAAGCATTTTTTCGTATACGGATGCCATTTTGTCTATAATGTCCCGAATAATTTGGGAGCGCGCAATATCAAGATGTCCGGCCAGATTATCCAGGACATCCACTGATTTCGGATTAAGGTAAATCTGGTATCTCTGCATATATACACCATAACATGTATGGTGTATATTGTCAACAGAGAAGAAATTTGGTATATTGGGGGCGTGATTAAAGCCATTCCCAATTTAAAACTTTTTCTGCTTCTGATATTTTTAAGTTTAGTAATCTTTTTGACAGACAGCATTCATCTTCTGGACTTTTTCAAAAGAGGAGCATTTTATTTAACTAACCCCATTTCTTTTGGGCTTTATTCAACTAACCAGCAAATCAAACGGCAATTTAATTTTATTTTTGAAGCGCGCTTGGCGGCCAGGGAAAACAAGGCTTTAAAAGAACAAATGGGTGATCTTTTATCGGAAAATGCTCTCTTGCGGAAAAAACTGGCTGAAACAGAAGCTCTTGTTGCCCAGGAGCAATATCTTGATCCTAAAATCTACAATTTAATACCTGCCCGTCCAATTGGGCTTTCCAGGAATTTAAGGATTGATAAAGGGGAAAGTAGCAGTATTAAGATAGGGCAAGTTGTGGTATTTAAGGATAATTTTATTGGCAAAGTAGTAGAGATTTCAGCCCAAGCTGCCAATATCCGGCTTTTATCCGATCCTGATTCCAAAGTGGCTGCTTTTTCTCAAGGACTTTCCGGAAAAGCAAGAGGAGTTTTAGTGGGTCAATTTGGCACGGATTTTCTGTTTGATAAAATCCTGCATGAGGAACAAGTCAAAGCAGGAGATTTGGTTTATTCGGAAGGGACAGAAAGTTATTTACCAAGAGGTCTAATTCTGGGAAGGGTAAAAGAGGTGATGGAGCGCGAAAATGAAATTTTCAAACAGGCCAAAGTGGAGCCGGTTTTTAGTTTAAGGGATCTGGAACTCATATTTGTGATAGGAGAATAATTTGAAAACATTAATAATTATTCTAATAATTGTTTCTTTTTTGCAGACCACCATCTGGCCGCTTGATTTGGTGCTGGTTATTCTTATCAGCAGGGCTTATCTTAAGGCGCAGAAATCCAATCTTTTTCTTGCCTTTTTCCTGGGACTATTAATCTCCCATTTAACGCTTTTGCCCTTGGGAGTAAAAAGCTCGGTTTATTTGGCGCTTGTACAAATAATTCAAACCCTGTCCAAATCACGGCTCTCGGGACATCCTTTATTAATAGTACCCCTAACTTTTATATTGATTTTAGCTGACAGCGGTTTATCTTTAGCTGTTTGGGCTAGCATTGTATCACTCCCTATTTTTTATTCTTTAAAGATGTGGGAAGAAAGATTTATTCCAACAAAAGAAATTAAACTCCGTATATGAGAAAAAAACGCTTTTTAGATTTTGGAGAGGCAAGCGAGTGGAAAGACCGTTTGCTTCCAAACTTTAATCCCAATATTAAAGAGTTTGACAAAAATCCCTGGATAACAACTTTTTTTTTGATATTAACTTTAGTTTCCTTTTTCCTGATTTTTTTGCGGCTGACTTCTTTGCAAATAGTTAAGGGTAGCATTAACAGGGAGCTGGCAGATGGCAACCGGATTCAAATTAAGATTATCCACGCTCCCCGCGGTGTTATTTTTGACCGGAACAACAAAATTTTAGCTGCTAACTCTCCTGCTTTCCGTTTGTTTGACAAAGAAATAAACAAAGCAAGGCTCATTACCCGCGAAGAAGCACTACAATTGGAAGTAAAAGATGACCCGCCTTCGGCGGATTTGGAAGTGGATAATGTCCGCACCTATCCATATGGGGAAAAATTGGCTCATGTGGTGGGATTTGTGGGTGAAATTTCTCCTGATCAGCTTAAAGCAGGTCAGTTTGCAGGTTATTTAGCTGGAGACAGAATTGGCCAAAGCGGCGTGGAAGCCCAGTATGAAAGTATTCTTAAAGGTAAAGATGGGGGCGAGATTATTGAAACAGATTCCAAAAATAATAAATTACGGATCCTCCGTCGGGTGATGCCGATTCCCGGGAAAAATATTTATTTAACCATTGATGCTGCTTTGCAAGAAAAGGTTTATGCCCAAATGCAAAATACGCTCATCAAATCAGGCAGTTGCTGCGGAGCCGCAATTGCTATGGATCCGGGAAACGGCCAGATACTTTCCCTTGTTTCCATACCCTCATTTGATTCAAATGTTTTTACTAAATATCGCGACGAGGTGGCAATTTCGGAACTTTTCCAAAGATCAGATTTTCCAATTTTAAACCGTGCCATAGCCGGTACCTACCCTCCGGGATCAACTTTTAAAATAGTCTCCAGTATTGCCGCCCTTGCCAGTAATAAAGTTACCCCGCAAACGGAATTTTTAGATACAGGTGAAATTTATCTGGGCGCTTTTAGGTTTTCCAACTGGTATTTTAATCAATACGGGAAAACCGAGGGGGCGGTTAATTTGGTCAAAGCCCTCAAGCGCTCCACAGATACTTATTTTTATCAGGTAGCTCAAATTTTAGGTTTGGATCCTTTAATTGCCTGGGCAAGAAAGCTGCATTTGGGAGAAAAAACAGGCATAGATATTCCGGGTGAAGAAACTGGTTTAGTGCCGGATGGAACCTGGAAACTGAAAAATACAGGAGAGATTTGGTACCCGGGAGACACCCTGCATCTATCTATTGGCCAGGGGTTTATTTTGACAACTCCTTTGCAAATTTTAAGTTTGACTTCATTTGTGGCAAATAACGGTGTTTTGTACAAACCCAAACTCCTCCAGTCCAAAAAAGAACTTGTGCTTTCCGACATTGTTTCCAAAGAACAACTTAAATCAATCAGGCAGGGGTTGTTGGAAGTGCCCAAAGCAGGGGGGACTGCCTGGCCGTTTTTTACTTTTCCAATTCAAACAGCCGGCAAAACCGGAACAGCAGAATATGGTGACCCCAAAAACCGCACTCATGCCTGGTATACGGCATATGCCCCTGCAGATGATCCAAAAATTGCCATGACTGTTTTAATAGAAGGAGGAGGAGAGGGATCATCAGTGGCAGCACTGGTGGTGAAAGAAGCTTTCCGCTGGTTTTTTTCTCCTGATAAAAATAAACTGATTCAGGATATCTATGTTACTGCATCCGAATCAGCCAGAACTTTGGGGGAATAGAGTATAAAGTGTGCTATAGCTTTAACGGATTACTAATGGCATAGGGAGACTTTAGCGTAATGGCTCTATTTGGTAATGGTAAGCCTTTTTCTTGGTAAAGAGCCTGAATAACTCTTTCATAGGTTTGCGCATAAGAATTTAAATCTTCAGTGAATTCTTGTTCATCCTGTAACTGTAATGACCTAGAACTTGTTTCATAACTCAAGCTGGTATAATTTAGTGTATGGCAGAATCAGAGTTACCATCAGTTACAGAACAAACAGTTAAGGTTCCTGTTACCCGGTTAACTGCAGATTATTTAATTGAAGAGAAAGGTTTTGATCCTACTACTGCAAGGGTGATTGTGGAGTATGCAAACCTTTTAACAGGATCTAACAGGATAGTTGATGAAGAGTTTTTAGATGTGTTTCAAGGCAGGACAACAGCACTTCAGCAACAAGGTATTACAGTTAGACAAGAAACAGTTGAAATAGATCCCCATTCCAAAACACCAATTAGAAAGTATTATACGGCTGATTGGCAAAGAACAGATACAGATTATGTGCCTAGAGGGCAAAGAGGAGAGCCCAGTTTGAATTTTCCAATTTTAGAGAAGAGTTTTGTAATTACCAATCAAAAAAAGCTTGACCTTAAAAAGTAATTTAACTCCTTATTATCTAGCCTCAGTTTGACAGATAAATTCAGGCAGGATACCCTCAGATTAGTTAAAGAAATGAGGTGATTTACATCGCTGAACTAAATGTTATTTAGCCAATAATTGACAAAATATACCCATGGGATTTTTTTGTCAAGAATTTAACAAGAATTTAAACCGAGGATTTAAACTCCAAAAAAATCTCTAAATTCTTTATCCCTTTCAATGGTCGAAACTCGAAACATCCTGACATATTTACCTATTCCTAAATATTCTCTTAAAAATTCTACCTGTTTTTCGCAGGGCCAAGCATGAAGAAAAACGCTTTCATGTAGGGGATAAAATCCCCAGGCGTTTAGGTATTCACGCAAAATTGCTCTTACACGGTGCAGATTTTTTGGAATGTCATAACTGATAAGATGCCACCGGTCGTCCCAAATTTTAGGTTTTTCCACTGCCAGTTCGTCTATGGCAAATTTTAATATCCTTCGGTTGCCTTTATCCGTGATTTTAACAACCTGCATTCCGTCTTTTTCATCAAACTCCACCAGTTTTTGTTTTTCCAGTCTTTCCAGCGTTCTTTTAAGATAGGGGATATTAAATCTTTTCCAGGCATTATATTCATTTTGTCTTTGACGATTGAGAAATGGTTTTAAGACCATTGGTAAACCAGGGGCAACCATAGCCGCTGTCACAAAAACGCCAGCTCCAACCAGTTTTAAAACTTCCTTTACAGGAGCATATTTCCTTTCAAAAATTTCTTTGTCCATTTGTCTTAAAAGCGTTTTTGAAATTGCTTCTATAGTTTGGTTGTCAAACATTATTGACAGATTAATCCCATGGGATGAAATTGTCAAGACTCAAAGTAGTACAATCACTTATTGTAAGGACTGAATTTTTCATGAGATAATAGAGTTAATGAAGAATTTGCCCAAACCATTACTTGTGGCTGCTACCTTGACAGCAGTAATTCTGACAGCCCTTATAACTTATGGCCTAAACTCCGGCGGAGTCAAAAAAAGCGACATTGACATTGCTGTCAATCAAGCAAAATATTTATACCAGATGAAAAGATCGCAAAATGAGGATTTATCAAATGGTCCCTGTATTTCCAATGCTTTAATGCCGGACTGGGTGGCAGATATTGCCCATAGTCCCAGGGAAGCAAAAGATAATTTACCCGAGAATCAGTGCCCTGCTTATTTAGAAGGCCGGGCCCGTCATTTTGTGGAACTAGATTTGGAAGGAAATTTGATACGGGCAAAATAAATTTGAAATTCAGAATTTTAAATTTAAAATGAATTTTTAATGATTAAATGTTTAAAATATTAAAAATTAAGACATTTATATTTGAATAAAAATTGAAAATTGAAAATTATTTTTTTATGAAGTACCTATTACTGCCAACACATTTAATTAAATTCTGGTATATAGAGAGTTTTGATGTTTTTTTTAGGACCTGGAAAAACCTGATTCTTTTTCTGGAAGAAGATTTGGCAGTAGGACTTATGTGGAAGCTTATTTTCACCCCGCTTTTTCATGATTCAAGTTATATTGGCAGGGGTTTAAGCATAGCTTTCAGAATGGGGAGGATCTTAATTGGACTTTTTGCTTTTGCAATAGCTACAGCTTTGATGATTATAATTAGTATTTACTGGTTGCTGCTTCCAATGCTTGCCGTAGCAGATATACTGCAACTTTTAAGCAGAGCTTTGTTTTTATCAGGTATTGGGCTTTTTATTATCCATGTGTCAACCCATCCTCACAAAAAAATTTGGTCCATTCGGCAGCCTCAGGATAAACAGGGTGAAAATTTATGGTCTGCTTCAACTATAAAAAAAGAGGATCTGACTTTTAAAAAACTGCTTCTTGACCCGGAAGTGGTTAATCTTTTGTCAAACCTGGAACTTGAGGTAAGCCACCTGCCTGATTTGCAGATTGCTGATGCAGATAAACTTGCAGAAATTGCTTTTGAGTTGGCTAAAGCATCCGGCGCAACGTATGTTACCCCTTATTATTTTTTTGTGGCGCAAATACAGGAAATTCCCAATATTGACCAGTTTTTGCTTAAAATGGATTTGAGTCTGGAAGATTTTAACCAGGCGCTTTTTTATCTGGAGAAAAAAAGGCAAAACTGGCGGACAGTATTTATCTGGGATACGGATTTTGCCGTGCACCACCTCAAAGGAGTAAACAGAGGATGGTTGGGAACTCCCACTCCGGCTTTGGATTTGGTGGGAGCGGATTTAACTAAAGAAGCGGCAAAATACGGCTTCCCCGAACTGATAAGGAAAAGCGGCATTTTTGAGGAAATAACCCATATTTTATCCCAAACTACAGGCAGAAATGTGGCGGTGGTGGGACCGCCGGGCAGCGGTAAATCAGCATTAATTAAATATCTGGCCCAGAAAATTGTGGCAGGGGATGCGCCGGAAGCCTTGTCTACCAAAAGATTAGTGCTTTTGGATTTTACCAAGCTTTTGGCAGGCATTAAAACCCAGGGAGATTTGGCAGAGCGGATTAAAGAAATTTTCGAGGAGGTGGAATATGCCCAAAATGTCATTATTGTTATTGAAGAAATACACAATTTAGGATTAGGCGAGGCAGGGACAAGTTTTAATTTATATTCTTTAATGTCGTCCTATCTTGAATCAGACGGCTTTCAATTTATTGCAACAACAGAAACAGAAAACTACAGCAGGATTTTGGAAAAACAGGGAAGCTTTGCCAGACTTTTTAGAAAAATTGAGCTTTCTCCGGCCACAGAAGAGGAAACTTTAGAGGTGCTGGCGGATCGGGCCATTACTGTAGAACGGAAAAACAAAATCAAAATTAGCTACATGGCTTTAAAAGAGGCTGTAAAATTGGCTCAAAAACTGATCCATGACAGAGTGCTTCCGGATTCGGCAATCAGCGTTTTAAAAGAGGCTCAAACCAAAGCTATTAATGGGTGGGTGACCAAAGATATTGTAAGAGCAGTGGTATCGCAGTTTGTCCATGTTCCGCTGGTTGATTTGGGTACAGCTGATAAAAGCAAACTGTTGAATCTGGAGGCTGAAATACACGGGAGACTAATTGATCAGGAACAGGCAGTCAAAGCAGTGGCAGATACTTTAAGGCGTTCTGTGACTGGTTTGAGGGAAGAGAACAGGCCAATAGGGTCGTTTTTGTTTGTGGGCCCAACAGGAGTTGGCAAGACCGAACTGGCCAAAACTTTATCAGATGTATATTTTAAGCAAGAGGGATCTTTCATCAGGTTTGACATGTCTGAATATCAAAATCCCGAGTCTGTGGCAAGGTTAATTGGGGCATCCGGCGAGGGTGGGCAACTGACAGAATTAATAAGAAATAGGCCCTATGCATTGCTTTTGCTTGATGAGTTTGAAAAAGCCGATCCGAAAATTTTGACTTTGTTTTTGCAGGTTTTAGATGATGGTAGGTTAACAGATGGGGCAGGAAGGACTGTGGATTTTACCAATACTATTATTATTGTCACTTCCAATGCCGGATCACTCTCAATTGCCCAGGGGCTTTCATCCGGAAAGACACTGGATGTAATAGATAAAGAGGTTAATGAGGAACTGCTAAAAGTTTTCAGGCCGGAATTGGTTAACCGTTTTGATGAGATAGTTATATTTAAGCCTTTATCACCGGAGGATTTGCAAAAGATTGTGGGAATAAAACTGGCCGGCTTAAAAAAACAAATGAAGGATAAAGGATATCTGGTAGAGTTTGACGAACAACTGGTAATAGAGCTCGGCAGGCGCGGCTTTGACCCTGTTTTGGGCGCCCGTCCCTTGCGCCGCCTCATCCAAGACACCCTTGAATCCAAACTTTCCAAACTAATTTTGGAAAATAAACTGGTTAAAGGAGAAATTTTCCAAGCTGGAGTAGAACTTTTGTGATGAAAATAATAATTATAATTGTTATAACTATTATAATTGTTATACTTCCTGTTTCTGCTAATGCGCAGACCAATCTTAATGAGGTAAACCAGAAAGTATGTAGCAGGTTTGAGGGGGATTTAGTGAAGATGGCAGCTATTATGGAGGAATTGCGCAGAAGAAAAGGCATTACAGAAACTCGGGTGGCTTTTGGAGGGATAGATTCTCCCATAAAAAGCGCTGATTATCAAATTACTTATGCTGCCGAAGCTTTGGCTTTTCAAAAAGCCCAAAAATATACATCATTAAATGATGTACGTTATTCTCTGCAAACCCTGGCCGGGAAAATTTTAAGAGCTAAAGCAGAGGTTAGAAAGGCGCTAAAATGAATAAAAAGCTAATTCTAATAATTATTATTATCTTTATAATTATTATAACGGTTATATTCAGAAATCAAAAAAATGCAGAAAAAAATTTAATAAACCCTGGAGTAGCAACTACTGAACTAACTCAAACTCCCAGTCCCACTCCCAAAACTTTTAAATTTGATGCATCCACAGATTTGGAAAAGGAGCTTGAGTCAATTGACCCCAAAGTGTTAGACTCTGATTTAAATGAATAATCTTGTAATTGTTGAAAGTCCGACCAAAGCCCGGACCCTACAGAGATTTTTGGGTAGTGAATATCAAATTGAGGCCTCCATGGGGCATGTGCGGGATTTGCCAAAGTCAGAGCTTGGTATTGATACAGAACATAATTTTGAGCCCCAATATATTATTCCCCGGGCTAAAATAAAACAGGTCAACCAGCTTAAAAAAACCGCAAAGTTGGCTAAAACTTTGTGGCTGGCCACAGACCCTGACAGGGAAGGGGAAGCAATAGCATGGCATATTAAAGAGTTAATCGTGAATCGTGAATCGTCTATCGGTAAGGAAAACGATAATCGATATACGATAAACAATATCCGACGGGTGGTTTTTCATGAGATTACAGAGGAGGCTATCAAAGAAGCTTTTAAAAAACCCAGGGATTTGGATATGCAGCTTATTGACGCGCAACAAGCCCGTAGGGTTTTAGACCGGCTTGTTGGCTACAAACTCTCCCCTTTGCTTTGGACAAAGGTAAAAAGAGGTTTATCTGCAGGCAGAGTACAATCAGTGGCACTGCGTTTGATTGTGGAGCGGGAAAGAGAAGTATTAGCTTTTAAAGCTGATGAATACTGGATTATAGAAGCGCAGTTGAAAAATTCGGATGTCTTCATCGCAACTTTAATTCAGCAAAACAATAAAAAATTAAATATAAAAAATGAGATAGAAGCCAAAGAACATATTAAAAATCTGGAGAAATCTTCTTATTTAGTGTCTAAAGTTACTCAAAAAGAAGTCCGCCGCTATCCTTATCCTCCTTTTACCACTTCTACAATGCAACAGGCCGCCTCTAATAAACTTGGGATGTCTGCCAAAAAAACCATGATGCTCTCGCAAGCTTTGTACGAGAGAGGACTTATTACTTATATGAGAACAGATTCTGTGAATTTATCAGCCTCGGCAATACAATCTGTAAGAGAATATATACTGCAAAATTTTGACAAGAGATTTGTACCCCCGGCACCAAGAATTTTTAAGACAAAATCCAAAAATGTCCAGGAAGCTCATGAAGCTATCCGCCCCACAGATGCCGGGCGCGCTCTGTCGCTTGCAGGGGGGGAGGCGGGGTTAACCAGAGATCATGCCAGATTATATGAGCTGATTTGGAAAAGATTTGTGGCCTGCCAGATGAGCGAGGCAGTTATGGATCAAACAATAGTGGATATAACGGCCGGTAGTTACTTACTTCGTGTTACAGGCAGCGTTTTGAAATTTGAAGGATGGTTAAAACTTTATGGTAAGGATGTGGAAGAGGAGACAGAAGAAAAAAATCAGGTTTTGCCGAAGCTGACAGAAAATCAACTCTTAAATTTGGAAAAACTGTTGCCCACACAGCATTTTACAGAGCCTCCTCCCAGATATAATGAAGCATCTTTAATCAAAAAACTGGAAGAGCTGGGGATTGGCCGGCCCAGTACTTATGCTCCTATTTTATCAACCATCCAGGAGCGTTTTTATGTGGAGAAAAAAGAGAAAAAATTTATCCCCACTGTTTTGGGATTTGCGGTTTGTGATTTTTTAATAAAATATTTTCCGGATGTATTTGATTATCAGTTTACGGCTCAAATGGAGGATAAGCTGGATGAAATATCCAGGGGAGAGCGGCAGTGGGTGCCAACTATCCGTGAGTTTTACGACCCTTTTTCGAAAAAGCTGGAAGAAACAGGAGAAACAGCGGAAAAAGTAAAAGTGGCAGTAGAACTGGCAGGTAAAAAATGTTCTGATTGCGGTAAAGATTTAATTATCAGAGTGGGCAGGTTTGGAAAATTCTTGGCCTGTTCCGGCTTTCCCGATTGCAAACATACGGAAAGCCTGGAGGAAAAAATTAATGTAAAATGTCCTGATGATGGAGGGGATGTTGTGGTAAGAAGAACCAGAAAAGGCAAAACTTTTTACGGCTGTAAAAACTGGCCGGTCTGCAAATTTGCCAGCTGGGCCAAGCCGAAAGGAGTAACCGCACCCGAGGTGTCTACCTAGCACACACCCGGTGTGGGTAAACACATCTAAAAATTTTTCCTCATTGACAAGGTAGGCCTATATTTAGTAATATAATAAGGGTCTCAAAAAGTTCCCCCAAGAGCAGGATTTCTGTTATGAAGTATATTTTTGTTAGTGGCGGTGTTATTAGTGGAATTGGCAAAGGCACAACTGCTGCCTCTATTGGTTTCCTTTTAAAATCCCAAGGATACAAAATTGCCCCTATTAAATTTGAAAATTATTTAAATTTAGATGCCGGCACCATCAATCCCATTGAGCATGGTGATCCCTTTCTTTGTGAAGACGGAACAGAAGCTGATATGGATATTGGCACTTATGAAAAATTCCTTGATGAAGATATGGGCAAGAGTAATTTTGTTACCATGGGACAAATTTATCAGGAAGTGATAGATAAAGAACGCCGTTTTGAATACAACGGAGAAGATGTGGAAGCTATTCCTTATATCACTGATGAGATTATCAAGCGCATTAATAACGCAGGCAGACTAAAAAAAGCAGACATTGTGATTATCGAGTTGGGCGGAACAGCAGGTGAGTATCAAAATGTTTTTTACTATGAAGCCTCCAGAATCATGACTTTGCAACGTCCGGGTGATGTTTTGCACATTCATGTCTCATACGTACCCACTCCGCCACATCTGGGAGAACCCAAAACAAAACCAACCCAGCTGTCTGTCAGAACCTTAAATTCAATGGGGATTCAGCCGGATTTTGTGATAACCCGCTCGGAAAAATATCTGGATCAAAGGAGACGGGAGAGATTTGCCCTGTTTTGCAACATGAAGCCGGAAGATATTATTTCCAATCCGGATCTAGCATCTGTTTACGAGATTCCGCTGGTTTTGCACAAACAGGGAATGGAAGAAAAAATCCTTAAGAAACTGGGACTAAAATTAAGGAAATCAGATTTGTCAGCGTGGGAAGCTTTGGTGGAAAAAATAAATGCTAAAAAAGAAAAAGAAATAGAAATAGCCATAGTAGGCAAGTATTTTGGAACAGGTGATTATCAACTGAAAGATTCTTATGCTGCGCTTTTTGATGCTATTGACCATGCCTGTTTTTCAATTGGGGTGAGGGTAAAAACTAAATGGATTGATGCGGAAAAAGTGGAGAAGGATGGCTTCGAAATTATCGGCAGACCTGATGGAATAATTGTGCCTATTGGCTGGGGAGAGAGAGGATCTGAAGGAATGATAACTGCGACCTCTTATGCCAGAAAAAAAGAAATTCCCTATTTGGGTTTATGTTACGGCATGCAGCTTGCGGTGATTGCTTTTGCCCGGGATGTGTTGGGTTGGAAAGATGCCAATACCACTGAAAATGATAAAGAAACCAAGCATCCTGTTATCCATTTAATGCCTAAGCAACAAGAGTTTATGGAAAAGCGGGCTTATGGAGGAACCATGAGACTTGGGAGCTGGGATGCTGTGGTTGCGAAAGGTACCAAAACTTTTGAGATTTACCAAAAAGAACTCACTTCCGAGCGCCACAGGCACAGGTATGAGTTTAACAGTGAGTATGTAAAAGATTTTGAAAAAGCAGGGATGGTTATATCTGCCAGGTCTGTTAAAGAAAATCTGGTGGAAATAATTGAGCTTCCGGAGGGTCAGCATCCATTTTATCTGGGAACCCAGGGCCACCCCGAATACAAATCCCGCCCCCTTTCTCCCCATCCCATCTTTTTGGCATTTATTAAAGCGGCATCAAGAGATCTTAGAAATCAATAGCCACGCATGTCCAGACGTATTATTCTATGAAATGCATGGCTGTTGACAAAATATCTATTTAATCTCAGTGACTCGACCCTTTCATTATCCAAGGAAAGGCCTCCTAGAACTTGTCTTCCAGTTATTCCCCCTGTTTTAAGGCAATCAAATAGAGAATCAACATATCGTCTGGACCTTTTTTCTACCTGATTAAGCTCATGCCATTCTCTAAAATAGTTAACTATCCTGACCCCAGCATCAACAATACCTCCTAACAGTACTGTGGATCCAATTCCCATACTTGTATCGCTTCGTTCTGGACTCTGTCTTGTCATGACGGTATCATAATACAAGGGATATGATAAAAAAGCAAGGATTATTTATTGTTAACCTCAACATCATAAGGCTGGGCCTTGCATGCCTAAATGATATTCCCTCTTGACCCATTCGACTTCGCTCAGGGTCAACCCTGAAGAATTTGAAGGGTTGAAATATTTTTCTTAAAGTTTTGTAGTATAATACTGGTATGATAAGGCCAAAGATTATTTCTGACCCAAACATTTTAAGCGGTAAACCAATAATTGCCGGAACAAGGATTTCGGTAGAGCTTATTATGAACTTTTTAGGTGCCGGAATGAGTGTCAGGGATATCCTTAGTGAGTATACTGAACTGAAAAAGAACGAGGTTTTAGCTGCTATAGATTATGCTACTAATTTGGTTGCCAGATCGAAAACCAGCAGGAATGATTATAAATCAGATTTTTCTGTAACCTTGCATGAAATTACTCGCTGATGAGAATTTTCCTCCATCTTTAGTTTCCTATTTACAAAGGAAGAGACATAATGTTAAAAGAATTCAGAGATCTTTGAGCGGGGTATCTGATTTGGCAGTTAGAAAAAAAGCTTTACTTGAGAAAAGGATAATAATTAGTTTTGATAAGGATTATCTGAAATCAGTTGAAAGAGAGGAAAGGGCGAGCGTGTTGGTTTTAGATTTTCCAAGACTCAAACCAGGGGAGATAATTTCTTATATGGATGAAATAATTAACGCTGTCAGTCAATTAAAAAGAAAAAAGAAACCATTTGTAGCTTGTTACTCTGAAGCAGGACTGGAAATTGTTGACATTCCTAGTCTATAGGTATAAAATTCACCAATTATGCCTTTGGAAACAGTCACTCGTGAACAATTTAGAGAAGTTTTTGGTGATGTTTCGGAATTAACACAACCAACAGTATTTCTTGATCCAGAAGGCCATAGAATTATTACGTCTTTTGATAATTTAAAAGTAGAAGACCACGGACACAATCACCTTACAGGCGTATTAGAAACATCTCCGCATGATAATAAAGACAGGGATCCTCAAGATGACCCGCGTTCTTATCCTGATGATGCATATTTAATTAGAGTTCAATATGATAATGGATATTGCCAAACAGGTAGGACAGCTAAGACACGGCAAACTTTTCGCAGAACCACCCGGGAGGCCTGGGGTGAAGAAAAACCAGAACCTAGTTTAACACTGTTGTTTGGTCATATGCAATACGATTTTGGGCCAGTCAGTATTTATTACAGGGTCATGCCAGTTTCTTCTTTTCATGCTGGTTATAATTTTTTACTTAATGATCCAAATTCATATAAAGTATCTATAGAGGTTATGCCGAATTCCCCGGATTTGGAAGAAAAGCCTCCTCTGGCTCAAGTTTCTTATACTGGAGGAAATATAAAAGTGCCTCTGCGTGGAGAGTTTGTAAGTACTGAATATGATGAGGCGCTGACAAATGGTGTGGAAGAACGCGGTACAGGTTCTTATGAGTATGCTTATTTTTTGAGTGAATTATTAAGAGGTATTAGAATAGGGAGAACACGATTTGAAAATAAACAAAGAGCTGAACTTGAGGGGTTTGAACGGGAAGCAAAGCTTAATCCTAAAAGACCATATTTATTAAAAGGTTCACCATATAAAGTGGGCGTTTACCATCGTTTTCCCGAGATGGGTCCTTATAGGTTTGGAGAAAGCAGATTAAGTTTTGCCAGAATGAATACAAAAACCGGGGAAGAATGGCTTCTCTCTGTACCGGAGTGGATAGATAATAAGGGTTTTATCCGTAATTTATCAGGAGCAATGTTTCGTGATTTCTTTTATCAATATCCTGCGGTTTTTGGAGTCAGAAGGCCCGGACAGGAAGATCAATGGTTTGGAACACATGGAGTAAGCGTACGAGAAAGAGAAATATTAGCTGCACCTTCAGAGCCAACCTTACTTGCATAAGTGATATTTAAATTATATTCCCTCTTGAATATTTTTCCGATTGATTTAAAGTGGTCTTATGAAAAAGAAAAGGGAAGTAGTTTATGCTTTTATTGACAGCCAGAATTTAAATCTAGGGGTAAGAGCCAGTGGATGGATATTAGATTTTGCAAAATTCAGAGAATATTTAGATGCTAAATATAAAGTACAGAAAGCATTTCTTTTTATTGGCTTTATCCCGAAGAATCAATCTCTCTATGACTCTTTAAATAAGGCAGGATATAAAATAATTTTCAAGCCTACAGTCAAAGGAAAGAAGAAAGGTCTGGGTAAAACTAAAGGCAATGTGGATGCGGAATTAGTACTTCACTCCATGATTGAATTTCCCAATTACAACAATGCGATAATCGTTTCAGGTGATGGTGATTTTTACTGTCTTGCCGAATACTTGGATAAAAAGAATAAACTTGCTAAAATCATTGTTCCTAATGATAAATACTCTTCTTTATTGAGGAAATTCGCAAAGTATATCGTTTCGGTGAATTTATTCAAAGACAAAGTGAAGAGAGGGTAAAAAAAGAGAGGCATTCCCGCGGGATGAAACCCTTTGGTAGTCCTCTCATCGTGATATAACTATCATAACACAATATGAATAAAAAGCAAGAGGTATTTATCGTTATAGAAGGAATAGACGGGTCGGGAAAAACAACCCAGATAAATTTACTTGCACAATTTCTTAAAGAAAAAAATATTGATTTCGAGGTGATCAGTTTTCCTCAATATGGCAAAAATAAATATGCAAAGAAAATTTTTGATTATCTTTCGGGGAAAATGGGAAACTTAAAAGAGGTTGATCCATATGAAATGGCCAAACTTTATGCTGGTGATAGAAAAACTGTCAGAGATTTGATTAAAAAATGGTTAACAGAGGGAAAATTGGTCGTAGCCAACAGGTATATTTCTTCGTCAAAAGCCCATTTGGGAGCTAATTTAGCGGAAGACAAAAGAGAAGAATTTATTAAATGGATTGACCGCCTGGAATATGAAGAAAACAGCATGCCAAAAGAAGACTTGACAATTTTATTATCTGTTGATCCCAAAATCGGCCAAAAAAACTCTCAAGAAAAAAATCATCCTGATCTTCATGAAGAAAGTTTAAAGCATCTTCAAAAAGCTAATGAGATTTTTCTGGAACTTACTAAAAAAGAACTCAACTGGTATGTTATCGATTGCATGAAAGATGGAAAGATGGGAAGTAAAGAAAATATTCATGAGGATATATTAAAAATTTTAGAAAGTAAGATTTTTTAATACAGAAAATGTTTTTTCAACATTCCCACTCTCAACAATAATTGTGAGTTCTGTATAGGTAGATAAAATCTCTATAACATTAATATTTTCCCAAGCCAGCATTTTTAAGATTTGATAATAAACTCCTGGCATATAAACTACCTCTTTTGGCAGGCGAATAGTCACGGACGACAAATTATTAATATTGGTAGCCATAACTTCTTCTTTAAAAATTTTCTTTATATTTTCTGTAATTTCAGAGCTTGCAATAAATGTGGTTTCTCTTATGCCTTCAGAAAGTGTGCAGACTATATCTTGCTTTGTAGCTATTTGATTAAATAATTGGCGCGTTTTCTCCGGCAAAGTTTTGGAGTTTTGGAAAGTAAACTCACTTAAGTTAGACCTGACTGTTAAATCAGTTAGATTAATAGCCTGATTTTTTGTTTTACTTTTTGCCAGCTTTTCGCTAATTCTTTTTAGAGCCATAACAATAGCCCCTTCTTTTATAGATTTATAAAGTTTTTTCTCAATTTGCGGGCGGATTTCCCTTGCAAAAGCTGAATAATTAATAATTCCTTTGGATAATCCCTCCTCAATTAGGGGATAGGACTTAATAATGTCATTTAGGGTATCAGCAATGCTAATCATGTTAAAATTTTAACATTTAATATGAATTTTGTCAAGAATACATAAAAATTTGACACATCTTATTCCTAAGCGTATCATCTCCGCATGAACAATTCTGAAAGACCCATAGTGGATAAATTCGGCGGTCATTCCATGTATGATGCCGATACAATCAGACAATCTGCCGAAATAGTCCGGTCTGATCCTGATCGGCGTTTTATAGTGGTTTCTGCTCCCAAGGGTATTACCGATCTTTTGAGGATCGCATCAACCCAGGATGGTTTGCCGGATGATAATGGTTTATTTAGCACTTTGGAGAATCGTGAGGCTGCTTTTGCGCAAGCTACGGAGAGATTTTCCGTAATTGGTCAAGAATTGGGTTGCCGGGATGTTAATGACTGGATAGATCAGGTTCGCCAAGGAGTTTTTTCGGATAATGATATTGACTGGTCAATGTCCAGAGGCGAGTGGTTGATGGCTAAAATCTTCGCTAATTATCTAGGCGCGACTTTTATCGATGCGGAAGAAATAATACGCATAAGAGGAGATCGGTATGTTGACCCTGTTTCCTATGGTTTAATCGGAGAAAGGCTTTTGCCGGAACAGGGAGTATGCATTATCCCGGGATATTATGGTTTGGATGAAATGGGTCATATAAGAACATTTCCCAGAGGAGGATCTGACATAACAGGGGCTGTAATGGCAAGAGGTATCAATGCCAGACTTTATGAGAATTGGACCAATACAAACGGGGTTTTGGCTGCCAATCCGAAAATTTTCCCTGGAAAAGAATTAATCTCTATTAATGAATTGACCCTTGAAGAAATGAGAGAGATGGGAAATGGCGGAACCACAGTTTTACAACGAGATGCAATTCTTCCCTTAATTGATACTGATATTCTACTAATTGTCAAAAATACCTTTAATCCGAATCATCCTGGGACGAAAATTGTTAGGGGAAGGCAAAAATTTGAGGGTGAACATGTAATAGGAGTGGCAAGCGAGGAAGGATTTATATCAGTTAATATCCAAAAACACGGGATGAATGAGGAAATAGGAGTAGGGCGAGGGATACTGGAACAGTTTGAATCTTCTGGAGTTTCGTATGAACATAATCCTTCGGGGCGCGACTATGTATCCGTAATAGTAAATAGAACCTATCTTGATCGTTTATCATCTATAATGGATAATCTTAGACGCGATATACAGCCGGATAGAATTTGGGTTCAAGAAAATCTTGGACTTTTATCTTTGGTTGGGCAGGGTATAGAAGAACATGCAACTAGGGTATCCAGAATGCTTTTTTCAGCGTTAGATGATGCTTCAATACCAGTGAAAGCTTTTAGCTACGGGGCTTCGGGTATAAGTATGGTTGTTGCTGTGGATAATGATCGGCTTGAGGAGGCAGTGAAACTTGCATATGAATTTTTCATTGAAAAAAAATAATATTCCCACTTGAAAAAGGATTTTAATTTACTGCTAAAATTTCTAAATTAGGAACCCTGGAAAAATGTTTGAGATTAGCGGTAACGAGAACCAGATTATTGGCAACACAGGTAGCAGCAAGCAGAATATCCAAGTCTTCTATGACCTCCCCTTTTACTTTAAGATGAGCTCTAATTTGTCCAAAATGTCTGGCAATGTCCTCATCTATACCATAAATCTGGCTCATCCCTGTAAAAAAATCCAACACTCCTTTTTCTATTTTTTCTTTTTCCCGGACGCGGTAAATTCCCTCATATAGTTCTGCCAAACAAATATATGAGGATGTAAGTTCTCCTTCTAAATTATTGATGGTTTCAACAGCAGATCTTTTATCGCGCAGATAATTGATGATTACTGAAGTGTCAATTAAATAGGCTTTCATAAAGAGATAGGATATTTGCGTGATTTCTTTTTAGATACTTTCTTCCACAAACTATCAGTATCCAAAGCTGTCCCTTTCCATGCCCCTGCAGTCTTTATTAAAAGTTTCCTTTTTTCTTCGGGAGCTGGTTTCAAAATTGCAAAAGGCTCACCGCCTTTGGTCAGGATGACGGCATCGGTTTTGGCAAGATTTTTAGTTAATCCACCAAAATTACGACGAAGTTCGGTAATAGATATTATTCTGGGAAATGAACCGTTCATATTTTCATTATACCACAAAATTCATTTTGTCAAGTATTTTAATATGCATTATTTTGATCATTTTTATGCATGGTAATTTCCCTCTTGAAAAAAAAGCTCTTACGGCATAAAGTATGAAAGTTAATATGGTTAAAAGAAAATCTAAAGCGCCGGATATTGTTGGAACTTTGCCTGATTGGGTAATTAAAGAATATATTAAAAAAGGGATTATTAAAATTGATCCTTTGCCCAAAAAGTGGGAGGAAGCAGTGGATGAGGTAACTATTGATTTTCATTTGGGAAATAAGTTGCGGGTTTTTACTGATCAGGGTTTAAATACCATTGATACTAAATATGCTTCAAAAGAAGACATGGAAGGAATGATGAGGTTGGTGGAATTAAAACAGGGCCAGCCGTTTATTTTAACAGAACATGATTTTGTGATTGCTACCACAAAAGAAAGACTAACTTTGCCGGATAATATTGTTGGGCATTTGCATGGAAAAAGTTCCCTTGCTAGATTAGGTGTTGTGGTTCATTCAACAGCAGCCAGATTTGACCCGGGCTGGGACGGGCATCCGGTTTTGGAATTTGGCACTTTTTTAAAAGGCAAAAAATTAGTTATTTATGAAGGGTCTTCAATCTGCGCTTTTTCTTTTGAAAAGTTGTCTGCTCCTGTGGAGAGGTCATACAAGAAAAGTCCTAATAATAGGTATGGGGGAAGCAAATTGCCTGAAGTTTCAAATATAACAGGGAGAAAAAATGTCCGTTCTAGGAATAAATGAAGTTTTAAAAAGGGTTAAAAAAGAAAAGTTAATAGAAAATCTCGGGAAAAGAGAATTAAAAAATCCTGAAGGAGTAGGAGTAGATTTAAGGCTGGGTGCAGTTTATAAAATTATTTCCGGTGGAGCATTTATTGAAGCAGATTTAGGTAAAAGAAAGGGAGTAAAGACAAAAGAAATTGCAAAGTACAAAAAAAGCGGAAAACAGCAAGAAATAATAATAAAGCCGGGAGATTATTATTTAGTATCAACTGTGGAGATAATAAATACCCCAAAAGATTTAATGCCGGTTTTGTTTCCGCGAACATCTCTTTTTAGAGCAGGACTGTTATTGCTTAATTCTAAAACAGACCCTGGTTATAAAGGCACTTTAACCATGGGGCTTAAAAATTTGTCTGAATTTGATGTTAAGTTGCAAATGGGAGCCAGAATTTGCAACATTGTTTTTTTCAAAATAGAAGGAAAAACAGTATCTTACAGGGGCCAGCATCAAGGTGGTAGAATAAGTCCGCATGAAGAAGAAAGACAAGTCTAAACATCCAGAATACCAGTATTTGGATTTATTAAAAGATATCCTAAAAAATGGGGTGGATAAGCCTGTTTTTAATAATCCGGGAGTTAAAATAAGATCTGTTTTTGGCAGGCAAATGCGGTTTGATTTATCAAAGGGGTTTCCCTTGCTGACCACTAAAAAAGTATATTTGCGGGCAATAATTCATGAACTTTTATGGTTTTTAAGAGGAGATTCCAATATCAAATATCTGGTTGATAATGGTGTCCACATTTGGGATGAATGGGCATTTAAAAAGTACCAAGGCAAGATGACACAGGAAGAATTTATAGAAAAAATAAAAAATGATGAGAAATTTGCCAAGAAGTGGGGGGAGTTGGGAAATGTTTATGGGGTGCAGTGGAGAAAATGGAAAACATCAGACGGGAGATTGATTGACCAGTTGGGCTGGGTTATTAAAGAGCTAAAATCCACCCCATTTAGAAAATCAATTCTTGTGTCTGCCTGGAATCCTGAATTTATTTATGAGATGGCTTTACCCGGAAAATCCATGGCCTTACCTCCTTGTCATACCCTTTTTCAATTTAATGTAAATAATGGAAAGCTTTCTTTACAGCTTTATCAGCGGTCGGCAGATTCATTTTTGGGAGTACCTTTTAATATTGCAAGTTATGCGCTTTTTACCATGATGATGGCACAAGTCGTGGGTTTGAAACCAGGAGAATTTGTCCATACTTTTGGTGATGTGCATATTTATAGTAATCACATGATTCAGGTAAAAGAGCAGCTCAAAAGAAAACCGCGGTCTTTTCCTAAAATGAAAATAAATCCAAAAGTGAAAAATATTGATAATTTTAAGCTGGAAGATTTTGAGCTTTTGGGATACAATTCCTATCCGCCAATAAAAGGTGAAGTAACAGTAGTAGGAGGATTTTAATGATTAGCATAATTGTTGCCATTGCCGGTAAAAAAAGAGTGATTGGGAAAAAGGGAGGGTTGCCCTGGTATATTCCACAGGAGCTAAAAAGATTCAAAGAAATTACCATGGGTCACCCGATTATTATGGGGAGGAAAACTCATGAATCTATAGGAAAAGTATTGCCCGGCAGAACCAATATAGTAGTGACAAGGGGAAAGGGGAAAGGGGAAAGGGAAGTAATTATTGTGAATTCTCTGGAAGATGCTGTGAGAAGAGCTAGGAAAAGTCCCGGATCAGAAGAAATTTTTATCATTGGGGGCGGACAGATTTATCAAGAAGCTATAAATCTGGCAGATAAATTATATTTAACTTATATAGATAAAGAAATAAAAGGAGATGTCTTTTTTCCGGATTATTCGGAATTTAAGAAAGTGGTATATAAATCCAATTGGCAAGAACATGAAGGTATAAGATATAAATTCCTGGAGCTTGAAAGATAATATATTCTTTGGTAGAATACTTTTATTACACACCCGTAGTATTTAAGTCTCTGGAACTACAGACTGCGGGGAGGATTAAGAGACTATGTACAAATTACCAACATTGGAGGAACTGCTGGAAGCAGGTGTTCATTTTGGACACCAGGTCCGCCGCGGCCATCCGCGGATGAAACCATATATTTACGGAGCCAAAGACGGCGTGCATATTATTGACCTGACAAAATCTGATCAGCTTTTAAAAGAGGCCTGTGAATATGTTTTTAATTTAGGTAAAGAGGGAAAAGTTTTGCTTTTTGTGGGTACAAAAAAACAGGCCAAGGATATTGTTGAGGAAGCGGCCAAATCTTTGCAAGCCCCATATCTTGTAGCCCGTTGGATGGGCGGATTTTTAACAAATTTTGAAGAAATTAAGAAAAATATCAAAAAACTTAAAGAATTTTTGGAGCAGAAAGAAAAAGGAGAACTTGATAAATACACCAAAAAAGAGCAGCTCTTAATAGAGCGGAAAATGGCCAAACTACAAAAGGATTTTGCCGGAGCAATGGATTTGCCCGGTTTGCCTGATGCCCTGTTTGTGGCAGATGCTGTTGCGGATAATATTGCAGTCAGAGAAGCAAAGAGAATAGGGATTAAAGTGGTGGCTATTGCCGATTCAAACTGTGATCCTACTCAAATTGATTATCTTATCCCGGGTAATGATGATGCCATTAAAAGTATTAAAATACTGGTGGAGACTATTGCTTCTGCTTATGGTGAAGGGAAGAAATCCTATTCTGCCAAGGCTACGCAGGATAAGGAAGATGCGGAAAAGAAAGTTTTGAAAGAGAAGGAAGAGATATTGCCCGAGGAATTAAAAGTAGAAGTAGCAGTAGCAGAGGAAATGGTAGAGAAAAAAGCAGTTAAGGAAGCAGAGAAAGTAGTCTAATGAATTTAGAAGATATTAAAAAATTAAGGGGGATAACGGGTGCGGGAATTGCCGATTGCAGGGAGGCTTTGGAGGAAACAAAGGGCAATATGGAAAAAGCTAAAGAGATTTTAAAGAAAAAAGGATTGGATAAGGCATCTCAAAAATCAGATAGAGAAGTTAAAGCTGGTTTAGTGGAGGTTTATTCCCACAATGGAAAAGTGGGGGTTTTGGTAGAACTTTTATGCGAAACTGATTTTGTGGCAAAAACAGAGGATTTTAAAGACTTGGCCCATGAGTTGAGTTTGCAAGTAGCTTCCATGAATCCTGAATCTTCAAAAGAATTATTAGCCCAAGAGTATATTAGAGATAATTCTATGACCATTGACCAATTAATAAAATCTGTTATTGGAAAATTGGGAGAAAATATTCAAGTGGGAAGATTTGAGAGAATTTCTTTAGGAGAATAATGGATCCAGTACTGACTCAGACAAACGAGAGAGTAGAAGTAGCTCTGCATCATTTTAAGATGGAAATTGCCGGAATCCGGGCCGGTAGGGCTAATCCTTCGTTGATAGAAAATATCCCTGTTGATGTTTATGGAAGTAAAATGAAACTGGTGGAGTTGGGTAATATTTCCGCTCCTCAACCAACTCTTTTAACAGTCCAGGTTTGGGATGCTTCTATTTTGGATAAGGTGATAAAAGCCATCCAGGAGGCTAATTTGGGACTTAATCCTTCAAATGAAGGCAGTTTAATCCGCTTACCAATTCCTCCTTTAACGACGGAGCGGAGAGAAGAATTTGTTAAACTTCTGCACCAAAAAATGGAAGAAGCACGGGTGGTTATAAGACAAATAAGGCATGATTTTAGAAATGAATGGAAAAAATTGGAAGAAAGCGGACAGTTTGGGGAAGATGAGTTTTTCAGAAGAGAAAAAATGCTGCAGGAGTTGGTGGATAAAAAGATATTGGAAGTGGAGGGATTGGGGAAAGCTAAGGAAGAAGAACTGATACAAATATAACAATTATAATGATTATAACTATTATAATTTTTATACTAACCCTACTGGTTTTAGTAGTTATCCATGAATTTGGGCATTTCCTGTTGGCTAAAAGATTTGGCATTTTAGTTAAAGAATTTGGTTTTGGCATTCCTCCAAGAATCTGGGGCAAAAAAATCGGCGAGACTATTTATTCCCTAAACTGGTTGCCTTTTGGAGGTTTTGTCAAACTTTTGGGGGAAGAGGATAGCCATGAGGGTTCCCCGGAGCGCAACTTTGCCAATAAGCCGGTTTGGCAGCGAATTACGGTGGTGGTTGCAGGGGTAGTGATGAATTTGATTTTGGCCTGGGTACTTTTTTACATTGTTATAGCCTCACAGAATTTTAGAGTTATTTCCCCAAGTATAGATCAGGGAGTTTATATCTCAAAAGTTGAGGAAAATTTTCCTGCCAAAGAGGCGGGGATTAAAACAGGAGATAGGCTTTTATCTGTTGATGGCAAAGCAGTTTCGGATTTTGATGAGGCCAAAAAATTTATCAAAGAAAAAGGAGCATCAGCTATTTTGCTAAAACTAAAAGATAACAAAGGCATGGAGCGGGAAGTTTCGCTTTTTACTAAAGAAGTTGATGGAAACAGATTAATTGGGGTGGTGTTTACTCCGTTTTTGATTAAAGAATTTAATACCCCAATAGAGAAAATATTTTCCGGTATAACTTATTCTTTTGATCTTATTGGGCTTACTTTTGCGGGACTGGGTAAAACAATAAGTCAGTTGGTGGCAGGTGATTTTGGCAGGGTTTCTCAATCTGTCAGCGGGCCGGTAGGTATTGCCGCCATGTCAGGTGAAATTTTGCAGGGCGGCTGGCAGGCAGCTGTGCCTTATCTGTGGTTTGTGGGGATAATATCACTGACGCTGGCCATTTTTAACATTTTCCCCATCCCGGCTCTGGATGGGGGGAGATTACTTTTTCTGTTAATAGAAGCAATTACCAAAAAGAAAGTTAAAGCAGAAATAGAAAACATTATTCATCAGGTGGGTTTTGCAGTCCTGATCACATTGGCACTTTTGGTGACATATTCAGACATCAAAAAATTCTTCCCCTAAATTTAATGTAGCTTGACAAAAGTAATGTAAAGTGGTATAATGTAATGTATGACATACATGGTATCAATTACCTCACAGGGGCAAATTAGTATTCCAATAAGATTCCGAAGGGAATTAAGTTTGGATAAACAAAAGAAAGCTGCTATTTCAAAAGAGGGTAACAAATTAGTTATAGAACCGGTTGACGATTTTTTGTCCTTGGCAGGCATATTTAAAACCAAAAAGAAAATTTCTTTCAAAAAAATAAGACGGGATTTTGAATATTATTTAGCCAAAGAGGCCGTTAAGGGTTTGAGATGAAAACCCTTGTTTTAGACACTAACGCCTTACTCCATTTTTTATTAGATGACATACCGCTACAAACAAAAGAGGTAAAAAGAAAAATAAAGTTGGCAGAGTCAGGTCAAATAAAATTAATTATACCCCAAATTGTTATTTTTGAAATCGTTTTTGCTCTTACCAAAGAATATGATTTTAAGATAGAAGGGGTAGCAGAAGTTTTGAGAAAAATACTACTTAATAGATATTTGCTGATCCAAGATAGGGATATTTTTGAACAGGCTTTGAAAATTTTTTCCAATAAATTGAGTTTAGCAGACTGTTTTATCTATTTCTTTGCCAAGGAAAATAAAGCAGAACTTTTTACTTTTGATAAGAGCTTGCAAAAATTAAGTGAATAAGGAGGTGCTTTTTTGATGGAAGGAAAAACAGTTTTCCAGGGTAAATCCGATAGCGGCAAAGAAATAATAATTAGATATCCTACAAAAGCGGATTTGAATGCTATGTGGGAATTTATCAACGCGCTTTCAAAAGAGAAAACATTTATCAGATTTCAGGGTGAAGAGATATCTTTGGAAGAAGAAGAAAAATTTCTAAATTCACATCTTAAAAAAATTGCCCAAAAAGAATCCGTGCAACTTTTAGTATTTTTCAAGGGAGAAATTATAGGCATATCGGATATTGTAATGAAAGATAAAATAGAAAAGCATCTGGGTGTTTTTGGAATTATTATTGCCAAAAATTTTAGAGGACAAGGAATAGGTAAAATACTTATGGAAAAAGTCATAGATGAGGCAAGGAAAAATCTTCCCCAACTTGAAATAATTAAGTTGAATGTATTTGCAAATAATGATTTGGCAAAAAGTATGTATAAAAAATTTGGATTTGTGGAATATGGACTATTGCCTCATGGAATAAAATTAGAAAATGGATATGCGGATGATGTATTGATGTATAAAGTTGTTAGAAACCGGTTATAAAACTAAAAAATTTGCAAAAATTGCGAGAATTAATCAAATGACAAAACAAACGATCGTCTAGGTTGTCATTATTGATTGCTTAATGTAAACTAAGGTCATGGGAGCGATTACCGAAGATATCCTTGAAGCATTGGTTGATCAAATTCTTCACCCGCATAAAGTTTTCTATGGACATTTCCCCAAAGAGTATTCCAGAAATAGTATTCAAGTGGCAGTCAGACGATTAGAGAAAAAAGGATTTATAGAAAAGGGAATTATGGAAGATGAATTGTGTTTGCGTTTGACGCAACTGGGGTCAGATTATTTAAGGAAGCAGCAGCAAAGAAAGAAAGAAAAAAGTATTTTGGAAATAAATCCAGAAAAGGTTAAATGGGATGGGAAATGGCGTGTTGTGGTTTTTGATATTCCGGAGAAGAATAGAAGAGTAAGACAAGCCCTTCGGATGGGTTTAAGGATGTTGGAGTTTAAACTTCTGCAAAAAAGTGTTTGGGTTTCAAAAGTTGATTGCACAAAAGAACTTCGTAAATATATTCGTGAGTTAAGTTTATCAGATTATGTTTTGGTATTCGAAACTAAAGATTTAGGAATTATGCAAAGATGACATAATAAACGATCGTCTAAAGTGTCATGTTGACAAATGAGAAAATTGTTGTTATGATATATTCACAATTTAAAAAAGCGTTTAAGTTTGGCATCCTACCAAACGAGCTGCATACCTAATAAGTATGACGGGAGCTAACCGTAGAAGTGTTGCAAAGTGTGTCGGTAACGGAGCACTAACAAGAAGTTTCTTGGCAAATCTCCACCGAAAGGTGGATTTTTAATGACAAGAAACTTGAAGCAAGGTGGTACCGCCTTTTGAAGGCCCTTGTTAGATCATCAAGAAATTGGTGGTTTAGCAAGGGCTTTTTTAATGCCCTGAAAGAAAAATATGATTAGAAAAGCAGGTATTAAAGATATTAAAAAAATTTATTCTCTTTTATTAGAGGGAGTAAATAGTGGAAAAGTTTTGAAGCGATCATTAAAAGAGCTTAAAAATGCAATTAAAAACTTCTATGTTTATGAAGAAAATAACAAAGTAGTTGGCTGTTGTAGTCTGGAAATTTATAGTCAGAAATTAGCTGAAATCCGCTCGTTAGTTGTTACTGTTGAGTATAGAAATAAAGGTATAGGTAGTGCATTAGTTAAAAATTGTCTTGATGAAGCTAAAAAGAAAGGCGTTTATCAAGTTTTATCTGTTACTGATAAATGTGACTTGTTTGAAAAATTTGGATTTAAGTCTGAAGTGGATGAGAAACAAGCTATGTTTGTACATTTGAAAAACTAACTATGAAAATTATAACTGTTGAATCACTAACTGAACTGTTAAAGCGTCATGGATTTGATAATTACATGATGAATTTAATGAAAGCTCTTAAAAGGGATTTCAAGAACTGGCATTCATTTACTAAAATGCCCCGTCCGTCTATGCATGTTCCGGGTGGTGTTTTGGAACTAATGCCTATTTGTGATAACAAAAAATATTATGCCTTTAAATATGTAAACTGTCATCCAAAAAATCCTTTGAGCGGGAAACAAACAATTGTTGCTACCGGTCAATTATCGCAAATTGATACAGGTTATCCGCTGATGTTTAGTGAGATGACTATACTTACAGCGCTTCGTACTGCTGCAAACTCGGCTCTCGCCACAGACTTAATGGCTCGTAAAAATGCCCATACTTTAGCTCTCATTGGCAATGGAGCTCAAAGCGAATTTCAAGTACTAGCCCTAAAATTAGTGCGTGATATTAGAGAGGTTAGATATTTTGACATAGATTCGAAAGCTATGGATAAATTTGAAAGGAATATGTGGGGTAAAAACCTAAAACTTGTAAGATGCAAAAATGCTAAAGAAGCTATCAAAGGGGCAGATATTATAACAGTTTGTACTGCCTGCAAAGCTCATGTTGATGTAATAAAAAATGAATGGGTAACGGCTGGCGTACACATCAATGCATTGGGCGGGGATACCATAGGTAAGACAGAATTAGAACTGGATATTTTACCTAGGTGTCGTATTGTAGTTGAATATTTTGATCAGTGTGTAATTGAAGGAGAAATTCAGCGTTTGAGTAAAGAAGAAGCACAAGAACTGGTATATGCCGAGCTTTATGAATTAGTAAATGGCTCAAAAAAAGGCCGCGAGGCCGATAAAGAAATAACACTTTTTGATTCTGTTGGTATTGCATTAGAAGATTATTCTGCACTTCGACTTACATACGAACTTGCTGAAAAATATAATATTGGGAATGAGAGTAATTTAATAACTGTATTAAAAGATCCTAAAGATCTAATATCTGCAATCAAAGAGGTATAATTAAAAGACTTATGATTAAAACGCAAATTATATATGAAGATTTTGAGAAGGTTGATATCCGGGTGGGGCGGATTGTCAAAGTTGAGGATTTTCCGGAAGCGCGTAAACCTGCATATAAATTATGGATAGATTTTGGAAAAGAAATCGGGGTAAAAACTTCCAGCGCGCAATTGGTTAAAAATCAGACCAAAGAGCAGTTACTAAATAAACAAGTGGCCTGCGTGGTTAATTTTGCTCCCCGGCAAATAGGGCCTTTTGTGTCGGAGGTGCTAACACTGGGACCTGATGACGGAACAGAAGATCCGGGCAATTGGGTTGCCTTAACTACTTTAAAGGATGTACCATTAGGAAGAGAGGTCAAATGAAATATTCAAAACTTTTTGGGAAAACAATTAAAGAAACTCCCAGAGATGCAACTTTAATTTCGCATAGATTGCTTTATCGTGCAGGGTATATCAGGGAATCAACTGCCGGTAGATATTATTTATTGCCGCTGGGTATGCGAGTCCAGCAAAAAATTCAAGCAATTATTAAAGAAGAAATGGATAAAGCAGGGGCGCAGGAAATGATTACCCCTGTTTTGCATCCTAAAGAGTTGTGGAAAGAAACTAACAGAACTAATTCCGTAGGCTTTGAACTGATGAGTATTAAAGACAGAAACGAATTTGAGTTTGTTTTGGGAGGAACTGCAGAAGAGATGTTGGTAGATTTGGTCAGAAAATTTCAAATATCTTACAAAGATCTTCCTTTTAATTTGTACCAATTTTCCACTAAATTCAGGGATGAATTGCGGGCCCGCGGAGGGCTTTTGCGGTTGCGGGAGTTTGTGATGAAAGACGCTTATTCTTTTCATACCAGTGAAGAGGATTTTAAGGAGGAATATGAAAAAATGAAAAAAACCTATACAGCTATTTTTAAAAGATTGGGCTTGGATACTGTTATTGTTGAATCGGACAATGGCTATATTGGCGGTGAATATTGCCATGAGTTTGTGGTGGAATCTCAAATTGGTGAAAGCAAATATTTAACTGATGGAGAGGGTTACTGTGCCCATGAAGATGTGGCCATTTTTGAGGTGGACAAGAAAAATTTAGAAGAAGAAACAAAAAAGATGGAAGAGGTGCAAGCAGTCCGGGGCAATACCATGGAAGATGGAGTTAAATTGCATAAATTGCCACTTTGGCAGCAAATGAAAGATTTGATGATGGTTGATGAAAATGGCAATTTTATTTTGGCAGTTATCAGGGGTGATTTGGAAGTTAATGAGGTGAAACTGGCTCACGCTGTCAAAGCATACAGATTAAGACATGCAACAGAGGAAGAAATTAGAAAATTAGGTTCTGAACCTGGATTTATTTCACCTGTGGGGTTGCAAAAAAGCCTGCCTGCCGGCAGGCAGGTAAAAGTAGTGGGAGATTATTCACTGCGGACAATAAAGAATGCCTATACGGGCGCTAATAAAAAACACAGAGATTTACTCAATGTTAATATTGATCGCGATTACAAGCTGGATGTGGAAGCAGATATTGCTTTGGCTAAAGGAGGATATTTATCCAAAAATGGCGTGCCTCTTTCTGAAAAAAAAGGAATTGAAGTGGGTAATGTTTTTCAACTGGGATTTCATTATTCATCTAAGATGAAAGGAGCTGAATTTACAGATCCCCAGGGTAATAAAAAACCTTATTACATGGGCTGTTATGGAATTGGTTTAGCCAGAACAATGGCGGCTATTGTGGAAGTTTTTAATGATGAGAAGGGGATTATTTGGCCGGAGGAGGTAGCGCCTTTTCAAGTGCATTTGGTGGGACTTGATGGATTGGGAGAAAAAGAATACAAATTATTACAAGCAGAAGAAGTTGAGACACTTTTTGACGATCGTCTAAATTTGTCAGCAGGGGAAAAATTTGCCGATTGTGATTTAATTGGGATTCCATATAGGGTGGTTGTATCCAAGAGAACAGGGGAAAAATTAGAGATCAAAAAAAGATCTGAAAAGCAAACCCAATTTTTAAGTTTAGAAAAATTCCTGGAACTTATCAGAGCATAATACTATGGAAAAAGAACCAAGGTTAAATGAAACTTGGACAATGCGTGTAGTTAGAAGAGAGGTCAAACTTATAGCACGCTTTGGTCATTCACTTTCTGCGTATGAAGTAGTAGCAAGATTACATGCTGTGATAGTTTTAATCGGTATCGTTCCAGCGTGACCGCGGAGATGTTAAGAAAAATAATCGAATGATGATTGATTTTCTATCTGTTTTCTGTTAAATTACACAAGATATGATTACTAAAAATATTAGCAAGTTGGCAAAGTCTTTAGTTGAAGTTACTATCACTGTTCCATGGACAGATCTGGAGCCCAAATGGAATGAAACTTTGCAAAGATTATCTGCTGATGTAGAGCTTCCTGGTTTTAGAAAAGGCGCTGCTCCTCTACCCATGGCTGAACAAAACCTTGGCTTTAAATTGCAGGATGAAGTTTTAAAGATAGCCTTCCCTAATTTCTTAATAGAAGCCTTAAAAGGCACGGATATTATCCCGATTGATTATCCAAAATATGATTTAATCTCTTTTGTGAAGGGACAAAACTTACAATTTAGGGCTACCATTACCAACAGACCTGCTGTGACTGTAGGAAATTATAAAGTTATTAAAGTAACAAGACCAACTCCAAAATCCGTGACAGAAGAAGAGATTCAAAAAGTAATTGATGATTTATATAAAAGATGGAAAGGGAAACAGTCGTCAGTCGCCAGCAATCAGTCGTCAGACAAAACACAAACAAGCGGTAATACAGGGTCAATTAGTTTTCAACCCCAATCAAATGGGCATGCACAGGTTCCTGATGACATTTTTGCCAAAGCCATGGGAGCAATGAATCTTGCAGATCTTAATGCCAAAATCCGAAAAGACCTGGAAGCTAATGTTACTTACAACAATGAACTGGATTATGAAGAGGCTATTTTGCAGGAGGTAGAAAAAATTACTCAAGTCGAAATGCCGGATATTTTAATTTCAGATGAGTTAAACAGAATGCTTGTCTCTTTGCAGCGGCGGGTGGCAGATATGGGTCTTTTATTGGAGGATTATTTAAAAACTCAGGGAAAAACCCTGGAGCAGCTTAAAAGGGAATGGACACCACAGGCCGAAAAAAATGTCCGGATGGAACTTGGTTTAGCTGAAATAGCAAGACTTGAAGGAGTACAGATTACAGATCAAGAACTTCAGGCGGAAATTGATAAAATTCAAGATAACAGGGTTAAGCAGCAATTTAGCGCTCAAGAACCAAGGTTACAACTGCGGCATAGTTTGCGGCAGGTAAGAACGCTGGATCTAATGAAAAAACTGGTAGGAGCATGAGCGGTTGTATCTTTTGTAAAATCATCAATAAAGAAATTCCCAAAGAATTTAGATTTGAGTCGGATGCCGTGGTGGCTTTTGACGATATTAGCCCTTCGGCAGACATTCATATTTTAATAGTACCGAAAGAGCATTTGGGAGGAATGAACAATATAAACAATAATTACGGGCATCTATTGGTTAAAATTTTTGATGTTATCAAAAAGCTGGTTCAGGAAAATAATCTGGAGAATAATTCTTACAGAGTGGTAGTAAACGGGGGGTTTGCACAGCATGTACCCCATTTACATTTTCATCTTTTAGGTGGACAATGGAAAAAGTATGTTTAAAGGAGGTGTATTTTTGACTAATGTCAATTATTGTAAAAGCAGGTCCAGGAGATTCAACGGATTCGGTTATTAGAAAATTTCAAAAAAGAGTTGTGGCTGAAGGGTTAGTTCAGGAAATCAGGGATAGGTCGGTTTACCGGAAACCCTCACAACTGCGCCAGGAATATTTGGCCGAAAGACGCCGCAAAATTATGCGGGCCAGAAGGTACAATGGATAAAGAAGTAATTATACAGGATCTAAAAAATGCCCAACTGGCTCGTGATGAAATTAAAGTTTCTACTTTGAGGTTGCTTCTTTCGGAGATTAAAAATGCGGAGATCTCAAAAGGGGAGGAACTAAAGATAGAGGAGATAATATCTATTATTCAGCGGGAAGTAAAAAAAAGAAAAGAGGCGGCGGAAGGGTTTAGAGGTGGAGGAAGAGAGCAGCAAGCCCAAAAAGAAGAAGCTGAGAGCAGGATACTGGAAGGCTATTTGCCAGCACAGTTAAATATTGAGGAATTGACTAAACTGGTAGAGGATACTATAAATGAATTGGGGGCAACTTCCATGCAGGATATAGGAAAAGTGATGGGAGCGGTGATGGGAAAAGTTCTTGGCCGGGCAGACGGAGGTATGGTAAGTCAACTTGTTAAAGAAAGACTAACTAAATAATTTATGATAAATATTATAGTTTCTTCTGATCCAAGATATTCTGTTAATAACAACGCTATCAGAATGGCTGTGGTAGATGCCCTGCGCAGACACAGGATTACAGGCAAAGTAGAGCTTGGAGTAAGTATCATTGGCGACCGGAAAATGCATGAGTTGAACCGGAAATTCAGAGGCATTGATTCAACCACGGACATTTTATCTTTTGCTCTGGAAGATACCAACCCTGTCAGCTTACAGCATGTTACCAGAATTGGTTTTGTAGCTTCTCCGGACCGCATTTTGCGCTTGGGAGACATTGTTATTTCATATCCCCAGATAGTGGAAGATGCCTCTTTGGAGGGTATTGCGGTTGAAGAAGAGATCAGGATTCTGGTTGAGCATGGTGTGAGTCATTTACTGGGAGTGCACCATTAATAATTATTAAACTTAAATTATGGCTTTTTATTTAAAATACAGACCGCAAAATCTTGATGAAATAACCGGACAGGATCAGGTAAAACAAATTTTATCATCAGCTTATCAAAATAATAAGTTGTCTCATGCCTATCTTTTTGTTGGGCCGCGGGGAACAGGGAAAACTTCTACTGCCCGGATTTTAGCCAAGATGGTTAACTGTGAAAAACAGTCGTTAGTCGTCAGTCGCCAGTCGTCAGAAAGTCTGAAAGCTGACAGCGTAGCGAGTCTGAAGACTGGTAGCTATCCGTGTAACAAATGCACAACATGTTTATCCATAACCGATGGTAGTAACCTTGATCTAATAGAAATAGATGCTGCATCCAACAGAGGTATTGAAGATATTAGATCTTTAAGAGAAAAAATCAAACTTACTCCGTCAACTTCCAAAAAGAAAGTTTATATTATTGACGAGGTTCATATGTTAACTACTGAAGCTTTTAATGCGCTGTTAAAAACTTTGGAAGAGCCCCCCGAACATGCTTTATTTATTTTGGCCACCACCGACGCTTCAAAAATCCCTGCCACTATTTTATCCCGGGTACAAAGACTGGATTTTAAAATGGCTGTTACAAAAGAACTTTTGCAAGTCCTTGAAAAAATTACCAAAGCGGAAAAAATTGATATAGAGGAAGCTGCCCTAAAACTTTTGGCTGGAAAAGCCGAAGGGTCTTTTAGAGACGGTGTGAAACTACTGGATCAGTTAAACAGCAACAGCGGAAAAATTACAGCAAAATCTTTGCAGGAAACTTTGAAAGCAACTCAATTTGATGATCTGTTGGATTTGCTGAAAAACTTTGGGAATCATAATACAAAAAATGCTTTACTAACTTTATCAAAACAAATAGATCAAGGAGTGGATATAAAAGATTTGGTGTTATCGTTAATGGATATTTTGAGGAATTTGGTTTTTATCAAAAATGAATTAGGTGAACAACTGGTAAAACCTAATTTAACAGAAGATAAATACGAGGATTTAGTTAAAATAGCAGAAAGTTTTAGTATTTCGGATTTGGTTGCTGATTTAGGTTTTTTGCAACAAGCAATAGAAAAATTAAAGTTTGCCTCAATTCCATCCTTGCCGCTTGAGTTGGCAGTGGTGGAGATGACACAAAGTGTCATCCTGAGCGAAGTCCCGCCGAAGGCGGACGAGTCGAAGGATCTCTCGCGGATGCTAAACTCAAACCAGTTGAGAGACTCTTCGCTAGTCGCTCAGAGTGACAAAAAAGAGGAACCAATTAATATTGACGATTCTCCGGATATTTTAAAAATTAAAGAAAAATGGACTTTTGTTTTGGAAACCATACGGCCGTTTAATTTTTCTCTGGAAGCATTACTTCGATCTACCAGTATTTCTTCCTGTAACGATTCCGAAGTGGTGATGGAAGTGCCGTATTCTTTTCACCAGCGGATTTTGGAAGCTCCCAAAAACAAGGATCTTTTGGAATCAATTTTTTCCGATGTTTTGGGAAGACAAGTTAAAGTAGCTACGATTTTGGGCAGTCGTCCATCAAAAAGAGAAGATATAGCTAATGTGGAGATGGCAGCAGATGATGAAATAATCAGAGTGGCCGCCGAAATCTTCGAATCAGAACCTGTTAATTAGGACTTGCCACGCAGGCAGTTGTGTTATAATTCCTACATCTTTATGGCATCAAAAGTTTTTAATTTAATTGCTGAAGAAGCTTATCGTCAAAAGTACGGTTTGGAAATGATACCTTCGGAAAATTATGTTTCCCCGGATGTTTTAAAAGCGCTAGGTTCAATTTTAACAAATAAATACTCTGAAGGATTTCCCGGAAGAAGATATTATGGTGGTAATGAAGTAATTGATAAAATAGAAAACTACGCCATAGATTTGGCAAAGAAATTATTTGGAGTGCCGGTTGCGCTAGTCCAACCCTATTCCGGATCCCCTGCAAATTTAATTATCACAATGGCTGTTTGTAATCCGGGAGATACGGTAATGGGATTATCTCTAGTATCCGGAGGGCATTTAACTCATGGAGCAAATTTAAGTTTCTCCAGTATTTTTTATAAAGCAGTAAATTACAATGTTGGTAAAGATTGGAAAATAGATTTTGAAGAATTGGAAGTATTGGCAAAAAAACACAAACCAAAATTAATTTGGGTAGGAACTACAGCTTATCCTTTTAAGCTGGATTATAAAAAGTTTAGAAAAATTGCAGATATGGTTGGGGCATATTTAGTTGCAGATTGTTCACATATCACAGGATTAATAATAGGAGGTGTTCACGAATCACCTGTTCCTTATGTTGATATAATCATGACAACTTCACATAAAACTTTAAGAGGCCCTAGGGGCGCAATAATTTTAGTAACAGAAAGAGGGCTTAAAAAAGACCCGGAATTAAAAGGGAAACTAGAAAGAGCGTTAATTCCCGGTACTCAAGGTGGACCTCATAACCACCAGACAGCAGCTATTGCTGTATCTTTGGAAGAAGCACTAAAACCTTCATTTAAGAAATATGCCATACAAATTGCAAAAAATGCCAAAATTTTAGCAGAAGAGCTAGGAACTGTTTCGGAAACTCACCTTATTCTTTTAAGTTTAACTAAGTATGGATATGGAATGGGATATCAAGGGCAATATGCTTTGGAAGAAGCAGGAATTACTGTTAATAAAAATACCATACCAGGAGAACCTGCTTCTGCTTTTTATCCTTCAGGGATAAGGTTGGGAACGCCGGCGCTAACTACTCGAGGCATGAAAGAAAAGGATATGGTAAAAATTGCAGGATGGATTAAAAGAGTTTTGGAAGAAATAAGAGGATTGGATTTGCCAAAGCAGCAGGATAAAAGAAAAGATTTCTTAAAAGAAGCAAAAGCTAAAATACGCCAAAATAAAAAACTAAAGGAGATTAGGAAAGAAGTTGAAAAATTTGCTGGAAAATTCCCCGTTCCCGGTATATAATGAATTATGGCAAAAGTTTCCGGCAAAGAAGTTGCAAATGCTATTCTCGAAAAATTAGAAAAAGAGATTAAGAAAAAAAACCTCAAGCCAAAATTGGCCATAATTTTAGCAGGTAATGACCCTTCATCCAGAATTTATGTTAAAAATAAAATAAAAAAAGCTCTGCAAATCGGCATTGATGTCAAACTTTTTGAATTTTCCAAAAACCAGTTTAATAAATGTTTACAAACTATCAAAAAATTAAACGCTGATAAAAAGACTCACGGAATAATTGTCCAGTATCCGGTTTTTGAGGGTTGGAATTTTGATAATTTAATTTCAAATATTAATTCACAAAAAGATGTAGACGGATTTTTAGAAGAATCTCCATTTGTGGGGGCAACCGCTCTGGCAGTTTGGGAAATGCTGACAGCTTTTGCCAAAAAAGAAGGCTTTAAAAATACCAAAAATTTCTTAAATAACAAAAAAATAGTGCTTTTGGGTAAAGGGAAGACTGCAGGAGGGCCAATCAGAGATTTATTAAAAAACAAGGGTATTAATTTTAGTTTGATAGATTCAAAAACCGAAAATCCCCATCAAATAATCAAAAAAGCCAATGTGGTGATTTCCGCCACCGGCATCAAGCATATTGTCAATGGAAAAAATATTAAAAAGGGAAGTTTTGTAATTGGGGTAGGAGTCGGCAAAGATAATGATAAGATATACGGAGATATAGAGGAGCAAGGAGTTGCAAAAATCGCCAAACTTTATTGTCCAACAATTGGTGGCATTGGGCCTTTAACAATTGCCTGTTTACTTCGTAATGTGGTAGAATCAGCGAAAGGAGGAATATCGTAAGATCGATTATCGTATATCGTAAAGCACATAAACGATTAACGATAAACCACAAACGATAAACTAATTAATGGGATTATTTGATAATTTAAAACAACTTGGGGACTTAAAAAAAATGCGGGATCAGGCCATGGAAGTGCAAAAACGCCTGGCCCAGATCAAAATTACCATTGAACATAAAGGTATAACTGTAGTAATGACAGGAGACCAAAAAGTACAGAGTATTTCAGGTGATATGGAACCCGGGAAAGTTACGGAAGCGATTAATGAAGCATTAAAGCAATCCCAAAAAGTAGCGGCTGATGAAATGAAAGGCCTCATGGGCGGCATGGGAATGCCTGGAGCGTAAGAATAGTATATTGTATAGAGTATAAAGTATAATGGGTTTTCAAGCGCGGGATTTGATGGATTTAATTAATCCGGTTAATAATTTATCAACCATCACTGTTTGTTCTGCAATCTTATTAAAAACTTCCTTATTAATGTAACCAATGTCTCTACTTAAAAGTAATTGATTCTGCAGCTCGGTTAGCGATCCCTTTGAAGTGTAATAAAATTGGATTTTTTCTTTTTTGCTTTGTCTGGAAAATCCTTCGGCAATATTTGAACTAATTGATACTGCGGCACGCCGCATCTGATCGATTAAAGAATATTTCTCATTTAATGGAAAATCATTTGTGCATTTATAAATTAATAAAGCCAATCTATGAGCTTCTTTCCAGGCATTTAAATCAGTAAAAGATCTTATTTTAATAGGTTCCATTTTTTGTATCCCTCTATACACTATACATGATACTCTATACTTGGTAAAATCCATTCATCATGCAAGTTCCAAAGAGTATACAAAATTTAATTGAAGCTTTTGAGAGGTTACCCGGTATTGGGCCAAAAACCGCCCAGAGATTAACTTATTATTTACTTCATGCTCCTAAAGAAGAAGCCAAAGCTCTGGCAGATGCTGCAATCGGCATGAAAGAAAAAACCAAAATCTGTTCTATTTGTTTTAATATCGGGGAAGAAGAGTTTTGTCAGATTTGTTCGGATACATCCCGCGATACATCAATTATTGCCATTGTGGAAGATCCGTTGGATGTTTTGGCATTGGAAAAATCAAACTACAAGGGGTTGTATCATGTTTTGCACGGAGTGATTTCCCCTTTGGAAAATATCGGGCCTGATGAAATTCATATCAGGGAAATTTTAAGCCGTCTTAAGGATGGAAAAATCAAGGAAATTATTTTGGCTACTAATCCAACCATGGAAGGTGAGGCAACTGCCATGTATATCCAAAGATTAATTTCTTCCTTGGGCCTGCCTGCCGGCAGGCAGGTAAAAATTACCAGAATTGCCCGGGGATTGCCGGTTGGATCTGATTTGGAATATGCAGACGAGACAACACTGTCCCGGGCGCTGGAAGGCAGAAAAGAATATTAGTATACTTAAGATATGAGTAATACAAATGTGATTGGACAATTTCAAGATGAAATAGAGCAAACATCAAATGAAGTTACGGAAGATGCAAAAGATTCTGTAGGTGAGGCAATCGAACAAGGAGTTCAATCTATAGTAGGGCCTCAACTTACTCCGCAACAACAGCAAGAAAAACAACAGCAAGATCAAAAGAAAGAAATAGACAGACAAAAACAGTTGTCTTATACCAGAAAATGGCTTGGGGATCTGCAAAAGGCACAGGAAAAAGTAAGGGCAGAAAATAAACAAAAGGAGCAGCAAAGATTGCAAGCCCAGCAAGAGGAAGAACAAGTTACTGAAACGAAAAAGGAAGAAAAGAAAAAAAAGCAAATTACGGATGAAGCAAGAGCCAGGACTATGGCAGAAACAAAAGTAGGTAAAGGGGTAGGTGGCTGATGAGAATTTATAATACATTAACTAGAAAAATAGAAGATTTTATTCCAATAAATCCACCTTATGTTGGTATGTATACCTGCGGCCCGACTGTTTATGACTATACTCATATCGGACATCTCCGTACATATGTGGGAAATGACATTTTAAGAAGAGTTTTGGAAGCATCCGGATATGAGGTAAAGCTTGTAATGAATATTACTGATGTGGGGCACTTAACTTCTGATGAAGACCAGGGGGATGACAAGCTGGAAAAAGGGGCCAGGGAAAAGGGTCAAACTGTCTGGGAGGTGGCTAAATTTTTTGAGAACCACTTTTTCAAATCCACAGATGCGGTCAATGTTAAAAGGCCAAATATTGTGGCCAAAGCCACAGATCATATAGAAGAACAAATTAAATTAATCCATAAATTAAAAAAAAACGGTTTTATCTATATTACCCCTCAAGCTATTTATTTTGATATTTCCAAATTTCCCAGCTATACAAAGCTTTCCGGACAAAAACTGGAAGAAGAAAAAGTGGGAGCAAGGAAAGATGTAGTGGTAGATTCTAATAAAAAAAATCCCCAGGATTTTGCTTTGTGGTTTTTTACAGTTGGAAGATTTGTTGGCCATACCATGAGATGGCCCGCCCCATGGGGCGAGGGTTTTCCCGGCTGGCATATCGAATGTTCTGCCATGGCTATGGAATATCTGGGGGATACTATCGATATCCATACTGGCGGGATTGATCATGTAAAAATTCACCATACTAATGAGATTGCACAATCAGAGGCCGCAACAGGCAAGCCATTTGTAAAATATTGGGTACATCATAATTGGTTAATTATAGACGGGGAAAAAATGAGCAAGTCAAAAAAGAATTTTTATAGAATTGAAGAAATTCAAGAGAAAGACCTGCCTGCCGGCAGGCAGGGTTTTGACCCGCTGGCTTTGCGCTATTTATTTTTAACAGCCCATTACCGGGATAAATTAAATTTTACCTGGGAGTCGCTGCAGGCTTCCCAAAATGCTTTAAATAATTTAAGAGAAATTATTAGAGATTGGGATGTACACCCCGCAGGTGAAGAAAATGCAATTACACCTGCGGGGTGGAGTGAGGCTATAAATAATGATTTTAATATGCCTCAAGCATTGGCAATCATGTGGGAAATGGTGAAAAATAACCCATCGCCTGAAAGTTTATTGAAAATGGATAAAATTTTGGGGTTGGGATTGGAAGATTATTTGGGAAAACCAATTGAGGTGCCGGCAGAAGTTATGGAACTTGTTAAAAAAAGGGAAAAGATAAGAAAATCCGGTGATTTTAAAGAGGCAGATAAAATCAGAAAACAAATTAAAAAATTAGGTTTTGCAGTAGAAGATACACCAGACGGAGCGAAACTGAAAAAATGATAGAGATTATAACTATTGATGGGCCGACATCAAGCGGCAAAAATAGTGTCGGATTTTTACTGGCTCAAAAATTGGGCTATATTTATATTGATACCGGTATGATTTACCGTGCCGGGGCTTTTAAAATATTAAAGGCAGGAGTTTCTTTAGAAGAAAAGGAAAAAATACTGGATATTTTTAAGGAATTGGATGTTAGATTTGAAATGGATGGAAAATGGAAAATGTTTCTGGACGAAAAAGATGTGACAAATGCTTTGCATGATCCGCAAACTTCTGAAATTACCTCAAGAGTTTCTGCTATTCCGGAAGTCCGGGAGATTATGAAAAGTCTTCAGAGAAAGTTGGCGAGTAATGGACAAGTTATCATGAGTGGGCGGGATATTGGTTCTGAAATATTCCCAGATACCAAGCATAAATTTTTCCTGACCGCATCTATGGAAGTAAGGGCCAAACGCCGTTTTAAGCAGCTTGTAGAAAAAGATCCGTCTGTAAAATATGAAGATGTTCTCTCAAGTATGATGGAAAGAGATAAAAGAGATGAGACAAGGGAAGCATCGCCTATGAGAGTGCCTAAAGACGCAGAAGTGATTGATAATTCCAATTTAACTGTTGAGCAAACAGTGGAAGAAATGTTAAAACACATCAATGCATAAAATAACTTCTTTACCAAACGGACTAACTCTAATTACCATAGACCGCCCGCATCTTGATTCTGTAACTACCTTGTTGGAAGTGGGAGTAGGATCGAGGTATGAAACAAAAAATATAAACGGCATTTCACATTTTTTAGAGCACATGTTTTTTAAAGGTAGTAAAAAATACCCGTCTGCCGAGCAAATTTCCACTCTGATAGACGGGTTGGGGGCTGTTAATAATGCTTTTACCCACAAGGAATTTACCGGATACTGGATTAAATCATCAAGTAAGCATATAGAGTTGGCTGCAGATGTAGTTTCTTCAATGATAAAAGAATCACTTCTTGCAGGAGAAGAAATTGAACGGGAAAAAGGAGTGATTGTGGAGGAGCTGCGGATGGTCCGGGATGATCCATCCCGTTTTATCTGGGATCTTTACGAAAGGTTGCAGTTTGGGGATCAGCCTTTGGGTTGGGATCTTGGCGGAGATGAAAAAACCATAAATTCTTTCAAACGCAAGGACTTTGTAAAATATGTGGAATCGCTTTATTCGCCAAAAAATATGGTGCTGGTTTTTGCCGGAAAATTACCCAAAAATATTGATAGTTTGGCCAAAAAGTATTTTTCCGATTTACCGCAGCGAAAAATGCATTTGTTTAAACCCTTTCAAAAAATCAAACAAAAAAGCCCAAAAATTAACATATTCTTTAAAAAAACCGACCAGGCCAATATTGTGTTGGGAATGGAAGGGTATTCCAGATATGACAAAAAAAAATATGCAGCCAGGGTTTTGTCTGCTATTTTAGGGGAAGGAATGTCATCACGGCTTTTTATTCAGGTTCGGGAAAGGCGGGGTTTGGCCTATCACATAAGCTGTGATCATAGCTCGTATCAGGATACAGGGTCTTTTACAGTATCTGCAGGTTTAAAACTGGAAAAAGTTACAGACGGTTTGGAGGTTATTTTAGCAGAGTTAAAAAAGGTGGTTGCGGAAAAAGTAACAGACGATGAATTGAAAAAAGCCAAAGAAATGATCAGGGGAAGGTTGGCAATAAGGAGTGAATCTACAAACTTTTTGGCAGAATACTTTGGTTTTAATTTTGTTTTGGATAGAAAAATTGAAACTTTTGAGGAGTATTTGGAAAATATAGATAGGGTTTCTGTTGAAGATATTCTGGAAGTTGCCAAAGAACTTATACAGCCGGAAAGGTTTAATCTGCAAGTGGTTGGGCCTTTTAAAGAAAAAACCGTTTTTGAAAAAATTTTAAAATAATTTTGGCTGAAATAGCAGATAAAAAGCCCACTATTGCCCCCCCCAAAATATCAATAGGATAGTGAACCCCAACATACACCCTTGAAACTCCCACCCAGAGCATTAACACGGTAAAAAATATTGCCCATTTTGATCGGGAAATTACATAGCTAAAGGCAAAAGCAGCCATTAAAGACGCGTGTCTGGAAGGAAAAGATGCGCCTGCCTCATAAGCCCCAAATGGCCTTGGCGTAAGAATAAACAGATGAATAATTTTAATTAAAATTATAGCAACGGGAATAGCAAATACTGCTAAAATCAAAGCCTTTTTTTCTTTAGGACTGGATTTAAAAGCTAAAACAAATAACAAAATAATGGTGAGATAGATGACATATTCCGCACCAAAAATCATCAGGTTATCCATAAGGAAGATAAGGCAAAAAGATAATTACTCCAATTGCGGCAGCAGTCAGGGCAGCAACCAAAACTGCTCCGGCTGAAATATCTTTAGCCAGTTTTGCCCCTGGATGTTGTTTGTCAATGAAGGCATCAACAACTACCTCAATAGCAGTATTGGTCAGCTCCACGGAAATGACAAAACCGATCAAAAAAATAATTACTATCCAGTCTTCTTTGGAAATTTTTAAAACAAAAGATAAAATTAAAACCAAGATTCCTGCCAGAAAATGAAATTTTAAATTCGGCTCCTGCTTTAAGGCAGCCACCACTCCCGCAAAAGCATATTTAAAACTTAGAACATGAATATTCTTCTGATCCATGATTTTAGTATACCATGTATGAAATTCCTTAACCAAAAAATTCTCACTGTGTAGATAAACTCTGGTAATTTCCTCCCAAAAGTCATAAATTTAGAGTTTTGGAGGTGGGGGAATTTTGGTAGTTGATTTATGAAATCTGATGTAGTATCATATTAATGAGGCGAAGGGCTTTGACCCTGACCCCATTATTGCATCTGCATAAAGTGGAAGACGCCTCACAAAACTATCATTACTGAATAGAAAAACTTCTCTCCCTGCATAGTTTTTGAACGAACCACAACTTTAATTTTTCTTCCGCCTAGATATCCGACAAAAGCAAAGTAATGTCCTAAATGATCTTTTCTGTGTTCCTGAAAAGTTTGGGCTTCTTCCAGTAGATTTATTGTAGCATTTAATTAAAAAATGAGATTTAGGATTTGATATACTTGACTTCAGGGCTTGATTTGGTTATATTATGGTATGGGAATACAAATAAGAGAAAAATGCGGGATATTTGGAGTATACGGCAAGGGATTTGAGGCAGCCCGTTTAGTTCACCCGGGTCTTTGGGCCCTGCAACACCGCGGCCAGGAATCTTCAGGAATTGCTTCATCAGACGGCAAAAAAATCTATCTTCATAAAGATATGGGATTGGTGGCCCATGTTTTTGGGGAAGAAAATTTGCAAAAATTAAAAGGCCATTTGGCCATTGGCCATAACCGTTATTCCACTTCCGGCGATTCAATAGTTTCTCATGCTCAACCTATTTTAGAAAAGATTGACAAAAATCATTTTATTGCTCTAGTTCATAATGGCAATTTACCGTCTGCCAAAAAACTGGAAGAATTTTTAAAACAGAAAAAAATCGAAACCAAGGGCTGCAATGATTCGGAAATGATTGCCAAAGCAATTGCTTTTTATATGTCAAAAGATTTCTCTATAGAAGAAGCAATTAAAAAAGCATACCCGTTATTTACAGGGGTTTTTTGTTTGCTGGTTATGGATGAGAAAAAAATTGTTGCTGTCAGGGATAGTTTTGGAATAAGACCTCTTTCAATAGGAAAATTAAATGGAGGTTTTGTTTTTGCCTCGGAAACTTGCGCTTTGGATATTATTGGCGCCAAGTTTTTAAGAGAAGTTAAACCGGGAGAAATGGTGGTGGTAGATAGTAGCGGTTTAAAAAGTTTCCAGATTGAAAAAGGTACTCAAAAACTGGATATTTTTGAATTTATATATTTTGCAAGGCCGGATAGCTATATATTGGGACAAAGCGTTGATGGTGTCAGACAAAACTTGGGAAAGCAGTTAGCTAGGGAAAATCACATTAAAGCAGACATTGTAATTCCCGTACCTGATTCTGCTATTTCTGCGGCCATCGGATTTGCCAAAGCCTCTGGTATTCCTTTTGAAATGGGGCTGATTAAAAACCGCTATATTCATAGGACTTTTATTTCTCCGGAAGAGCATTCCCGCCAAAAAATTGTCCAGCTAAAACTTAATCCAATGAAACATGTTCTGGCCGGCAAAAAAGTAGCGGTGATTGACGATTCAATTGTCCGTGGCACTACTTCAAAACAAATTATCAAAATGATCAGAGACGCGGGAGCAAAAGAAGTTCATTTGTTTGTTTCTTGCCCGCCTTATTGTTTCCCTGATTTTTATGGAATTGACACCCCTAAACAAGCCGAACTTATTGCCGCCACTAAAACTGTTAAGGAAATTGCCAAACAGTTGGGAGTTGACTCTTTGCACTATTTATCCTACAAAGGTTTAATTGCGGCTACGGGTTTACCCGAGGATCTATTTTGTACATCTTGTTTTACAGGCATTTATCCGTTGGATATAGGAGATCGAATGAAAGAAGTAAACTATGAAAAAACTGGCAGTACTAATTTCTAACAAAGGAACTGGTACAAATCTTCAAGCAATAATTGACGGGGTGAACTCTGGCAAAATTCAGGCCCAAATAATTACAGTTATTTCAGATACAGAAGATGCTTTAGGATTAAGTAGAGCTAGAAAACACAAACTTCCTATAAAAATAGTTCCTAAAAAAGAAAAACTTCTTTCAGTTTTGAAAAAAATTAATCCTGATTATATTTGTCTGGCCGGATGGAAACAAATAATTTTGGATGAAGTAATTGATAACTTTTCCAACAGAATTTTAAATACTCATCCCGGAATTATCCCTGACACAATGGATGGAATAGTTAAAAACCCTGATGGGACTAATGGTTTATGGAATAAAGGCAAAATGACAGAAAAGGCCATGCAAAATTTTCTGGACAGAAAAGCAACATACGGCGGCTGCACCAATCATTTTTTAAGCCATGAATTTGACTTTGGCCCTGTTCTTGGGAGATGTTTTGAAAAAATCAAAAAAGGGGACACAGTCGATTCTCTTTATACAAGATTAAAAATCAAAGAAAATAAATTATATGTTGATGTTTTAGCTAAACTCTGCTCGCCTCGCGAAGCGGGTAAAGAGGAAGGACTTAACATTTTAGTCATTGGTTCAAATGGCAGGGAGCATGCGCTGGCTGTGTCTTATGCCAAAAGTAAAAGGGTGAAAAAAGTAATCATGACTCCGGGCAATGGATTGACGGATTTTGTAAACAAAAAAATTAAAAATTATCCAAATGTTTCCATGATGGATTTTGAAAGAATTGTTGATGTTTGCAAAAAAGAAAAAATAGATTTTATTGATGTGGCGCAGGATGATATTATTGCCGCTGGTTTCGTTGATAAGTTTAATAAATTGGGAATAGCCGCTTTTGGCCCATCGCAAAAAGCGGCGCAAATTGAGTGGGATAAGGAATGGGCAAGAAATTTCATGAAGAAATATCAGTTGCCTATCCCTAAATTTAGAACTTTTAATGACAAAAAAGAAGCCATAAAATATGTCGAATCTCTCCCCCCGCAAGTGCTGTATGTTAAAGCCTCCGGTCTGGCCGCAGGAAAAGGGGCGATACGGGCGGAAAATAAAAAACAGGCGATAGAGGCAATTGATTCAATGTCGCAATTTGGAAAATCAGGAGAAACTTTTCTAATTGAAGAGGCTTTAGTCGGTGAAGAATTTTCTCTTTTTGCCATTTGCGACGGAGGAGATTATAAAATTGTCAGTTGGGCGCAGGACCATAAAACTGTTTTTGACAATGATCGCGGACCAAATACTGGAGGCATGGGATGTGTGGCGCCGGCAAGTGTAGTTAATAAAAAAGTTCTGAAAGAATCAGAAGAAAAAATTCTTAAGCCATTTGTAAAAGGTATGCAAAAAGAAGGAAGAATGTACTGCGGGGTTATTTATTTTGGAGGGATGCTTACTCAAAATGGTGTAAAAATTATTGAATTTAATGCCCGCTGGGGAGACCCGGAGGCGGAAGTTATTTTGCCGGGAATAAAAACAGACTTTCTTAATATTGTAGAAGCAGTGCTATTGGGAAAATTAAAAAAACTTAAAGTTGAGTTGGATAAAAAGATTAGGATAAGCGTGGCTGGATGTTCCAGAGGATACCCCGGCGATTATTCAAAAGTTAAAGGAAAAGAAATTTTTGGATTACCAAAGGCCATGAAATTGTCGGGTATTACCATTTTTGGCGCTGGTATCAAAAGAAAAGACGGGCGGTTTTTTGCAAATGGGGGCAGGATTTTCCATCTGGTGGCAGAAGGAAAAGATATAATTGAGGCAAGAAAAAAAGCATACCAAGCTATGAAGTTAATTAGTATTGAAGGAGATAACTTGCATTATAGAAAAGACATTGGCTGGAGGGACATGGAGAGATTATGATACAGACAGTCAGAGTTAAAAATAATGATGATTCCCAAATGGCAAAAGTTTATCGGCTGGAAGGAATCAGTGAAAAGCAGGCCAAAATTTTGGCGGAAAAATTATTCTGTGAAGACATAAATCAAACTTATACTATTAATCAGCCCATTCTCATCCACCCCAGGGGAGTCCGTTCGGCCACCCCTGGGGTGTTGCGAAGCATTGAAATTGCATACAAACCCGGAGTGATGAATCCGGAAGTGGCTTCGATTATCAAAGCCGCTAAAGATTTAGGGATTAATCTTTTGGCTTGTGATTCATCAAGAGAATATTTAAGTAAAGCGCCTGTTTTTAATCCATTGATTGAACACATTGTTAAAAAAGAACCGGTCACTCTTTTGATCAAAGGAACTGTTGCTAAAACAAAAATTATTCCTCTTCGCCGATTAGATGATGAGGAATTGATGAAGCTTTCAAAAGATACATTATTTTTAAATCTTCAGGAAATGACAGCCATTCAAAATTATTTTCAAAAAATAAAGCGTGATCCGACTGATTGCGAGCTGGAAACCCTGGCCCAAACCTGGAGCGAACATTCCGGGCATAAAACTTTTAAAGCAAGTTTAATTGTTGATGGCAAGAAAAAAGAGCCATTAATTGAAAGAATAAAAAAAGAAGCTTTGAAACATAAGAAAAATATTGTGTCGGCTTTTGTGGACAATTCCGGAGTGATGGATTTTTATGAGGGCTTTGCCATTTGCGGCAAAGGGGAAACCCATAATGCCCCCTCTGCTATTGAACCATATGGCGGAGCAATGACAGGATCGGGTGGAGTGTTTAGAGATATTGCCGGAACAGGCCAGGGGGCAAAAAATGTTATTTCACAGGATGTTTTCTGTTTTGCTCCGCCTGATTATCCTACGGAAAAATTGCCGCAGGGTACCTTACCACCAAAATATTTATTAAAAAGAGTGGTTGAAGGAGTCCGTGATTATGGTAACAGAATGGGTATTCCTACCAACAATGGTTCAATACATTTCCATCCGGATTTCCGGGCCAGGCCAACTGTTTTTGTCGGCGCCTATGGAATAATGCCAAAAAAATATGCCAAAAAAGGTGAGCCAAAATTGGGAGATTTAATTGTGGTGGTGGGGGGCAGAACCGGTAGAGACGGGATACATGGAGCAACATTTTCCTCTGGTGAAATGACCGAGCGGACTATTAATGTTAATTCTCAAGCTGTGCAGATCGGCAATGCTATTGAAGAAAAACGGATGTTTGATGCCCTTTTGGAAGCGCGTGATCAAAATTTAATCCGTGCCATGCAGGATGTAGGAGGCGGAGGTTTTTCCTCGGCCATTGGGGAAATAGGAGAAGAACTTGGAGTAACTGTTAATTTGGAAAAAGCCCCTCTTAAATATCAGGGTCTGGCTCCTTGGGAAATTTGGATGTCAGAGTCACAGGAGCGGATGATTGTAGTTTTGCAAAATAAATCCTTGAAAAAATTTGAAAAGATTTGTAAAAAATATAATGTGGAGGAAACTGTTTTAGGTAAGTTTGACGGCCCGCCTGATGGCGAGGCAGGAAGCAAAAAATTAAATGTGTATTTTGGTAAGGAAAAAGTTAGTGATTTGGAGATGAAATTTTTGCATCATGGGATACCAAAAAGAGTTTTGCAAGCAAAAAGACCAATTCACCTCCGAGGAGCCTATTCAGTCACCTCGGAGGTGGCCGAAGGACTCCTCCGAGGTGGGCCAAAAGCGGAAAAAGAATGGATAGGCATTCTTGAAAAAGTTTTATCTTCTGGCGATGTTTGTTCCAAAGAGCCGATTGTGCGGATGTATGATCATACGGTTCAGGGGACTTCGGCTCTGCCGCCCTTTACCGGTGTGGCAATGGACGGGCCAAATGATGCGGTGGTAATAAAACCCCTTCTTGATAAACCTTTTGGCATGATTGTTGCTCACGGATTAAATCCGGTACTTAATAATTTAGATCCGTACTGGGGAAGTATTTGGGCGGCCACAGAAGCAATATCAAATTATGTGGCTGTTGGAGGAAATTACAAAGAGGCATCTTTGATTAATAATTATATCTGGCCTTTTCCGGATGAGGAAAGTTTATGGTCGCTGGACCAATCTGTGACGGCAGTAGTTAATTTTATGAAGACTTTGAAAATTCCTGTTATTTCCGGCAAAGACAGTCTGTCATCAACTTATCGCGGGTCTGATGGAGTGGTCATTAAAATTCCGCCGGTTCTGATTATATCGGTTTTTGGCAAAATTCCTGATGTTAGAAAAACCGTTTCCTCGGATTTTAAAAAAGTCGGGTCTGTGATTGCGTTGGTTGGCAAGCAAGATTTAAAAGTTGATTTAAAGGTTTTACCAAAAGTTTTGGATACCATTTATAAATCGATTCAAACTGGTAAGATTTTGGCTTGTCATGATATATCAGAAGGCGGATTAATAACTGCTCTTTTTGAAATGTGTTTGGGTGGAGGAATAGGAGCAATTATAAACACCTCGAAGGACTTCTTGTTTAACGAAACCGCAGGTTGTTTTATTGTGGAAGTGGAAAATGAAACAGCAGTCAAAAAATTATTTGCCAATGTTCCTTATGCAATTCTTGGCAAAACCCAAAAACAAAATAACATTAAAGTAAGTAAACTTTTTGAAGTTTCTGTTGACCAACTTGCCAAAGCCTGGAAAAAACCAATGGAGGAGATTTTCTCATGATGCCAGCTTTTTTACAAACAACCGAATATGGTAAGTTTGCCAAAGAAATTTTAGATTTTTTTGTTCCTCTGGCGCTACAACTGCCCAAACTTCGCGAAGAGCCATCTTTTATGACAGCAACAGTAAAAGCTATAGGAGCAAGTGGCGTTCAAGATGTTGTTACTAAAGCAGATAAATTTATGCAAAAGAGGTTAAAAGAAGAAGTATCAAAACTTTATCCAGACTGGCAATTTTGGGGAGAAGAGGGAGAAGATAATATTTTTTCCTTTGACAGCTCCAAATCATTTCTTTTTATTACAGACCCTATTGAAGGAACTAACAATTTCAGGGCAAGGAAAGACAATGATTGGGGTTCTGTTGTTGCTCTGGTTGATATTAAAAAAGGAGAGCCGGTTATAGGAATTGTTGCTCATCCCATGACGAAAAAATTCTATGTTGGGATAAAAGGTCAAGGAGCATATTTGCTTCGGTATAATGAGGATGGTCAAATTGTTTCTGTTAATCCAATGAACAATAAACCGGAAGATGAACGGTTTACCTATAACAATAGTCCCCAATTTAGCGATCAATGCAGAAAAGACGCAGAGAGATTTGTATCATTAGGAGAAGTTCAACCAGATCAAGTAGGTGCTACCCCACTGGATAAATCAAGAAAAGTTGTTAGCATAAAAGACGCAAATGGTAAATCAGAATTATTTATTGATTTAGAAAGTGGTGTATTGGAAGTTATAAGAAATAAAGGAACAATTTATTTTCATACAAGCAATGAGATGGCTGCTGTGTTTGTTATTCTAAAAGAGATCGGTGGTATTGTAACAGATGGGAACGGAAAGCCATGGTCTTTGGGAATTAATTCCTTAATTTCAGCCAGAAACAAAGAAGATTATGATTATTTAAAAAGTTTATCAGATCAGGCGAGAGGAGTTACAAAATGACAAAACCAAGAGTTTGTATTTTAAGAGCGGATGGGACTAATTGTGATGTGGAGCTTTTTTATGCCTTTGAGAAATATGGCGGCGCGCCGGAATATGTCCAGATGAACGAGCTGCGGACTAAAGAAAAAAAGCTGCAGGATTATCAGATCCTGGCTTTGCCCGGCGGATTTGCTTACGGTGATGATATTGCCTCCGGCAAAATTTGGGCAGTGGAACTGGTCAGTTTTTTCAAGGAGGAGCTGGAAAAGTTTCGAGAAAAAGGGGGACTGATTATTGGCATCTGCAATGGTTTTCAAGTACTTATCCGGACAGGACTTCTTCCTTTTGGAAATCTAGGCAAAATGGATGCCACTTTAACTCCCAATAACAGCGGGCATTTTGAATGCAGATGGGTTAGGGTGAGAAATGAAAAAAGTAAGCGAATCTTTTGGATGTCTGTTAATCATGGGGAAGGGAAGTTTTTTGCAAACGCAAAAACACTAAAAAAAATAGAGGCACAAAAATTAGTAATGTTTAGATATGTTGATAATCCCAATGGATCTCTCAATGATATTGCCGGAGTCTGCGACCCCACTGGTCGAGTCATTGGCCTAATGCCTCATCCGGAAAAGTTCGTTGATGAAACACAGTTTGCAAATTGGCGTCGTGATAAAATAATTAAGCCGCATGGTGCGTTTATATTTGAAGAGATGATAAAGTATGTAAAGAAAGGATAAAATATATGATTATTTTAGTTGATTTTGGAGGGCAAACAGCCCATTTAATTGCCAGAAGAATAAGAGAGCTTGGAGTAGAAGTTGAAATATTAAATCCTGAAGAAGCATTAATAAAAGCTAAAAATGCAGATGGAATAATTTTTTCCGGAGGCCCGGCATCTGTTTATGCAAAAGATGCGCCAACTATAGATAAAAAGATTTTTGAACTGGGAATTCCTATTTTGGGAATTTGTTATGGGGAGCAGTTAATGTGTCATTTATTGGGCGGGGAAGTAAAGCCGGGTTTTAAAAAAGAATATGGACCGGCAGAGTTAAGGTTACAGGTAACAGGTTACAGTGGACAGTTGTTGGAAAATATTCCAGAAGAATTTAATGTCTGGATGAGTCATGGTGATGAAGTGGTTAAAATCCCGCAGGGCTTTGAAACTTATGGAACTACCCAAACAATTCCTCATGCAGTCATAGCAGATGAAAAAAGAAAAATTTATGGAATTCAGTTTCATCCCGAAGTAATCCATACACAGTTTGGTGAACAGATTTTAAGTAACTTTCTGCGGATCTGCGGACTTAAGATAAGCAAACAAGAGATAGATAAAGAGTTTGTGGAAAATATTATCAAAGATATTAAGGATTCTATAGGGAATGAAAAAACAATTTGCGCGCTCTCCGGCGGGGTTGATTCTTCAGTTGCAGCTTTACTGGTTCACAAAGCAATTAATAAAAATTTAATATCAATTTATGTTGACTCCGGGTTAATGAGAGAAGGAGAAACTAAATCTTTGCAAGAGGTTTTCCAGAATCATTACAAAATGAATGTTGTTATTATTGATGCAAAGCAGGAATTCCTGAAAGCATTAAAAGGAATTACTGACCCGGAACAAAAAAGAAAACTTATTGGCCGGGTTTTTATTGAAGTTTTTGAAAAAGAGGCCAAAGCCGCAGGAGCCAAATTTTTAGTGCAGGGGACAATTTATCCGGATGTGATAGAAAGCGCCGGCAGCAAACTATCCCAAAAAATTAAGTCTCACCATAATGTTGGGGGTCTGCCGGAAAATATGAAACTTGTTTTAGTTGAGCCTTTGCGGAATTTTTATAAAGATCAGGTAAAGATAATTGGCCGGATTTTGGGATTGCCAAATGAGATAATAAACAGGCAACCTTTCCCGGGGCCGGGACTAGCAGTCCGGATTATTGGGGAAGTGACAAATGAGAAGTTGGAAATTTTGCGGAAAGCTGATGCAATTGTTCAAGAAGAGTTAAAAGATGTTGATCTTTGGCAGGCATTTGCAGTTTTTACAGGAATAAAAACAACAGGAGTAAGGGGAGATGAAGGAGTTTATGGGGAGACTATAGCTATTAGGGCAATTGAAGCCAAAGATGCCATGTCTGCCAATTTTGCCAAACTTCCATATGAACTTTTGGAAAAAATTTCCACCAGGATTGTCAATGAAGTGAAAGAGGTAAACCGCGTGGTTTACGACATCACCACCAAACCCCCAGCCACTATGGAGTGGGAGTAAGGAGATTGATAAAAAAGTAAGGATATGCTATAATTATTTATATGAATTTAACTACCACTCTTACTTCTAAAGCCCAAATTACCATTCCTAAACTCGTTAGAGAAGAATTAGGCCTAAAAATAGGTACAAAAATTGATATTTTCCCCATTCCGGATGGTACTTTTGTAGGCAGGCCAAAACGAAAATCCAATATTATGCAGTTTGCAGGAGCTTTAGCTCATTTGGATGACGGTAAATCATGGAAGGAAATCCGGGAAGAAACTGAAAAAATAGCTGCGCAAGAATTAGCTTACAGTTATGAAAAATTGACCCGAAATAAGGCCGCTAAACTGTATCGCACAAAATTTAAGTAAATGAAAATTATTGCCATTGATACAAATGTCCTGTTGGATTTCCTGTTAAAAAGGCATCCTAGATTTAATGAAGTTAAAAGATTATTTGAGGATTGTGCAGAGAGAAAGATAGAAATTTTTGTTCCTCAAGTAGTATTTCCGGAAATTGAATGGGTTTTAAGATCACATTATAAAGAATCTAAAGAAAAAGTAGTTAGGTTTTTAGAGGAACTTTTGGCAATGGATGGAATAATACTTGAAAATAAACCGGAAATTCAAAAAGCAGTGAGTATCTATAAATATGCCAATATTAAGTTTACCGATTCAGTTATCGCAGCACAGATACAGAGAATTAAACCTGATGAGTTTTTAACTTTTGATGAAGATCTGCATAAATTCTATCAAAAAATGGATTGGGAATAATTAAATTTTTATATATTCTTCTCTTTGAGGGCCTACTGAAATAAGAGAAATTTTAACATTTAAGAATTTTTCTATGAATCTTAAATATTCCTGGCAGTTTTTGGGAAGGTCTTTAAAATTTTTGATTTTCATTATATCTTCTTCCCATCCTGGAAATTCTTTATATTCGGGAGTAAGTTTTGCAAGTTCCTGATAACCGCAGCTTGAGTAGGGAATGGATTTATTATTAAGTTTGTAACCTATACAAACTTTTATATTTTTAAGCCCTGATAAAACATCAATTTTGGTAATTACCAAATCTGTAACTCCGGAAACTTCACAAGCAAATTTAGTAGCTTCCAAATCCAACCAGCCAATTCTTCTGGGTCTTCCGGTGGTTGTGCCATATTCCTTGCCTTTTTCCCTGATTTCATCACCTAATTTATCTGTTAATTCTGTTGGCAGCGGTCCTCCACCGACCCGGGAAGTATAAGCCTTAACCACTCCCAAAACTTTCGAGATTTCTTGCACAGGTATTCCTGCTCCTGTATTAACTGCTCCGGGAATAGTATTTGAAGCGGTAGAAAATGGATAAGGGGAAAAATCAACATCAATCATCACTGCCTGTGCGCCTTCCATTAAAATATTCTTTTTTTGGAAGAGGGCATTTTGCAGTAAAAGAAAAGTATCTGTCACAAATGGCAAAACTATTTTTCTAAATTTTGATATTTTTTCTAATTCTTTTTTGATATTAATTTCCTTGATTCCAAATGTTTTTAATATTTTATTTTTTATGTTAGCCTGAAAAGTAAATTTTTCCACAAATAAATTCCAGTCTTTTAATTCATAAATTCTAATGCCGTTATAACTTACTTTATCGCTGTAAGCAGGACCAATTCCTCTGGTGGTTGTACCAAGTTTTTGACTGCCTCTTGCATTTTCGTAAGCTTGATCCAGCGCTTTATGATAAGGTAAGATCAAATGGCATCTGTCGGAAATAAAAAGCCTGCCTCTTACATCAAACATTTTTATTTCCTCTGCTAAAACTTCCAAGTCTATGACCACTCCATTGGCAATGACGCATTTTGTTTTGGGATTTAATATGCCGGAAGGGATTAAATGCAAAGGGTATTTTTTGTTATTTACCACAATTGTATGTCCGGCATTATTTCCGCCGTGAAACCTGACAACATAATCCGCATTGCTTGATAGCAAATCCACAATTTTGCCCTTGCCCTCATCACCCCATTGAGTTCCGAGAATAACAGAAACATTGCTCATTTTATTCTTTTGTCATTCTGAGCGATTAGCGAAGAATCTCTAGAGATCCTTCACTTCGTTCAGGATGACAATGGAGAGTGTAGCATAATGTTTTGACTTTTGGTAGTCTATTTAGTATAATGAATTATGGGAAATAAAAATTACACAATTGTAACTTTAGGTTCTCACTCGGCCCTGCAAATCCTCAAAGGGGCAAAAGACGAGGATTTTGAAACTGCGGTTGTGGCAACTCCTGATAGAATTTCACTTTATCGCTCTTACTCCAATTTCATTGACAAAGTTTTTGAAATAAGCTCATGGGATGAATTTCCCAAACTGGAAAAAGATCTTCTGGCAAGAAATTGCATAATTATTCCGCATGGTTCTTTTGTAGCCTATTTAGGTATGGAAGAAAACAAAAAAATGAAAGTTCCTTATTTTGGAAATAAGCATGTGTTGGATTGGGAAGAAAACAGGAAAATGCAAAGGGAGTGGATGGAAAAATCAGGGATTAAAGTTCCTCATAGGTTTAGAAAAGGGGATAAAATTGACAGGCAGGTGATTGTTAAATCTTATGGAGCCTCGGGAGGCAAAGGTTATTTTGTTGCAAGAAATCAGAAAGAACTTGATGACAAATTAAAAAATTACAGCGAGGAGAGATTTATTGTCCAGGAATATGTCATTGGGGTGCCGGTTTATTTTCACTTTTTTTATTCTCCCTTAACTAAAAAGGTAGAGGTAATGAGTATTGATAAAAGATATGAAACCAATGTTGACTCACTTGGTAGAATTCCGGCCAAAAACCAAAAGGGCTTAAATATAGAGCCGACTTTTGAAGTGGTGGCCAATATTCCCATGGCAGTCAGGGAATCAATGCTGGCGGAAGCTGTTTCAATGGCAGAAAGGGTGATTGAAACATCCCAAAAATTAATCCCTCCCAAGGGACTGTTTGGCCCGTTTTGTCTTGAAACAATTATTACCTCAAGTGAGGAAATTTATATTATTGAAATATCAGCCAGGATTGTGGCCGGAACAAATTGTTTTATTAACGGTTCGCCTTATACATATCTAAATTATGATGAGCCAATGTCAACAGGCAGAAGAATTGCCAGAGAGATTAAGAATGCCATAAAACAAAATAGACTGAAGGAGGTTTTAGATTAATGAGTAAACAATATACAATTGCAGTTTTGGGTTCTCACTCTGCCTTGGATGTTTGCAGGGGGGCAAAGGATTTGGGGTTTAAAACTTTGGTAATTTGCCAAAAAGGCAGGGAAAAAACTTATCAAAAATATTATGAAAATATAGTTGATGAAGTTTTGGTTTTAGATAAATTTGCGGATATTGTGACCACCAAGACACAAAATGAACTGAAAAAAAGAAATTGCATTTTCATCCCCCATCGCTCTTTTGAAGTTTACATTAATGACTACAATGCTATTGAGAAAAAATTCAAAGTGCCAATGTTTGGAAATAGATTTTTGTTAAAGGTTGAAGAACGGGGAGTAAAACCTAATCAATATGATCTTTTGGATAAAGCAGGGATCAGATATCCAAAACAATATGGCGATCCTAAAAAAATAGACAGACTTTGTATTGTTAAAGTTTTGGAAAAAGAAAGGGGTTTTGAGCGGGCATTTTTCTTTGCCGAATCTTTTGAAGAATATAAAGTAGGCGTTGCTCATGGATTGGGATTAGGTAAATTTACCGAAGCGCAAATAAAATCAGCAGTTATTGAAGAATTTATTGTGGGAGTGCAAGTTAACTTTAATTTTTTCTACTCACCTGTTAAAAAAAGATTGGAACTGATTGGGACTGATACCAGGCGACAAACTAATATAGAAGGTTTAACAAAATTGCCATCTATTTATGAAGAAGAAGTAATGAAAAAAGTAGGCATAAAGTACGAAGAAGCAGGGCATATTGCAGTGACGGTTTTGGAGTCCCTTTTGGAAGATGCATTTGTATTGGGTGAAAAATTTGTGGAAGCCTCTCAAAAATTAATGCCTCCCGGGGTAATTGGCCCGTTTGCTTTGCAAACAGTTATTACGCCAGGTCCTCCTAAAAAAGAAATTATTGTTTTTGATGTTTCTCCAAGAATGCCGGGAAGCCCCGGAATTTTTGCTACTCCATATAGTGGATATTTATATGGAGAAAATTTATCCATGGGAAAAAGAGTGGCCATGGAAATTAGAGAAGCCATTGGGAAGGGAGTGTTGGATAAAATTTTAACATGAAAAAATATGCGCTTTTATCTGTGTATGACAAAACCGGCATTGTTGATTTGGCTAAGGAGTTAATAAAGCAAGATTATGAAATTATTTCTACAGGAGGTACTGACAAGGTACTGACAGGATCAGGAATAAAAGTTACCCCGATTGAAAAAATTACAGGTAATCCAAGGCAGTCTTTTGACGGTCGGATGAAAACAATTAGTTTTCAGATAGAATCCGGAATTTTATTTGACAGAAAAAATCCAAAACATGTGGAAGAGGCTAAAAAATTAAACATTCCTCAAATTGATGTGGTGGTCTGCAACCTTTATCCGGTAGAAAATATTGATGTTGGCGGACCAACTATGATTAGGGCTGCTGCCAAAAATTGGGAGAATGTTTTGGTCATTGTTGACCCAAAAGACTACGGGAAAATAAATGGAAAAATAACTGATAAGTTAAAGAAAGAACTGGCAGCCAAAGCTTTTTATCATTTATCACTTTATGATTCCCAAATAGGGAATTTTTTTTCTACGGAAAAGTTTCCTGAAGAACTGATAATTCCCTTGCAAAAAATAAAAGATTTGCGTTACGGAGAAAATCCGCATCAAGAGGGAGCTCTGTATCTTATACCAAACACAAATTCACCTCTTGCTAATTTAACCCATCTTTGGGGAAGACATTTGTCAGGAACAAATATTGGAGATATGCATGCGGGGATAGAGACTGTCAGACAATTTAAGGAACCGGCTGCCTGCGTCATTAAACATCTCTCGCCTTGTGGTATTGCCTTGGGTCAGGATGCGAAAGAAGCGCTCTCAAGAGCAGTAGACGCTGATCCAGTGTCTGCTTTTGGGGGAGTGGTGGTGTTAAATACCAGGATGGATGAGGAAGCTGCGCAGGTAATTGGTCATATGGATATAGTCGCTTGTCCGGAAATTTCTGATGAGGCTTTGGAGATTTTGAAAAGGATGAGAAAGAGTATGGGTATTTATACTTTTGGTAAAATTCCTGGTCAAAGAAGTGAAAGATGGGATATGAGATGGTTTGCCGGAGCCATGTTGCTGCAGGATTTTGATGATAATATAGAAGCAAGTTTTAAGGATTGGGAAATGGTGACAAAGAAAAAACCAACTATGAAACAAATGGAACAAATGAAATTTGGTTTCAAAGCGGTTAAAGCAGTAAGATCTAATGCAGTAATTGTGGTTGACAGCAATATCCCCATGACCCGTGGAATTGGGTCCGGGCAAACATCAAGAATTGGGGCTACAAAAATTGCCGTTGAGCAGGCTGGTGATTTTTCAAAAAGTGGTATTCTAATAAGTGACAGTTTTTTTCCGTTTGACGATTCTGTTAGACTGGCAGCAGAATATGGGATTACTGCGATTTTAGAGCAGGGTGGATCTTTGAATGATAAAATGTCAATAGAAGCAGCAGATGAGTTGGGAATAGCAATGGTATTTAGCAAAAGGAGGGCATTTAGACATTAGTTATGAATAACAACACACTTACAAATTATACAAGTCCCTTTAGTTGGAGATATGGATCAGAGGAAATGCGTAGGATTTTTTCCGAGGAAAATAAATATAGACTCTGGAGGAAAATTTGGGTGGAGTTGGCAAGGGCAGAGTCAAAAAATGGACTGGTTGGAAAAGAAGAACTAGAAGACTTGGAAAAGCATCAAGATGAAATAGATATTGAACGGATTTGGGAAATTGAAAAAGACACTTGTCATGATGTGGTAGCAGCCATCAAAGAGTTTGCTGAAAAAGCCAAAATCGGAGGGGGAAAAATCCATCTTGGGGCCACCAGTATGGATATTGTTGACAATGCCGAGACAGTAAGAATTACAGAGGCCATGGGCGTAGTCGAAAAAAGACTCGTAGTTTTGCTACTCGCGCTTTCTTCGAAAGTAGAAAAATATGCTGAATATGTGTGTATGGGATATACCCATTTGCAGCCGGCAGAACCAACAACGTTAGGTTACAGGTTTGCTTTTTATGCTCAAGATCTTTTAATGGATCTGGAACTCTTACAATTTGTCAAAAAAAATCTTAAAAGCAAAGGAATAAAAGGGGCTGTTGGGACTTCTGCCAGTTTTGTTAATCTGATGGGTTTAGAAAAAGCAGAGGAGATGGAACAAAATATAATGGGAGAGTTGGGACTTAAAGAAATAGAAATTGCCAGTCAAACTGCCCCGAGGAAAATAGAATTTTTTGTATCCTCTTTGCTTTCCTCAATTGCCCAAAGTCTTTATAAATTTGCATTTGATTTAAGGATCATGCAATCCCCGGGATTTGGGGAGTGGCAAGAGCCTTTTGGTAAATCTCAAGTTGGTTCATCTGCCATGCCGTTTAAGAAAAATCCCATTAAAGCGGAACAGATTTGTTCGTTGACAAGACTTGTTGTGGGTTTATCAAGAATTTCCTGGGATAATGCTGCCCACATGCTGCTGGAGCGGACTCTTGATGATTCGGCCAATAGAAGAGTAGCCATACCGGAAATGTTTTTAGCTCTTGATGAGATGTTAACATCAACTACAAACATAATTGATGGTTTAACGATAAACGATAAACGAATAACGAAAAACCTGGATACATATTGGCCTTTTTCAGCAAGCGAGACAATAATTATTGAAGCAGTTAAAAAAGGAGCAGACAGGCAAAAAATACATGAGGTTTTAAGAGAAATATCTATGAAAGCCTGGGAAGCAATCCAAAATGGAGAAGTAAATCCTATGGAAGATTTACTGATGAGTAATTCGGAAATAAATAAATATTTAAGCCCGGCAGAAATTGATAAATTATTAGATGCCAAAAATCATGTTGGCAATGCTCCCCAAAAATCCTTGGAGATTTCAAGAGTAATCTCAAAAATATGATAGAAGCAGTTATTTGGGATATAGATGGGGTGGTACTTGATTCTGAACAAATTCATGCTGAAACAGAAGCTGAAGTTGCTGGAAACTTTGGGATTATAATTAGTCCAATTGAAGTTATTAAATTATATTCAGGTGTATATATAGATCAAGAATTTGAGGATATGGCAAGAAGATTTGATAGGAATATTCTTCTTCAAGAAGCCCTAGCTATTCGTAGACAAATTTTAGCTCGACATGTTGAGGAAGGGATACCAACGATACCAGGTGCATCAGAGGTGCTAAATTCAATATCAGAAAGGTATAAATTGGGGCTTGTTACTAGTTCAGAAAGAAATTTTATAGAACCAGCCCTAAATAAATTAGGTCTTTTAGATTTATTTCAAGCAAGAATTTATGCGGGAGAGGTGAAGCACCCCAAACCACATCCAGAACCCTTTTTAAAAGCAGCAGAAATTTTAAATATTCAGCCAAATCAAGCTGTTGTAGTAGAAGATTCAGTGAGTGGATTTGAAGCAGCGAGAGCTGCTGGTATGTTACTGATTGCCAGAAGAGCAGAACATAACAGACACATAGATTTTTCTTTGGCGGATTATGTAATTGAAGATTTAAGAGAAATCCCCAAGGTGCTTGAACAATTTAAGCAATAGTGTTAAAAATGAATATATCTAAACTATGAAAAATACAAAAGTTCTTATTATATCCGCTTCTGAATCTGATTTATCAGTCATGAATAACGCCGGAAAAATTTTAGAGGAATTTGGAGTGGAGTATGAAATGGTTGTTTCTTCCGCTCACAGGACACCGGAGCGGACTGTAGATCTGGTGAAAAAATTTCATAACGGAGGCGGCAAAGTCATTATTGCCGGAGCAGGATTGGCTGCACATTTGGCAGGAGCAGTAGCAGCGCGTTTTCCTCTACCTGTGATTGGAGTTCCGCTTTCCAGTGGAGTACTTGAAGGCACTGATGCGCTTTTAGCTACCATGCAAATGCCTCCCGGAGTGCCGGTTGCAACAGTTGCTATTAATGGGGCAAAAAATGCCGGGATTTTGGCTGTGCAAATTTTAGCAACTTCGGACAGTAATTTAGAAGAAAAATTAATTGAATATAAACAAAAATTAGCAAAACAATAATGCAACGGCCGTATCAATAATGTTATGTTAGACATAATAAAGACTGTTAATTTAAAAGGTTTTGGGAAAAAACATAGCGGTAAGGTTAGGGATTATTATATAGCTGGGAAAAAAAGGATTTTAATCACCACAGACAGAATTTCCGCATTTGATATTAATTTGGGGTATATCCCACAAAAAGGTGCAGTGTTAAACCTTTTGGCTGCTTTCTGGTTTGAAAAAACAAAAGATATTATAGACAATCACCTAATTTCTGTTCCGGACCCCAATGTTAGCCTGGTTAAAAATGCCAAACTTATTCCCATAGAGATGGTGGTTAGAGGATATATCACAGGTGTCACAAATACTTCTATCTGGGGTTCTTATGAGGTTGGGGAAAGATTAATTTACGGAGTTAGGTTTCCGGAAGGTTTACGGAAAAATCAAAAATTGCCAAAACCCGTGATAACTCCTACTACTAAAGCTGAAATTGGTCATGATGAAAGATTAACAGAAAAAGAAATAATTGCAAAAAAAATAGTTTCTCCTAAAATCTGGCAGGAGATGAAAAAAGCTGCCTTGGGGTTGTTTGATAGAGGAACAAAGATTTGTGAAAAAGCAGGAATAATTTTGGTTGATACCAAATATGAATTCGGGTTACTAAATGGCAAACTAATTTTAATCGATGAAATCCATACTCCGGATTCATCCCGTTTTTGGATTAAGAAAACTTATCCGGAAAGATTTAAAAAAGGATTGGAACCGGAAAATTTTGACAAAGAGATTTTGCGTCTCTGGTGTGCAAAAAAGGGTTACAAGGGGGATGGGAAACCGCCAGAAATGAGTAAAAAATTAATCACGGATTTATCCCAAAGATATATTGCCATATATGAAAAAATCACGGGTAAAAAGTTTATTCCGGATAAAAGCAAAAATATTACCAAAAGAATTCAAGATCATATTCATGGTATAATCTAAAAGCTTATGCAAAGTAATGGTTTTGTACTTTTGACAGGAACTGCCAATGTAAAACTGGCCAAAGATGTTGCTAAAATTTTGGGTAAAAATGTTGATGAAACTGTTACTACTTTTGCCGACGGAGAAAAAAGAATTATTATCCCGGAAAATTTGCGCAAACGGGATGTTTTTATAATCCAGCCAACCTGTCCTCCTGTTGATTCCAACATTATGGAACTTCTCTTAATGATCGATGCTGCCAGAAGATCTTCAGCATCGGAAATTACAGCTGTTATCCCTTATTTTGGATATTCCAGACAGGATAGAAAAGATAGGCCCCGGGTACCGGTTTCCGCGGCACTGGTAGCAGGGTTAATTGAATATGCGGGGGCAGACAGAATTGTCACTATAGATATCCACTCCGAGCAGGAAGTGGGTTTTTCAAAAATCCCCTGGGATGTATTATATGCAAGCTATAATTTACTGCAGGTTTTAAAAAAAGAATTCAAAGGGGAAAATCTGGTGGTGGTATCACCCGACAAGGGCGGGGTGCCGAAAGCCACATTTTTTGCAGAACTTCTGGATGCAGATGGTATTGCCATAGTTTTTAAGGAAAGAGATGTTTACAGAGAAAATGTTTCCGAAACTTTGGATATGATGGGGGATGTTAAGGGAAAAGATGTGCTTTTGGTTGATGATATGATTGATACGGCCGGAACAATAGTTGGAGCAGCCAATCTACTTAAGAAAAGGGGAGCAAAAAGTATTTCCGTGGCGGCAACTCATGGGATCTTTTCTCCTCCTGCCATGGAGCGAATTGACAAATCTTCTCTGGACAAAGTTTTTATTACGGACAGTGTGCCGCTTAAAAAAGAAATATTAAACAGTTCCAAAGTTAGGGTTGTATCTGTTTCCCCACTTTTGGCAGAAGCAATTAAGTTTATTTATAATGGTGATTCCATATCGGGAAAACTGATCCCTAAATCCCACGGCCACGAACGCTAGCGCAGATCCAAAGTACTGCCTTCAAAGATTATATTTTTTGACTTGATGATTACTTTTCTTTCTCCTTCTTCTATATATCCGCCGTCAAGAGATTCAAAACCATTTTGAGATATAATGCTTTGGGCTTTTTCAACATCCTCTGCTGATAAAAATATGGCATGATCCTGCCCCATGTTAAAAGTTTCATACATTTCATAATCATCTAGTCTTGCCTCTTTTTGTATAAATTTAAAAACTTCCTGCGGATCAAATAATTTTTCTATAATATAAGTAAAGTTTCTTTTAGATCTCATTATTTTTCTAAGTCCATGGCCGGTGATATTGGAAATATAGTGAATGTTAATACTTCCATCCAGCAGATCCTGAATTAACTTGGCATAGATATTGGTTTTGGTTAAAATTTCTTTTCCTCTGCCGGGAAGTTTGTGCATTAGCGCTCTGGCCAGCGATATCCCATTGGCATTTAGACCATTGCTTTTAAGAAGTATTATTCGATCACCGGGTGTTAATTTTTTGTCTGTGATTAATCTTTTTTCAGAGGTGATTATTCCCACTGCAGAACCTCCCAAGTCAACAGTGCCCGGAACAACAACTCCTTTTAGTGTTGGAGTTTCTCCGCCTCCCCAGGAAACGCCAGCCAAATTGCAGGCACTTTTCCAGCCCTCAATTAAATCCTGCATCCGCTCGCTGTCTTGCAGCCAGCTATTATCTTCAATAGCCCAGTATGCGTGAATAACCAGAGGTTTGGCGCCTACTGTGATAAGATCATTAATGATTGTGGCAACAGTATCGTGGCCTACTACATCATAATAGGTTTTGCCTGTTATTTTTCTCATTTCATCTGCCACTAAATTTTTTGTTCCCAGACCTTCAACAACAGAGGCCATGTAAATGTCACCCTGTTTCCAAACATATGCTGATTCACCTCTGGTGTCGCTTACTTCTTCAGAACCATTTTGGAGATTTTTAGCAGTTTCCAAAGCAGCAGTTTGAGCTAATTTTTTAATCGGGTCCTTGGTGGAATAGTCATCACCAACTTGTGAATAAGTAATTTTATTTTTTCCCATGGCCTAAATATATCACAACTGTCCCCTTTTTAATACAAAAATTATCTCCATCCCCAGAAAAGAAAGGATTTTATTTTTCATACTTTTGGACAGTGAATCCGCTAAACTTTTTTTCTTCAATTAGTTTTCCATTTTTACTGACCCATGTTTTTCCTAAATTTTTATAAACTTCCGGGATTCTTGGGGTTTCGGAAATGATCATAAAAATAATTTTTTCTTGTTTTTTTGAGCTTGGCAAAAGATCATAAGGATGAAGTTGATCTCCACCCAACCAGCCGGGGATATAACCGTATTTTTCCCTGCCGTACCAGTTATAAAGATAAGCCCAAAGTCCATTATAGTAAAGGGGGTAGGTGACGGCATTGATGGCAAACGGTTCGCCTTTTGATTTTTGGTAGGTATAATCAACTACCTGGATTTGATAATCAAGATGGGAGGTTGAATCGTAAATATTGTCAAACAGCTGATAAGCGGGTTGGGGTCGCTGCAGTATTATTGCGGAGTTACTGCCTATGATAAATAAAATTGCTGGCAGGATTAAAAATAAACTTTTTAACTTTGAGATTGTGTATCCTGAAATTAAGGCAATGGCCGGAGGAAGCGCTATTAAAAACCAGGGTTTGTCGTGATAACCTAAAATAAGCATGACAGCCGGAGAAAATAGATAAAGAAGCAAAAAGCAAATGCCGTATTTTTCTTGTTTTGGTGTTTTCTTTGAGAAAAAATAAAAAAGCGTGATTAGAATAATTAAAATCCCTAAATAAATTCCCAAGTCTTGTCTTTGGGGAAATAAATTATTGGAAAAATTTTTAAAAAAATCTTCCTGAAAAAGACTAATTCTTTGAACAAAGGATAACCTGGTTGCCTCATCAAAAGTTTGGGAGAAATTAAGTAAAGTTTTTATCCCGGAAAAATTTAATTTTATTTCAGTCAGAATTAATGTAGAAATGGTAATAATAAATACTAGGGAAGAAAAAAATAATAAATTAAGAGATGGCAATTTAGGTCTAAAAATAACCCAAAAAATCAAAAATACCGGAATAAGATATAAAAATGAGAGGTCAGCCTGCAAGGATAGACCTAAGCTAACTGCAGAAAGTGCAAGCCCCCATTTTTTGTTTTGATAAATTGCCCAAAGCCCAAGATAAAAAAGAGGAACCGTAAAAATAGATACCGTATCAATAGTCAGCCAATTTGAAAACCTAATAATTTCAAAAGAACAGGTAATAATAAGGGCAGAAATTAATGCAGGCAAGTTTTTATGAAAAATAAATTTAGATAGAGTAAAAATGATTAAGGCGGTCGCCGCATTAAAAAATATATTCCAATAAGTGCTGACAAAAAAGTTTCCGGAAGAAATTAAAAAAGGAATTAAATTATAGTAATAATAAAATACCCCATGGTGAATTCTGGGATCACCATAAACAGCCCGGCCAATAATTACAGGGTCATGATCAACCGCCAGCTTGTAAGTATAAAACTGATCTTCAATTTGATCAAAGTCAAAAATAATGTTGGCATCCCGGGTATAGATTAGTCGCAGACTGATGCCAGCAATGAGGATGAATAAAAGAGCCAATTTTATCATAGTTTATTATAGCTTATTTATAAGAGCTGGTGCATAAAATCCGCAGGTGCCATCTCATCCCACTCCAAGGGTGGAAGTTTAGGGTGGAAATTACCCACAAAAAAGTGTAAAATTTGTCAGATTAGCATATTGCAGATTGTTTTGGGAAAGTGAAAGGAGATGTATTAACTGTCCGTTTCACATATCGGAGTAACAGCATCCGCATAATTGGAGCCGGTTACTGGAGAAAGGGAAAAAATATCTATGAAAAACAAAATAAACCGTAGGACTATTTCCTTACAGGAAATTAAATACAGCAATGAACCGATTGAAGCGAGAGTGGTAAGCGACTTTTTACCAAGTCCTGAAAATTTAATTCTAAAGGAGAAGAAGAAAAGGGTTACTTTAACGCTTACTCAAAATAGTCTTGATTTTTTTAAAGACTCTGCAAGAAAGCACAAAGCTTCTTATCAGGGGATGATCCGTCGTTTGATTGATTACTATGTTATCAATTAGCAAGCATAAATGATTTTCTTCTTTCTTCTTGGCCTAAAAAATGGTAAAGAAATCCTTAGGTGTAGCTACAATGCCACCCCTAGGGTGGAAACTAGAAACTCACTCATTTGGGGGATTTTGGTATAATCTATTCGTGAAAACAAAAGCACTTTTTATTATCGATGTTCAAAAAGGATTTCTAAATAAATTCACCAAGGATTTACCAATAAAGATTGCTCACTTTTTGGAAAAGAAGAAAGAGGCTTTTGATTATATATTCTTTTTTAAGTTCATAAATAAACAGAATTCAAACTGGACTAATCAACTTAATTGGTATGCTATGTTTAATCCTCCAGATACAGATATTGCTATAGAGCTTGAAAAGTTCACAATAAATGACAATGTATTTAACAAACGAGCATTTTTTTCAGCTATTAAAGCAGATAATTTTTTAGACTTTTTAAAAAGCAAAAATATTTCTGAAATATATATTTGTGGAATGGATACTCATGCTTGTATCCTAATTACCACAATGGAAGCTTTTGAAATGGGGTACAATGTGAAAGTTATAGAAGACCTTTGTTTTTCTTCTCACGGCAGAAAATATCATAAAAATGCAATAGATATATTAAAAAGAAATTTAGGTAAAGCTATTATTATAAAATCATCAGAACTGTAAATTTACTTAAATTGTACCGAAAGAGATGCGTCGAGAACTGCAGCCAGTCTTTTGAGAAAAGACAGGGAAGGGGTGGATTGGCCACTTTCCACTCTGGAAATTACAGACTGTCTGGTTTTAAGCTTTTTAGCAAGTTGGGTTTGCGTTAATCTTTTCTCTATTCTTGCACGAATTAATGCGTAGGATATTTCGCGTTCAAGCCTGTTTTCTTCCCAGATTTTCTTAAATTCAGGGTCTTTCATTAATATTTTTCTGTGTTTTTCCCAGTTCATCATATTTTTAATAATATCACAATATTATGATATTTTCAAGTGCCAGTTTTTAGACGCATTTCGTAATCAGTTAGCCTATTAATGGCGGTTTTTATTTCCCTTGTATCTGTTTTTTGTTTCTTTTTTTGGAAGCCGTGGAGTAGTAAAAATCTTCGGTTAATAATTGCCACATAAAAGATTCTGATGTTGTCGCTTCCTAAAATCCTTAGTTCCCAGAGGGGTGTACCTGTTAGTTTTTTCGAGTGAGGATAACCTAATAAGATACCATGTTCTTCAAGCAAATCTAATACATCTGCTATCTTATTTTGTACTTTTACATTTAAGCTTTGAATGAATTCAAAAATAGGAGAGTTACCTTGAGAGGTCTCATAATAGATAATTTCCCATTTCTGATCCATAACTTAACCTTAGCAGATTTTAATTAAATACATTGGGGAAATTTTGGTATACTTCAAGTATGAAAGTTTTAATATTTGGTCCTTCCGGATCCGGAAAAACTTATATTTCATCTTACTTAAGAAAATTAGGTATAAACGCAGTTGATGCAGATAAAATAGAGGATTTATCTTCTTATTATGACGGACAAGGAAATAAGGTTGAATATTCGGAAGATGCTGGTAAGGAATTTTTGGATAATCATTCTTTTCTTTGGGACAGAATTTTTTTAGAAGATTATTTAAGAAAAAATCCTGATATTTTTTTATTTGGGGCATCTGGAAATATTTTTGATATGCTAGATTTTTTTGATAAAGTTTATTTTTTAAAAATTGATCCGGATTTACAAAAAGAAAGATTAATTCACGAGTCAAGAGAAAATCCCATGGGTAATACAGAGTATCAAAGGGAAAATGCTGTCAGATGGGGTCAGCAATTAGAACAAAAAGCTAAAACATTGGGAATTAAGTTTATTGATGCAACACTTAGTCCAAAAAAAATTCTTTATGAAATTCAAAATTAATCCAAAGATATTTGAAGATTTTGATAAGCCTTTGATTGGGGTAATTATTGCAACAGGGATAAATAATCAAAATGATCATCCGCAAATTCAAAAACTACTGCGGGAGGCAGAAGTAACTTTAAGAGAAAAATTAAATAATGTAGAAATTTCCCTTCATCCCCATATTGCTCCCTGGAGAGAAACTTACAGAAAATTTGGATCAAAACCAAGAGATTTTAGATGCAGCGCTGAAGCGCTAACCAGAGTAGTTTTGCGGGGTTCGGAAATCAAGAAGATTAGTCCTCTGGTTGACTTGTATAATTTAATATCCATCAAATATATTCTTCCTGTTGGGGCTGAAGATCTGGATAAAATGCAGGGAGATTTAGAACTCACTTTTGCAAATGGAGATGAGGATTATACTCCTTTGGGGGAGCAGGAAAATGACCCGCCGCAAAAAGGGGAAGTTATTTATAGAGATGATTTTGGGGTAATTTGCAGGAGATGGAATTGGCGGGAGGGGGATAGAACCAAAATTACCAAAACTACCAAAAACGCAGTGGTGGTTTTGGAAAGTGTAGCCTCTATACCGATTAAGGAAGCAGTAGAAAAGTTGGCAGAGCTAATTAAAAAATATTGCGGAGGACAGATCTCTATTTATTATCTGGATCACAATTCCCCAGAAGTTGATATAATTCTCGTATGAGTTTAAAAGTTGGAATAGTTGGATTGCCAAATGTGGGGAAGTCGACATTGTTTAATGCCCTTTTGAAAAAAAGGGTAGCTTTATCTGCCAATTACCCATTTGCTACGGTTGAACCAAATGTGGGGGTTGTTTCAGTTTTAGACGATCGTCTAAAAATGTTATCGGAATTAGTAAGACAGGAAGAAAAGATGGAAAATGCTCCGCCAATTATTCCTGCGGCTGTTGAATTTGTGGATATTGCAGGGTTGGTCAAGGGGGCATCAACAGGTGAGGGTTTGGGAAACCAGTTCTTATCCCATATCCGGGAAGTTGATGCCATTGTCCATGTTTTGCGGGATTTTGAGGATTCGAATGTTATAAGGGTAGGAGGTTCAGTTAATCCTAAAGAAGATAAAGAATTAATAGAAACAGAGTTAGCTTTGGCTGATATAGACAAAGCAGATAAGCTCTCCATCAAACCGGTTCTGTATGTTTTAAATGTTGATGATGAGTCAAGCGATGGTAGTGAGTTTTTAAGAATAAATGCCAAACTGGAAGAAGAGTTAGCAGATTTTAGTGAAGAAGAAAGGCTGGAATATTTAAAAACATTGGGTTTAGGGCAGACCGGTTTGGAAAGATTAATTACGGCAGCGTATAAATTACTGGGTTTAATTTCTTTTTTAACAGCAGGGAAAAAAGAAGTCCGGGCCTGGACTCTTAAAACCGGAACAAATGCAAAAGAAGCTTCTGGGGTAATTCATACAGACTTTATAAAAAACTTTATCAGGGCGCAAGTTATAGAATATGAAAAATTGATAGAAGCAGGAAGTTACGGTGAAGCTAAAAAAAGAGGCTGGATCAGGACAGAAGGTAGGGATTATGTGGTAAAAGACGGGGATGTGATTGAATTTTTAATAGGTAGTTGATATTCACTATAGGTTTTGGTAGAATGACTAACTATGTTAGAGAGGGTATCTTCAGGAGTAATAAATTTTTTTGCAGGGCGGGCGATTAATAATTTAGTTATTATTAATTCAACGGCAGCTGTAGAGGGGAGCTTTCAACAATTAGTAGCAGATGGTGGAATTCCTCTTGTTTATGCAAATCATCAGGGTCATGCTGATGGCCTAGCAATGGCGAAAGCAACAGAGCATTTAAGAGATCTTACTTTACAAGATGGTCAATATCTTTTGAGGGGGCTTGCTGTTATATTGGCAAAATCAATGGTTTCAGGTCATCAAAGTAAAGAGTTAACAAGCACTTATGATTTGGTGATAGGTGCTTGCCGGCAAAGAGGGGTAGTGCCTGTTCCTGTAACAAGAAAAAAAGATCAAGGAACATACGGCATGAGCAGGAGGCAAATAGCTGCAGAGATAATACCCTTAATAAGTAGTTTACGTGAAGGATATGGGATGGCATTTTTCCCGGAAGGTTCTGTACAAGGAGGGAGACATCAGAAAGGTAGCAATTTAGGAGATATCTATGGGATGCAAGAACCAGATAATAACAATTTAATTGATTTTGTTAAGCTAATGAGTAGAGCAGGTAAAAAACCTTTTTTTATGCCAATAGGACTTCATGGTAGCTATAGAATAATGCAAAGCGAAGAAGGTGATGAACCAAGATTAACCCGCAGAGGAAAGTGGTCTTTAATTGCAGCAGCTTTAGGTATGCCTATTGGTGTTTTAAAGATAGAAGCCAATTTATTAATGCCTTTTACAGGGGAAGATATCGTAAATGAAATGGGTTTTGAATGGATGGAAAATGGCCCATGTTTTAATAGATATGCAATGAGGAAATTATTGCCAGGTATTCCTTCTGTTGCGCATGGAGTTTTTAAGAGAGAGACCGTTTAGGATACCAACCTATTGAATTAGCAAAGCATTATTAGTACAATACCTAACATGAATAATTATTATTTAACTTTAGTTTTAAAGCCTGATTTGGAGGAGAAAGAGAGAAAAGAGCTTTTGGAAAGGTTAAAGAAAAAATTTGATAATGTTGTTAAGGAAGATTTGTGGGGAGTAAAGGATTTGGCCTATCCAATTAAAAAACAAACTAAAGGATTTTATGTTCATTTTGAACTGGAAGCAGATCCAAAAAATGCCAAAGGTCTTGACAAAATCTTAAAATTAGAAGAAGATATTTTAAGATATTTGATAATTAGAAGATAGATAACGGAAAGCAGAAGATAGAAAATGTCAAGCAGAAGCTGGAATAGAGTAGAACTAATAGGAAATTTAACCAGGGATCCTGAACTTCGGTATACCCCTAATGGAGCTGCAGTTTGTACTTTTGGATTGGCTACCAACCGCACTTATGTAACAGAAGGCGAAAGAAAGGAAGAAGTAGATTTTCACCGGCTGGTGGCCTGGAATAAACTGGCAGAACTTTGTAATCAGTTGCTTAAAAAAGGGAATAAGGCCTTTATTTCAGGGAGACTTCAAACAAGATCATGGGAAGGTAATGATGGCCAAACCAGACAGACCACTGAAATTGTGGTGGAGGATATGATTGTACTTACTCCCAGATCAAATGGAGACATGGAAACTCCGCCGCCTCCAAAAGAGGAAGAGGCAGTTACTGTTAAAGATGAAAAAGTTGAAGAGAAAGAAGTGTTAAAAGATGAACCTAAGAAGTCAAAAGAGACTGCAGTAGCAGAAGAAGTTAGTGAAGATCTGCCTTTTTAATTTATGGTCAAAAAGATTATTACTCAAAAAAAAGAAACAACTGAAGTTGAAATTGAAGTTGAAACAAAAGCTTTTTTAAGGAGCAAAAAATGCCAATTTTGTCAAAACAAATCAACACCTTCTTACACAGATACGGCAAACTTAAGACGGCTTTTAACTGATAGAGCCAAGATCACTCCAAGATTAAAAAACGGCCTTTGTAGCAAACACCAGCGCTTTGCCACCAGAGAAATAAAATATGCCAGGCATTTAGGCCTACTTCCTTTCACCCCCAAAATTTAGTAAACTTAAAGCTATGTCTGTCCAAAATGGACTCTTTGATAGTTTTGATAATCTTGATCAAATTGCGGTTTTAGATATTGCCCGCTGGCTTAAAAATGCTCCCAATGAAGTAGTTTTGGAAAATTATCTGGCTAATAAAATTTTATACCCTCAAACTTTACCTTTAACCAAGGAGGATGCTGAACTTGATTTGGCCATTTTGCGTGAGGCTCTGCGGGCAAACGGCCCTAAAAATTTAGCAAAAACAGGTTCTTTTCTGGGAGATAATACTTTTTTAAATGTTACGCTCCGGAAAATACTAATTCCCTCGAGGTTCCTGCGCTTTGTTCCCAGTCTTACAGCTTTAATCTGGGCTTTTATTGACGCTTTTTTACTGGAGAGAGAAAGAAAGGATTTTTTTGAGGATCTTTGGACAATTACTTTAACAGGTGAAATAGATGAAGTGGTCGGTTCTATACTTCTTCCCCAATTTAGCGACCGGAGCGGTATGTTGGAGCTTAAACAAGGGAGCCAATCTTATAAAATCCGCTTTGGTAGCTTGATGATTATTCCCTGTCCTTTAAACCGGTGCCAAATTGTTTATAAATTTAACAAAGGTAAAATTTTAGGTAAGCAGGAAAGCGCAGTTGAAGTATATGGGGGAAGAGTAGGACTTTTTATAGATGCCAGGGATAAAAAAAAATAAACATGAAAACCTTAAAAAGATTACGGATAGAAAAAGACATTGTTACCAGAGTGCATAGAACCTTGAAAGCTAGAGGCCAGCTGAATATCTCGCTTGGTCAGGAAGTCGCTCCTGATGATATTATTGGCAGCTGTTGGGTTTCTTCCGGCTTTAGGATTTTAAATTTATCACAGACTTTATCTGTTTCACCCGGAGAAGCTAAAAAATATCTCAAAAGAGAGATCGGTCAGAAAATCTACAAAGGAGAACTGCTGGCTTATAAAAACCAGTGGTTATTAGGAGGTAAAAAAATGGTTATTTCGCCTTCTGATGGGATTTTGGAGTATTTAAACGAACAAACAGGGGAGTTGAGACTAAATTTTTTACCCAAAAAAATTGATCTGCCAGCGGCAGTTTATGGAGTAGTAGAAGAGATTGATATACCCCGCGGCGATATTATTATTAGAACAGAGGTCAGTAGAATTTACGGCATGTTTGGTACAGGTAAAAACAGAGAAGGCACTTTAAGTATTATTTGCTCGAGAGATGAATTGCTGGGGGAATTAAAAATAACTGCTGAAAATTCCGATCAGATTTTAGTAGGAGGAAGCTTAATCCGTAAAGAGGCAATTTCTCAAGCTATTTCTTCCGGGGTTTGCGGTATTATCGCAGGGGGAATTAATGCAGGAGATTATAAAGCCATAGCCGGAGGAAGGTTAATTTTTCCCAAGAAACTGGAAAACGACATTGGAGTATCTGTAGTTATTTGTGAAGGTTTTGGCGTACAGTCTCTTGGCGAGGATATTTACGGGGTTTTGCAAAAATATAACGGGAAGTTTGTTTTGTTGGATGGCAATCATGCTATAATAAATCTTCCTTCATTTGAATCAAATTGTATGAGGAGAGTGAGAAGTATTGCATTACCCAAGCAGCAGAATACAATTGTTGAAGTTAATGAACTTAAGCTGCAGGATATTAAAATTGGTTCTATGGTTAGGGTAGTAGGTAATTCTTATTCTGCGGAGCAAGGTAAAATTTTGTCTATTGATAAAATAGAAACAGTTTTACCCTCGGGCGTTCCGGCATTTTTATTAACAGTGGAGACCAAAAGGAGAAAAATCAAAATTCCATATGATAATATAGAATTGATATGAAACAAATTTTCTTCAGAATTAATTTAAGAGTTATACTTATAGTAATATTGGCATTTGTCATAGGCTGGAAAGTGGGGCAGACACAAATTCCCCCTCCAAAAAATAACAATGCTGATTTTAAATTATTTTGGGATACGCAGAATCTTTTAAAAAGGGATTATCTGGATAAAAGCGCTCTTGATCAAAATAAATTATATTACGGCGCTATTTCCGGCATGGTGTCTGCAGTTGGGGATCCGTACACATTCTTTTTACCGCCGGAAGCTCAAAAATCTTCCAAAGAAGAATTAAACGGCAGTTTTGAAGGAGTAGGCATACAACTTGGTTTTAATTCAGATAAAAGACTGGCAATAATTGCTCCTTTAGAAGGCACACCTGCCAAAGCCGCAGGAGTAAAGCCTTTGGATATGATAATTAAAATTGATGATAAAGATACTACTGGTTTAAGTTTAGTCGAGGCTGTTAAGCTAATAAGAGGTACCAAGGGTACAAAAGTAACGCTGGAAATTTTGCGCGAGGGGGAAGAAGAAACAAGAACATTTACGCTTATAAGAGATAAAATAGTTGTTAAAAGCGTGGAGCTTGCATACAAAAAAACCAAATCCAATAAAACCGTGGCCTGGATAAAATTGTCCCGTTTTTCAGATCAAACAAGATCGGATTGGGAAGCCGCGGTAAAAGATATTATCTCAAAAAATCCCAAAGGAGTTATTTTGGATGTCCGCAATAACCCGGGTGGATATCTTGACGGAGCGGTTTTTGTCTCATCTGAGTTTTTAGATGGCGGGGATGTGGTTTTACAGGAAGATGGTCAAGGCAAAAAACAGGCATTTAAAGTTGATAGGGAAGGTAACCTGTTTACCATGCCTTTGGTAGTTTTAATTAATAAAGGTTCTGCTTCGGCTTCGGAAATTGTGGCAGGAGCGCTGCAGGACCGGGAAAGAGCAAAACTGGTGGGAGAGCAGTCTTTTGGCAAAGGGACTATTCAGGAAGCAGAGGATCTGGAAAAAGGAGCAGGCATACATATTACTGTGGCCAGATGGCTCACGCCCAATGGAAGATGGGTTAATGATACAAAAGGGCTGAAGCCCGATGTTATAATAGAAATGCCTAAGGATTTGAAAAAAGATCAGGATCCGCAATTGGATAAAGCATTGGAATTATTAGAATAATGGATCAAACAAATTTTAAATTACCAAAGCCATCTTTAAGCAGCATAATGATAGCTGTGGCACTGGGAGTAGTTGTGGCTGTTTTAGTTTATCAGGCTCAAGTGCGGGGATTTCTTTCCGGCAAGGGTATTGAACTTCCCAAGCCTCCTGAAGAAACAAGAACAATTCTTAAAGAAGAAAATGCTGTTATTTCCGCTGTGGAGAAAACTCCTTCTTCATTTGTGGTATCGGACAAAGGTATTACTGAAGGAGCGCAAAACATCGGCTTTGCCATTCCTATCAATTCTGTAAAGGCTATAGAAGTTACTTTATCAGAACTGCCTGCAGAGTAGTAATTATTGGTTCAAGGTTTCCATCCAAGATTTCTTCCAGATTGTGCCAGGATTTGCCAATCCTGTGATCAGTGATCCTGTTTTGAGGAAAATTATAGGTTCTGATTTTTTCCGCCCGGTCACCAGTGCCTATTTGCGAAGCTCTATTGCCGGAAACTTCTTTGTGTTTTTTTTCTTCTTCCATCTGCCAAATTCTGGATCGAAGTAAATCCATGGCGATTTCCCGATTCTGGGCCTGGAACCGTTCTGTTTGCGCAGTTACTACAATTCCGGTTGGAATATGCTTGAGCCTTACGGCTGTTGAAACTTTATTGACATTTTGTCCGCCGTGGCCTCCCGACCTGAAAGCTTCAAATGTAATATCGCCGAGATTAATGGAAACTTCTCTGGCAGTAACTTCTGGTAAAACTGCCACTGTGGCAGTGGAAGTATGAATTCTGCCAGAGGATTCGGTAACGGGTACTCTTTGTACCCGGTGAACGCCGGACTCATACATTAACATGCTGTAACAACCTTTTCCCCTAATTTTGAGTACAAACTTATCAAGTGTCTCTACTTTCCACCCCTGATTTTGAACAAATTTAGTATACATTCGAAGTAAATCTCCGGCAAAAATTCCCGCTTCATCTCCGCCTGCAGCAGATCTTATTTCTATTATGGCTATGTCATTGCGAGGAGTCTCCGACGAAGCAATCTGGCTGGGAGATTGCCACGCCTCGCTTCGCGGGCTCGCAATGACAGAATCCTCAAGGTCTTGTTTTTGTTTTTCCAATTCTGCAATTTCCGCCTTAGCCAATTGAGCTAGATCCGGATCAGAAAGAAGCTCCTTACTTTGGGAAATTTTTTTATCTATTGCATCAATTTGCTGGCGAATATAATCCATCTAACTTACCATTTGTTTTCTGGCCTGCATCAGAAGATCTTTTAAGGAGGGACGGTCTTTTTTAGTTTCTTCTTTTTTATTTTTTCTGGCTTCCAAAATTCTAATTCTTTCTTCCTTTTTAACTTTGGATACTTCTGTTTTCTTTACAAATCTGTCAACTTGTCCTAATGTGTCAACAAATCTTTGCTGACCGGTAAAAAGAGGATGGCAGGCAGAGCATATTTCTACGCGGATTTCCGTTAAAACAGAACCTGTGGTAAAAGTATTGCCACAGGCACAAGTAACTTTGGTATCCGCGTGCCAGCTAGGATGTAAATTAGCTTTCATAACAAGTACAGTATAACATAATATTGCGAAAACTTGACTTATACACTCTATTGTGATACAGTAGGATACAATAATATGGGTAAATTAAGACATGAATAGAATAGAAGGATTTTTGAACAGATTTAGAAATCCTACCCTAGCACAAGAGGTGGAGCCAAGCGCAGAGCCCAATCCGTTAAAAGATGTTCTCAATTTAATCGGCAGCGATGATCCTAATCTATACATGAAGTTGGGACATGCGCTTTTAGATTTGAGCAAAGCATTATTACCAACACTCGGCAAAGATATTGAAAAGTTTAGAAGGGCTTGGGAACAGAGTCCACATGAGCATAGTAGAGAAATGTTAGATCTACCAGCATTCTTTCCCTTTCGGCAACCTCCTAGGATTGATCCATATATGGTTACTTCATTTGTAGAACAGTTAGAGCCTCTAGCCAAATTAAGGAAACCGTTGGTGTCTCCTGGCGTCTGGTCTCATTCTCCAGCAAACTTTCAGCTTCCTTTTGACGAAGGCGGAAAGACCTTTTTGCAAAATTCGGTCATATTAAATCATCCGCTCCAAATAAACTTTTCCATAGACGGTAGGGGTGTCAAAAGAGCAAACTTGGATTGGGTAGATAAAAGACACCCTCGTCCATCTTACCCAACAATTAAAGCAAAATTTGCACAACTGCAGCAAGGATTATAGTATTTCTTTAATTCGCCGCCCTGACAATATTTTGGCCACGGGGGCAGGAGTAAATTTTTAAGTAAAATTCTTGGGCAAATCTGGTTAGCCAAAACATCCGCTGGTAACCGCCAGGTTGATTAAGAAAATCACTAAATTCCGTTTGCCCTGGGTCGTATCTTTTGTGTATCCTTTCACTCATAGGCTCTAATGTTCCTGGTAAGAAAAGAGGACTCTTTACGGTACGCAAGGCCAGAACTTTTGTGTTTGGAGTAACAACAACAATTGCTGGCGGTACATCTTTCGGGGGCAGCGTTTCCAAAAGACGCCTGAAATCGTCAGGAGAAAAAGGTATATCGTGGGGGTGACTATGAATAACAACAGCCATTTTAATATCCGGATCTTGATCATAAATACTGCTTGCGGGGTTTCCTACAAATACTTCATCACCCGAAACAAGCTCTGTTGATAAACGACCTTTACTCCTGTCAAAATAGACCCGATCGGGACTTCCTACGCTATGCTCATCACCCTCGCTACGAATTTTGACTAGACGACCTGTCTTTCTATCAATATAGACTATAGATCCGTATTCTATCTTTCGAGGGTGTTTTAGGGTTAACCGTATCAAATCCTCTGCCTCATGGCCAATCTTTCCAAGATCAAACTCCTTTGGTTGAGTTTCCAGGGCATAAGGCTCATTTCCTGCCGCTTTCAATAAGTAGTCCGCAAGTGAAGCCGCGGGAGACTTTTCTCTTTCTCTCCCGATCGAGCCTATCAATGAACGAAGCTTTGTCCGCCAACTTCCATGTTGTGGCTCTGGACGAGAACCTTCTGTACCTTCCATACTAACTTTATTATATCAAACCTGCGGGCTTTATTTTGGTATAATGTTTGTATATGCCAGAAGTTGTTGTATCGGAAAAACCCCTGATAACAGAATTATCTCCACAGAGACCATTTGACAGAATGCAGGATTTCTTAAAAAAATATGGTAGGCAGGTATATCTAACATTAGAAGATACTTTAGGAGCGGAGGTAGAAATAATGCTCTTGCGGAAACATAATGTTCAGCCTTTAGCCGTAGATTTCTTGTCTGCAATTAAAAGCGGTGTTTTTATGAGTAA
>Ga0209514_10000519_pt1 | contig 77629 bp, 86 predicted proteins | sample Subgrocontami58m_FD_187452 | JGI IMG/M metagenome (GOLD analysis project Ga0209514, IMG submission 187452) | Subsurface groundwater microbial communities from S. Glens Falls, New York, USA - GMW37 contaminated, 5.8 m (SPAdes) (version 3) | ecosystem: Environmental > Aquatic > Deep subsurface >... | reverse complement strand
CTAGGGCGAATCGTGTTCTGGGATATAAACCGCAAACAAAGTTCGAGGACGGGGTCCGGGAAGTGCATAAGTGGTTCGTTGAAAACTGGGACAATATTGAAGCCTCATTCAAATAACGCTAACCGGAAATGAAAGACAAAAGCATAATTTTAGTGCGAACGAACCTTCTGGACCGGGACCCATGGTTGGCCAGACATATAGACTGTTTGAGGCGAGAGAACTATAAGGTCTTGCTGTTATGCTGGGATAGGGAAGGCAAAAGCCGTGACAGGCAAGATGAAAACAAAAAAGATAAGTTTCAAGAGTTAAGGCTCAAGGTTAACGCCATGTGGGGCGTCAAAGTCCTGTTTTTTCTTCCAATATGGTGGTCCTTTGTGTTCTTTTGGCTGATGTGGAAAAAATGGGATTTGGCCCATGCGATAAATCTTGACTCGGTTATTCCTGTGGTAATAGCGGGAAAACTAAAAAGGAAGCCTGTCATCTATGAGATATATGATGTTTATGTAGACCTTATGGTTCTGCCGCGGATAATAAGGCGAATTGGGATTTTTCTGGAGAAGTTCTTTATGCGGTGTGCCAGTGTCGTCATTATCGCTAACGAAGCGCAGGAGAAAGAAGTAAATGGAATTCCCAACAGGAACACAGCTGTAATTTATAATTTTCCGCCCGACAATTTCAAAAAGGAACCAGCCCAAAGAAATGGTAGTTTCAGGCTTTTCTATGCGGGAGTTCTTTATCACAGCCGCCCCATGAATTTGGATAAGGTTTATAAGGCTATAGAAAATATTGATGGGGTGAGTCTGACCATCGCCGGTTACGGTGACGCAGTCGGCGACATCCAGAGATGGGCAAAGAAGAATGGAAATAAGACGGAATTCATAGGAAGGATTACTTATGACGAAGTTATTGAAAGGACAATGAAGAGCGACCTTTTGTTTGCACTCTATGATACTGGGGTGCCCGCGATAAGATATGCCAACTGCAATAAGCTATTTGAGGCAATGATGTGTCAAAAGCCAATCATAGTTAGCAAGGGGACAGCAATGGCCGACATGGTAGAAAAAGAGAAATGCGGGCTTGTAGTAGATTCAAGTAGCGTAGACGAGATAGGAAAAGCTATAGTGAGGCTCAGGGACAACCCGGAATTACGCAATCAGCTTGGTGAAAATGGCAGAAATGCCTACGAGAGAAAATACAACAGGCACATTATGGAGCGGCGCCTACTGGCGCTTTATAGCAATGCCCTTAAGGGACCACAAGGACGTATAAACCATGCAATCTAAAGAAGTATTACTCAACTATGTGAAAGGTAGACACACCTCCGGGCAGATGCTAAATCTGGTCAAATACTTCTTGGGAAAGAAAAAAGAAGTTGTAAATTGGGATCCTATCTATGTTTCAGTCTTCCCAACATATAAATGTAATTTCAGCTGCGATATGTGTTTGACTCACTCCAACAAGTTTTCCAATCCCAACGGGCAGAAGCCAGGTTCGGACCTGGATTTCGAGCAGTTTAAGAAAATTTTGGATTACTATAAGAATTCGATCGTGGTAAATCTCATAGGAAACGGTGAGCCACTTTTGAACAAGGATTTATTTTCGATGATAGAGTATGCTTCGAAAGTGAAGAAAATGTACGTTTTCACAAGTTCGAATGGAATCATGCTTGGAGAACACATCCAAAAAATAGTAGACTCCTCATTGCGCGGATTCCAGATAAGCTTGAATGGCCATAATCCGAACGAATTTAACCGTATGACAGGTATGCCCTCAAAAAGCTTCAATGTAATATGCGAGAATGTTGCTGAATTGGTGAAGCAAAGGAATCTCAGAAAGTCAGAAGTTGAAATACTTGTCAGCATTGTTTTGGACAAAGAAAACTATGCTGACATTAAGGATATGGCAAATTTTGCGAGCGAGCTGGGTGCGGACAAAATACTATTTTTCCAGTTTCTTCCGTTTTCCGCTACAGGCTTCACAGGATCTGAGCGCTGCCTGTTCTCACATGACGCCAATATCGTAAAGGCCTTTTCTCAGGTAGAATCCCTGCCATCAAAAGTCAGGAAGAAAGTACTATTACCCCCGCTCTTGAATGAAACAATGGATTCAAATAGGTGCTGTACTGTTCCTTTTTATAATATTATGATTGATGGCGGTAATAATGTGGGATTTTGTTGTATGTCATCTAATTTTATAAATAATGGTAAATATTATGAAAAAGATTCTTGGAATAATGACTATTTCAGGAATGTCAGAAATATGTTTATGAAGCCGGACGTCCCTGTTTGGGAATCATGTAAGTGGTGCTATCACAATACCGGTCGCACTCGCCTGTTGTCCAATCCTAATCCGGTATCCCATGTGACGCGTAAGGTTTTCTCAAAGTTGTTGAAGAAATCTTAGATATTTCTATGAAACATGTGACAGGATAATATTATTTGAAAGTAATATTTGTCTATCCGGATATTGAATTTACGCAGGCGGATGCCCCGGGGAACTACCATTACGGAATCGGACACCTTGCTTCTGTACTAAAACAAAGAGGGCATCAAGTTTCTTTGTTACATATCACAAGACCCATAGAAAAGAATGACTACTGCAAGCAATTAGCCGGCCATCTTGTCAGCGGTAATAATTTAGTAGCTTTTTCAGCCACGACTAATAAGTTTCCCTATGTGGACGTCTGGAGCAAATGGACAAAGGAGAACTTCTCGGTCTTTACTATTTGTGGAGGCGTACATACGACGCTTAACGCGGAAAGCGCGATCAGAGCTTCTGGCCTTGATGCCATCTGTCTTGGTGAAGGAGAATATGCCTTAGCTGAACTATGCGATGGTCTTGATAATAGGGACAATGTTGTAGCTATTCCCAACCTCTGGATCAAGAAGGACAAGGAAATCTACAGAAACGCCCCACGCCCGCTGGTACAGGATCTTGATACCTTACCTTTCCCTGATCGAGAAGTTTTTGATTACGTGAACCTGTATCACGAGAGAGAGCACAAAGCAGGCGTGAAAGCCAGCAGAGGCTGTCCCTATGATTGCCATTATTGCTGCAATAGAGCTCTTAGCGAAGTGCATAAAGGCCAGCGATATGTTAGATTCCGCAGTGTTGATAACGTGATTAACGAGCTCAGGCAAATATTAGACCGCTATCCGTTTATTAGAAGTTTCGCTTTTGAAGATGATATACTGCCTCTTAAGAAGGACTGGTTTGAGAATTTTGCCACCGAGTATCGGAACAAGATAGGGCTACCCTTCACTTGCAACATACGTCCCAATTTGATTACGGAGAGAATTGCCGAGCTTCTTAAAGAAGCCGGCTGTTACCTCGTTCAGATGGGAATAGAAAGTGGAAACTCCAGGATTCGTTATGACATTCTTAATAGACACATCTCCGATGAGCAAATCATTAATGCCGCCAGGGTGTGCCGGGACAAAGGAATGAAAATTTTCATTTTCAATATACTGGGTTTGCCTCATGAGTCTATGCCTCAAATTCTGGACACTATCAAACTGAACGCGGCCGTGGGTGCGGATTCAATGCAGGCCACTATATTTTTCCCCTATTATCGGACCAAATTATTCGATGTTTGTAAAGAAGAGGGGTATCTTACGGACAAGGAAGTGATGGACTACTACGAGGATACTTGTCTGGCCATCAATGGAACTCTGCGGCGACAGGTGCTCTTCGCAGCGCGCTATTTTCTGGTATTAGTTCGTACATACGAGTCTCTATTCAAACTTCCTAAGTTTATGCGACAGGGCGCTATAAATCTTCATGATTCATTTCTTACCAGTAGGGTGGCTGCCTTGGTGGTTTTCCCGGTGATGATCAAGATGGTTTCTATCATCTTCAAATATGAGATATTGTTCAAATTCTTTAGATCTGTTAAACGCCGGATATTTGACAGGATTTTCGTAATTTGATAACTTGATGTGGCTCATGATAAATGAAGTGCTTTACGTTGAAAGGGATGCAAAATTCTGGTTGGCAGGAGTGACAAGATGAACAGGGAATTGATTGTTGATGGGTTTTCAATAAGTGATGATAGTGACTGCTATGTCATAGCTGAGATTGGCCACAATCACCAAGGCGATCTGGAACAGGCAAAGCAGCTATTTTGCAGGGCGAAAGAGTGTGGAGCAAACGCGGTCAAGCTGCAAAAACGTGATAACCGCGCGCTCTACACGCGTAAGCTTTATGATACCCCTTATAACGGCGAAAACAGCTTCGGGCCAACATATGGACAGCATCGTGAGGCACTGGAATTCGGTAAAGAGGAATATACGGTACTTAAACAATATGCCAGGGAACTGGGGATAACTATGTTCGCAACTGCTTTTGACTTCTCCAGTGCCAGTTTCCTGGCCGAACTGGATATGCCCGCCTATAAGATATCTTCTGGAGACTGCAAAAATATTCCTCTCATGAAATTTGTTGCGAAGTTCGGGAAGCCGATGTTTGTAAGTACCGGCGGTTCAACAATGGAGGATGTGCAGCGTATTTACGATGCGATCATGCCGGTTAACCCACGGCTATCCATTTTGCAGTGTACTGCCGCGTATCCCGTCGAGCCTGGAGACATGAATTTGCGGGTTATCACCAGCTATCGTGCCCGGTTTCCAGATGTTGTGGTTGGTTTATCAGACCATCAGAACGGCATTTCGATGTCCATAGTCGGGTATATGCTCGGCGCCCGCGTGATTGAGAAGCATTTCACATTAAATCGCAGTTCGAAAGGAACGGACCATAGCTTCTCGCTGGAACCCACTGGCTTGAGAAAACTGGTTCGCGACTTGGACAGGGCGCGTGAAGCACTGGGGGATGGAATAAAACGTCCGCTTGACCGCGAAAAACAGGCGTTATTCAAAATGGGGAAGAAGTTAGTGGCGGCTCGCGACCTTTCCAGTGGGCATATATTGACGCTCGCGGACATTTCTATCAAATCGCCGAATGATGGCCTTCCGCCCTATGAATTAGAAAATGTGATTGGAAGGAAAATAGTTAGAGCAGTCAGCGAAGACGATGCCATTTTGACTGAAAACCTGGCAGAATGACAAATGGCGTATGGTAAGTCTCTCTTGACGGAGAGGAGTCTTGTGGAGCGTATCTTGGCCATACGCTTGGTTGCGTTTGACTTTGATGGCGTATTTACTGACAACGCGGTATATGTTTTTGAGGACGGCTCGGAAGCTGTGAGGTGTTTCAGAGGCGACGGTCTCGGACTGCAGAAGCTTGAACAAAACGGTATCAAGACTATTGTCATTTCTACCGAAACGGGCAGGATTGTGTCTGTAAGATGCAAGAAGTTGGGGATCCGGTGTATCCAGAGTTGCGACAACAAACTGGAGGCTCTGGAAACGGTAGCGAAGGAGAACGGTCTTTCTCTGACGCAGGTCGCCTATGTCGGCAATGATCTTAATGACCTTCCATGCCTAAAATGTGCTGGTTTATCCATGGTAGTAAAGGATGCTCATCCTGATGTGTTACCCTATGCTCATTATCAGACGAAGACTCTCGGTGGCTGCGGAGCGATACGGGAAATATGTGATATGTTTGAAAATGTGTTACTATTAAACAGGAAATAACCTATTTACATTGAGAGGAACGGATTTTCAAACTGGCGTTCGTCCACGGGTTGACTCATCTCCGGCATACTGCATCGCACATTCTTCAGAGCTTTCTTTTAGAGCCGTGGTATTTCGCAGCTGTGGTTGTAGTCTCTTATGAAAGATATGTTTAATAATAAAGGCAGAATAGTGATCGTCACGGGCGGTCTCGGACAACTGGGCCGGCAGTTTACGGGTGTTTTGCTTGACCAGGGAGCAAAAGTAGCTATTTTCGACGTATCAGCGGATGGGAAAAAAGCAGTCGAAAGGTTCCCGGGACAGCACGGTAATCCCAATTTGATGTTTTTACAAACCGATATCACGAGTCGCAGTTCTATCGCGGCCGGCCTGGCTCAGGTAAATAATAAGTGGGGTATTCCCTATGCCTTGATTAACAACGCAGCCCTAGATTCGCCGCCGGACGCACCCGCGGAAGAAAACGGACCTTTCGAGAGATACCCTGAAAGCTCCTGGGATAAGATTATGGAAGTGAATGTAAAAGGAACCTTCTTATGCTGTCAGGTTGTGGGTGAGCAGATTGCCGGAGAAGGCCGCGGTTCCATTGTCAACATTTGCTCAATATACGGGCTGGTCTCTCCGGACCAGCGCATCTACGAATACCGAAGCGCCGGGGACAGACGTTTCTACAAACCGATAGCTTATTCAGTTTCCAAATCATCTCTTTTGAACCTGACTCGTTATTTGGCGACATACTGGGCGCCAAGAAATGTGAGGGTCAACACCTTAACCTTCGGTGGTGTTTTTAACAACCAGGATGAGCGGTTTGTCAAACAGTACAGCTCGAGGGTCCCGCTGGGCAGAATGGCCCGTGAAGATGAATATAATGGCGCCGTGATATTTCTAGTTTCAGATGCTTCATCATATATGACTGGAGCTAATCTAATTATTGATGGAGGTTGGACGTCTTGGTGAGCCAGGATAGGAGGGAAAGCCCTTTTCCAGAAAAGATTCCGAACTGGATTAATGGACAGCAACACTTCGCTATATCACGAGGCTTATTCGATAAGTTAAACCCTGCCAGTGGTGAGCCTTTGTGGCGGGCTGCACGTTCCGGCGCTGAAGATGTGCAGCAGGCAATTACCGCTGCCATAGAAGCACAGAGTGGGTGGTCCGATATTCCGCCCGTAAAGCGCGGCGAAATTCTGTACGATGTCGCCAGTGGCTTGCGCGAGCACCGCCAGGAGGTCGCGCGTGTCGTTGCGCTAGAGACGGGTAAGTCCCATAAGGCGGCCTTGGAGGAGACAAACGGCGCTGTGGCTCTTGGTATGTTTATGGCTGGTGAAGGTCAGCGGCTCTATGGAAGGACCACCACCAGTGGGACAGCAAACAGATACGCCATGACCATAAGGCAGCCACTGGGCGTGGCGGGTCTCATTGTCCCAGCGAATACTCCAATTGCCAATGTAGCGTGGAAAGTATTTCCGGCTCTGGTTTGTGGTAATGCAGCAATACTTAAGGCATCGGAAGATGCCCCGGCCACGGCTTGGCTATTCAGCAAAATAGCTCACGAAAGCGGGCTCCCAAAAGGGGTCCTGAATGTTATTCAGGGATACGGTGAGGAAGCCGGCGCTCCTTTGATTGATAATCCCGCCGTAGCCGTGATCAGCTTTACCGGTTCAACGGCGGTGGGCCGCGAGATAGCCATGACAGCGGGCAAGCGCCTGGCCAGAGTATCACTGGAATTGGGCGGCAAAAACCCGTTCGTCGTTTGCGACGATGCCAATCTTGACCTAGCTGTTAGGTGGGCGCTGCTTTCAGCCTTCAGCAATGCCGGACAACGCTGTGCTTCAGGGAGCCGCCTGATTATCTTTGCTTCAGTATACGATAGGTTCCGCGATATGCTGAAGGAAGGTGCCGCGAAGCTAAGAGTGGGGCCTGCCGATGAAGATGATTTTGGCCCGGTGATTAATGAAAAGCACCTCAAGTCAATACTTGGCGCCATGGAAAAGGCTCGTGCAAAGGGGGCGCACGTTATTACCGGTGGCTACAGACTCACGGACCCTGACCATGTTAAGGGTTTCTATTTAGCTCCAACATTACTTGAAAATGTTGATCCGGGTGACGACATATCCGCAACAGAGCTCTTTGGACCCGTGGCGTGCCTGTACAAAGTCAAGGATTTTAGCGAAGCTCTGTCATTGTCTAACAACTCCTCTTATGGTTTAACCGCCTGCATTCACACCGGCAGTTTGCACAGAGCTATGCAGTTCACGCAGAAAATTCAGTCCGGAGTAGTCGCTGTCAACGCCGGAACTTACGGCAGCGAGCCTCATATGCCCTTTGGCGGAGTTAAGCAATCAGGGAATGGAACTCGAGAGCCTGGCACTGAAGCACTGGACATTTATTCGAATCTGAAAGATGTCTACATCAGCATTGACCCAAAGGAGCTGTAAACTGGAACAGGCACTTGATGACTAAGAAACTCAGTATTGTGGCGCTTATTCCGGCACGGTCGGGCTCAAAACGGGTTACAGGGAAAAATATTCGTCTCCTGGAGGGACATCCCTTAATCGCTTACACCATTGCTGCGGCTCTGCGAAGCAGGGTTTTTGACTCCATTCTGGTGTCAACTGACTCCGGCGAATATGCTGATATCGCCAGGTATTATGGTGCAGAAGTCCCTTTTTTGCGGCCGGATGAATTTGCTGGAGATAATTCTCCGGACATTGAATGGGTGGAATACACACTTAAACGTTTAAGAGATTTGGGACGGAACTATGATTGTTTCAGTATCTTGCGCCCCACAAGCCCCTTTCGTCAGGCAGATACTATCTGCCGCGCGTGGCAGGAGTTTCTGGAAGAGCCGGGCGTGGATGCCCTTCGAGCAGTTGAAAAATGCCAGCAGCACCCCGGTAAGATGTGGGTGGTCCGTGGCAAAAGAATCATGCCGCTTTTACCTTTGAGCCCGTCTGTCCAGCCATGGCATAGCACCCCGTATCAGTCATTACCGGAAGTATATGTTCAGAACGCCAGCCTGGAGATTGCCTGTACCCGTGTCGTCTTTGAGGGACGTACAATCGCCGGGAACACGCTTGTTCCATTCTTTACCCGGGACTATGAAGGTTTTGATGTGAATCAGCCCCTTGACTGGCAGATGGCCGAGGAGATAGTTCGAAGAAGTCAGGCGCGATTGCCTGTCATAACAAAGGCCCCTTATCGCGTGGAGGAGCGCTTGCACCAATGATCAGGATTAATATCATACCTAAAGAAGAATTTCACCGCGTTGGCCAGGCACAGATTGACGCATATGCCAGGCTTGAGGTAATAGCAAATATGTGCAGGCTAAATACGCTGTCCTCGGTCAAGCTTGCGGGGTCAGGCCATCTGGGGTCAAGTTTTAGTTCCCTCGATATCGTAGTTATGCTCTATTATTCAGAGATGAATACTGTCAGGCTTGGCGTAAAACATCCGGACCGGGACATATATTTTTCTTCTAAGGGACATGATGTGCCTGGTTTATATTCCGTGTTTTATTCGCTGAATATTCTTCCGGAAGATAAGTTCCTGAAGCTGAGGAGGTTGGGTGGCACCTTCGGACACCCGGATGTAGTTAACCCTGGTATCGAGGCTAACTCGGGCTCGCTGGGACAGGGTATTTCCAAAGCCAAGGGCATGAGCCTGGCCAAGAGCCTGGGTAAGCGCGAGGGACGCGTTTTTGTCATGACCGGGGACGGTGAATTCCAAGAAGGGCAAATCTGGGAATCGCTGCAAACTTCGGCCCACCAGAAAATCACGAATATCACGGTGATAGTTGATCATAACAAGATTCAGTCGGATAAACCTGTGAAGGACATCATAGACCTCGGAGACCTGGAAAATAAACTTAAGGTTTTTGGCTGGCATGTCGAGCGCTGCGACGGTCACAACTTCGCTGAACTGGACAGGATTTTTACGAAATTCAGGAGTATTAAAGACAAACCCAAAGCTCTGATCGCCGATACTATCAAAGGAAGCGGCGTGTCCTTCATGGAAGGGCCCAGGGCATTAATAGATGGAAGCGGGTTCTACAAATGGCATTCCGGAGCGCCTGATGACGAGTCTTACGAGAGGGGCTTTGCTGAACTTCACAGCAAAGTAGATGCTCAACTTAAGCGGATGGGTTTGAAGCCGCTGTCAATGCGGCTCGTCGAGGAGCGGGAGAGCCGAAAGGTAAAACTGAAGGATACGGCGGAGAAAGTTGTGGAAGCATATGGGCAGGCGCTTGTTGAGATTGGCGAGAAGAGGAGCGACGTTGTTGTTCTGGATGCCGATCTTTCCAGTGACTGCGGCCTGCGTCCCTTTGAGTTCAGATTTCCAGAGCGTTTCATTGAAAACGGCATTGCCGAGCAGGATATGGTATCTATGGCAGGAGGGCTGGCGCTGATGGGTTTCCTGCCGATAGTGAATTCCTTTGGGGCCTTTCTTGCTTCCCGTGCCAATGAACAGATTTATACGAATTGCGCTGAAGGCACGAAAATCATTTATGTTAGCCACTATGCCGGGCTGATACCGGCCGGCCCGGGGAAATCACACCAGAATTTGCGGGATATTTCGCTTGTTAACTCTATCCCCGGCTTTACCGTTATCGAGCCATGCAACGCGTTGGAAACTAAGTTCGCCTTAGACTGGGCTGTAAATACGGCGCCGGGAAACTGTCTGTTGAGACTGGCAATATCACCTTCTCCCGAGAGAATAGCTTTGCCGGAGGACTATGAATTCAGTTTTGGCAGGGGCTCGGTTTTGCGAGGCGGCAAAGACGCGGTGATATTTGGGTACGGGCCGGTTATGCTTCATGAAGCCCTGCTGGCTAACGAAATTCTTGCGGCAGAAGGCTTTTCACTAAAAGTTGTTAACATTCCGTGGCTCAACAGTGTGGACCAGGGCTGGCTCGAAGAGGCGGTTGGGAATTGCGGCTCGCTTTTTGTTCTGGATAACCATTTTGCCTGCGGGGGGCTCGCCGATTTCCTGCTAACCAGGATAGCTTCATCTGAAAGGCTAAGAAATAGAATATTTGGAAAATTTGCTTTGGAGGAGTTCCCGCAGTGTGGCACTCCCTCGGAAGTGTTGAGATACCATAGATTGGATGGGAAGAGTCTGGCCGAAAGGATTTTGGGCAATACTTAAGTGAAAAGTAATGTGATTGATGGTTACAGGCTGCATATCAGGCCTACAAAAGGCTTGCTGGCCCTGGACCTGCCGGAACTGCTGTATTACAGAGAACTGCTATTTTTTCTGGCGTGGAGCGAAATAAAAGTACGGTATAAGCAAACCATTATGGGAGTATCATGGGCAATATTGCAGCCTTTATTTACCATGATACTATTTACAATGATCTTCGGCGGCTTTGCCAAGATACCTTCAGAAGGCATCCCTTATCCGGTTTTCTCTTATTCCGGATTGGTCTTATGGATTTATTTTTCTAATTCAGTTTCGCAGTCCGGGGTTAGCCTCGTGAATAATTCCACTTTGATAAGCAAGGTGTATTTTCCAAGGCTGCTTATTCCTACCAGTTCGTGCATTTCTTTATTAATGGATTATGTACTTGCGCTTGTCATTCTAGTGATTCTTATGGCGTTTTATAGCCTCCTCCCTAATGTAAGTATTTTGTTACTGCCCCTACTGTTGGCTGTTACTTTTATGCTAGCTGCCGGCGTAGGATACTGGCTCTCTTCAATATGTGTAAAATACAGGGATGTGAGGTTCGTATTGCCTTTTTTTGTCCAGCTTTTCATGTTTGCATCACCTGTGATTTATCCTTCAACTTTCGTTAGCGAAAAGTACAGGTGGCTACTGCTACTAAATCCAATGACGGGGTTGCTTGATGCTCATAGGGCAGCCCTGTTGGGGCACAAAAATATTGATTTTAATGGTCTTGGAATTTCTGTACTAGTATCCATTATTATTTTCATAACAGGAATCATATATTTTAAGAAAACGGAAAAAGATTTCGCGGACCTCATCTAATGCTCCAGAAGGAACCTATTATCCGGATAAGTAACCTCTCCAAACAATATAGGATTGGACTGGATACTACCTATAATACCCTTACCGAAAGCGTGACTAACTTCTTGAAATCACCTCTGGGTGCTTTGAGAAGTCTCATGAAGCCGTACGGGACTATATGGGCTCTAAAAGGCATTGATCTTGAAGTACACAAGGGCGAGGTAGTAGGCATTATTGGACGAAACGGTTCCGGCAAGAGCACGTTGCTTAAGATATTATCCCGAATAACACACCCTACAGATGGCGATGTGTTCTTAGCGGGGAGGGTAAGCAGCCTTCTGGAGGTTGGTGTTGGGTTTCACCCCGAGCTTTCAGGGAGAGAAAATGTCTACCTCAGTGGGGCCATTCTTGGGATGAGAAAACGCGAGATTGATGAGAAGTTTCAGGATATTGTCAAATTTGCCGAAGTCGAGAAGTTCCTGGACACCCCTGTAAAAAGGTACTCCAGCGGGATGTACGTGCGGTTGGCCTTCGCGGTGGCGGCGCACATGGATACTGATATTCTGCTGGTGGATGAAGTATTGGCTGTAGGCGACGCGGCTTTCCAAAAGAAGTGTTTGGGAAAAATGGAGATGGCTGCTGAAGGAGGGCGGACAGTGCTATTCGTGAGCCACAATATGCCCGCGATTAACCGCCTATGCTCGCGAGCGGTATTGTTAGACGGTGGCCGTCTGGTTAAGGATGGACCGGCGATAGAAGTGACCGGCTTTTATTTAAATAGCGTTACAGAAGCTGGAGCTCTCAGAAGCTGGTCGATGAGCACGGCTCCTGGAACACCGGAGGTGAAGCTTACTTCAGTTAAGCTGGTGAAGGAGAATGGTTTACCCGCTTCCATAATAGAAGTGGACGAGCCGCTCAAATTGAACATCGGATATTATGTGGTGCAGCCTCATTTGTGCTTCCGCTGCGCAGCTTTATTTTATACCCAGGGCGTCTGTGCATTCGTATCTATTGAACCAGTTGAATATGAACGAGAAGCTGCTGGGCATTATCATTCAATATTAAGCATTCCCTCTAACCTGTTGGCTGAAGGTGAATACACGGTGGGTGTTTCCATTATTGCATCCAGAGGTGTCAAATTTCGTTATGTTCAAATAAAAGATGCTATAGCATTCCAGGTATTTGACTCAATAAAGGGCTCTTCTGCCCGTGGGGATTATGCAGAGAATCTCGCCGGCGTGGTGCGGCCTAGGTTAAACTGGATATTATCATATGGGGGAGCTGACAAGACAGTTAAAGATATTTAAACGGGATAAAATCATGAAAAGGAGGTCGACATATTTGGTGTGTGAACAGGACAACGAGGTTGTCACATAGATCCAAGGAGTTGGTTGCTGTGGGTTGTATCGAGATAATAGGAATTGGCACGATAGGCATGCCGCTGGCTCTGATGCTGGCAAGCTCTGGCTACGATGTAATCGGAGTGGATAAGGACGAAAACAGGGTTAATTCTCTTGCCGGTGGTTCCTTCGTAGATTCCGAAGCTGGCATCAATTCGCTTCTTCATGACGCCGTGGTTAGAAAACGTCTGCTCTTCCAGAGAAATATCGTAGCGGCTAATGTATATATTATCGCCGTTTCCGCAGCAGTCGACGAAAAGAAACAGGCTGTTGACCTTTCTAATGTTCTGACGGCGGTGGAATCCATTATTCCTTATTTGCGCCGCGGTAATCTGGTGATTATCGAGAGTACAGTGCCTCCTCTTACCTGCCGGGAAGTGATCACGCCTCTAATCGAAAGGACTGGTTTAGAAGTAGGCGATGACATATTGTTGTGCTATTGTCCGGAAAGGGTGATGCCGGGCAACATAGTTGATGACTTCATTCACAATGACCGCATCATGGGCGGGACCAGTGACGCGTCAGCCCGGAAAGCAAGAGAAATCTATGCTTCTTTCGCTAAGGGGAATATTTACTTAACGGATGACGTCACCGCAGAACTGGTCAAGCTGATGGAAAACACCTACAGAGATGTAAATATTGCCCTGGCCAATGAATTTGCGGTAGTAGCTGAAGGACTTCGCGTAAATATCATGGAAGCTATTAAGCTCGCCAATAAACATCCCAGGGTTCACATTCACAACCCCGGCATTGGCACGGGAGGATTCTGTATCCCTGTGTCATCGCTGTTTGTCAGGCAGGCTGCACCGGAAAGCTGCCGTCTTATGCTGACCGCCAGAGGCATCAATGATGAGGTTCCGATCAAGATTGCCGCACAGATCTGGAAAGGTGTGCGGGGAATTGAGACGCCGCACATTGTAGCGCTGGGTGTCACCTATAAACCGAATGTCGCGGATACAGGACGCAGCCCGGCCCTCAGGATTATCCGTCTCCTTAGAGATTATGGCTGCCGGGTTGATGCCTTTGATCCTTTGGTCAAAGGGCTTGAATACCATTCTATCAGTGAAATAGCTAGCGGGGCAGACTGTTTAGCTGTGTTGGTAGAGCACGGCGAGATAAAAGAAGAGCTTTCCCGGAAGGAAGATGAGATTAAGAAAGCTATGAGGTGTCCTCTGATACTGAGATTCTATGCGGAGGACCAGGGCAGTGCTATCAAAACTTTGAAGACAACATCCTCGGCATGTAATCCGCAATTATAACCTCCAGACGCCGGTTTTTTTATTCAGGAATTATTAATGTTAAGGGTATGTTTGATTAATCCCCCTCTCATCAGGCCGCAGAGTTGGGGTAAGCCTTCTGTTTTTCAGCCTCTGGGTCTGGCCTACATAGCTGCTGTCCTTGAGAAGGAGCACCATGTAAATATCATTGACGCAAATGCTGAAGGCTGGAGAAACCTGACGGTAGATGATGGCAGGTGTGTAACCGGCTTGTCAGCGGAGGAGTTGAAAGAGAGGATAAGAAGCGCCAGACCGGATGTGGTAGGCATATCTCTCCAGTTTTCGGTCAATGAGGCAAGCGCGGTTAATGTTGCTACGATAGTGAAATCGGTAGATAAGGGTATATTCACAATACTTGGAGGGGCCCATCCAACGGTACGTCCTGTGGAGATGCTTTCGCATCCCGTCGTAGATTTCATAGTGGTGGGAGAAGGGGAGCATACCGCCGTTGAATTAATCCAGAAGATCGAGGCTAAAGCTTACGATGACTTCAAAAGTGTGCGGGGAATTGGCTACAAGAAAGATGGCAAGCCTTTGATTACGGAACCGAGACCTCTTATTCAAGACCTTGACTCGCTGCCCTTTCCGGCAAGGCGTCTGCTGCCTATGGAGGAGTATTTCGCCGCGGTGGGAGAAGGGCGGGGGCAGAGGCAGGCCTATACTCTCAGCGACCGCTGGGCAAGCATGTTTACCAGCAGAGGCTGCCCGTACGGCTGCAATTTTTGCAGCATTCACCTGACCATGGGGAAGAGATTCAGGGCTAGAAGCCCGGAAAATGTTGTCCAAGAACTGGAGCAACTTGTAAGCGATTACGGCATAAAACACATAAATTTTGAGGATGACAACATAACCTTTGACAGGAACAGGTTTAAGCGGCTTTGCGACCTTATAGTTGAAAGAGGTCTGAAAATCACCTGGAGCGCTCCTAACGGCATCAGGGCCGACATACTTGATGACGATGCCGTCAGAAAGATGAGAGACTCCGGCTGCAAACGGGTCTATATCGCACCGGAGTCCGGTGTCCAGCGTGTTGTCAGCGACATCGTCAAGAAGAAGCTTGATTTGAAGAAGGTGGAAGAGGCGGTTGTTCTCCTGAAGAAATACGGAATTCTCGTGGACGCTTTTTTCGTAATAGGTCTCATAGGTGAAACAAAGGACGACATGCGGGCGACGATACGATATGCGAAGAAACTCCGTAAGCTGGGTTTGAATGCGGCAAGCTTCAATATTGCGACTCCGCTCTACGGCACCGAGCTTTACAACGAGGCCAAACAAAAGGGATACCTGAAGAAGGACATGACGAGCAACCTGTTATCTCCTTCGGAGGCGTCAATTGAGACTCCCGAGTGGACCGGTGAGGAAGTATTTGCGCTGAAACAAATAGCCTGGCTGGAGGTCAACTATAGCTTTAAACAGAAGCTGTTCTTTGCATTAACGAATCTCCACAAATACAGGCAGTGGATGAGAGTGGTGCGCGGTTTGATAACGAATAGAAGAGTAGCGAAATGACTTCAATAAGCACGAAGATAAGAAATAAGTTGTCATATGAACGAAAAAGACTTGCGGTTCGGTTTAACCATTATATGAGGCGGAATCAAAAAATCTCGTCTGACGAAGCTCATATGAAGGCAGCGATGGACTGGTTATGCAGGGCTCAGGATGTTACAGGCAGTGGAGGCGTTTCTGCCCGTTACAACGTTTTCACAGGATGGGCCCCGCCGTATCCTGAAACGACCGGCTACATTATCACAACTTTTTTGAAATATGCCTCGTTAACCGGAGACAGCATTTTCATCGAACGGGCTATCCGTATGGGCGACTGGGAGATTGGCATTCAACTTCCATCAGGTGGAGTAAGAGGCGAGATAGGCCTCAAGGAACTTCCGTATGTTTTTGATACGGGACAGGTGTTATCTGGCTGGATATCACTTTATGACGTAACAAAACTGAGCAGATTTCTTGACGCCGCTGTAAAAGCCGGCAATTGGTTGGTGGATGCACAAGACCAGGATGGAGCGTGGACTAGTTGTGCATATCATGGCATATCCCATGTGTACTACACCCAAGTAGCATGGGCGCTGCTGCGTTTATATGAATTTACGAAAGATGCCAAGTACAGGAATGCCGGCGAGAAAAATATTTCTTGGGCGCTTTCTCATGCCCTGGAAACCGGCTGGTTTAATAGAATGGCATTTACCTCGGAACAGTCACAAACGCCGTATACTCATACAATTGGCTATACGCTTCAAGGTCTCATAGAGGCTCACAAATATTTAACACAGGAAACAAAACAAAATGTTATACGTGTATTAGGAACTGCTGGCGAGAACATAATCAGGAAATATGAACTTGATAGCTCAAAGTCATCGCAGCTTCCCGGTACCCTGGATTCAAGGTGGGAATCCAACGACAAATTTACCTGCCTTACAGGAAACGTTCAGATTGCGATATTTTTTTTGAAGCTGCATCAAATATTGAACAAAGCATTGTACCGGGAAGCTGCGGTTTCATTAATCGAGGGGGTTAAAGCCACCCAATCGTTGAATTCACGAGACCCAGGGATCAGGGGTGGCATCGCTGGATCATGGCCGATATGGGGTGGATACTCTTCTAACAATTATCCGAGTTGGGCCACAAAATACTTCGTTGATGCGTTGTTCGCAGAGAAGGAGCGTTATTGAAAAACACGCGAATGCAAGATGAAATACACTAAGGATTTTCCAAGAGAACGTGCGATCGCCTATAAAGAGGTCTTGGAACGGGATATAGTTGGAAGATATCTTGATCCTGCCGAAAAGCGTCTTGTGATAGTCTACGTGAATCCGGGCACTAAGCTAACAGGGGCTGAAAAAGGGGGCAAACGCCGAAAATAGACCCGAATTTCGTATCTGGAAGATGAGCTATTTCGGGCAAAATCAGAGTTTTTCATCACCCTGCTAATAGTTTCTTGCTCGATGCGGGATGCGGGACGGGAAGAATCCTGTCTCTTACTATGGATAAACAGCCGTTTGTGGGTTTTGATCTATCTTTTGAAATGCTCAAGGTCGCAATTTGAAGAATAGAAATGGCGATGACCATATAGAGAATTAGGTGTATGTCAACAAATTTTCGTCAATACTTTTATCGTGCCCTTAGAACTGTTTTGGGCAAACATCCGTACGAGAGTGGTACTCCGGGTGTCTGGACTGAGTTATGCAGGCGCCAATCGGAATACTGGATAGGTGCTCAGTGGTCTGCTAAGGGACGACCAAGAGTCCTCGTCGCTACCAGTCTAGGCGGCTATGACAATGGGACCATGGTTGAAAGCGCTCTGGCTGTTGCCTTGACCCTCCGTGGTGCACAGGTAGATATACTGATGTGCGATGAGTTTTTACCTGCCTGCCAGTTTATGAAGAATGCTAAAGTGCCTCCAAAAAAATTAATTAATGGCGAGGCGAAGTGGCGGATCTGTCAGTCCTGCTTTCGGTTTGGCATCTCAAGATTCAAACCACTCGGCCTGCCGTTATACCGTTATAGAGAGCTTGTTAAACCTGCGCAAATGCAACTGGCTAAAAAGATAGCGCATGATATTCCCGCCGATCAGATTGGCTGGTATACATATGACGGTTTGTCAGTTGGGGAACATGCCCTCGCGGGCGCTCTGCGGTATTATGCCCGGGGGGACTTAAGGGGCCTGCCTGAAGGGGAGATGGTATTACGCTCTTATCTTCAGGCCTCCCTGCTTTCTGTGTTTGCCATAGAGGAACTTCTGCATAGGAATAAGTATGATATCGCCTGCTTCCACCATGGCATTTATGTACCTCAAGGCCTGATTGGTGAGGTTTGCCGGAAAGAAGGCGTCAGAGTAGTTAACTGGAACCCGGCATATCGCAAGAACACCTTCATTTTCAGTCACGGCGATACCTATCACCACACGATGATATCTGAAAAGGCGTCTGTCTGGGAGAATCTGAACTGGACCCCGGAAATGGAAAAGGTGACTCTTGACTACTTGAAAAGCAGGTGGACGGGCTCAGAAGACTGGATAAAGTTCCATGATAATCCCCGCTTTGATTTCGATGGCATAGCAAGGGATCTGGGGCTTGACTGCTCCAAACCAATCACAGGCATGTTAACCAGCGTCATGTGGGACGCTCAACTTCATTACAGGTCAAACGCCTTTCCCAGTATGCTGGAATGGACCCTGCAAACCATTGAATACTTTAAGAAAAGGCCGGACTTGCAGCTTGTTGTAAGGGTACATCCTGCTGAAATCAGCGGCATGATTCCATCCCAGCAGCCAATTATGGCGGAGATTCAGCGTTCGTTCCCCACGCTGCCTTCCAATATTGTCTTGATCCCGCCGGAAAGCCGCATAAGCACCTATGCCGTCATGGAAAAATGCGACTCGGTTATTATTTACAACACCAAGACGGGAATAGAAATATCCAGCATGGGAATCCCGGTCATAGTGGCAGGCGAGGCATGGATTCGTAACAAGGGTTTCTCTATTGATGCCAGCTCCGTCTCCCAGTATTTTCAGTTACTGGACATGCTGCCTCTAAAAAGCAAATTAGACCAGCGCCAGCTTGAGAGGGCGCGCAAATATGCTTTTCACTTCTTCTTTCGCCGCATGATTCCACTGCCTTTCATAAGGGAAATGATACGGTACGCTTACGCACTTGAAATATCAAATATTAAACAGCTCCTGCCGGGACATTATACAGGGCTTGACCTGATTTGTAACGGCATCCTGAAAGGGACCCCCTTTATTTATCCTGCGGAGGATAGTGATTCCAGGGGAAGAAATGTATAGTGCATATTTGGGGTCCCTGGGTGCCATTCTTTGGCTTACGGTTACGCGCGGTTTCCTATTGAGCCAGGGAGTCTAAAGAAAAATGCTTGTGTGGAGATCCTCAGCGGCAACTTCGGAACAAGTGTCAAAAAATGGAGATTGTCCAGAGAGTGAATGAAGCTCAAGAAATTGTGAATGTTTAGAGAAAAGAATATAGTGAACTTAGTGAACTAGAAAAATTTCAACTCGGTTAATAGCTACTAAAAGGACACTTCGAAGGATGGAGCAGTGAGATTATTATTTATTTATCCCCATACACTTGACGGCCAAAAACGAATACCAGGCGACAGGCGCTATTTTCCATGGGGAATGGCTACGGTAATGCGCTGCCTTGAGAATGATGGTCATGAACTGCTATTGCTTGATGTCTACGGCAATGATCTTCTGCCATTTGAAGTAGAACAATACTTGGACCAACATGCTTTCGATTGTGCGTGCATCGGCGGTTTTGCTTCTATGAACTACGCTCACGTTCTAAACCTGGCGGAAGCTGTCAAGCAACGATACTCTATCCCAGTTGTGGTAGGCGGCTTGTTAGCAGATCTCCATTACTCTCTTTTACTTCAGAAGAAGACAATAGATATATGCGTGATTGGTGAAGGTGAAGTCACAGTGGTAGACTTATTCCGCAACCTGCAGAACTTGGATTCGGTTCATGGTATTGCATACAGACGTAACGGCCAAATTAAGTTGAATGCCCCTCGTGAACTCATCAAGAATCTTGATACCTTGCCGTTGCCTAACTTCGGACTGTGGAATATGGACATCTATATGAAGCAGAATCTATGGGCTCAAGACCCGACCACGAGATATGATGAATGGTCGGCTACTCTCCCATCCTTAGATCAATTAACCCCCAATGTGAGTCTATTTTTTGGCAGGGGATGCCCGTTCCATTGCAAGTTTTGCTCACGAAGCTATCAAACTGTGCGATATAAGTCTGTTGACAGAATTATGCAGGAGCTCTCCTTTTTTAAGGAGCAGTATGGTATTAAAGCCTTTCATTTTTGTGACGAACTCGCGGTTTTCAAGAAAGAAGTCACCTATGAATTGTGCAATAAGGTCGAAAACACTGGCCTGTTTTGGGATTGTCAAGCACGAGTGAATACGGTTGATAAAGAGATTTTACAGGCATTAAAGAAGGCGAATTGTTATTCTATCGGGTTGGGACTCGAATCGGGAAGCAACAGGATTCTTCGTGCTATGAATAAAGGCATTACACGCGAACAATCGCTGGCAGTCCTGAAGGCCGCAAAAGAAGTAGGAATGCATCTCAAATTGCAATACATGTTCGGTTATCCTGGTGAGACTGAAAAGGATCTGGCTGAGACTGTCAGTCTGGTGAAGTTATCAGGTATGCCCCCCCGGCGCCTGTCGTGGACAACACCCCTCCCGGGATCGGCATTATACGGGGATGCGAGAAATCAGGGGTTGATTAAAGATGAAGAAGCCTACATAATCAGCTTAAAAAAAGGAATGAATAAACCCAATCGAATACTGTTGAATGTGTCAGGACTGAATGACGAAGAAGCTACTTATCGCTATTTGAAGGTTCATGAGGAAATGGGTAGGTATTATTTCTGGAGAAACGTTTGGAAACCTGCGAATTGGTTCAACCTGTCTTTTTGGCATATAAATCACGGGTTCCTGCCTTGGCCATTACCCGTTATTCTTCGCTGGATAGCATCTGTTTTACGAAAGGCTAAGGGATTATTTAGCAGGTAGTTACTAATGGTCTCATAATAGTCTGACGCATTTGTTTTGCTTCATATAGCTTTAGAATGAGACTGTTCTATTATGAGACTATTAGTATGTAATCCAGAGACATTTGTGCGAGAAAGGTCACAACATTTACATTATAGTGCACATTGGGATCTATGGAAATCAAAAAAGGTTTATCCATCTTCTTTAAAAAATAAATACCATGAATTTATGCAAGTGAGTACTAGATGAAAATAATACGCGGGTTGATGAAAAACCAAAATTCTTTACAAAGTCTCAAACGCCTGTTTAGTATTGCGCAGACTTACAACCGTAAATTGAGCGGCGGAAGCTGCGCATCATCTAAATGGGCTACGCTGGCGCGTAATCAGTCTGATTATTGGAAAGCAGCCCGAAATGCTGCACAAACGGGACCCGGGGTGCTAATGGCTACGAGCATAGGAAGCTTTTTGCATGGATCTATAGTTGAGAGCGCCCTGGCTGTAGCTCTGACATTGCGTGGCGCAAAGGTTGACGTGTTACTTTGCGATGGTGTACTTCCCGGATGTCAATTTATTAAAATCACAAATACGTCTACGGATCATCTAGCCAAGGGGCCACCATTGGAACGTTGCAAGTCCTGCCAGGAAACTGGAAGGAAACTTTTTGCGCCATTTGGTTTCAAAATTCATTGGTACAGCGAATTTATTACAAGTGAACAGGCTGCGACAGCGAGGCAGATAGCCGCGACTATGCCATTGCGTGAAATCCGCGAATATTGTTTGCATGGTCTAGCTGTTGGCGAGCATGCCGTTGCCGGTGCATTGCGATACTTTGCCCGTGGTGATCTTAATGGAGAACCTGCTGGAGAGCAAGTGTTGCGTTCTTACCTGAGAGCCTCGTTGTTATCCGTTTATGCCATAGCGGGGTTGTTGAAGCAGAATTTATATGATGTGGCCTGCTTCCATCACGGTCTCTATGTTCCTCAAGGGTTAATAGGTGAGGTCTGTCGTAAAAAGGGTATTAGAGTTGTCAACTGGAACACAGCCTATCGCAAACAGTGCTTCATCTTCAGCCATGGAGATACCTATCATCATACTATGGTGTGTGAGCCAACTATTGATTGGGAGAACCTATCTTGGACACCGGAATTGGAAACAAAGACACTCAACTACCTCAGAAGCCGTTGGCAAGGAACCAATGATTGGATATGGTTTCATGACACCCCTCAAGAAGACGTGAGACAGATTGAAAAAGAAACAGGCATTGATTTCTCCAAGCCTTGTATAGGGATGCTGACCAATGTTATGTGGGATGCACAATTGCACTATGCTTCTAATGCGTTCCCGAACATGCTGGAGTGGGTTCTGCAAACTATCCGATATTTCATTACCCGGCCAGAACTACAGCTAATTATTCGTGTGCATCCTGCGGAAATTCGCGGTTTGATTCCCTCGCGACAACTGCTTGTGCCGGAGATCCGGCGAGCTTTTCCGGAATTACCGCCTAATGTTTTTATTGTTCCTCCGGAAAGCCAGATTAGCACCTACGTATTGATGAATCAATGCAACTCAGTCATCATTTACAACACCAAAACCGGTATCGAGGTCTCCAGTATGGGTATTCCGGTGATTGTGGCAGGGGAGGCTTGGATTAGAGGCAAAGGATTCTCACGTGATGTCAAATCGCCGGATGATTATTTCAAAACCTTGGGACAGCTTCCTTTTCCCGCCGGTTTAAGCTCGTCTGAACTTGAGCTCGCACGGAAGTATGCCTTTCACTTCTTCTTCCGACGTATGATTCCCTTGCCATTCATAAGACCGATAGTTAAAGCACAAATCGCCATAGAACTTGCCGGGTTGCAGTTACTAGAACCGGGTAACTTTATGGGATTGGACGTGATTTGTGAGGGCATTCTTCGTGGTACTCCATTCATATATCCCGCCGAGCACTTGAACACCATGACTCAGGTAGTATAGAATATTCACAGTGAGATCATCATAAGGGGCTGAAAAAGCAGGGCTTTCCTTTATAAGGTTTTGTGAGACAGAAATAAAAGAAAGGCGAAGCGCCCGTCAGGGTTGAAATTAAAATACTAATGGTCTCATAATAGTCTGACGCATTTGTTTTGCTTCATATTAGCTTTAGAATGAGACTATTAGTATCAGAGGTAGTCCGGATTTCCTCAGTATTTTAAGATAGAATTACACTGGAGATCAAATCCCCTTGGGAAAGTGCGCTACGATCTGTCCTCTCGCGGAGATTTCATACAAACTTGAACACTGACCCAGCGGGTGTGTCATGGTTGGAACACGACTAGCGGCCGTACTTGACCAAATGGCGAATAGTCTACAAAAAAGGAGAACTGTAGCTTGTTCAAATTAACTCATCGTCTTGAGCACTTGACATTGATACTGACTTACGCATGTCAACTTAAGTGTAAGATGTGTAGTCAAGTAGAGGGACGTACCAATGCGACAAACTCCAACACGATACTAAAGCAACTCCCCTTCGATCTGGTTAAGCAACGGCTGGAGGAGTCAGAAGGCTTGCGTTCTGTTTATCTACATGGCGGAGAGCCTCTACTTCATCAGGATATAGGCCCCTTATTGAAATACCTCAGTGATCGCGGCCTATCCGTATCATTTTCTACGAATGGCTTATTGTTAAAAAAATTTGTCGTGCCAATAGTTGAGTCGCGTGTGAATATGGTGTCTATTTCCATGGATAGCTATTTAGCAGATGTTCACGACAGCATAAGAGGAATGGATGGCTGTATGTCAAAGGCGTTGGAGGGAATAGACTGTCTTCTACGTGAAAGAAAAACTACTGGATCTGCGCTTCCGCGAGTTAAGATACATTTCACCATCACTCCCGACAATTATAGAACTATGATCGATTATTACGATTACTTCGCGGTACGGTTTCCGGAAGTGGATATCATCAAGTTTCATTTCCCGCGCTTTATAAACGATTCGATGGCTAGTGAGTATGTGAAAATCATGCATAACCACTTTGGGACGGAAGTGCTTTCGGGGGGAGATTACTTCTCCACTGGGGATCTTAACAAGGGTTATGAAACTATCGATAGTGAATTGATCTACAACCAGCTCAGGGAGCTATTAGGACGACCAAAGGTAGCAGTATTGGGCCCACTTGCTAAGGATGAGATTCGCCGTTATTTTTATGGGCCCCATGTGAGGCCAAATAACAGAAAATGCGCGTGTTTCGATACGTTCGCCGTCCAACCTAGCGGCCAGGTGGTAAGCTGTGCTGACTATCCCGATTACGTTTTGGGCAACATCCATGAACAGACTCTCTCTGAAGTATGGACTGGAATGAGAGCGAAAAGATGGAGAAGATTTTTGGCAACCCGCGGTAATTTTGGTGTTCTCACTAAGTGCTCTCTGCTATATAAAACTGTATACGCTCCAGTGGTGAAGCAATCTGCCACGAGGCGGTTATTCGAAGTTCTACAAAGTCTCACCAAAACTAGCTGATGTGGAGTAGTCATACGGCGATCATTGGTTTTCAGACCGGACGGTGTCAATTATGTCAGCAAGAATAGCAATTATCGGTTGTGGTAACATTGGCACCAAGCATGCATTTGGTCTGCGGGCAGCAGGAGCCAATATAGTAGCTGCCGTGGCAAGAAGCGCGGAATCCAAAATTAAGATCGTGAATGATATATCAGTCCCAGTTTTTGCGACGGTACGGGAAATGTTCCACGAATGCGTGCTTGATGCTGTTGTTGTTTCATCTCCCAACTACACCCATTCATCCTACACACTTGAAGCATTGCGATCCGGATGCCATGTCCTCTGTGAGAAACCTCTAGCGATAAGTAGTCATGATGCTCAACAAATGTGGCAAACTTCAATCGCCGCTGGCAAATGTCTCATGGTAGCTTATAACCTCCGTTTCGCACGAAATACAAGAATCGCCGCTGCGTTATGTGAGGAGGGTCGACTTGGTCGTATTTTGCACGCCAAGTGTGGTTGGGTTCGTCGTCGCTCCATACCAGGTCTTGGCAAGTGGTTCACGAGAAGAGACCTATCTGGTGGAGGAGCAATGATTGACGCAGGAATCCATCCTTTAGATCTCGCATGGTTTCTCATGGGAAGACCGACTCCCTTATCCGTATCGGCCAGCACTAAGAGCCTATTCGCCAACAGAATTGAAGATTACCAGTATGAGAAAATGTGGGCTGGGCCAGTTGATCTTACGGGTCAAATGGATGTTGAGGATTCTTGCACAGCTTTCATTCGATTTACAAACGGTGCTACATTGCAACTAGAGGTGGCTTGGGCAACAAATGGACCTGAGTCAGATTGCTATTGTACGCTGTTTGGTGAAGATGGTGGAATTGCATGGAGTAAATCGGGAGAGCTGGATTACTTTGATGCCAATGGCAAGGAGTCAACTATTTGTCAACAATCGCCTATTGGTGTCTGGGGTACCCAAGGTAGGATAGGGAAGCTAGCAAGAAGACTTCTGCAAATGGGAAAAGGAAAAACAGATGCAGTAATTCCTGGCTTACCACATTATTTTCCAACCATGCATCAACATTTTTTGCAATGCGTGAACGGCGCAGACTGTCTCTCTCCTGCACGCGACGGGTATATCCTGCAATGTCTGTTGGAAGCCATTTATGAGTCTGCAAGAGAATCACGTGAAGTACCCGTTAACATTTCTATCCCCCGGTCTACGATTAGATTAGATACCTTGAAAGCATAATTTAGCATGATTGAGAAGGTTTCCAAATGACAGACCAGGACAATGGATTAAAGCTGAATGGACAAGGTCGATCAGGCATTGACTTAATTAAGATACTCTGCCACTCAGAAGTGGTTTAGACGAGCTCCAGCTTGAGAGGGCCGTGCAAATATGCTTTTCACTTCTTCTTACGCCGCATGATTCCACTGCCTTTCGTAAACGAAACACAGCGGTAGGAGTATGCGATCGGAATATCGGATATTAAACAGTTCTTGCCGGGACATTATCCAGTTCTTGACCTGATTTGTAACGGTATCCCGGAAGGAACCCCCTTTATTTATCCCGCGGAGGAATATGATGCCAGTAAGAAAAATGTCTAAACAACTTGTCTGGTTATCTGCCGGGGATCATCGGTATAGAACAATCATGATTATAGCTATTAAATCTCTCATAGAAGCTGGTTATGCTGTTACAGTTATAGACCGAGCTCCCAAGGTGGTCGATGCTCCTTACCAGCACATATCCCTGAATGTCGGTTTTGCTTCAAATGACGAAAACTTATGGCTTAGAAATTACAACAGATTGAAATATTTATATTATCTTTTCCTGGCGTTACTGCATACACTCAAAAAAAGGTCCTCGTTTATCATCGTCACATTACCACATATTGCTCCTGTTGGTTGGTTGGCGGCGACTCTGCTTCGTTCCAGGTTGATTTATTACCCCTTTGAATTGTTTGGCGAACAGTATGAAGCTCAAGTTGCTAAACTAAGACAATTAGAGGTGCTTTTTATTAAGAGAGGAATCAATGCCTTAATCACTCAAAACGAAGAACGTGCTAAAATTTATGTGCAGGAGCGTGGCTGTCGTGTTACGCCAACTATCGTTCATAACTATAAGAATTACAAAACAATCGAGCGTTCAGGCAAGTTGCGCAAACTTTTGGGTTTGGCTGACGGATGGCGAATTGTTCTTTACGAAGGTTTTTTAATTCGGGGACGGTACTTAGATAAATTGATTCAATCATCTGTTTATCTTCCTGAAGACACAAAGCTAGTGTTTGTGGGTGAAATATCTCCATGGTGGAAGGAAAAAGCTGAGCCTCTTCTTGCAGTATCATCTGTCAAACAAAAAGTGCTTGTATCTGGATGGATTCCGCAAGAAGAACTAATGGATTATGTGGCTGATGCCGAGGTCGGGGTGATTATCTATGATAATCTGGTGCGTAATAACTACTATTGTGAACCCGGTAAACTCAGCGACTATGTGCTGGCCGGAGTCCCAGTAGTAGCTCCGAATTTCCCCACAATAGGTCCAGTTATTGATCGTTATTGTATAGGAGCTACTTTTACCACCTTTGAACCGGAAGAGCTTGCGCGGGCAATAAATAGCGTGTTATCCACTCCACGAAATGTGTGGAAGCAAGCACTGGACCGGGCACGCAAAGAACTGGTCTGGGAAACTCAAGAGGCGAAGTTTCTTGAAGCTGTTGGCGGGATTTCTAAAGATGGGAAGCGAGCACCTTGAATTGAGCGCTTTTTCTAATCAACTCATGGCAGGTTCATTACTGTTGAAACGATTAGGCAGATGGTGTTTGAAGAAGCGATATTCCGGAATTCGGCAAAGATGAGATGATAATATAAGGCAAGGGATAATTGCCTAATATAATAACGATGAAGATAAGTGAATACATTATAAATTACCTTTGTGGTTTGGGTTTTACACACTACTATAGGCACCTAGTTCATGGCCCCGTTGAACGGCTGCACTGGAGGACCCCACGAAGTGGAATCACAACAAATGCGACCTTCAATACAAGAAGCGGCCACATATACATAGGGGAGAGGGTAGTTATTAGCCATTTTTGTATGTTCTTGACAGGCAGACACTTGTTTGAGGACGGTAAATTGAAAGAACCGAAATACAGCCAGGTACCAACCGAAGGTTACGATATTAGGATTGGCTCCGGCTGCTGGATTGCATCTGGAGCCATTGTGATAGGTGGAGTCACGTTAGGTGACGACTGTATAGTTGCAGCTGGAGCAGTGGTCACTAAGAGCTTTCCGAGCGGGTGCATTCTAACGGGAGTTCCTGCCAGAATAATTGGGTATACGGATAAACGAGTAGAGAACGCAAAGTAAACGATGTTTAAAGTATGTCAAACCGCGACCCTAAGGACGTGGTAAATTTATGAGAAGATTGATAGTAAGCAGACGGCATGTATATAGAGTAGTATTATTCCGAGGTCAGGTTAGTCAGGTTTTTAGTCTATTCCCCAGATGAATAAGGAAATAGAGTTGGTATTAAGATTTGATCATAAGGATAAGACAAGTTCACATTCATATGCTAAAAAGCTCTAAAGGTCTCCATAGGCACATGGATTATGTGGCTGATGCCGAGGTCGGGGTGATTATCCATGATAATCTGGTGCGTAATAACTACCATTGTGAACCTGGTGAACTCAGCGACTATGTGCTGGCAGGAGTCCCCTTAGTAGCTCCGAATTTCCCCACGATAGCTCCGGATGTTGATCATTATAGCATAGGAGCTACTTTTGATAACCAGGAGCCAGAAGAGATTGCAGGAGCAATCAACGAGGTATTGTCTACACCAGGACACGTCTGGAGACTGGCGCCAGAAAAAGCATTGGAGGATTTGGTGTGGGAAACGCAGGTACCAAATTTGCTTGAAGCTGTCACCGGGATTTCCAAAGACGGGAAGCGAGCACCTTGAATTGAGTACCTTTTTGAAACAACTCATAGCGCGTTCATTACTTTTGAAACGATTAGGTAGATGGTATTTGAAGAAGCGCCAGTCCAGATTTCTGGATTGGGTTAAGATCGTGTCAACGGACAAGAGTGAGTGGGCGGCGGCTCTGGAGGCGGCAAAAAGCGGGCCCGATATTCTGATAGCTACGAGTCTTGGAGCGCAATATCCCGTCGCAACTATAGAAGGTCTACTTGCCGTTGCATTGACTTTGCGTGGAGCAAAAGTGCACTTTTTGCTTTGTGATGAAGTGTTGCCGGCCTGCTCTGAATGTGGTATTGATTGGTATCCAAGCCAGAAACAGTTTGTGCGACATGGTCCAGGCAAAGACTTATGCAAAAGCTGTTTTTCTTTCGGGATCAAAATGTTCAAACCTCTGGGTCTGCCGGTCCTCCGCTACAGCGACTTCATGACGAATGACGAACTTCAGCAGATTGATGATACTTCACGTAAACTGCCATTTAGGGACATTGGCAGCTATCGTATGGACGGGATGGCCGTCGGAGAGCATGCCATGGCTGGCGCCCTCAGATATTATGCGCGTGGCGACTTACAGGAAGAATCGTTCGCTGAGCCGGTACTGCGCCGGTATTTCAAGGCTTCATTAATCACTACCTCTGTTATGAAGCGGCTCTTTGGAAGAATTCGTTTTGAGTGTGCTGTGTTTCATCACGGTATTTATGTTCCGCAGGGCCTGATAGGTGAAGCAGCCAGGCGGGAAAACGTAAAAATAGTCAACTGGAATCCGGCTTACCGCAAGAAGACTTTCATCTTCAGTCACAGCGATACTTATCACCATACACTGATGACGGAACCTACTTCCAAGTGGGAAAACCTGCGCTGGACCTCCGCGATGGAAGCGGAGCTTATGGCTTATCTAAAAAGCCGCTGGTACGCGACAAATGACTGGATATGGTTTCAAAAAAAGCCTCAAGAAGACCTGGACTCAATTGTACAGGAACTTGGAGTGGATTTATCGAAACCATCCATAGGTTTGTTGACAAATGTGATGTGGGATGCCCAGCTCCACTATCCCGCAAATGCGTTCCCCAATATGCTTGACTGGATATTGCAGACTATCAAGTATTTCGCCGGACGGCCTGAACTACAGCTGATTATTCGTGTTCACCCGGCAGAAATCACGGGAAAGCCCAGGTCAAGGCAGCTAATCGTGGATGAAATCAGTAAGGTTTTCCCAAAACTGCCTCCTAATATCTTTGTTGTGCCTCCGGCAAGCCGGATAAGCACGTACATACTGATGATGCAATGTAACGCAGTAACAATTTACGGAACGAAAACAGGCACCGAGCTGGCAAGTATGGGTATCCCGGTAATAGTAGCCGGTGAAGCATGGATTCGCAATAAACATATAACGATGGACAGCTCTTCTCCCGCAGACTACTTTAAGATACTTGGCCAACTGCCTGTTAAGAAAGCTCAAGACGATGAAACCACCAGAAGAGCGCGTATGTACGCCTATCACTTTTTCTTTCGGCGCATGATTCCCCTGGAGTTTATGGATGTTGCGCCGGCATGGTCTTTTTACAAGGCCAATGTTTCAAGTATCAGGGACTTACTGCCCGGCAGCAGCAAAGGCCTTGATGTGATTTGCGACGGCATTCTGGGAAATACGGATTTCATTTATCCCGTGGAGCAATTTGCGCGGGCCAGGCAATAGCCGTGCTCTAAGTTACTTTTTGTATGATGCTTCCAATGAACAGATTTTTCGTAATTGTGTTTTTATTTCATCTGGCTATGTGGAGCTTCATAGCCTTAAATGATTTCGGTCTGAAAGTCCCTATCGCACGACAACCCATAGCCTTTGTTTATCTGTCACTTCTGCCCGGCTACATCCTGGTGCGTCTGTTTAAGCTGCATAGGCTCAGCGCCATCGAGATACTGTTGTACTCAGTTGGCTTGAGCCTGGCCTTTGTAATGCTTGTGGGGGGTTTCATAAACTTAGCCTACCCTTTGATCGGCATTTCAAGACCTATTTCCGTAATACCATTGCTGATTACCTTTACCATCAGCCTTGCGATATTGTGTGGTGTTATTTTCCTGCGTGAGAGAACGGAAATAACGGCATCCCCTGATCGTTTGCTTTCATGGGACCTGTTCTCTCCACCTTTCCTCTTCTTGTTCTTTCTTCCCTTTCTTTCTATACTGGGCACTTCTCTGGTTAACCATTCTGAGAATAATATTTTGTTGATGGCTCTCATAATCTATATTGCGGTGCTGGCTGTCCTTGTGGCATTTAACAGATTTGTTCCGGTAAGATTATATCCTCTAGCATTAGTGATGATTGCTATTGCCCTATTGTTGCATCGCACACTGATTTCTCAGTATTTAACCGGAGATGATATTCATTCAGAATACTTCTTTCAAAACTTTGTTATTATTAATTCTATCTGGGACTGGAACCTTCCCTTTCTCACAAATAGCGTATTAAGCGTTGCAATACTTGCGCCCGCATATTCGCTATTGCTTGACTTAAGTACAATATGGATTTTCAAGATTTTTTATCCTCTACTTTATTCCCTTGTTCCCTTGGCGCTGTTTCAGGCATTTCGGAAACAGACTGATGACAGGATTGCTTTCCTATCCGTTTTCTTCTTCATGTCTTTCCACATGTTTTTTGTGGGGATAACGGGACTAGCCAGGCAGCAAATTGCAGAAATATTCTTTGCTTTGTCTATATTGTTGTTTGTGGATAACAAAATAGGCGACAGTAAAAGAACTGTACTAATTGTAATATTTGGCAGTGGCATAGCTGTATCACATTATTCTATATCTTATCTCTATCTATTTTATATATCAATGTGTGCAGTAATCATATTTGTAAATAAACATTTACTGCATTTGTTATTATATATTATTATTAATAATAATAGAAAAAATATAGGCATTATACAAAGTATATTTACAAAGCTCAAATATATTGCATCCTTAAAGATAGCTAATATGCTTACCTTTCATTTTGTTCTTCTGATGATGGTCTTTGCTATTAGCTGGAATATGTTTATTGGTAGCACCAGGGGGTTTATGGCCATCACTGGAGTTATGCAGAAAACTTATTTGGGTTTATCTGAGTTCTTAGATCCTCAGACAATGGAACCAGACGTTCAAGTCATGACAGGATTTGCCCAGCCGCTTTCAGTACAAGGAGATATTTTTAGGTATCTTCAATACATAGTCCAGCTTTTCATAGTAATTGGCGTAATTGGCCTACTGTTTAAACTAGAGAAGACAAAATTTCATCCTATCTATGTAATCATGACTCTAGTAAGTACGTTGATATTATTTGCCAGTATATTGTTACCATATTTTTCCACTGCCCTTCGAATATCGCGGATTTACCAAGTAACCCTTTTCTTTCTGTCTCCTTTTTGTATTTTGGGAGGCATAACTGTTCTTGGGTGGCTACTTAAATTGTTTCCTGTAAAAGCCTTTAGAAGTTCTTACAGCGACATGCATTCAAAATTTCTGGTTACATTGGTATTAATACCTTACCTTTTATTCAATACAGCCTTTGTTTTTGAAGTAACTTCAGATGTACCTTCATCACTTTCATTGAGCCCACACAAATTTTCACAAGTCATTACAACGAGAGAAGACCTCGCCGCAGCGGAGTGGCTGTCAGTAAACGCTGAAAAGGCATCAGTAAAAGGTGACGCGTTTATGATGTCAATTGAAAAATATGGTGTTTTACAAAATAACAATATTAAGCTTTTCACAGTCCAAAATTTCAGCGAAGAAAATGACGCGTTTATTTTTTTAAGAAAGGAAAATATCACAAAAGGCGAAATGTGGCTAATTGTCGGTGCACTGTTAGAACATAAACAGCGAAGAGTGAGTCTCACAGAAAAATCACCGATTTTCGAAGATAAAAACAAGATATATGATAATGGCGCAGTTGTCTATGGGCCATGACGTTCCCCCCAAAAACCAGGCCACTTGCCTTAACATTTGAACCATCATCGAAGAACAACTCTACCCCAAGTTCTACAGTAAGCACCAATTTTGAACGGGAATTTTGCGTTTTCCGGACTAAACTGGGCCAGCCTAACGGAGCAAAGTGGGCCACCACTTAAACCGGTGACAAAATAGGCCAGGACGGGGAGCGGCGCTGGGTAAACTAAAGCCGTAGAATCAACCTATTGGAGGTGAATTCTATTGGCAAACAGGAGATTACCCATGCGCAAGATCAAAGAAGTCCTGAGACTCAAGTTTGAATGTAATTGTTTCAGCCTAAAGTAAATGGCCGGGTATAGCTTTAGATAGCTGACCGTATTGTTATATGATATAGGGCAAAAAAGGAGAGAACCTACTCTTCCTGTTTGCTCTACCATAAGCCCCGGTTGAGTAGGTTCTCCGCTCTGCAGCCCTGATATTACCATACTCAAAACATCCTGCACAAGATAAACCGAAAGGATGTCCGCACTGTGGCGGGAAAATCCACAAGCATGGCACCCGCCAGCGCTGGTTTAGGGATGCCGGCATCAAGAAGTGGTGCAGCATTTGGCGGTTCCAGTGCAGGGAATGCGGGAAAACCTTCACCCGCTTACCCTCGTTTCTGCTTCCCTTCAAGCGCTATGTGGTACGGGAGATCGAAGGGGTGTTGCGCCACTGGTGTGATGGCGGCAAACTCTCTCAGGCGCCCTCAGCAGCCGAAGAAAGCACCCTGCGCCGCTGGCAGAAAGAGTATGGCAGCAAGTTGCAGGAATGGGCCGGCTTACTGGAGTCCAGGGTATACAAGCTATTTCGCCGGGCTCCCAGCATTATCAAACTTTCAGCCCATCCCCTGAAGAGACTGGAAAAAGCATTATCCCGGTTGCCGCCTTTACCTTCCCGCTGGGCAGCGCTGGTCAAGACTCTATACTGGCTGCTTACTTCCCACCCGCTTTGCCTTAGTTGGCCGGTTGAATCTGGCATAAACTGGTGTCAAATCTGGGAAAAAGGAGATGACACCTGATGAAAAAGCAAGAATTAGACCGCCAGCGGGAGGAAGCTCTTCGCCGTTACCAGGTAATTGTCCCCCTGCTGGATGAAAACCTTTCCGAAAGCGAAAAGCACAGTATCCGGTGGGTGGTCTGCAGCCAGGAAAACATTTCCGGCAGGACCTTGCGGAGGTATGTTGCTGCTTTTAAGAAGGGAGGTTTCGATGCTCTGCTGCCCAGGGAGCGTAAAGACAAAGGGTCCTGTAAGACCATACCACCGGAAGCGTTGCAGATGGCGGCAGAATTAAGGCAGGAAATCCCCGCCCGCAGCGCCCAGCGGATTCAGCAGCTCCTGGCTGGTGAAGGTTATACTGTCGCCCGTTCGACACTGGAACGGCACCTCCGGAAGCAGGGTTTGAGCGGCCGGAAGATCAAGGCCGAGCAAAAACAAGTCGTCAGCCGCCGCTTTAACCGGCAGGGGCGGAACACTCTATGGCAGGCAGACCTGAAATATGGGCCTTACATCCCCGACCCCAGGCAGCCGAACCGCAAGGTGAGGACATACCTGGTGGCTATCATTGATGATGCCACCCGGCTGGTGGTCCATGCCGAGTTTTATGATAACCAAAAGCTGCCGGCGCTGGAGGATACCTTCCGCAAGGCGGTGACCAAATGCGGGTTACCCGATAATCTCTATGTCGATAACGGCAAGATATTCATCTCCCAGTGGCTGCGGCTGGCCTGTGCCAAACTCCGTATCCGGCATCTGAACACGAAAGCCTACAGCGCCGAATCGAAGGGAAAGATCGAACGATTCAACCGGACTGCGGAAGAATTTCTGCAGGAAGCGCTTCTGGAAAAACCCCAGACTCTTGAGCGTCTCAATGACTTATTCCGGGCCTGGCTATCGGAAGGATATAACCACCGGGTACACTCAGCCTTATCCGGGAAAAGTCCGGCCCAGGCTTTCACCCAGGATGCTAAAGCCCTGAGATTTCCCGGTCCGGAAGCCTTAAGAGATGCCTTCCTGTGGGAGAAGACACCTAAGGTGGATAAAAGCGGCTGCATCTCCCTGGAGGGCATATGCTATGAGGTGGGTGTGGAGTGGATTGGGAAGAAGGTCATGGCACGCTATGATCCCTTCGACTTATCCCTGGTGGAGGTGTGGTATGGCGGGGAGAAAAAGAAGTTGGTTTCCCCGGCCAACATCGGAGAATACAACCGCAATGTGAAAAAGCCGGCCCTTGAACTGGAAAAGGCCAGCCAATCGAAGCTGCTGCGCCTGTTTGAAACCGAAAGCAAAAAGAGGCTGAAGCAGCAACTGGGGGCCTTCCGCCTTGGCGGGGAGGTAGATGACCATGTTTGAAGCCTTCTTTGGCTTTACCGGCGCCCCTTTCTCCAGGGATATTCCCGTAGATAAGTTGCTGGAGACAGCCAGCAGCAGAGAATTGCACGGCCGGCTAAATTATGTGTCCCGAACACGCTCCTTTAGCATCTTTACCGGAGATGCCGGAACAGGGAAAACGACAGCCATCCGGAGATTTTGCCAGGGATTGGATGGCAACCGGTATTGCGTCCTTTATATTTCCGATTCCGCTCTGACACCACGGAACTTTTACTGGGAGACTTTGCACGAGTTAGGTTACCAGCCGAAATTCTACCGGGGTGACGCCAAACGGCAGTTCCAGAAGGCGCTGGCGATACTGACGGACAATGAGAAGAAATGTCCGGTGGTCATTGTGGACGAAGCACATCTCCTCTCCCGGGAGATGCTGGAGGAAATCCGCTTCCTGCTCAACTTGCGGATGGACTCTTACAGTGCCCTGAGTCTGATATTGGTGGGACAGACGGAACTGCGGGAAACGCTGAAATTGCAGGTCAATAACGCCATCTCGCAACGGGTGGATATGCGTTTTCACTTGCCGGCATTGAGTAAAGAGGAAACCATGGCTTACATCGCCAGACATCTGGCGGCGGTCAAAGCGCCAGGGGAGATTTTTACCCAGGCAGCTGTAGGCGTGATTCATGAGTACTGCGAGGTTAGCACCGAAACGTATTCTTGCTCTTGCCGATAATTCCGGCTTGTCCTCGCAAAGTACGCACCACCAGTCTGCGCACTGTTCTGGCGCCGTGTCATGTATTGCACATTCGTATTTAGCTCTGCCTATTTTCCGCAGAAAAGGACATTCCTGTAATTCTTCGCCAGTAGACGGTTCAAACCAAAGGTCGGCAAACCGCAATATATCCCTTCGGCATTCCTTTCTCCATCGCTTTAGGTCTTCAGGTGTGGCCTGAAGCAGACCCTGCACCTCAGTACAACATCTACCGCATCGTCTACATTTCAGCGTGCTCATTTGAGTATGTTGTTATATGTGCGTCCAATTATGGTGGAAGTAGGCAGGGCATATCCTAACCTTCGTAGGTTTCCGTGTCAAACCACTTGTGCTGCAGGAGCTTCTAAGTCCGAGACTTCGACAGGCTTAACATCCAAGTCTTTGACTGCCTTCTCTATCCACGCTATATCCCAGGCTTTCATCCTGACTGGCTGCCGCTCCTTTTCTCATACGCCGAACACCACAGGCAAGAGAAGGGGCTGGGGCTTCTCTTTTTATTGTAAATCTACAATGACCTGAGAGGGGGAGATAATTCAGCTATTATGCACCCCATAAATATATATTTACAAGAACAAAAGATCCCTCCAAAAGGATGAAAGCCGGTTTTGTGGATTCGGTACATCATTGCTAGACTCACTCTAATGTTTTATCTCCAGCTTATGTATCAATTTATCCAGGATACCGACCATGCGAGAGTAACCTTTATCTTCAGCATCTTCCTTCTGTCGAAGCAATTGAGGAAGAAATTCCGCGGTGGTGTAGAATCCTGGGCAAGCTTCACATATGTACTCATACTCACAGGGTACTTCCTGCGGCCGGGTGCAGTAGCCATTGCCCAGCGTTCTCCAGTGGGCTTCCAGACGCCTTGGACCCTGTGAGATGGATTTCTCTCCCTCCAGGGTGGAACAGGCCTTTTCTTGGGCCTGTAAAGGGGAAAAAGAAGGAAGTCCGCAGAGTTTCTCCAGTTGCCCGCTGACAGTGGAATATTGATTCCGGAGGGTGCGATTGTTAAGGCGTGCATATACCCGTGTCATGGACATGGACTTGTGGCCCAGAAGGTCGGCGACAGCACTCAGAGACATTCCATGATTGAGAGCCAGGGTGGCCAGGGTATGGCGCAAGCGATGGGGCGTCACCCGACCAGTAATGCCGCCGGCAGCAGAGATTCTCTGCACTGCCACATCTACCCTGTTGCTGCTTACGCGCCTACCGCGGTAGGTGAACAGGAAGTCCCCAAGCTGAAGTGGGATATCATCCGGGCACTGGTGAGAGATCCATTCTTGCAGGAGTTGTTTCACCTCGGGATGAAGAGGCACCAGTCTCTCCTTGTGCAGCTTTCCCAGGGGAACCTTGAGCCAGGAGCCCTGGCCGATGCTGATTATGCAGTCCCGGGTGAGATTGAGGAAGTCACTCTTACGGAGACCGGTGAAAAGCAGGGTCACCCCGCAAACTCTGGTAAAAAGGTCGGAATGGTCCCTGGCGGCCTGGAGAAAGCGAGCTGCATCTGGCTCTTCCAGAAAGCGGGGCAGGGGCATATCACGCCTGGGGAAGTCTCCATTAAAAATCAGTGGCCTGCCCGGAGATTCCGGCCAATCCCATTCCGCTAAACGGGAAAAGAAATTGCGCAGGGTAGAGAGAACACCCCTTATGGTGCCTGGGCGGAGCACAGACCCGGGCGGACGGTAGTAGTGGGACCTGGGAGGCGCCCGGTGCAGGTGTTCCTTAAAGGCCTCAATATGGCGGCGCTGGAGCTGGTTGACCTCCGTAATCTCCGGCATGTTCTGAGCCAGCCAGGAGAAGAAGCAGCGCAGCCTTCCCTCTTCCTGAGCCAGGGAGGTAGTCCTGAGGCTTATCGCCAGCTGTCCCAGATAGCGTTGCACTGTATAACTTATATGGTCCGGAATGGTCTGCCAGCGTTCCAGGAAAGTCTGACCATTGGGACGCCGCGACCAGGGACGGTGGAGGACGCCCAGGTGATAAAGCACCTGGCGTACGGCGCCAAGCCGACCGCTCCAGTAGTGGGGCAGGCCATCCTGGTTAGCTTTTAAGACAGTCCAGGGCAGGCGCTGTCCTAAAGGGATATCCTGAGGAGATATTACACCTCCCCTGGCTTCCAACTCCCGGCGGGCAGCAATGAGGGCGTCGGTAAAGATGTCCAGATCAAGAGTGGTGAGGGCAGATACGGGTTTCTGACACCAGGCCATGACACACAGCAGGGCTTCAAACTGGCGACGGATTGTAGACTCTGTGTATCTCAGGCGCCGGGCTTCCTTAAAGTATCGCTCATAGATAGCTCGCTCCATTAGAGGCCGAGCTAAAGTGGCCAGATTATGTCCTGCGACCAGGATGTAAGGTGCCGGCATGGGCAAGAGATGGCGCAGGAAGAGATAGTGCAAGAACAGGCGTTCCTCGTGGCGCAGGCGCACTTGTTTCTCCAGGGGCAGGTCGAGCCATGCCTCAGGCTGGGGGAAACGGCTCAGAAAATACCAGGCGCCCAGGGTGCGCTCCATCATGGTCGAAGGGTTGGTGGAGAACCCAGCTGCCGCCGTGTATGACGTATATTGGGCTACCAGGCAGGCCTGGGGTGAACTGGTGTCCTGCTGCATCGCCCGGAGCCTTTGGTATGGAGTGGGTTGAGCCGGCTTCTCCCGTTTTCCCAGAGTTCTGGTGGTTGGGGGTAGGATACGGAGATGGGACAGCACTTTGCCCAGTCCCGAAAGCTCCTGGTTCCAGGAGCGAGGCAAGCCGCTTTCGGCCATCACGTGCAAGTCGCCATCATTCTTGACCTCCTGATAGGCCGCTTTCATGGCTTGAATGAAGGCATCCATATCCTGAGCAGATAAAGCATCCAGGGATTTTCCGGCCCAGGCCATCAGGCACAGAAGGCTCTGAAACTGGCGGTGAATGGTGGGTTCGGTGTACCCCAGGCGAAGGGCGGCTATCTTGTATCTCTCATAAGTCTCCTTTTCCATGAGACGGCGAGCCATGTCCCCCAGATGGGCGTGAGCTGTCAGGGCATACGAGGGAGGCAGGGGAAGAAGATGGCGCAGGAAGAGGTAATGCACAAAATTGCGCTCCCTTAAGGGCAGGCGCCGCTGGTCCGCTACCGGCAGCTTCAGCCATTCCTCCGGTTCCGGGAAGCGGTTGAGAAAAGACCAGGCTCCCAGGCTTCTCCGCCCCGTGTCTGATGGGGCGGTGGAATAACCGGCAGCGGCCATGTGGGCAGTATATTCAGCCACCAGGGTGGCATGTCGCACCAAGATAGCGGGGGTATCCAGATTAGCCTGCACTGCCTCCGCGCCGCATTTTTGAGCCAGGTAGGACATATCAACCCTATCCAGAGCTACTGGCTTATCCATCTGCCTCCCCCTTATCCTGAGGTGCAAACATCTCATTAGTCACCTTCAGATATTCTTCCTGGAGTTCCTTAGCGCAGAGGTGGAGATAAACTTTGGTGGACAGGATGCTTTGATGGCCGGCCTGAGCTTGTAGGGCCTCCAGGGACATTCCTGCCTGCCGCAGCCTGGTCAGGCATGTATGCCTCAGGCGATGGCATTGCACCTCCGGCGTGCCCCCTCGAATACGGCTACGCGCAATGATCTTATCCAGGCCTCTCAAGGTCAGAGGCTGTCCCCGATGGGGCCCTTTGAGCACCAGGAATATCCGCTTGGAAGAGGTGGACGGCCTCTCCTCGTTTATGTAGCGCAGGGTGTCTTCCAGAGCTACTGATGATACTGGCACCAGCCTCTGATGCCCACCCTTGCCCTCTCGTACCATGACGGTGCTCTGACCGTAATTGATGTCATCCAGGACTAAACCCAGCACCTCGGACTTCCTCAGACCACCCAGCAGCATCAGCAGGAACATAGCCCGATCCCGTATAGTGTACAGGGAGCCCAGAAAACGACTCACTTCCTCTTCCTCCAGGGGCTGTGGCAGCGTTCGAGGAGTCTTGACCAGGGGCATCATCCTGGTGCTTCCCAGAACATCAGAAGACCAGAAGAACCTGCCCCGGGCTGGCATCCCCCTGGGAACAGGATTGGATCGAGTAAGGTCGCCCCGAATCCTCAGGAACTCATAGAGACCCCAGATGGTAGCCAGTCGGCGCCTGACAGTGCGTGGTGAAAGCCCTGCCTCAGGAGCAGCCAGGTGGAGACTCACTCTGGCTTGTTTGCCATCGTCATTGCGGACAAAAGGCGATATCTTCCGCTGATGTTCAATGAAGGCCAGGATATCCTTAGAGGTGACATCCAACACTGGCTTATCCACCTCATTGAGAAACACCTGCAGGTCATAGCCTGTGCTAAGCCAGGTGTTGGGACGGCAGCGGTACCTGATGAATTCCAGGTAGGCATCCACTTCCTCCACTCCCAACCTCAGCCCTGCCACCCTTCCCCCTTTTACCTCCCTTTGCAGCTTATAGGCCATATTGTCTCCTTATCGTAACATCCCTGAGTAGTCTTTAATTTGACTGCTATTATAACTCTAAAGATGGGGTGCATATTAATTAATTTTTCTCATATCACAACATATCCTTTTGTGACATGCTGTATTTGTGGCAAAAGCGAACGCAAATACAAACAGAAAGGGGGTTAGCTATGCAAAGCCGCTATGAACAAGGCTTGAATCGGGTAGCTCCGCCAGGCAAAAAGCCGAAGCAGATAAGGGTTGAAAGGTGGGAAGGCAGGATAAAGGGTATCAAGAGCGAGAGCCAGGACACGGAGACCGCAAGCCCACTGCAAGAGCAAGCCCAAAGATATATCAATAACTGGGTAGAGGCCATGTATGAGCCAGAGACAGACCACGGAGAGGGCAAAGCCAATGACCAGCAATAACAGGGTCGAGGAACGGCAGAAGGGGAAAGCGTTAGGGGTGATAGGCTTCCCACAAAACGGCAGCGGCTATGTCCCTTCAATCCGAGTAGCGGGGAAATGGCTGAATGAGTTCGGCTTTGACATCGGGGATACGGTAATCCTCACCGCCAGCAAGGGGCTTATCGTCTTACGGAAAGGGGAAAAGGAATCATGACTACAGCTTCTAAATTCGCCCTGGGGAAGATAGTTTTCACCAGGGGAGTTAATGACATGGTGGCTGATAATGAGCGGTTCGCCAGGTTTGTCACGGAAAGCCTGGGGAGACATGCCAGGGGGGATTGGGGAGAGCTAGGCCAGGATGACAAGAAGGAAAACGAACACGCCCTGAACAGGTATCTAAGGATACTTTCCGCCTATGAAGCCCCTGACCTTCCGAAAATCTGGATTATCACCGAGGCCGACAGGTCCGCCACAACGATACTGTTTCCAGAGGAATACTAGGCCGACAGGTAGCGGTAACTACCTATCGGCCCTTGCCAAGTAACCCGGCTCAAAGGGGGGGCTATTGGCTTTTTCATTGTAGCCGATAGCTCCCGACTATTCAATCAAACGAAAGGGGGGCTATATGGAGAGAATCACCTACAGGAATCATCGAGGCTTTCACTTCTACACATGCCAGTTCTGCTGCAAAGAGCACAGGCAGAGGATACCAGACCAGGCGGCAGAGGACTACCAGCATAATCCAGGCAATCCCATCCTGGGGATATGCGTCAACTGCAATCACGGCGTGGGAGCCGGCGCTATCAGGCTTTTACCTCACAGTTCACCACCAGGGCAAAAGGGGATTGACGCCGATAGCGAAATCTCCCTTGACCTGTCCAGGCGCATAGATGGTTTACCTTTGGACTGGCAAAGCTATGCCAGGATAGCCCTGAAATTCGAGCATAAAGCCAGGGAGCAAGACCGAGAGGACTTGAGAGGCAACATCATCTTGAGGATAGCGGAAATAGCCAGAGAGAGGACAGCCAGGGGAGAAGCTCTCACCGAGCCAGGGATGATACGGATTGCCAGCTATGTAGCAATGGAATACTGGAAAGACCAGCGGGAAATCACCAGCGGCCTTGACTGCGGACACTGTAGCAAAGGGCAAAGGACGGATTGCAGGGAAAAGGATTCATATTCCCAGTGCCCGAAGCTGGTCAAGGTAGTGAGCCTGAGTCAGGAAATAGAGGATGGGGAAGGGGATGGCGTGGAGCTATGGGAGACCATAGCCGATGATAAGGCTATTGACCTGGAAGCCTGGATTGACTCGAAGCTCTGGCTTGCCAGGTGTCCCAGAAGGCTTGTTGAGATTGCCCATAAGAAAGACAGCGGGGAAGCCCTGACGGAAGCAGAAATGAAATACCTTTGCAAAATGAGAAAGCGGGAATTTTGTCAAAAAGACCTCTTTGAGGGGTAAGGTTTTGCCCCTTTTCGGACATTATAGTAGTGGAAGCTCTGCATACTGCCAGCGAATCGCGGAGTAGGCGGAGCTTACTAAAAAGACTCACAGGGAAGGAAAGCTTACCCCTTCCCTGAAGAGTTGAAGGGGGTATGAAATAGAACAACTGAATATAGAGGGTAAGCGTTCGGGAGACGGCTTCGTATCGGACAGGCAAAGGCTTGTAGGCGCTCTGCTAAGGGCGCAGGCTCCGAGGATAGAGGTATTAGACCTTACCCTCGGTAGGCGAGGGTTCCTGAATTACATCAGGCTTTTGGGGGGAAGCAACATCGTTAAGATAATCCCCTCAAACGGCAGTGCTAGCGAGACGCAGGCTGCCGCAAAAAAGCTGAAAGTGATTTGCGGAAACCATACAGGCTACCTGGAAAATGAGTCCTGGATTACCCAAAAGACGGAGTTCAGGCGCAACCTGGATATGTGCCAGGTGAGGGTAACTCCCAATGTCTCGGTCAAGCCCAACCTGGGAGCGGGTGAGTTAGCGGAAGCCCTGTCAAGGGTAATCCCTTTCACGGCCAAAGAGGATGTCAGGCCAGTCCTGCAATGCGTCCACTTTGTCCAGAAAGAGGGAAAGCTAACCCTGGCCGCTTCCGACGGCTTCAGGCTGGCTGAACTGTCCCTGGACTTCGAGGATGGGGAAGGGCAATGCCTTATACCCTATGACGAAGTAAGGGGGCTGATACCGGCCTTGAAGAAAGCCAGAAGGGTGAGACTGGGATTCGAGAGCGGGGCGAGCCTCGATACCACGAACCTGGTAGTTGACACCGAGGCAATCCGCTACAAGTATAGCGGACATGTCGGGATTTACCCCGATTACAGCGCAATCATGCCGGACAGCTTCGTCGCCACGGCGAGGATAGACAGCAGGGAAATGCTCAAAGCGGTGTCAAGCCTGGGCGCTCTATTCCTGGACAAGGATACGCCGATAATCATCACCCTGAAAGAGGGGAAGATAAGGCTATCGGTCAAGGACGACAGGGCAGAGGCTTACATAGACTCTCAGGCCGAAGGGGAAGCGGAAGTCATGATTAGCCTGAAATTCCTGGTGCAGGGGTTGAAAGCCCTGGCGGGGATGGCGGAGCTAAAGCTAACCGCAAGCCCTACATCGCCAGTGATGTTTAACGCCGAAGGCTACCGATTGGCGGTAATGCCCATCGCTCCGCCTGTGAGCAAGAAGGTCGGAGATTCGCCTGGGAGAACGGAGACGCCGGAAGTAGTATCCGAAGCGGAGAAAGTGGTAGAACAGGCGGTAGGCAAGCCCGCAGTCGAGGAATCGCCTGGGGTAGAGGCAGCCGAAGAGGCAGCGCCAGAAGAGCCAGAGCCAACCGAAGTCGAAGACTCGCCTGGGAGAGCGGCAAGAGCCGAAGGGGAAGCCACAGAGCCAGAGACGGAGCCAGAAGTCGAAGAAAGACCAAAGCCGAAGCGCAAGGGGAAGAAAAGAGACCTTGTCGCAGTAGGCTAACCGAACGCAAAGCCAAACAAGAGCCACGCAAAAGGATAGGCTTCCTCGCCTATCCTTTTGCCATTTCAGGGGGGTTTAGCTTCCCCGTTGCGGAAGCTGGCCCCCCTTTTTCGTGTCCATTTTAGGAAAGGATAAGGGTGTGAATCTAGTTAAAGTCTTGCGAAGGGAAGCCAGGAACTACGGGGATGAAACAGTCTTGCTGCCAAAAGAATTTGCTCAGGTGCTCAAGGGAGTGAAAGAAGAAGAGGGATGGGAGCGTGTGAGCGTTAAGGAACTGATGGAATATCTGGCAGACATGCTTGAATGAAGCCGAAACACCCCGCTAAGGGGTGTCTCCAGGGAGTGGCTTTCCCTGGACCGAAGAGGCAGGCTGGAGTAGTCCCGAGGGGACATCATGCCACAGTTAGTCCCCTATGCCTCTTTTTATGCCAAATTCAGGCCGGAAGGGAGGTGAAATTTTGCCGTCAACAGAAAAAATGTTCTCCGGGGAAGAGGAGCAAAAAGCGCCTGAGCTTCCCAGAGACTATATAGAGGAGCTGGTATCGGCTCTGACGGATCCCATCATCGTCTTCCCGAGTTCCTGGCAGGACACTTTGCCGGAATGGATAAAGAGGGATATGCCTTTACACCGGCTGGCTCACCAGATGCGCTGCCTCAAAGGCAATCCGCCTCAGGCGGACTGGGACGAGGCTACAGACCTGGAGGCCATGGCCTACCTCTATCCCGCGTCCCTGGAACATCCTCTGCCCTATGAATGGGCAAATATATACCTTTACCTGGGGACAAAGGTAATGGGAGACCGCTTCCCCAGCGACATAAGACAGGAAAAACTTTCGGACTACGAAATGGGCGAACTCCGGAAGTTGAAGCGGTGGATACAGCAAAAGAAAGTCCTGGCCAGGAAGCAAAGACGGAAGGGCGAAGAGCCGAAAGAGACTGTCCCTGAGAAATACGAGCAGCTGGCTTTACAGTAAGTCGCTTTAAGCAACTTGGGATAGGGGATATCGTACCCAAAATTTAGACAGAAAGGAGCTGATAAAGATGGAACAGACAAGCCTTTTTAGGCCGGAGGACATAAAGCCCGTCGAGCGCCCCACCAAAGTGAGGCTGGGGAAGAGAGAGGCTCAAATCGCCCTGAAAAAGAAGCGCAGGGAAGCCCTGGGCAAGCTGATGGACGCCCTGAAGAGACTGGAAGGAACGGACATCTACATAGGCACCTACGGCCCATCCGGCAACCACTTCTGGATTGAATATCTGAAGCTTAGCAAGCTAAGGATAGAAAGCCCGGGACTCAGGGAGGATGGTTTCGGGGCGCCTGTGATTGTGCTCCGGGGAAATATGGGAGCCGATGTGAGGATATTCACCGACTGCCTGGTGGCCGTCAGGGAGCAGAACTACGGGAAATATACGCACTGGCTGGTGGACTTCTGGAACGGCTTCGGCGAGTATCCCATTGACCCCTACAGGCCGAGAGGATGGGTGAGCCTCCAGATAGTGGCCGCAACGGGGTAGGCGGAGGGAGAATCTAGTAGCAGCGAAAGGGGGGACTTTTCAGTCCCCCCTTTTATTTTGACCTTTTCCGGGACTTCTCGGAGGTCAATCCACCCCGGTGACCCTGCTATCAACCGGAGCGCCATCTACCGGCTGACCATTAATCTTGCGCCTCTCCTCGATATACGATAACCTGACCTCCAGGCTGCATTGAAGGCACTTGAGCACTTTGTTGGAAGAAGAGTTCAGGTAGAGGTCGCCGCCACACTTGGGACATTCCTTCAAAAACCAGGTAGTCACCCCTTACCTCCTCCCTTTCCTGGTGTATTTATGCTTTTTTCTTTTCTCCCTCAGCTCTTCCAGGGGATACTGGTAGAGGGTGCGCAGGGGGTTGGACCAGGATACCCCCGGAGCTTTCTTGCCTTCTTCTGTAAGCCGGTAATATCTCCTGGGAGCAGCCGGAGGCTCTGGGCAGTTCTCCTGGATCGCCGACGGCTCCTCACGCCCGGTAAATTCCACCCAGAGCAGTCTCTTGAGCACGCCGAAATAGACATGGAAGCTGTGATGGCGGCATTTGGTTATCTTGTAGGGTATCCGCTCATAGAAGTAGCGCTCTATCTCTTCCTTTTTCTCCTCCGAGGGCGGCTTGCCCGCCTTGATTAGCCTCTCGATCTCGTAGGCGGCGGCATCGGCGGCGAAGGCCCGGTAGAGGGCTTCCTTGTAGTGGTATCTTATATCCACGATGGGAGCGCCCATCTCAGGTTCTATCTTCGGCGATCCCTCGGGACCATGCCCCAGCAGGTACTCCCGGATGAACCATCCGCAGCCGAAGGGTCTTAAGAAACCACCTCTCCCCGGGCGCAGCGGATCAGCCATCTATCTCAAACTCTTTCATTTAATAAGCCTTTCTATCAGGCCAACTGCTTTACTACCATATTTGCGATTGATATAGTCCCTGGTGGATATTCCTTCAGGCGTTCTTAAAAATTCGTCGAAGCGGACTATATCAAATCCGGTAATGGGACTCATGAATTTCTGCAGCATCACCCCGAAGGTGCGGCGGAACTCATCCGCGTTTTCCAGGAGAAGCTTTTTGTTCTTGCCAATTATGTCCCCGTAGGTTGCCGGTGATTCTTCAACCTTTCCTTCCTTAAGCTTGATCTTTTCCCATATCCTGTCTTCGTGGCTCTTCGGACCCGGGGCAGCCTTATTCTTTTCAGCCCATCTTTTTATGTCCCCCAGTTCACCTTCAGATAAAGGTCCACCCGGGACAGGCTCGAACATCTTTATCGCTTCCTCTAGGGGTATTTTCAGGGATAGTATGCGTATCCTTCCCATCACTTCTTGTCTGGATAAGACACTGAGCAAGATTTCGCCTTTACCACTGGCATGAATTCCCCTGTTAAAAGAGCGAACAATTCCCGTCATGAAGCCGAAGGCCAAAAGATTAGCAGCCATGGCTATAACGGCATTATTTTCAGTAATCGATGTCCTTACCATACTGCTTCCCCCAATATCCCGTCGTAAGCCTTCGCCGCCGTATTTTGCACCACTTTGGCGGCCACCCGGGTCATCTCGGCGTTATGGGACTCCTGGCCATCCTCGGCGCCGCTGGTGTGGTGGGCTATCTCGTGGATCACCGTGTCCACGGTCCAGGAGGCCCTCTCCAGCTGGTCTAAAGCAATAAATATTTCTTTGGTAATCCTGCTGTAAAGGCCGGCCGTCCTCATCCTCTCGCTGGCGGGCGGTATGATGGCCCCAAACACTCCGACCACCCTGGGATAGCGGAAGTCATCGGCTATTTTCCTGGCCAGCTTCAGGTGGGCCATCTGTGCCGGGGAGAGCCTTTCTTCGGGGACGGGCTGGACCTCCCTGAGCCGCTCCTGGGACTCCTTTACCAGCGCGGTATCGCTCTTGATAGCTCTGGAAAGCCCGTCCCTGACCTCCCACTTCACATCCATGGGCTCGTAGCCCAGGTGCCTCACGGTACCGTCCCAGCGCCCATCGGTCCGGAGCACCCTGTCCGGGCCGAACTTCCCTTCCCAGGCCCTTCTCCAGGCGTTCCCCTGCTCGGAGATAAAGTCCGTATATCTCTTTTTTGTGACTGGCTCCGTTCCCAGGTAGTCCAGGCTTATGTTCTCGGACTCGAAGGTCTTCTCTTCCGGAGGCTGAGCCACCATACCCAGGAAGCGTTCCAGCAAATCTTCACTGGTCACGGTAGCCCAGAGCCTTCCTATGTCCGTGTACATATCCGATTCGGATTTCGGGCCGTGGCGATCGGGAGCCATCTCGAAGCTCCACAGGTTGTATGACCAGGGGCTGTTAATATCCTTGAGATAAATATCCCGGGCATATATCCTGCCGGCAGGAGACGCGATGAGCTGGTTCCAGCGTCTTAAAGGCTCTTTGAGGAGGCTGGGACCATTGTGGAGGATATTCTTCTTGGAAATGTTCACCGCAAAGCGGTCCTCGAAAGCGTTTCCGAAATAACCCATGACATGAAACCGAGTTCCTGCTCTGGCGCCTCCGGGTTTCCATAGAGCGGCCAGAGTCTCCACGTGGCCGTTCGTCTTCTGCTTCAGGAAAGCCATCCAGATCTCCCTGCCCGGGGTTTCCACCCTGACCGAGTAGCCCTTTCTGAGAAGAGCCAGCGCGGCTATCTTCATCCCTTCCCCGAACTTACCCCTGGCGTGGGAGGGCTTCAGTTTGGGCGGACCCAGGAGAAGATCGGCCACCTGGAGCCCTTTCCCCTGGTCTGAAATCCACAGCCCCGAGTTGTCCTTGCCCCACTGGTAAGCCTCGGATTCGTCCAGAGCGTTCTGGACTATATCCCTTATAGCCTCCCACTCGCCCCAGTCCTGCCTCCAGGTGATGGTGGGGCCGATGATGAGGAGCTTCCAGCCCTGGGTCTCCCAGGCGTCGCGGTATTCTTCCGGGCTGATGGTAACAGGCTTAGCGGCGGCTATAGCCATTACCGTTTTTCCTTCTTAAGTCTTCCATATTCGCTCCAGTCCAGGGTCTGGTAATCCCGGGGAGGCGCCAGGTATCTGATCCAGACCTCGTAGTATTTGGATTCATCTCCCAGGAAATGCCTTATGCGGCTCTTCAAGGCCTCGAACTCCTCCTTGCCCATCTCCTTTTCCAGGATCCCCTTAAGGTCTTCCCACCTCTCTATGGCCACTACCTCAGCCTTCCCTTGTTTCGTCTCTAAGATTTCACCCTTTCTAATTTCATCCGGCGGGATATAGCTAAGCGGCGTCCTGGTCCTGGGAAGCAGGAATAGAGGCGCTGCGGATGCCGGAGCTGCCGTCCCTCTGATCATGCTGCCTGACAGGGCAATAGCCATGAGTTGAGCCAGAGAATTGACCAGGCTTCTCATCTGCTCCTGATTCATATGTTTTCTCCTTTCCCTTGCTTTGCTTCTCTACGTCGAGCCTTCGACCTGGCTATGGCCTCATGGAAGACCTGCTCCAGTTTGGGGCGTAATCCGGTGCCGTTGATGCTCCTCTGGCATTGATTGCAGCTGTCGGCCAGGTAATCGAGCTTTCCCGCGGCACCTTCCCGGACGGCAGGGACTGGAGGCTTAAGCCGGGGCAGATAAGCGCTCTCCACCTGTTTCTTTACCTCTGCGTGGAACTTATCGAGCCCCTCGATCATGCGCTCGGAGATCTTCCGGATGGAGTTAAGGTTTACCGCCAGGAGCTTCTTGTCCCTGGACCATATGGCTATGTAGGGGAAGGAGCGGGCGCCGGTATCGAAGCCGAAGTGCGCTCCAACGACGAAGGCGGAGCTCTCGGCCATCACCTCGGCTTCAGCCCTGGGGATCTGAAATACGCTCTCGGCAAAGTGATGCGCCAGCTCATGCAGAAGGGTCTTGAGCTGCTGGGCTCTGGGCTCCTCGGGGCGCACCCATATCCGGCGTCCCCTCGAGTAGCTCCCTTTCAAGTCAGGGTCCAGGTCAGGCCGCGACTCGAAACTTATCTCCAATCCCTGGGCTCTGCCCAGATTCACTGCCCTGGCAAAGAGTTCCTCGTTAGCCTCTCCTGTAAGAACAGGCGCCTCGAACTCGGGAAGAGGCTTGCCCTCGGTCTGGCTGACGTCAAAGACATGTACCACTTTGAAATAGACGGGCGACGGCGCTATCTCAGCCGCAGCATCCTCTTCCCCGTCTTCCCTCTTCTCCTTTTTGGGCCTGCGCGGCATGATAGGGGCCAGTATGGCGATGCCTTTTTCACCCTGCTTTACCCATCGTCCCAGATCCTTCCAGGTGTGAAAACCGGCCACCCTCGTGGCATCAGGTTTCTGCAGGGCGATGAGGATAAGATTGCCGATGGAGTAGTCATGGAACTTGGACATGGTAGTCAGAAATAGGCGGAACTGGTTGCTGTCCTGCAAGTGCTCCACCCCATCCTTTAGCTGCTTGAGCACGGCATCGATCTTGCGCTCTCCTTCGGCCGGTACTACCGCGGGAAGGAACGCGAGACTCTGATCCGGAGGAGGCTGGCTGATGAATCCTGTTAAATCACGGTAAACTGTCGGAATTGGCTGGCCGCATTCATCTGCCTTTGCCGTGCCTGGCTGTGCTGTTTGAGGTATACGGGTCAGGGAAAGATTCTTGGGTTGAGCTGAGTTTTGCCACAGCTCATCGAGGATGGAGGTCCTGGGCTCGCCTGTCTTTATCCGGATAGGCCAGCCGGCATCCAGGTCCTTCCTTTCCCCTTTCCGGAGTATCTCGTAAACCAGGCCCTTGTCTGACTCGAATTGCAGGAACACGTCTTTACCCGGGTCATCGGTCCGGGCGATGATGACATTGCCCATCTTATCCGCTTTAATCTCATACTCTCCGGCGACCCGCTTTCCCGTCTGCGGCAAAAGCTTTTGCCCCGGTATGTTCGACCCGGGCAATACAGCGGGGTGGCCTTTTCCGGTGACGTTCTTAATGACCTTTCTAAAGAAGGAGACGCCAAGACCAAATGCCAGGGCCTGGGCGGCGAAATTCACCACGCTATTCGCTGCCCCTTGCTGTGGGCCCAGGGTCAAATAGGAGATTATTGCCCGATCTCCAGCGGCTATACCCTGGGCCTCCCCGGCGTTTACCTCCAGGAAATAGCGGGCGGGAGCTTCCGATGTGACCAGGTACCCCGGAGCTACATTAGAGGCCAGGCCGTTTATTATCAGGGAGCCCTTTATAAAGACGATATCCAGGGGGAAGAGCATGGGGACTGTGGTAACGGAAATTGACTGCTCGGCGCCCATGTCAAAGAGCATCCCTGCGCCCATGGGAATGGAAGGCAGACCTCCCAGTCCCCTGGTCAGCTCATAGGGAGTCGTGGCCAGGTATACCCGCCATTCCTTGTCGCCTATTGTAACTAAAGCCTGTCCGGGCATTTATCTCGCCCTCACCGGAGTCAATAGCCCCTGCTCCTCGGCGTAACCCAGGACGCTCTCCTCAAGCTTTATTCTCTCGGCGGGGATGCGCCATCCCAGGGGACCCGGGCAGTAGAAAAAGCCCTGCTCCATCATCTCCCTGGCCTCGTCGTCCCACCAGCTGGCGACATATTCGCCGGTCGACTTATCTTGAATGCCGACATGAAGGCGGTCTCTCTCCGCCCATACTTCCACTCTCACATCCCCTCTGGTTAGCCGCGGCACAGCCTTACCTGCCCCCGGCTCCTTTTTTAAAGTGTGGGGGAGAAATGCCCCAGCTGGCGGGAATGATTCCTTGCCTCCGGGATAAGGGGGAAGGTAAGGCTCTTTCCTGGGCGGCGGGAAGGCTTCCTCCAGGCTTCTCTGCCTGGACTGGGCCGCGGGGTGTTCTATCTCCGTTCCGTCGAAAAGGGCTATGTCCCAGTTGTGGTGCCATTCCACGGACTGGGGAAGGGCCGTATTCTCCTCGAAATTCGTTCCTCTTCTCTCCTTCGCCTTCTTGCCAGGAGGAGCTATCCGGTTCATGCCGTCGAGATAGCTCTTCTGGGTGGTATTTCTTCTCCACTTCCAGGGGGCGTAGGCCGCCAGTTCCTCATGGTTTTTGTATTTGCCCATTTTTCATCTCTCCTCTCTCCTCGGCGAGTCTTCGACCTCTCAGCTCACCCTGAAGACCTTCTCATACCTGACCGCTTGCCCTCCAACGAAGACCAGGGCGTCGTAGACTCCCGGGGCGCTTATCTCCCATTCGCCAGAGACGACAAAAGGTCCAAAGGACTGCCATTCCCCTGTCAGGCTCAAATTCTGCTTCACCTTGTAGATGACAAGGCTGGTGTCTCCCTGCAGCACGGAGAAACCAACGTCGTATTCTCCCGGCTGTCCTGTCCCCTCAAAGGAGATCCTGGCTTCCACCGTGTCCCCGGGTTTCTTGACAATCCCCGCTGGATTGTTCTTTCCTTGTAGTCCGGCCAGGACGGAGAGAAGGGCCATAATGCCCAGACCCTTAAAGAGGGTCTTCTGAATTTCCGCCATCTAAGCGAAAACCCCCTGCAGGTTTCTGAAGGATGTGGAGAAGAGCCTGTAAATGTCATCGGCCCAGCCCGAGGCCAGGATGTTTCCCGAGTCGTTGGCCCCTTCCCTTATCTCGATCCAGACGTCGGCGTAGTTGTAGACTGCTCCGTTCACTGTCTTGTAAACAATATCTGGAAAGGTTCCCGCGAGGCCGGGGAGGAGGACCTCAGCCCAGCTGGCATGCTCCGGTATGTTGAAGTCCTTGCCGGGCTGCCATACCCTTTCGTCGGGGTAGTAAGCGCCCGCGGAAGGATGTCCCGGCGCCAGGGCCCATTTCACCCTCACGGTAAGGGGGCTGCCCATGTGCTCCACCCTGATATCGGCCCCTATAGCCTGTCCCACTCTTTTCTCTATGGCCATGATCGCAAGCTCCTTTAGCTAAAGACTCCCTGAAGATTCCTGAACTGGGCCGGAACATAAACCCCCGCCTGGTGAAAATGGTCCTCGCATCTTATCCAGGAGCCGCTGCTCCCGGACCATCTCCATCCGTAAGAGGAAATATAGAAAAACACGTCCTTATCCGGCATGATGAAGCTGCCCAGGAACTCCCCCCAGTTGCCCCGGTTTATCTCCAGCATCGACGGGCTGAGAGGCAGGACCTGCCAGGCGGTATAGGGATAAACCAGATAGGAGCATCCCACAGTGATATATTTCTGTCCCGGGGTATCATAGGGAGAGATATTTTTTACTCTGACTATGAAATACACCTGCTCCCCCGGGGCCTTTTTCGGCGGTATGGAATCCAGGATCATCTTCGCGTAAGGCTCCGTGGTGGGGAAGACAAAAGACTGGATGGCGCCGCTGCCGCCGTCGATGACATATACGCCATAGCAAGCCAGGGCTATGGCCCCCGCGTTTATCTGGCCTATGAGGCCCTGGCTGCTGTTGAGAAAGAAGGCTTTGACGGAGGAGAACATGACGGCTCCCTCGGGATAGTCGGACCTGACCAGGAGATCCCGGTCATCGAAGCCGTCGTTAAATTTCAGGAAGGCGGTCCTCATGTCACCTCCACTCCAGTTGGAAAGGACGGGCTGCTGGTAGACCCTGCCCGATACGGCGCCCGTCATCTGGATGTACCAGTAGACCGTTCCGGGGGGAGGGTTACTGAGGCCCAGGGTGAAGTTGAAGTCCGCCAGGGCCATTTAGCTAACTCCCAACCCCAGATACCATGTCATTCTTCCAGCCACGTCAGTAATCTCTTCCCGTAGATCAGGATGGCTACGCCAAACCCTATAGTCCCCGAAATATGCCCTCCCCAGTACTGCCAGCTGATTATCTCGGAGAAGGCATAGAGTCCCTGCCACAGACCAACGGCCTGGAGGGAAAAGATGTCATCCAGGTCCCAGGGCGTGAACTTCAGGCTGAGCCGCCTCACAAGCAGGGCTATGCCGTAGGCGAAGGCCACTCCCAGACCCCCTGCCAGGCTGACTATCAGGTCCTGTGTCCGGGTGGGAAAGTAGCCGTCCGGGTAGTAATAATGGGCTATGTTCCAGCCGAACTTCACATAGCCCCCTCCCTCGGGGACTCCCCCGGCCAGGGCTCCCCACTGGTGAAACTGCTCGTGGGAAGCTGTGATCAGGATGCCGAAGAGGAGAAGACTCAAGAGGATGTTGGAGATTTTGGCTCCGAAAGCCTGCCAGTTCATCCGACTGCCTCCGTTCTTTTATTCTTGTCGGCCAGGTCGCCTTCTTTCAGGGCGGTTCCTGCGGAATAGAGCCCGCTGGCGGACAGCCCCGTGAGAATACCCTGCATGGCCGCCGACACGAACTCTATCCGGGAATCCGCTCCCAGGGCCCAGGCCGCTGTTATGTTGATGGCCAGCCCCAGGCCTATGGCCGCCACGGGATACCAGCGCGTGTCACTGATAAATCCCTTGAAGAGCTGCACCAGGCCTACTATCACCGGCACTCCGGCCAGTCCTATGATGCTTTTCAGAAAATCGCCTTCCATTTAATTCCTGCCTCCTTTGTTTCCATTCACGTGGTCATCGTCGCAGTGGTTTTTGATCGTCTGCTCCAGCCTGCCCAGCTTGTACCACAGGAAGCTGAACTGGGTTACCATGAGGGCCGCCAGGCCCAGCACCGAGGCTATATCCATTTCTTTACTTGCCTCCTCTCTTGGCTTCCGACTCGGATAGGCCGGTGTCTTCGTGTGCCGGCCATAGCCTCTGGTGCCACTCCCTGAGCTCCTGCCCGCTCACCTTCCTGTATTTAGCGGTTGTATTAAAACTGGCATGCCCCAGGTGCTCCTGGAGAAGACGCAGCCCGTCCCCGCTGTCATCCACCTTCACCGCGTGCACCGCGAAGGCGTCCCTCAGCCTGTGGGGAGAGACTCCGTGTATCTTTCCGCTCTCCGTGTTCACCAGGGTGCCCAGCCCGGCCCTCCCGGCGCACTCCCTTACGATCTGCCAGGCCCGGTGCCGGTTGATGCCAAAAAGGAGGGACTTCCCATTGTGTTTTACAGCACCTCCCCGCTCCATATAGCTCCTGAGCATCCCCAGAGACTCCACATCCAGGGGCAGAGTCCTCATGCGGCGATGCTCCCGTTCTTGAGACAGGGCCTTCACCACCTTTTCCCCGCACCCGGGGCAGAAGGCGTGGCTCTTTCCCAGCCTGGCTTTACACTTCGGGCAAGAAAGATGCAGCCTGGCCTTGAGGTGCTCGATGGTGACCAAGGCGTTATCCAGGTTGATGTCCTTCACCTCCAGGGCCAGCGCTTCTGATACACGGCATCCCAGATGAAACAGGAGCCTTATCAGTAGCCTGTCCCTGCTGAACATGGCGGCTTCCTCCAGCTTTTTCACCTCTTCCGGCTCCAGGTAGGCCTTGCTCATCTGCGCTCCTTGAGCGATTTAACCATCCCCCCCATCACCATCCCGGCCAGCCCCAGTCCCAGGATGGGGGAAAGTGAAGGGATCATCTGGGACGTGGGAGAGGGAGGGTTAAACATCTTCAGGATGAGGTCCCCGAAGGGCATGCCGAATCCGTAGGCGTTGTCTTTCCCCATGGGCGCTCCGGAGGGCTTGCGGCAGGACGGAGGAAAGAGCTCGAAGACCTTCTCCATGGGAGCGTAGATAAGGCTCATGTCTCCCGTTATCCTCATCACCAGGTCCTTCACCAGGACGCTCACTCCGGCTATGGCCGGCGCGGCGAAGCTGGTGCCCGACCTCACGCTGAAGGCCGTATCGCTTTTGGCGCTGGCCAGGAGAAGCCTGTCCCCGAAGAAGACCAGGTCGGGCTTTATGTAGCCCTCTTTAGTGGGACCCCGGCTGGAGTAATCCAGTATGTTATAAGGCTCCACATTCAAGGCACCTACTGCTATCACTAAGGGGTCGGCGGCGGGAGTGGCTATGCTGCCCGCGCCCGGTCCGCTGTTTCCCGCGGCGGCCACTGTGGAGATTCTTATGTCTTCCCTGATGGCCCTCCTGCAGGCCACCCTTATGGGATTATCAGGGTCGCCGTCGTCGGGAGAGCCCAGGGAAAGGTTTATCATGTTGGGGAACATGGGTGACAGAGGCCCTTCACCCCTTTCCTGGGCCTCGTTTTGAAGCCTTATGACCTCCTCTATGCCCAGCACTACCGATTCGGTGCTTCCCATGCCCTCGTCGTTTAACACCTTGATGTTAAAAAGGTTGATGCCGGGTCCGGCGCCGGCTTCCTCCCCATAGATATGCCTCCCTCCCGCGGCCACGTAGGCCACGGCCGTGCCGTGGTCGTAGATGTCATCCGCGGTGGGAGAATCGCTGAAGTTGGCCTCATAGAGCACCTTGCCCCTCAAGGAAACATGGGTCTTGCGTATTCCCGAGTCCAGGATGGCCACGGTATAGCCGCCTCCCAGGGCGGGAGGATTGATATAGTCCCTGGCCTGGTAAAACCGCGATAGCTGGCTTATGTACCCCCATCCGTAGGCGCCCTGGGCTATAGAGACAGGCGACGGCGGGACTATTTCCTTGGGAGGGGCCAACTGGTCCACGCTGCGCACCTCTCCCACGGGCTTTACCAGGATGCCCGGAATATTTGATAGTTTAGCGGCGGCCCCTTCCTCCAGATCGCAGAAGACTTGCTCCGAGACCTGGGCTACCTTGATGTTTTTAGCTCCCAGGGTCTGCACCTCTTTCAGCATTTCTCCGAAAGGAAGTCCCCGGGAAATAACGGCGTATCTCATCTATCCTTCTTCATGCTTAAACCAATAAGGGTATGACCGGTTCAGATATATTCACTGTGGAACCGCAAACAGGGCATTTTTGTGACCTGGCGGGGGATATCTGCGCCCTTAAAGTGACGACCTCCGGCAGAGTGAGAAGAGTCGCTGTCTGCGGATTATCCTGGACAAACCTGTCTATGTTTGGCTGCTCTCCCTCGATCAGCCAGACTTCCGTGTTATAGCCCACTATCGGCGTCGTGCAGCGGTAATCCCCGAACAGCCTGATCTTGCTCAAGCCGTACTGGTTGGTATCGGGGAAGACCTCCCTCCAGGATTTCACGCCTTCAGGGCTGGTCAGGTTCTGCACTGCCGGCTCTATCTTGACTATTGCCTTCAAGTTTCGCCTCCTTCATGTGTTCGATAAGACCTTTCAGGCCGCGCCCTCCCTCATGGGGAAGCTTCAAAAATCCCTTTGGGGTCAGGCCGTAGCGGTCCCTCAGCTCGGGGTAATAGGCGCTCTTTATCCTCCAGGCTTCCTCCTCATGCTTCTCCATCTCCTCCCGGGACAACTCGTCGAAATGTTTGTGTTTCTCATATACGGCCAGGAATACCAGGGCCTCTTCGAGCCTGTCCGAGGCCTCTTTTTTGATGCAGGCTATCTTGAACTTATGCCTTTCTACGGCTATTCTCTTGAGCTCGGTTTTGGCTTCCTTTGTTTTGCTAACGGATTTACCCGTCTGCTCTATCTCGGCGTTAAGCAGGTCTATCTCGGCGGAAGCCTCCCGGTACTGGTAATACAGGTCGTAGAAGTTTTGCACGCGCTTGTACAGCTCGAACTTGGCCTGCTGGAACCGGGCGAAGTCCGTGGTGAACTCCTGTCGGTTCAGGACGAAATGGTTGATCTGGAAGGGCGTCATGGAGGTCTGAACGCCTTTCAGGCTCAGGTCCGCCAGCTTCTCGCCCTCTTTATCATCGAAAATGACCAGGATATTTTTGTCCATCATGTCTCCATCGTGGCGTAATCCACGAAATATTCATTGAGGCTGTAACCGGCCGGCGCATACCTGGCCGTGGCGCTGGTCCTGCCCGTATGGGTGTTGGCCGCGTCATCGAACCTCTCCGTGGCGCCGGTATTGCTGCCCGTGCTTCCGCAGGAGGTGAAGCCGTAACCGTTCAGGCAGTAACCCGCCGCGCCGTATCTGGCCGTGGCGCCGGCTCTGCCGGTATGGGTATTGGCCAAATCATCAAATCTTTCCGTGGCGCCGGTGACGCCTCCTGCGGTCCCGCAGGAGGTGAAACCGCAGCCGCCCAGGCTGTAGCCCCCTGCGCCGTATCTGACCGTGGCGCCGGCCCTGCCTGTGTGGATGTTGGCCGCGTCGTCAAATCTCTCCGTGGTTCCGACATTACCGCTGTAAAATCCGCACGAGGTGAAACCGTAGCCGTTCAGGCTGTAGCCGGCTACACCGTATCTGACCGTGGCCCCGGTCCTGCCGGTATGGCTGTTGGCTACATCATCGAATCTCTCCGTGGTGCCCAGGTAATTGCTGCCATATCCACACGAGGTGAACCCATAGCCGTTGAGGCTGTAGCCCGCTACGCCGTACCTGGCTGTGGCGCCGGTCCTGCTCGTATGGGCGTTGGCCACATCGTCGTACCTCTCGGTAGTGCCGACAGGGCTTATATACTGTCCGCAGGAGGTGAAGCCGTATCCGTTAAGGCTGTAGCCCGCTCCCTCGAATCTGATCGAGGCGTTGGCTTTGCCCGTCTGGGTGTTGGCCGAATCATCGAACCTCTCCGTAGTACCGGACGCGCCGCCGGCGTCTCCGCACGAGGTGAAGCCGTAGCCTCCATGTAATCTCACCAGCAGCCTGGAGGCCGTATCGGCGTTACAGGAGACCCTGGGAACATATCCCGTGTCGCGGTGGACCTGCCCCATGCCGATGATGCTCCGGGTAAAACGAAGGGCGGCTACGGCCCTGTAGTTTACGCCGGAGTGGGCCGCGGCCAGCGTGATGACGTTATCCCCGTGGGCGATCCAGGCCCGTCCTGTGTTTTTGACAGGGCTGTCGCCGCCGCTTTTAGCGTTAGTTACAGGCATCAGACCAGATCCCTCGTTATGTATCTGTAGGGAATGTTCCTGGAGGCTCCCTCGGCCGCGGCGGCCTGGGCGGTTATCTTGTAGGCGGCGTTCTTCTGCACGAAGGATATCAGGACCGCTTTAGCGCCCGGCTCGAAATCCGTGGGAAATACCTTGGCGCTTGCCTGCCTGTAGTTTGAGCCGTCCACCTGGACGTATTCCCTTACTGTGATGTTTTGCGTCAGGTTAACCATATCAAGCTCTATATCTATTACCTCCCTGGCGGCGCTGAACGTCAGGACAACCTGCTCGGAGGTATTGTTTGCCAGCGAGAATGTGCCCGGGGTGACCAGGCCCGTCAGGTTATCCAGGTTTTCCTTATGCGCCGTCGAAAAAGGCATCTTTACCCCTTCTTGAGGACATGCTATAAATCCTGTCCCGCCGGGCCTGCATCTCTCAGATTTACAAGCGGCCCGGCTCCAATCAAAATGGCATGTTTCTCTCTTCTCGTTAAGTCCCCGGCTTTAGAGCAGGGACCTCACCTCAAAGCTCAGGTCAATTGCTGTAGTTGGGGAGCGAAACCGGAAATACCGGTGAGTGTTGAGATAGCCGATAAGCTTATTGGTGACCGCGCCGGTCTCGGAGAAGCTGTCGCCCTCGTACCAGGCGCTGCCGTCATCGGAGCCCTCGGCGTAGAAGGTGGCCGCTCCGCCTCCCGTGTATCTCACCTCCACCACGGACCTGGCCTGCCCCGAGGCTCCGCCCGTGTCAAGCTGCACCGTGAGGCCGGAGCTGTTGCCCCCGGCGGCCACGCTGCCGGAGTTGCTGGACTGGACCGCCACCAGGTCCATCTTGCTCATCCTGGCCGTGGTGATGCCCCGGTTACCCAGCTGGGTGTCCACGTCGCTGGGTGAAGCCCTGCTGGATACAGCGGCGTCCAGCCTGGCGTCATAGGGAGAGGCTAAAGCCATGGCCGCTCCTGGGGCTGCCCTGGTGGTTATGGCCGCGTCCAGGTTGTCCAGCTTGACGGCCCTGGCAGCCGTATAATCAGTCCCAGAAGCCCGGGAGCTGATAGTCGCGTCGAGCCGTGCGTTATAGGGAGCTACCAGGTCCATGGCCGCGCCGGGGGCCGCCCTGGAGCTGATGGCGGCGTCAAGATTGTTTTTGAGTCTTTCTCCATAGCTGCCTGCCGTGGGAGAGCCGGGGATGGCCTCGTTCCAGATAGCTGTCTTGGCTCCTGCTGCCAGGTCCATGGCAGCGCCAGGAGCGGCTCTGGAAGATATGGCCACGTCCAGCCTGGCGTCATAAGGAGATGCCAGCGCCATGGCTGCGCCGGGGGCGGCGCGAGAACTTATAGCCGCATCCAGGTTATCCAGCTTGACCGCCCTGGCGGCGGTATAGTCTGCCCCGCTGGCCCTGCTGGAAATGGCTGCGTCCAACCTGGCGTCATAGGGGGAAGCCAGACCCATTGCCGCCCCGGGGGCTGCCCGTGAGCTTATGGCCGCATCCAGGTAGCCTGCCCTGGCGGCAGTCCAGTCGGCGCCGCTGGGCCTGCTGGTGATGGCCGCGTCCAGGTTGTCCAGCTTGGTTGCCCGCGTGGCTGAATAGCCCTGGTCGGACAGCGCGGACTGAACATCGACTTTGCTTAAAGTAATCTTAAAAGGCATATTATTTCCTCCGGTCCGCTTCTTTGTGGCCGTCCAGCTTATCTAGAAAGATCAGCATCCCCTGCCTTCTTACTATTTCATTAGCCAGATCCTGCCTCTTGGACTCCAGTTCTTGAAGCTCGGAGTTGAGGCCCTTTATCTCGGCCTCGATCCTGGTTTTCTCCGCTTTTGTATCTATTTCCATCTGAAGCCTCCTTATCTGGCGGCCACCAGCTCTATCTCATGGTCGCCGATGTTATCCGTTCTCACCCTGACCACAGGGTAGGCGTTCATATATCCCTCGTGCCTCTCCCCTCCCTGAGCATCGCTGATGGAGATGGAGTCCAGAAACCTGAAGTCCGTTCCGTTGGCGGAGCCCTCCACTTTGAAGTCGGCAGGCCCGCTGCTTTTGACGAATACCTCCAGGGTCATGCGCCCCATGATCCCCCTGAGGTTCAGGGCCACGGTAAGGGGAGCTCCCTTCGATTGGTTATGGGCCGATACGGGGGTGGAGCTCTCCCTGAGCACGGCCTCTATGTCCGCCAGCCTCTTTTCCAGGGCTTCCTGCTGACCCCGGAGGGTAATGACCAGGGCCCGGGCTTCCAGGCTCAATCCGTCCAGGGAGAACTGCGCTTTTCCTGCCATCACTCATTCCTTGCCCTTCATCCCTTTCATCATGGGCATTATCATGCCGAAGACCAGTCCCAGGGACATCAAGGGCATGATCGAGCTCAAGGCGTCCCCCGCTCCCCCTCCAGACGCCGCAAGTTCCACCGATACCTGCCCTACGATTTGATTGGTGGACTGCTCCGCCAGGCCCACGGTGAGGACTACGCCGTTCTGGTCCAGGGTGAAGCTTCCGTTCAGGGTGGCTGCCTTTCCCGCGGGCACGGAAAACCATTCGGCCCCGTCCACGGAGATGAAGCCGTTCCACAGGGGCTGTCCTCCCTTGCTGAGTACCGCCCGGAGGGAATAGCTCCTGTCCTGGGCGGTGGGGTTGCCCACCTGCATCTGGAAGTCAATAGGGGTGTTGGGGGCGTATTCCACCCGGGAAGGAAGGTTCCAGGAGATGGATCCCAGGACTTCGAGTATGATTTGCTGCATCATTACCATGATTTAACTCCTAATCTCTTTTCCAATGCCGCTCAGCCGTAGCCTGGCTGCCTCAGGTCTCCTCTTTTCCCGGAAGAAGTCCTTTTACCAGCTGGGGCATAAAGGCGAGAAGTGCCAGAACTACAAGGCCGGGTAACATCTGCAGGATATCCCCCACGGGCTCCTTTACCTCTTTTGGGACCACTCTCCACAGCAAAGACCCCAGAAATACCGCGATAAGCAGCTGCCCCGCCCAGGTGGAGAAGAAACTTACCAGGGCAGACAGTATCGGGGCCAGCCACGCAAAGCCCTTGACCCAGGTTATGTACCACCAGGGCTCCTCAGGATGGTAGAAGATGATATCGCCGTACTCCGGCCAGGGGGTCACCCCTATTGCTTTCATGGCCTGGTTGGCCAGGCCGGCGGCCTGTTCAAAGAGGGGAAAACGCCACCTGAAGTCCAGCCTGAGGATCATGCGGGTTTCCTCAGGCTGGCTCCACTCTATCCCCTTGAAGCTATCCAGCTCATCTATGGAGCCGGCCTGCCCCAGGTACTGGGCCTCGTATCCAGGGGGAATCATCCTCCAACCCCCGTCCCTTTAGACCAGCTTCCTGGCTTTGCGCCCGAAGGGAGTCAGGGCGACGGCCACATCCGCCACCGGGGCCGCGGTCACCTTGGCCCTGATGGTGAGCTTGTCCCCTCCTACGAGCCTCAGGTCCGCTCCCAGCTGTCCCGCGGCCGCCAGGTCGTAGTCTGTGTCGGAGGCGGCTGCCTGGTCGGCAGCCAGGTAGGCCTTTTCTATTCCCTCCGTTTTGGGAAACTTGGAGACCATGACGTTGGCCACTACCCCTGCGGGAGTCACCAGGTTGAGCCGGTTAAGATACCAGACCTCCCCGGTGGGCACTTCCAGGGTGGCTGTCTTTACCGAGTCCACCGCGGTACCGGCCAGGATGGTCAGGGAGGCCTTGTCCCTCTCATCAACCCTATCCTCGGTATGCAGGGCCTCGGCCTGCTGAAGGGCCTCCACCAGTGAAGCCAGGTTCAATACCCTGAGGCTTCCGTCCCTGGAGTCATAGCCCGCCACCAGGACGGTGCCGGCCAGGGGAGGCACGGGAGATCCCTGTAGGGGGTTCACCTGTAAACCCTGAATATTGTTTTTCTCGTTGTTCATTCTTGCACCTGCCTTATTCTTTTCCCATCATGCCCTTGAACATGGGCATTATGAGCGCGAAAACCAGTCCCATCATCATTAGCGGCATGATGGTGTTGAGCATATCCCCTATCTGTTGATTGGCAGCAGGGGGCTGGGCCGTTTGAAAGGGCGTTATTCCATTCATAGACTTTGCCCTCCTATTCCTTCTTGTTGAAGGCCCCGGTCATGTCCTTGAACATGGGCATGATGAGGGCGAAGACCAGCGCCATGCTCATCAGGGGCATGATGGTCTGGAGCAGGCCGCCTATGTCTATCCCGCCCGTCTGGGCCGGGGCCGGAGCCGGGGCCGGGGCTATGGGAGCCGGGTACTGATAGGGCTGCACCAGGGGCGATTGAAGCTGAGTTGCGTACATGTTTTCTCCTTTTACTACTTCCTTTCCGTAAGTCGAATCCTCGACATTCTGGCTTCATACATTCTCTTGGCCTCCCTCTTTATGCAGTCCATGTCTCCCCGGGGGCAGATGGCCTCGGCCATGTTAAGGGCCCAGCGTCCGTAGGTATGTTCCATCTCCAGCCTTTCCTTCCAGGGCATCGCCGTGGGAAGGGTCCTTGGCTGAAACCGCAGAGCCGGCCTGAGGGCTCCCCTGGCCAGGGCCGCCATCCCTGCCAGGACTAAAGCCGTCGCTCCAAAGGAAATGATGGACTGGTTGAGGGAGGAGTTCATGCTTTATGCATACATGGACTCGGTCCACTCGCGAAGCCAGGTCTTGCCCACATTTTTCATGCGGGAGCCGAAGTTGGCCACACGAGAGGAGTTGGGTATTTTGCCTGGAGGTGCCACCCTGGTCAGTCCGGCCGCGAAGGCCTCCGGGGTAGCCTTGCGCTCTAATTTTGCGGGGGCTTCCCTTTCCAGGTCCGCATAGCTTCCATATGCCATTTTCCCTTCCTCCTTTAAGTTATTTGCGCCAGATGGCGGCTGGCCCTTCAGCAAACGGTAAACCGTATACAGGGGTGGTGTCAGGGAGGCCCCTGTCTACTGCCTACTATCTACTTCCTACTTCTCGGGAGGCAGCAGCCTGGCCTGGAAAAGGAAAGGGGGGTAGCCCTCGACCTTTCCAGGTTTCGGCTGCTACCCCCCTTTGATTTATGGCTTGGGATCGGGCCAAACAAAAAAGGCGGGGGCCAGAATTGCTCGGCTGATCCCCCGCCTTTAAATCCTTATTCAGTTGTCTGTCAGGACCCCGGCTCGAACATGGCCTCAGTCCATCTGCGCCACTTCTTCTCCTGGGCCTCTTTATAGCCCCGGAGCTCCTTCCGCTTCCATTTCTCGATTTGAGCGGGAAGCTCAGCCGGCGGCGACGCTTTCAAGTTAGCACAGGCGCCTGATGCCGTCAACTTGCGCATGCAACTTGTATCTGGCATAAATACGCGGGCAGGCCTAAAAGTCGCCTCTTCCGGAGGGTTTTCAGGCCTGGTGATCTCATAGCTGACCCTTAGCGCCGCCGCCAGGACCAGGAGCTTCATCATGTCTGCTAATGAATTGTTCCCCGGTTCCATCATTTCACATACGAGTTATTCCAGATTTATCCTCTTCCCCTGCATGGCAAAGACTACATAAAGGCTCTGGGCCAGCTCGCCGGCCATGTGCTCCACCAGGCCAGGTATGGCCTGGGCCGCCTGGGGATTATCAGCCATATAGTGAAGTTCCAGAGTCCCCTTTCTCTTGTTTACTATGATCTCTGCCTTTATGTGCTTTGTTACCTCCTGCAGCTGGCGTAGTTTCTCCTGGTCGACACCTAACATCCCTGAATTCATCATTTCTGCTACTCCTTTACTGTTTCCTGGGTCCAGCCCTGAGGGATGGAAGACTGAGCATTCTGCTGCTGGCCTCCCGGGGCAAGGGAATTCGTCATGCGGTTCATTATGGCCTCCAGCGACCTGGCCATCACACCCGCCATAGGGTTATGAGTGGAAGCGATATCCGGCTTCTTCTGCTCCAGAGATGCTATCCTGGGCTCCAGGTAATCTACCACCCTGGATGCGGTGCCCTCACATGCCTTAACCACCGCCTCGTCCACCGAGGCTTTGGCCCTCAAGGCGGCGGCGTCCATCTCCTCCCTGGATTCCTTCATCAATTTCAAGGTCGCATCTATTACCTTGGACTGGGACTCGTTCCTGGCATCCGCGGCATTCACCAGTCCCAGGGCCACAAGTATGGCGGCTCGGAACTTCATTATGGCCCGCAGTTCTTTCTCTTCATCATCTCCGTCCATATAGCGCTGCAGTATCGCCTCAGGTGTGATAATCTCTGTGAGCTTCACAGTCGTGGGCAGCAGTCCGTCATTTCTACCGTTGTCCACAGTCACCGGTTTGCTTTCAGGCTCCACCAGCTTTCGCATCTCCTGGCGTATTGTCGATTCTCTGAAATGGAATTGATCCACCAGCTGACGGAAAGAGTAGCCTTCATGGAGCAGGTCGCGTATCTGCTCACCCTGGCCGGGCTCGGGTGGCTCCGCTGGCGCTGCCGCCGGAGTCTGTCCTTCCGGTTGTTTTGCCTGTTCCGCTGGCGCTGCCGCCGGAGCCTGTCCTTCCGGTTGTTTTGCCTGTTCCGCTGGCGCTGCCGCCGGAGTTCGTCCTTCCGGTTGTTTTGCCTGTTCCACCGGCGCTGCTGCCGGAGCCTGTCCTTCCGGCTGTTTTGCCCGTTCCACCGGCGCTGCTGCCGGAGCCTGTCCTTCCGGTTGTTTTGCCTGTTCCGCTGGCGCTGCTGCCGGAGCCTGTCCTTCCGGTTGTTTTGCCCGTTCCACCGGCGCTGCCGCCGGAGCCTGTCCTTCCGGTTGTTTTGCCTGTTCCACCGGCGCTGCCGCCGGAGTCTGTCCTTCCGGTTGTTTTGCCTGTTCCACCGGCGCTGCCGCCGGAGTCTGTCCTTCCGGCTGGCTTGCTCGTTCCGCCGCAGGCTGGGCCGCCGTACTCTGAGATGGCTGCTCTGCCTGCGCCGTCCCGGCGCCGGTCCGGCGTGCATCCTGCTCTGGTTTCTTATGGGCAGAACGCACATGTCCGCCCAGGGCGCGCAGTCCCTTGAACTCCCTCCCGCACTGTTTGCAGGTTACCTTCTTTTTTGCTGCTAACTTATTATTGACCATCATCTTTCCTTCCTATCTACTTAAGCAAATAGGCCCTGTAGATACGCCCCTTGTAGATACGCTCCAGCAGATACGCACCCAGCAAATACGCTCCCGGGAATCTTATTTGAGCTCTCAGAGGAGGGGGTTACTCCCCACGGTCCCCGTAGGCCCTCTGCTATTCCCTGGACCACAAGTCTCTATCCTGCCCTTTCCTGTCGTTTCCACCACGATAATTCCCTTTCCCATTGCCGTCAACTTGCACGTGCAACTCTATCCGAAAAGCAACCTGACGGCTTTCTCCACGCCCAGCCGGAGAGACAGCCTGGCTATCCTGATGGCGTCCCTCATATCCTGGGTCCTGCCCTGGATGCAGGCCGCTATTTCCTCCGCCATTTCCGGAGAGATGTCTTCCCTCCTCTGCAGCACTCCTACGACGACTTCATGGAATTCCTCCGGGCTGTAAGGGTGAAGGGTCCGCACGGCAAACCTGGATATGAGCTCCGGAGATAGGGTTGTCGTTCTATTGGCTGTCGCTACCACCCTTACCTCCAGGGTCTCGTCGGCCATCTTTCCCACCTTGGTCCGGGTTATCCTTCCTCCCTCCATCACCGAGAGGAGGACGGCCTGGTCCCCTCCATCCAGCTTGTCCATTTCATCGATGAGGAGAAGCCACGGCTTCCTTTCCAGGATGGCTTCCAGGAGACCGGCTCTGGAGGAAGCCGATCCAAGTACCCACAGTGATTTTGATCCCAGGGCTCTCTCCAGGTCCCAGAGGAAGAGGCTCTTGGCCAGGGCGGGAGGCCCCAGCAGAAGTACATGGACCGGCCTGGGGGCCAAGAGACATGCCTCCAGAAGTTCCTTGACCTCCTGGTGCCCCAGAATGTCCTGAAAAAGGTCGTCCGCTAACTGGGGAGGCCCCGGCGCAGCCTCTATTTCATCCCTGATTTCTTCCTCTTTAGCCAGGGCTTTCCCCTTGTCCGTAAGCTTGTATCCGGTGAAAGTGTTGGAGCGAAAGACCACCTCCAGGCATCCTTCTATCACCAGGCGGTTGAGGACGGCAGGCCAGACCCTTACCTGCTGCCAGTTCCAGCCCAAAGAATATCCCTTCCCCGGTCCTTCCTCGAACTCCGCTATCGCTTTCAGAATTCCCATATCATTGGGCTTCATATCTCCCTCTTTTGCTGCTTTTTTAATAGCTCCCCTTCCTCTGCCGGGCGATATCTTCATAGGCCTTGTTTATCCGTACCATGGCCTCGGCGTTACCGCCAGGCATGTCGGGGTGAAGGTGCTTCGCCAGGCGCCTGTAGACCAGCTTCACCACCTCATCGGGAGCCGATGGGTCCAGGCCAAGGACGCGATAGGGGCTGCTATCTTGATGGGGGGTTTGGGGCCTGCCTGACAGCATCCGCCTGAGAATTTCACTCATCTGGCCTGTTAGCTCCCGAATTACCTTCTCTATCTCTTCCTGGCTTAAACCCCTGGAAAAGTCGGAATCCCGCCCCTTCATGACAGCCTGCACTCCTCCCAATCCCTGCGGCGGCTGTAATGCCTCAGATGGATTCTTGCCATGGCCAGCATATGCCTCGCCGTCTCTCGGCACACCCCCATCCTGCAACTGAAAGCCCTGGGAATCCTTTCCCCCACCTCCTTCAGAGTTCTGGGACGCCCTTGAAAGCCGTACCTGAGCCGCACCGCGAGCGCTTCCCGGGGAGGAAGCTTGGAAACCAGGAATAGCACTTTCTTTTCGTCGAGCTCCGGAATGCCCGCCAGGCCGAAGACCTCGGCCCATAGCCTCTGGGATGGGGTTAAAGACTTATCTTGCCTGGCCATGTTTACTTCTCCTTCGAAACTTCTCTGTTCTTCATAATCTCGCCTGTAGCTGGATAGACCAGTTGTTGTCGTGCTTACAGTGGTTTACCACCGTTTGGCCGTCAAAGCTCCGGGCTTTGATGTATCCCTGGCACCCAACGATTCGACCGGTGCGCGACCTCTTGATCCTGGGACAGTCCTCGTTGCTAATCCTGTTGGGTATGCAGAAACTCATGTTTTTCAGCCTCCATTGCACCCGGATTTCTTCTTCGCCAATACAAAGTACCTTCAATTTCCTGCTGCTCTCTTTTCATTCCGGAGCTGAGCCAGGTTCCTCAGTATCCAGTTCCACAGTTTCCTGTCCTCTTCGTTCATTACCATGCTCAAACCCGGCCTGTATGGGACGACAGCGCCCGCTGAGGTGTATCTATGGTGATCGTCCAGGTTCAAATATCCCACCTTCCGAATCTTTTTATCACAGCAGGAACACAAGGTCTTGTCTTTAAACTGATAAGGGGTTCCCTCCATGTGCCCCTCGCCGATCAGGATCCCGCAGCCAAAACAGCTCTTGTGCTTTCTGAAAGCAATTCCACAGGGGCATCTGCCGCGTCTCGATATTTCGGTTTCCTCCGTTGGAGCATCCGGTTTCATGGAAGGCTTCATCTTATTTCGTTGATTGAAGAGGGCCGCTCCGCATCTGGGGCACTTGTTCATGTTTTTGAAAGCCGCAAGCTGAACCTTATTTTTCTTCCCTTTGAGGCTGGCGCACACCGGACAGGTCTTGTCCTTTGCGCCATAGGCTATGCTCCGTCTTTGCAACTGTTCTCCTCTTCCCACCGTATTTATCACACCTCCCCGATCCTGCGGTCCTTATCCACGATATTCAGGAAATGCCCCCGGCACATCTCGTAAAGGCGGGAGCCTACCGCCCGGGCCAGCTGGTCCCCGCCCAGAAAGCTGCCGATTTCTTTCATGCTGAGGTTGGAGATAAACATCACCGGCAGTCCGTCGCTATACCTCTGGTCTACGATATGAAAATAGACCTGGCTGGTGTGGGGGCTGGTCTTTTCCTTGCCTATGTCGTCCAGGATCAGGAGGGCTACTCCCCTCAGGCTGCGGTAGACCTCGGCTTCCGTCTCGTACTTTCTGCCTTCGGCCTTCTCGTAAGTATCCCTTATTCGCAGCAAAAGGGAAGGACCTGTCTCGTACCTGACCGGGCAGGCGGGATCCGTCTCCGGGTCCCCATCCCAGCGCCCGATAAGATAGTTGGCCGTGGCCGCCGCCAGGTGCGATTTGCCCACTCCGTTGCTGGCCGATGAAAGGAACAAAGAGGGATAACGGAAGGGCCTGGTGAGGGGGAATTCCTCCGCCCATTGCTTGACGGAGCAAAAGGCCTTTTGCTTCCCCTGCCAGCTGGCGAAGGTCTTATCCCAGTAGTTGCGGGGCAACCCGGACTTCAGCCTCCATTTCTGCCTCAGCTCCTCCAGCGCCCTGGCTTTTTCCGCTTCTTCAGGCATCTGGTCCATCCGCGTCTCCGCTGACCTCCCTGAACTTGCTCCAGGGGTCGTTGGGGTCGCCCGGGTCATAGGGGTGGGATTGGTTGAAAGCCCCGGTTTCTCGCCCGGCCGCATCCTCGACAGGATGCTGCCTATTCTTTCCAGTTCCGCCATTTCTGCCTCCCTTGAGTCTGCCGTCTATCCAGCCCAGCAGGTCTCCCGCCACAATCCTGCCCGCGTCCAGGTCGACCCTGGCGTGCCCCATCTCTTCCAGCACCCTGGCCCAGGAGTATTTTTTGGCCATGAGCCCCACCCTGCCAATGAGGGGACATTCCCGTTTCTCCCCGGGGAGCGGGAAATTTCCTTCCGGAAAATTTCGAGCCAGGCAAATATAAATGGCCGCGGACTTGTTTTTCGCCTGCGAGACAAACTCAAGGCATTTCCTGGTGGTGCTGAGGTCGGGTGCCGGCCCGGCCGGGCATGTCTCTGCGGCCGGGGGATTACCTTTCTCGGAAGATGAGGGTCCGGTTTCGGAAGGAGTTTCGTTCTTAACCGGTTCTTCTGAAGAACTATTGTTATTATTGAGATTTTCAGAGAAGGGAGCTGAAATCGGCCTGATTTCAGCCGCAGGGTCTTTAGGCCCTGCGGGTACCTCTATGCTGTCATCTATGTTGTCTTCTATGTATTCCTTATTATTAGCCTGCGGGTTTCCTGCAGGCATGCCTGCAGGTTTGCCGCATTCTTGTATGCAGGTTTCCTGCATTATTGCATGCGCCTGCCAGACACGGTTGATTTCAGCGGCCCTGATCCGGTAGAACAGCTTCCTGGGCATGCCGGAATACCTCTCCTCCAGAAAATGTCGCTCTTTCAAGGTCTTCCGGGATGATTCCTGCTCTGTCCTGGATAGTCCGGTTTCTTCTCGCAGTTCCTCCTGCGTCTTATAAATCCAGCCATCCTCGCTGCGCTGTTTGCCATGCCACCATATCAGCTGGCACAGAAAGATGGTTTCCTTTACGCCGCCGGTCACAGCTGTAAGGCTGGGGTAGTAAGCTACCGGTCTGCCCAGGCCCTGCAGAAAATCTGTAATTTGCATCCTGTTTCCTTTCCTCTTTTTGACTCTGGGACCAAAGGTCGACAAAAGGCCGGAAATTTTGCGCAAGAATCAGGCCGGCGGCTCAGTTCCTCTCGCTGCGTCGATTCTTAGGCCGTAAATTCAGCCTCTCTTCGTAAAGCGACAGAGAATCCACGAACCTGCCTACGACTTCGGCGCTGAATTTCTCGGAAGGGAAAACTGGCTCGAAGTCCTTCAGTGTTACTTCAATTCCCTGTTTCTGGAACCATCTGGCAACCTGGGATTCCTTCAAGCACAGGAACTTTATTTTTCCTTTGGCCGTCTCCCAGCACTGCAGCAGTTCCTCATCGATAACAGGTATTTCCTCCATGGCATCTTCTTTATCGGGAGAGCCTTCTGTATCCTGGTCCAAAATACCTTGCGGGAAAAGGTCGTCGGGAGCTTCCGTATCGGGAGTCGGCAACAAGACTTTGCTGGGCGGTATTTGAGCGTATCTTTGAACCTCGGCCAGGGTGTGAGGGAGGGTCAGGTTAAGGACATGAACTTTCTTCTTCGTGTCCTCAAGCTGCACCTCCTGCTCCACCAGCTTCAGGGAGAGGGGAAGCATGGCGATCCTTCCACACAGGCTCCGCACCAGGTCTATGCCGGAGTTGATGTTAACTGTGGAGAAGAAGGAACTGGTGTCGATTTGATAGACGCCAAGGCCCGGGCAATCCGGGAGGAGAAACTGAAGGCTCATTATCCTGCGGCACCGCGATCCCTGGTGCCGCGAGCATTTCTCAGGGTCGCAATGGATCTCTTTAAGCTCCGTATTCTTTGCCTCCCTGGTGGCGATCTCACCCGTTTCTGTATCCACCCTGGCTATGGCCGTCTCTCCATCGCCGCGGCAGATAAGGCCCCTGGTGTTCGAATAGCATTTCAGCCACTGCTGGGACCATTGCTTGTCATCCTCGGTGGGAAACATGACCCTGAGTTCTTTAGGCTTTTGCCCGAAGACCTTTTTCACCTCCTCGGGGCAGACGAAATGGTCCACGGGCCTGGGGTAGGGATTTTTGGTGAGACGGCTTACCTCCTTTATGCCCAGCCTTATCTTTCCCAGGCGGGGCAACCTGACTATCTCGGACAAACCCTTTATCGGCATTTTTCTCCTCCTTCGTCTTTTCCAATAAGCAAACCTTTTCTTGCGGTTGAGACACCTCCTCCAGGTATGCTTCCGCGATCATCCTGGCAAGAATTCTCAGCCCGTTATTCTCAGGCGTGTTCATCGCTGCTTGTTCCATGATCACCGTCCTCTTCAATAGTGAAAAGGTCGTCGAAGGTATAATCCTTCAAGTACTCCAGCAGTCGCTGTCGAATGGCTGCCGAAGGCTCTTTTTTCCCGCAGATCACCCGTGACAGGTAGCTCCGGGACACCGCCAGCTCGTGGGCCAGACCCTTCCGGGAAAGATTCCTGCGGATTACAGCGATTTCCAGAGTTTTTCTGTTCAGTATTACTTTGACCATGTTACACTATAGAACTATTATTGTTCACTATCTTAAAACATATTATTCCAAAGAGTCAATATCAACATGTCACTAAGTGATAACTATATGTGCCCTAAAGTAGTTGCAATGGTGAACATATTGTGCTATTATTCCTGGCGGAGGATTCAGATGGAAAACTTTGGCGGATACTTGAAGGGCTTGCGGCAGGAGCAGAAGCTCTCCCTGCGGGATGTGGCGGCTAAAAGCGGCGTCTCCATTTCCTACCTGGCTCAGATAGAGCACGGACAGAAGAAGTCCCCAAGTCCGGAAATTCTGAAGAGGCTGGCCCCCATTTACAGCGTGCCGGTCAGGGACCTGCTTAAGGCCGCCGGATACCTGGAGGAGGTTCAGCCGGTTTTAACGGATGAGGAAGAGATAGAAATGTCCTTCCGCTACGTGTTGAATGATCCCCGGTACAGGTCCGGCACTCGAATAAAGGGTGAACTGACTACCGAGGTGAAGCGGTTTATCGTCGAGATGTACGAGAAGGCCACCGGTAAGAAACTTTTGCCCTGAGGATAAATTATGAAAAGCTTAAGCGACCTCCGGGTCTTCTGCACCCATATTATCATGAAATACGGCAGTCCCCACGGAGTTTCCGAGGAAGAGAAAGCGGAGGAGTTCAGAAACATATATCTGAAAGGTTTGCCGCTAAATCTCAAGACCATAAGGGCGGTGGCCGCCTGCTGCGGAATGAAGCTTGATGGATTAGATGAGATGCCTCAGAATGTGCGCGGATACCATGAAGTATATGGAGAAGAAAGAAACATCTATTTCAAAAACTGGGATACCGTAAGCGGAATCCAGAATACCATACTTCACGAAATAAGAGAGATAATGGAAACCACTTTTGTCGAGATTGACCCAACCTACGAACCGCTGCGGACCACTGCTGTCCATGCCGCGGCGAACCGGTTTGCCACGGCTGTGCTATTGCCTGAGTCCAGCTTTAACGCCCGGGTTTATGAGACCGGCCTGGATATAATCGAGTTGGCGGGAATCTATTCCAAAAGCTGTTCCCAGGTGTTGCTGAGATTGGGTGAAGTCCTGCAAGGTAAGCTGTTTCTCTATGCCGCATTGTACGAGCCCTGCGCCGTGGATAAAATGGACTGGAGAGTGACCTATTGGACAGGCAGCCTCAACAACGAGGACCAGGAAGCGAACGTTCACGGAGCTAATGGATTATTCCCCAGGAAGGGCAGGAAAGTTATGACTGGTTCTCTTGTAGATATGGCGATAAAGGAAGGTAAGCCCTATTTGGTGGAGCGTATAACATTAGCGGATGATATGGAGGATGATGGCCTGGTGGCTATCGCCAGGCCTCAAATCATAGCTGGTCAGCCGGCTAAGGTTGGGCTCATAGCTTTGCTGGCACGGAACAGAAACTTGCTTGAAGCGCAGATCGAGCGGATACAGCCTTCTGTGCTAAAGGGATTTCACAGGCATCTTTAGTTAGTCGAAGAGGAGGAAGAAGTATGGAAAATCGCACTAAGCGAGTAGTCGTCTATGCCAGGGTATCTTCTGACCGCCAGGATGTAGACCTGTCCATTTCTGCTCAGCTTAAAGCGCTAAGAGAATATGCAGCCAGAAATGGCTTTCTTGTGGTAAAAGAGTTCGTTGATGAGGCGGAGAGTGGGAGAAGTACTGCCAGGCCGGCCTTTCGGGAGATGATAGGGCTGGCAAGAATGAAGCCGCCGCCATTCGAGATGATATTGGTCTGGAAGCTGTCCAGGTTTGCCAGAAATCGCGAAGACTCGATTATCTATAAGTCGCTTTTAAGAAAGCAGGGCATCCAGGTAGTCTCCATCAATGAGCCTATAGAGGACACACCGACCGGACGCCTCATGGAAGGCATAATCGAGGTGATAGACGAGTTTTACTCGTCCAATCTGGCTCAGGATATTACCAGGGGACTGCGGGAGAATGCCAGCCGGGGATTTTTCAATGGGAGCAGGCCTGCTTTCGGATACAGGAGAAAGAAAGTTAAAGATGGTGACAAAGTACGGAATGCCCTGGAGCCGGATCCCAATCAAGTTCCGATAGTGCAGAGAATCTTTAACGAAGTTGCAGGCAGCAAAGGACTTAAAGAGATTGCCAAGAGCCTTAATAAGGATGGTATCCCGTCTCCTGCGGGAGGCAAATGGGGTAAGCAGCGTCTGCACAAGATTTTTACCAACCAAGCTTATATAGGTCGCCTCGTCTGGGGTAAAAACCACAAGGGCAATTCGAGTCTTCCTCCGGTGGTAAAAGATGATGCCTGGCCGGCGATTATAGACAGGCAAATGTTCGAGAAAGTACAAGCCAGTTTGAATTCTCGAGCGCCCAAAGTAACTCACCCTCGAGTTACCAGTAGCAGCTACCTGCTTAGCGGACTGATTAAGTGTCATAAATGCGGTGCGGCTTATATCGGCTACGGGGCAAAGTCCGGCCAATTCCATTATTATGTCTGCGGTACCACCTATAGCAAGGGAAAAGATATCTGCCCCAGCCAGCATCTGCCCAAAGTAAAAGTAGAAAGATATCTTACCGAAAAGATTAGGAATTACATCCTTTCCGATGAGCATCTTAAGGAACTGATTGACATGAGCAATGAAGAAATCAATAGCTCGAATCAGAAACATGAGGAACGCTTGGGAATCGTCGATCAAGAGATTGAGCAGTGGCAAGGAAGATTGGAGCGGCTTTTTGAATTCGTTGAAACTAGGGCCATTGAGCCGGATAGAATGGCAACGAGAATTGCTGAAGTGCAGGACAAGATTGAACAGATGCGGCAAAGGAAACTGGAGATAGAAGAGGCTGATTGGAAACGACGTGCGCAGGTGATAGACGAGCAGAAGGTTCTGGCCTATGTCAGTGAATTAAGAGAATTCCTGGATGCGCGAGGCCTATGCGAGAGGAAGTCTTTTCTAAGGTCTTTTATTAAGAGCATTGAGGCAGACGACGATAAGATGATTGTTAATTATACCCTGCCTCTCCCACCGGAATACTTGACCCAGGAAGTGGTTTCGGTTCTAGATATCGTCCCCTCAGCTCCACCAGTAAAACCCGGGTAAAACCCAAATCAGTTTTAGAACCTAACATAACAACTGCTCACATGAAGAAGAAGATTGTTTCAAATAACTATGGCATGCTATAATCCAAAGGCAGGAAGACCACGATGAAAAGCAAAAAGTTACCAACAAAATTCAAAGTCACTAAAGAGGGCGTAGAATTTGAATTCGAGGCGGCTGAAGAGGGCTATTATGTAGTAAGTGTGCCTTTCTATCCTTCTTGTGCTTCTCAGGGTGAAACTTTCGAAGAAGCCCTTGTTAATATTGAGGATGCGCTTCTCGGATGCCTGCTAGCTGCGCGGGAACTTAATCTTCCTGTTCCAAAAGAGCTGGAACATTTCCTTCATCAACCAGCAAAGTCCTGATTATCTGATGGCTCAAGAGCTGCCAGCATTAAAGCCGGAGGAAATGATTAAAGCCCTGGAAAAAGCGGGGCTATCTATTGTTAGGCAGACTGGTAGCCATGTGATCATGTATAAACAAGGATTACCCCGGCCAAATTCTCACCGGAAGGGTCCACAGTTTCCATCTACGGGAAGGCCAGTGGAAAAGAACTGACGATAGGCGTAGCCGACCAGGGGGTCGGCATAGCGGCGGACAAGCTGGAGAAGCTATTTACGCCATTTGAGCGGTTGGGCTGTACCGAGGTGGGAAGGACCGGAGGAACCGGGCTAGGACTGGTGGTGTGCCGCAGGCTGGTGGAAGCCCACGGAGGGAGAATCTGGGTTGAATCCGAGCCAAGGACAAGGTTCTACCTTCTTTTTCATCCTGTTCATCCTGCCGCTAAAGGGCGCCGCCCCGGAGCAGGCACAAAGGTAATACCGCACCCCGCTCTCCGCCATACGAGTCCGACGGGTCGGACCGACAATCCGGATGGGCTGACGGACTTCAGGGGGCTCCCAGTTTCTCGATTTGCTGCCGGATAATCTTTGCGGTCGAAGGGTCGTCGGACAGGTAGAGGTAGGTCCGGAAGTCGGCGAGCGCCTCATCGTTCTTCCTCAGGTCCCGGTAGGCAAGTCCGCGGTTAGCATAGGCCTTGGCGAAGCGGGGGTCCATTTGGATGGCCTTATCGAGGTCGGCTATGGCTTTTTCATACTCCCCCACGGTGAGATACACGGCACCGCGGTTGCTATAGGCACGGGGCAGTTTCGGGTCCAACTCAATGGCCTTATCGAGGTCGGCCAGGGCATCTTTGAAGTTCTTCTTGCTGAAATGCACGGCTGCCCGGTTGGTGTAGGCTTTGGCGAAGCGGGGTTCGAGCTCGATGGCCTTTGTGATATCCGACAGCGCTTTATCATATTCGCCCAGGTCGAGATACGTACCGCCGCGGTTGTTGAAAGCTTTGGAAAGTTTCGGGTCCAGCTCGATGGCCTTGCCCAGGTCTGACAGGGCCCGGTCGTAGTCCCCTTTTTCCTTGTATGTGGCGCCGCGGCTGTTGTAGGCGACGGCGTACTTCGGGTCCACCTGTATGGCCATATCGAACTCGACGATAGCCTGTTCGTATTTGCCCTGCTCGGCGAGAGTAATGCCCCTTTCGCTGTATTGTTTCGCATTGTCCGAGGCGCAGCCGGCAGCGGCCAGAATCAACAAGATGGTAAATATACCTGTGGTAGTCAAAAGCATCCGGGTTCTCATGTTTGCACTTCCCATTTTTGAACATATCTTAATTGTTCAGCGGGGTTCAGGTCAACATCTGGAGAAATTCCTGTGATAAATTCCGTATGTTCCATAAAGCCCGGAAAGTTGTATAATATCATCTGGAAAGTATGTTGAGTACCCTTTCTCATATGGGGGAACAGGGTACTGGAGCTAGGAGTGTAGCTCAGTCCGGTAGAGCAGCGGTCTCCAAAACCGTCGGTCGCGGGTTCAAATCCTGCCACTCCTGCCAGCTGCATTGAGAGATTAGAAGAAGATGATTTTTGGGCTTATTCTCTTGGCCATAGGCGCGATAGCTTTGCTGGTGAAGCTGGGAATCATCGCTGGGAGCATCTGGGGTTACACTTGGCCGGTGGTGCTTATTATTATCGGCCTTTCTTTTATCCTGGGGAGATTCTGGCGACGTTCCTTCTGGGTTTCCAGATTCGGACCGTGGTGCTGTTCTCCGGGGAGGAAAAACAGGGAGGAAGACAAAGAAAACAGGTATCAGTAGACGCCGGGGTGGTGGAACTTGGTAGACACGCTGTCTTGAGGGGGCAGTGAGCTAACGCTCGTAGGAGTTCAAATCTCCTCCTCGGCACCAATTGATGGGACTTGACTGGAGCTGTTTAAAAGATTTATCCTAAAGCTGACTGAGTATCGGAGACTGAGTGCCGGGCATCAGGAATATGGCGCCTGGTCTGTGAAGTTTTCACTGTCCCCCTGGTTCTTCAAGTCTGATACTTTACGACCGCGGGAGTGGCTCAGTGGTAGAGCATCTCCTTGCCAAGGAGAGGGTCGCGAGTTCGAATCTCGTCTCCCGCTCCACTTTTCGCCCCCCGTTGACAGTTTTGGTTTTTTCTGATTAGGCCCGCGCGTAAGCAGGCGAGCGGTTTGAATAAGTGCCCCTGTAGCTCAGGCGGATAGAGCAGCGGTTTCCTAAACCGCGTGTCGCGCGTTCGAGTCGCGCCAGGGGTACCACCCTAACCAATGTATTTCTTATACATCCTGAGAAGTAAGAAAAACGGCAGTTATTATACCGGCATGACCAACGATATCGATGAGAGGCTCAACAGGCATAATCAGGGCTGGGTCAAAGCGACAAAGTATTTGGTGCCCTGGAACTGCTATATTTCGAACAGCATTCCGGATTTGCTGCGGCAAGGAAAAGAGAAATCTACATCAAGGCACAGAAGAGCAGAGTCTTCATCGAAAGGCTGATTATCAGGAGCAACCCTCAGGGGATAGAGTATCAATAGAGGACTGCCTTTACAAGGCCAAATGGGGAATGGAAGAACATGTGGCACTTCTTAAGGAACGCGGCCTCCCTGTTCCAAAACCCAGCACCAATCCCACAATAATAATTCGGAATGAAAGCAGATTGGTCTCAGCCTAGCAGACCCTGCCCTTCAAGATAGGCATAGCGCGCCTCCCTCTTTGTGTCCTGTAGCCTTGGTACTACGTGGTTGCATGTATCCGGAATAAATGCAACTGTAGCGTGACCTGAGCGTTCTGGGACAATGCGAGTTTTTGGTCAGCCCATTACGGGAAGTATTTGTAGATGTCTTTGCGGTTGAGGAATCGAACGAAAATCACCGTGTCCTTTTCTTTGATGCCCTTGAGGTCCTTTTGCAAGCTTCCTTTGAACTCGGTTTTCACTATTTGCCATCAATAATCTTGAAAACCGAGGCGCGGCTGACGGTTTTAGTGTGCAACCCTTGATCAATGGCGCGCGTGAGGGAGATGTCTTCAATAGCGTCTTCTACGGTGTCCTGTACCAGGTACCGCTGCTCTTCCAGTGCTTCTGCGAAAGCCGCTTTCACCAGGCTTTTCAGTTTTTTCTCGTCCAGTGCCGCAGTTGGCACGGGTCACCTCTGGCTTTCTTTCCAGTTACAGTATAAGTGAATGATAAAAGAGTTTGAGATTGGGATGAAGGAACACTTCCTATCTATTCTATGAGACTCTCTTCTTAGGTGCCTTGGGTTTCCTGGCCGGTAAGGCCACCGCATACCGGTAGGAACGCTCGAACCACTGATGGAATAACTCTGTTTTGCCGCAGAAGCTTTCCGGTAAGGCGAGATATTCTTTCATCACATGCGCGCCCATGGGTGTAAAGGGCTTCACCTCACTGTGAAGAGATTGAATTTCCTTTCTGTCTTCTTCCGATAGGCGGAGGATTACGGTATCCTCGTGAACGCCCGCGAACATGTTGCTGTTGACAAAAAATGTGGGAGAACCGAGCATCATCTTGCGGTCGCATATGCATTTCATATAGCGAAAAAGCGGCCTTGGAGTAGTGGCCCTCCGGCCAGTCGCTGGCCCGCCACGACTGGACTATTTTCCGGTCCGGCGCCAGCTCAAGATTGGTCCCCTCAAGGTCGCCATCCCAAACGCTGAAACGGCCGCCGATCTTGCGGCTGATTTTGGCATTGGAGCCGGTGAACTTTGAGTGCTTCTTCGAGTCCATGAGCGCCTCGTATACTTCGTGCAGAGACGCTTTGAAGGTGACTGACTGGCGAATAGTACTGGTTTTCATTCTAATCCCTCCCATGAATAGGGCGGTTCATGAACCGCCCCTGCGTTTACCGTGAAGCTGCATGGTATTGTGATTGTATAATCTATCACTCTTTTCCAATTGAAAAATGAGCTTGAACAGATATCGATGGACTAAGAGAATTCAGTCATCCCGGTTAGCAAATCTAGAGATTTGTTGAAAGAGATTGGAACGCGCTTTTACCATCCTTTCTGCG